>ERZ1645187.54-NODE-54-length-106071-cov-7.832082_pt1 | contig 106071 bp, 124 predicted proteins | sample MGYA00575352_ERZ1645187 | MGnify/ENA primary metagenome ERZ1645187 (study PRJEB40837, sample SAMN11349314) | freshwater sediment metagenome | isolation source: river sediment | host: Sediment | place: India: Wazaribad , New Delhi | collected 2017-02-21 ...
GGGCACGGTGGTCGCCGCGCCCGCCATCTGTGCCACCTGGGCGGGGTGGGTGGCACAGATGGCGCATGAGCACTCCTCAGTCAGTCAGTTTCCACGGTCGGGTCGTCCTGGCTGTCAGCCTGGTCCTCGTACTGTTCTTCCTTCTTGCTCAGTGCGGCGATGAGGGCGGATCGGAGTCGGAGTCGGCTGGGGTTTCATCCGCCGATATTCAGGCGACTGAGGAACAGGAGACTGAGGAGCGCGCCGAGGCAGCCGCTGAGAAGAAGGCGAAGGAGAAAGCTCGCAAGGCACGGAAGGCCGAGCAGCGTCGGAAGGTTGCGGCGGAGAAGCGGCGGAGCGAAGCCGAAGCCGAACGTCGGCGTATCGCTGTGGAGAAAGCTGCCGCGGCGCAGGCGGAGAAGGAACGCCGGGCTGCAGAACGCCGCCGCGCCCTGGCCGAGGCGCGCGCCCTGGCCGAAGCGCGCGCCCTGGCCGAAGCGAGCTCCCCGACGTTGTACAGCACCTGCGAGGACGCCAACAACGCCGGTTCGGGCGACTACGTCCGCGGGGTCGACCCCGAGTACGACCACTACGAAGACAGGGACGGCGACGGGGTCGTCTGCGAGATGAGCTGAACGTGGTCCAGTTCCGGAAGTCGAAGAGGTTCGGACCGTTCCGGTTCACCCTCTCTCGCAGAGGGTTCGGGGCCAGTGTCGGCGGCGGCCCAATCAGCCTGTCCCTGGGTGCCGACGGCAAGGTGCGGCGCACGTTCCGCGTCCCCGGCCTTAGCGTGTGGGACACGAAAGTCGTGGGCGACCGCACCGACCGTCGGTCAGGTCCGCCCGAGAGTGAAACCAGCGCTCCCCCGGTGCAGGGCGTGGCCCGGTACCAGTCGATCGACCTGCCCCACCCTGTCAGCGCCAAGGGTCACATGGGGTCGGTCGCGTTCGACGGGACATGGATCCTGCTGAACCACCACGGTCCGCGTGCCAAGGTGAACGGTCTCGTCGACCAGCGCGTCAACGTCAACGACCTAACGGGCCTGATGTGGCGTCCACCCACCTTCTTCGTTAACGGCTCCCTCACGTTCGTGCTCGACAGTGCAGACCTGTCCGCCGACCCGATGCCGAACCCGCGGGCTGTGATCGTCACCCGGTCGCAGAGTCGACGCTTCGTCAACCTCATCCAGGTGTTCGAGGCAGCGAAGCTCTGACGCGGAGCAGTCGCGGTGTGCAGTTTGCGCATGGTGAACCGTGAACCCCGCCCCACAGGAGAAGCCCCATGTCCCGACTGCAACACACGCTCGCTGCGCGGCGGGCCGCCAGGCGCAACGGCGAGACCGGCCTGGCCCTGCTCGACGTCCTCCTCGGCATGGCGATCTTCGCCCTCATCGCCCTCATCGCCGTCCAGTCGATGGGCCTGTACCGGCAGCGCGGGTACCAGTCCCAAGCAACCTCGGCAGCGAAAGACCTCGGCCTCCTGCTGTCCGCCCAGTTCACGAACAACAACGAGCTGCCGCCGGTCGGAACCGACACCGGGCCGCCCGAAGTGACGTACCCCGACTGGGGTCCCGGCGCGTCCCCGACGGACGTGTCCGGCATCGAAGGCGCCAACCTGACCACCGGCATCGAAGTGGGCCGCTACATCGTCTACCCGGACCAGAAGTCGTTCGCGTTCTGCATGATCCACCGCACCGACGACGGGTCCGTTGACGCGTACGCCGCCTACCACAGCCCGTCCGGGTCGATCACCCAGTCCGAGACCGGTGCCCCGCCGGGTTCCGGTGGCAACCCGTGTGACGGGGTCTCATGAACCACCCCTGGGCCGTCCGGGTCGCGCGGCTCGGGGCGGCAGTCGCCGCGGTGTTCTTCCTGTCCGGCTGCTACGCGGCCGACCTGGACGCCGAGGTCAGCGAGGAAGGCACCATCAGCGGCACGTTGTTCGTCGGCGTCGCCACCACGTCACCTGAAGGCAACGGGGAGACCAACGGGGTACCCATCTTCGACGAGAACGAGACGAAGGTGATGTTCCCCGGTTCGACCGTCGAGTCGGTCGTGACCGACACCGGGTTCCTGGGGCAGAAGGTCACGTTCCGTGACGCCCCGTTGAACTACTTCGACACGTTGCCGATCCAGAACGCCCTGGGGACCAGGCTCACCATCACCCGTGAAGGCACCGAGTTCGTCGTCGACGGCACCCAGAACATCTCGTTCATCACCCCGTCCATCGGCGACGGCATCCCCGAACCCAGGGTCGAGATGTCGTTGACGTTCCCCGGTGAAGTGTCGGCCACGAACGGCGAAGCCGACGGCAGGACCGTCACCTGGGTGAACCCGTCGACGATGACGGCACGTGCCGGGGCGTCGAAGGTGTTCCCGTTCCAGCTTGTCGGGGCAGCGGTCGGCGTGACCGTCGTACTCATCGGCGGGGTCGCGTACCTGGTTCGCCGCCGCAAGGGCGGCGTGGAACCCGTGACTCTCGACCGTGACGACGACGAGCTGACGCCGGCCAAGGCCCGCCGGCTGCCGAAGCGCCGGCAACCGAAGACGCAGAAGAAGCGGCGGGTCGTGGTCCCCGAACGCGAGATCGTGTTGGCACCGGCCGACTGGTGGCTTGCCGCCCCAACCCCCGGCACCGTGACCGCGCCCGGCCACGACCCGATCGAGCTGGGCCCGGCAACAGACCACGAACCCGTTACCGAAGTGCGCGACGTCGGGGCCGACGAACTGGAACAGATCGACGAAGACGTCGACATGCTCGTCCCGGACCTGTTCACCGTGCCAGACAAGCGCCGGCGCGGACGGTGAACGCTGTGCCCGACGACTCGTTGCAGCTCGTCGCCCCGGTCACGACCCGTCACCTGGACAGCCTCATGGCGCTGTTCGCCCAAACATGGTGGGCGCGGGACCGGGAGTACCGGCGGGTCGAACGGACACTGTCCACCGCACCCGTCACCGTCGGGCTCGCTGACCAGGACGGACAACTCGTCGCGTTCGCCCGCGCCGTCACCGACCACGAGTTCAAGGCGCTCGTCCTCGACGTGGTCGTCGACTCGGGCCGGCGCAACGAAGGGCTCGGGCAACACGTGGTGCAAGCACTCCTCGACCATCCCGCGTTGTCACAGGTCGACGACATCGAGCTGTACTGCGAACCGGGTCTCGTCGGGTACTACAAGCGGCTCGGTTTCGACGAGCCGGACCGCACCCGTTTCCTGCGGCGCACCCGCCCCTGACCGCACGGTTCAGCCCCGTCACCGACACGGTGCAGGAAACCGAAAAGTTTGCGCATGGTGCTAAGTGTCCGGATCCCGCAAGGGAACCTGCACCAGCCCCCGGCCCCGCAGACGGACACCCAACCCACAGCCCTGCGGGGCACGAACGAGGAGACACCAACGTGTACACCCTGAAGTCCAAGATCGACGCCCGCCTGGAGGCCCGCCGCAACGGTGAGACCGGTCTGGCCCTGCTCGACGTCCTGCTCGGCATGGCGATCTTCGCCCTGATCGCGGTCATCGCGGTTCAGGCGATGGGCCAGTTCCGTGAGCGGGCCTACGTCTCGCAGGTCACCAGCGACGTCAAGCAGCTCGCGACCGGCATCGAGGGCACCCTGACCGAGCCCAACGCCGTGTGGGCCGACGTGAACGACGCCACCGCCGCCTTCTCGGCCACCGAGATCGAGGCCCTGGGTGTCAACCTGACCGGCGCGAACACCGCGACCGTCGTGTCCGGTGGCATCGGTGACTACGTCATCTGCGTGACCGGCAACGACAAGGAGGCTCGTTACGACGCCGAGCAGGGCAAGGTCATCAGCTCCGGTGACGGCGACTGCTCCTGATCCATCGCGGCCTGGCCGCACAGCACGACCTCAACGAGAGGGTCCGGTCCTTCGGGGCCGGGCCCTCTCGGGTGCTTTCCCGTTGAAGACGGCGACGCGCCGGCAACAACACCTGCGTTCGGCACGTCCCTACAGGTAGACGCCCCGCAAACCGGGGTGCCGGTCGGCGTGCGGTTTGCGCATGGTGTCAAGTGCCCGCGGGCCGGTTCGGCACCCCCTGCCGTTCCGTGGGCCACAACGCCACCACACCGCCCAGGCCGAAGGCCGGAGGACACGCATGGTCACCACACCCCGACACCGACTCACCCGCACCAGCCGGCGGCACGACCAGACCGGTCTGGCCCTGCTCGACGTTCTCCTCGGCATGGCGATCTTCGCCCTGATCGCGGTCATCGCGGTCCAGTCGATGGCGATGTTCCGGTCCCGCGCGTACGTCACCGGGGCCAGCTCGGACGCCCAACAGCTCGCCACCGGCATCGAGTCGTACCTGACCGACAACTCGACGGTCCCCGACGCCATCACCGTCGGCCCCGCCGACTCCGACCCGGACACCGTCACGACCGGCGACCTGGGCGTCAACCTGACGAACAACAACTCGTTGCACCGGTACACGGTCAACGGCCCCAACTACACATTCTGCGTCCTGCACATGAGCGACACCGACGTCGACGGGTGGGTGTTCTACAACTCGGTCGGCGGCGCGATCGCCGACTCGGACACCGGTGCACCCGGCCCGTTCGACGCGGACGACTCGCCGTGCGGGCCGTGACCCGGTGCCGTCGACACCCGTGATTGGCGCATGGTGCCAGTCGAGGTGGCACAGGGAGAACCCGCGACCTGGGAGGCCCGACATGACCCGCAACCGGTACCACCGACTGGTACACGCCTTCGGTTCGTTCAAACGCGCCCGCGCGCGTGACGAAACCGGGTCGATCCTCATCGAAGCCCTCGTCGGCATGGCCATGGTCACCGTCGTGGTCGCCGGGTCCCTCGGTGTGTCCAGCAACGTGCAAGCGTCGCTGCGGCACCACGAGTCGGTCGACGCGGTCGACCAGTACCTGACCGGTCTCGCCGAAGAGACCATGGCGTTGCCGTGGGCCTCCGTCGCACACTGCGGCGCCGGCACCGACGAAGGAGCCGGTTCGTCGACCACGCTCGTCGACTGGCCGGACGCGGAATGCCCGCCCGTCACCATCGAACGGACCCGCGAACACACCGTCGAAGACGTCGACATCACCATCACGACGACCGTCGACTGGGTCGGCACACCCGCACAGGACCCGTCCGGTTTCGGGCGCAAACAGGTCACCATGACCGCCACCTGGACCCCCGCCGGCGACACCCGGCAACGCAGCGTCACCGAGACGATCACACGGACCGCGACCCCGTCCGAAGCGATCCCGACCGAAGGCACGCTATGAGCACCCGGACCCGCGACGAGAACGGGTTCATCGCCGTTCAAGCGATGGGCATTGTCGTCATCCTGCTCGGCACGATGCTGCTCATCGTCGGTGCCGCCGCATCCTCGAGGAACGCCGCCCGCGAGTCCCGCGAGTTCACCGAAGCGTCCCGTGCCGTCGACCAGGCGCAGTCCCAGCTCCTCTACGACTGGAACACCGGCGTTTCGACCCCGTTCGCGGCCGGTGAGTCCGGTGGCGGAACCCTCGCCGCCACATCCACGTTCACGACCTGGTACACCACCGACGTCGAGGCACAGACGGTCACGTTCAACGCGACCGCGAACACGAACGGGGTCGCCGAAGACACCGAGGAGAACGCCACGTTCCCGGTCCGGTCCCGCCTCGTGTCGTCGTCCCAGGACTCCGGTGACGGCAACGCCGCCGGGATCCCGGCCGGGCCACGCCAAGCCGGGATCGAAGGTCCCGACACCCTCGGTGCGTGGGGCGCCGCGGTCGCCACCGGCAACGACGCTGTCTCGACCGTGTACGGCACCGTCAACGGTCAGTGGGACGCTTACGGCGGCAGCATCGACGAGGCCGGCGGAGCCAACCTCGTGTCGTACTCCGACCAGGTCGCACCCCCGAGCAACGCCGGCATCAACGCGTACGCCGAACCCGGCACGTTCGACCGGTCCAGCTTGAACGCCTACCTGGACAAGACCCAACTCGACGACCTAATGGCGAACGCCGAAACGTGCCCCGGCAGCCAGGCGCTCACCGTCGCGAACCTGAACGCCGCCGCTTCCGGTTCTTATCTGTGCTCCGACGCCAGCACCATCCTCGGGACGGTCAACCGGAGCGCCACCGGTGTCGTCACCGCGGTCGTGAAAGGCAACCTGCGCATCACCGGGTCCATCTCGACCGGCCTCAGCGGCGAACTGCACCTGTACGTCGACGGCGACGTGCTGTTCCACGGCCCCGGCGTTCACCGCATCCTCAACCGCGTCTACATCTACGCACCCAGGGGCACCTGCTACAACGCCCCGTACAACCCTGACGCCCCCGCCGCCGCGGCATCCGTCTCACTCACCGGGTCGCTCGCGTGCGGCCGAGTCGTCCTCAACGAAGCCACCGCCGGGTCCAGTTCGGTCACCTGGCAGCGCCCCCGGTATCAGCCGGCCGGCGCCCCGTACACCAGCAACGTAGAGGCACCCACACCCGTCTACTTCCTGGAGAAGACCGGGTTCGTCGACAGCTTGCCTCGGCCATGACCCCGCACCACCGGAAGGACACCACCATGCAGACCACGCCACGGCACCCGTGGGCCCGCAACGAGCGCGGAGAGTCCGTGGTCGCTGTGATGATCGGTGCCCTCATCGGGTCGATCGTCATCGGCGGGTTCTTCACGTTCTGGCTTCGCACCAACGACTCCGGCACCCAGGTCGCCGACCACGCCGCACAGCAGTCCGCCGGCGTCGAGTCGCTCAACCGGATCAGCCGCGACGTGCGTGCCGCCCACGTCGTGTTGAACGCCGGCCGCGGGGAGCTCGTCCTGCAGAAGAAGAACGCCGACCAGACCCTCACCCGGACGTACTACCGGGTCGCCGGCGAAGGCAACGACGGCACGTTGGAGTCGCTCACCTTGAACAACCTGCCGTCCTCGACCGGTTTCGACGCCGACGCGGCATGGGAGTCGGACAAGGTGATCGCCCGGAAGGTGAACACCGACAACACCCGGTTCGGGTACAAGGACAAGGACGGGGCCACGCTCGACCCCGACGACGACATCGAATCCGACGTCAAGCTCGTCACCACCGACTTCGACGCCCACGCCGGCACCACCGGGCGGGTCGCGCTTCGTTCCGCTGCCGCGTTGGACGCCGCAGAAGGCGACACGGTCAACCCTGGTGACCGCAGCGACCCCGCCGCCCACGACGACGCCGTGCAGGTCCGCAAAGGCGGGTCCACGGTCACCGTGAACGTGATCTCGAACGACGAATGCCCGGCCGGTTCCGGCGCCGGCACGTGCAACCCCGGCCAGGTGACCGTCGCCCAGACCGCGACCGCGTTGCCGACCGGTCTCACCGTCACCCCGAACGGGGTCGGCGGCTTCACCGTCTCCGTGACGTCGTCCTACGCCGGCGCAGACGCATCTTCGGCCACCGAGACGTTCGGGTACATCCTGGCCGACGCCGAAGGCGACACCGACTCGGCGACCGTCACCGTCACGATCAACCCGCCGCCGCGGGCCCCCGACGCGACCGACAACTCGCTGGCTCAGCGTGTCGGGTCCACCGAGACCACGAACGTGCTCGGCAACGACCAGTGCGACAACGGGTCCGGTGTGCTCGTCCTCGGGTGCCCCAGCCCGGCCGACCCGATCGTCTCGATCGTGCGGGTCGTCGCGAAAGGCCCCGACAACACGTGGGGTACCGCCGACGACATCAACAACCCGACCGGTCTGACCGTGACCGTGAACGGGTCCGACGCTGTCGTCACCACGCTGGACGAGTCGTACGGCGGCACCGGGGTGAAGACGGTCGGTGCCGACGACGTGCGGATCTTCTACCGCCTCGTCGACGGTCACAACCCGACCCTGGACGGCAACGACTCGAACACGACCGCAGGTGACGACGCCGTCTTCACCGTGTACCCGGGCCCGGCCGCCCGTGACGACATCGCGACCGTCCAAGCCGACGTCGGCGGTGTCGCGAGCATCCTCGCCAACGACCGGATGAACACCGGCACCACGCTCACGTGGGTGACCGCGCTCCCCTCCTGGGTGACCGCGGACGCCAGCGGGAACGTGACCCTCGACCCTGACGACGGCCAGGTCGGCACCCACACGTTCACGTACCGGGTCACCGACCCGCGCGGCGGCTGGGCGAACCAGACCGACACCGCCACGTTCACCGTGACCGTGACGGCCGGCCCGCCTGTCGTGACCGTGACCGCCGGGGCGTACAACTACCGCTCGAACCGGGTCTCCATCAGCGGCGGCAACGGTGCGTACAAGCTGTACCGGGCCACCGGCGTCAACGCGTCCGGCCAGCCGACCGGCACGGTCGTCAAGGTGTGCGACTCGACCGACTCCGACCCCGGCAACGACTGCGCCAACCCGTTCAACGACACCACGGTCGGGCTCGGCTCGACGTGGGTGTACGCCGCCTACGACTCCCGCACCCCCAACCCGGAGGCTGCTGCCCCGTCGAAGGCACGACGCTACGCCACGGGCACGGTCCTCCAGTTCCCCGACGACCCGACCATGTACGGCATCGGTTCGGACACCGACGAGAACACGACCGTCGACCAGTGGGGCGTGGCCAGCCTGCGGTGGACGCTGCCGACCGGGGCGACCCGGCTCGGGTTGAAGACGTACCTGTCGTTCGACTTCTTCGGCCCGTTCCTGCGTGCCCCCCAAGACGTCGGCGTGTGGTCGATGTCGCCGTCCTCGGGCGCCAACCCGTGCCCGTCCGGATGGTCGGACTGCCTGCGACTGGGCGGCTACCAGGCCGGCACCGAACAGATCTTCCAGCCGTACTCGCTCAACGAGTGCACGCTGGTCCCTGGGTCTCCGGTGGCCGTGAAGGTCTCCGGCGGTGTCTCGTACTGCCCGTCTCCGGCGTTGACCGCAACCATCCCGGCGTACTCGAACACCACCGCCGGGAAGGCCAACCACACCGACGGCGACAGCTCCGCGACCGGTGCGGAAGCGGTGCGCACCTACCAGGCGCCGGCAGCCCCGGCAACGTTCACGGTCGGGAACGGCACCGCCGACGCGTGCCGTGACGTGGCCGACTCGGACACCAACGGCGTCTACAACTGCGACAACAACTCCGCGACCGCCCGCCTCCTCGTCGACGGCGACGTCGTCGGTTCCAACGGCGACGGGGAACGGTCGTGCAGTTGGGCGACGTACAACACCTGCTACGGCCAGGTGCTGCGCAACGGGTCGGTGCTGCAGAACGGGCTCCAGAACACGGCGTCCGGTTGGTCGATCGTGCCGTCGGCCAGCACAGTGTTCGCTGGGGCGTACGGCGCCACGGAGACGCTGGTGGGCCGAAGCTGCAACCCCGGCGGCTGCGGTGCCGGCGTCACGCACACGGTGAACTCCTACCCGAAGCGGGTCTCCATCTCCGTCACCCAGGACAACGGGAACCAGTACCGGTCGTGGTGGTCGCAGGAGGCCCGCCCCAACCAGAACGCCGCCCTCGGGCACGCCTGCTGGGACACCAACAGCTCCGACTGCTTCACCGACGAGGCGGCGACCGCGACGTTCACCTGGACCGCGTCCGAGGGTCACAACCACTACTCGCTGGGCGGGTACCAGCACCTCGCGAACTCGTGGGGCTACGACCAGGGCGGGGGCGCCTGCTACAACTTCGGGCTCCGCTCCAAGTGGCGCAACGACGACGCGGCGGCCGTGGGCAGCCCGGACGTGCACACCGACGGCGACGTGTACGTGAACTGGCACGCCAACGGCACCGACGGGTCCGGGAACGTGACCGGCTACAAGCAGTGCCAGTGGACCCTGGGTGGTCCGGCCGGTGTTCCGGCGAACTACTCCCAGTGGACTGTTCCTGTTCCCGCGACGGCGGCGTTCGAGCTGGCCGCGGACCCGGTGGGCAACAACTGGCTGCGGCAGCGTTCGAGCGTCACGCTGTGGACCGCTCCCCCGCCGGTCTCGTACCTGTCGGACGCGCCGTTCTGCAACCCCGGCGTGGACGGTTGGCGGCTGGGCGGCCAGTGGCGGGCCACCAACGGCTACAAGGACTCGACCGGCACGAACCAGACCGAGTACGCGTCGGCGTACCAGTTCTACTACTGGTACGGGGCGACCGCTACCGCCGAGAACGAAGACGGCGTCCCGTTCTTCGCCGGGCTCGCGCAGGCGGGCACCAACTACGTGCCGAACCCGGCGGGCGCGACCTGGGGTGAACCGAACGGGTACCGGTTCAACACCACGTACAGCGTCGGCAACGACGGCAACCCGGGGACGCCGGACATCGGGTGGGACCTGCAGGAGTTCATGATCGGCAACGGCGACCCGTACTACACGGTCCCGGCCAAGAGGACCATGACCGGGATCTTTGCGGTCCGGTCGTTCCAGGGTCCCGGATTCATCGCCAGCCTGGAAGCCGGGACCGGGTGGGAGAATCCCGGGAACGCCCGGAGCTGGAACCGCACCGGGTTCCGGTGGCCGGTCGACGGGGCGCTGAGCTGCACTCGTGCGACGTACGACTGGAACGTGTTCGCGACCGGGTCGGAGTCGTGGCGCAGCCCGGACGGCGGCGTGTACGTGAGCCGTCGCGGCGGCCCGGGCGAGCCGTGGCGCAACGCCACCCCGAAGCTGTTCCCGTCGCACGTGCCCAGCTACATGTCCTGGAACGGGGTCTACTGACGGCTGATCTTGGCCCCTCGCGACTTGGAACCGGCCCAGTCCTGGTACTTCTCGGTGACCGCGCGGATCTTGACCGACTTGCCGCGGCGGGCCGGGGTCGCGAACGTGATCTGGGCGAGGCCGTCCTTGTCGGTGGTGCCAGCAGAGCCAGGGATGGGGCGCCACTTGCCAGCACGCCGTGCCTGGATGAACACCTTGCGTCCGGGTGCGGTGAGGACGCCGCCGCCGGGTGCGTCCATGGTCACCGTGACCTGCACAGTGGTCTTCTTCCACGTCGTCTGCGGTGCCGACAACGCGGTCATCGAAGTCCCTTGACGCACCGTGAACGGCACCTGATGCGTGGTGACTTGCGGGACCTTCCCGGGCCCGTACGTGGTGACGGTGAACGTGTAGACGTAGTCGCCGTACGGCGCAGTGTCGGTGTTCAGGCTGTAGAACAGGGTGCCAACTGGCGGGAACGTGATCGCGTAGCCGCCGATCAGCTCGGACGATGAGTAGTGCAGCACCCCGCACCCGGAGTACCCCTTCGGGCCAGTGCAGGAGCCTTCGATCCGCCAGTCGTCCGGGTACGCCGGGTTCGGGGCCACCTGGTAGCGGAAGTAGTCACGACCCATGCGGTCGCGCAGCAGCGCGTACTCGTCAACCTCGAACTTCGTCACCGTCGGCAGCTCAGTCGCCGCGGCCCCGTCAGACGGGCTGTAAGCCGCCACCTGCCCCTGCACCGGCAGAACCGCCAGCATCCCGAGCAGCACAGCAGTAATCACGCCTCGCAAGGTCATTCGTCAGCCTCCGTACGCCCCCTCACGGGGCTCGTGGGTCGCAAGTGTGTGCGAAACACACGCTAGCGCCACGGCACAGCAGGCGAGTCCGATAACCCCGAAACGATACGGCTAAGGCTTCGGGGCTTCGGCGTACGTCGGCGACTCCCGTTCGATCTCCGGGGTCGGCACCCGCGTCGACTCGTCGTCGTACGGATCCGGGTAGTCCGACTGCTTCACGTCATCCGGTGAGTCGGCCGTCGGTGTCGGGGTCGCATCCAGCGACGGCTGGACCGGCAGCTTGTCGTCACCGGACTGTGCATCCGTCGACGCACCCACCTGCGGTTCCGTCGTCATCGTGCCCCCGACGAGCCACGACGCGAACATGTCGAACGGGGCGTCGAAGTGCGACACCAGGCCACCGGACACCGCGGCCCGGAACCCCAGGTCGGTCACCAGGATGAAGTCCGTCCCGTCCGGCACCCCCGACGGCGCCAACGCGGACGCCCCCAAGTCGTTCTTCGCCGTACGGTCCAGCTCAGGGGTGTCGACCCCGTCCAACGTGAACAGCACATGGTCGGTCAGCAGACCCTGGTCGGAGACATACGGCTTCAACGCCGCCGCCGCCTTCTCCGAGTCCACCTGGTCGGCGTCCCACCCGGTCAGCGTCCCGACCCAACGGCCCGGGTCACGGGTCACCGCCTGCCAGGAGGCGCCCGCGAACCCCAGGTGCTTCCAGAACGCCCGGTACCCGGACGGCAGCAACGCGTCCGGTGCCTCCAACGCGACCCGGTTGCGGTAGTCGACCGACCAGAAACCAGTCGTCTGCTTCACGTCCGCGATCCTCGCCAACCGTTGCGGGAACGGCTCCCGGTACTGGTTGAGGGTCGAAGGAACGATGGAGACGACGTTGCCGCGGACCACCGGCATGACGGCCATCCCGGTCGGCAGCGAGTTCATCCATTCGACCGCGGCCTCTTCGTCAGGGAACGCCAGGTGCACCGCCGGGTAGACGTGCACGCCGGTCGCGTCCAACTGCCGCACCGACCGCGCCCAGGTGACCGCGTACCAGTTCACGTTCTTCGGGGCCGGCACCCGGTACAGGAACAGGTCGGCAGCGTACGACGTCGCAACGTCCCACCACTCCTCGCCGGGCGGGGTCACCATGATGCTGACCGCGTTGCGGGCCGACTTCTCCGGCAGGAGCTTGTCGGTGAGCCCTGTGGCGATGTTCTGGGCCTGCTCCGCTTCATCGCGTTCGGCGTCGCTGACCGCGTTGTCGCCGTCCAGGTCGCCGGCCACCGTCACCGTCAACGGGCCGGGGCCCGCAGGGTCGTTGCCGACCTTGTCGTCGCCGCTGCCGTAGAACGTGACGACCGCGAGCATCGCGACCGCGCAGGTTGCGGCGCCCGCGGTCGTGAGCCGTCGTCGTCGAGTCATCGGGGTAGCGAGCGGCGGAAACCTGGCCGTTCAGGGCCGGGAGGAGCCGCGTCACCACGTTCGCGCGCGGAGCGCGAGACACCATGGAGGACACGGACCGCTCGTCCTTTCACGATGCCCTGTGCCACCAGGCCGACACCAGGAGGCCCGTCTTCGCGACAGCAGCCACTAGTTGCCGACACCGGTAGGTCATAGTGTATGATCGTGTCTATGACACGACTGGTGAAGCGGGCTTACAAGTTCCGCTTCTACCCCGACGCCGAGCAAGAGGCACTCCTTGCGCGCACGTTCGGATGCACCAGGTTCGTGTACAACCGGGCGCTGGCCGCCCGCACCGCCGCCTGGAAAGACGAACACCGACGGATCTCCTACGTCGAGACCTCGGCCCTGCTCACCGAATGGAAACGCGACCCCGACCTGGACTGGCTCAACGAGGTGTCCTCGGTGCCGTTGCAGCAGGCCCTGCGCCACCTCAACACCGCGTTCATGAACTTCTGGGACAAACGAGCCGCCTACCCCACCTTCAAGGCCAAGCGCCGGTCCCGTGATTCGGCCGAGTTCACCTACCGGGCGTTCTCCTACACCCGCGACCCGGCCGGTGACCCGGTCCTCAAACTCGCCAAGACCACCCGCCCGCTCGACGTGGTCTGGCACCGGGCCGTGCCCGCCGACACCACCCCGTCCACGGTCACCGTGACCCGTGACCCGGCCGGCCGCTGGTTCGCGTCCCTGCTCTTCGACGCCCCCGTCGACCCGATGCCCGCCCCAGCCGGCGCCTCACCGGGCCGGGTGGCCGGAGTGGACATGGGACAAGTCGACACGATCACCGTGTCCACCGAACACACCGACGGAACCATCGCCACCGCCAAGACCCCCGGCCTGATGCCGAGGCAGACGTTGGAAGACAAGCTCGCCCGAGCACAACGCCGCATGGCCCGCACACAGAAAGGCTCGAAGAACCGCGCCAAGGCCGCCCGCACAGTGGCCCGACTGCACGCCAAGATCGCCGACAGGCGACGCGACCACCTGCACAAGACCAGCTACCGGCTCGTTCGTGACAACCAAGCGATCGGACTCGAAGACCTGGACGTGCGGGGAATGACACGCACCGGCCGAGGAACCGTGGAGAACCCCGGCACGAACGTGGCACGAACAGCAGCCCGCAACCGACGCAACCTCGGCGTCGGCTACCGGGAACTGCGCACCATGATCGAGTACAAAGCCGACTGGCACGACGTCGACATCGTCCACGTCGACCGGTTCTACCCCTCCACCCGGATGTGCTCGACCAACGGATGCGGCCACATCACCGGCCCCATCCCCACCAAGGTCAGGTCCTGGACCTGCCCGCACTGCCACACCCTCCACGACCGCGACATCAACGCGGCCACCAACATCAGAGCCGCGGCTACCGCGGTGCTCGCCTGCGGAGACGGAGTCAGGCTCCGAGGAGGACAACCCTCCCGGAGAACACACCCCGCCGATGAAACAGGAAACTTGGGACCGCGAGGCCCCAAGCCCGACCCTTCAGGGCCGGGTAGTTGACCTCAGGCGTCGCCGTGCACGTAGAGGTTGATGATGCCCAGGCCCGCCAACGACTGCAGGAAGATCGCCTCGTCGGACGGGTCGATCCACATCACGTTGCCGGCCGGGGGCGCATGGGTGCTGTACGGGGCGTAGTCGGTCGTCAGCACGACCAGCGGCACCGGGTGCTCCCACTTGTCGATGTTCAGCACCGGGATGGTCCGGTCCCCCAGCAGCGCCGTCAGCGTCGCCTCAGACTCGTTCTCCGGGTTGAAGTTCCCTTCGGCGGTCGCGTCCGCGCACAGCATCGCCTGCACCATCGAACAGACCAGCACAGCCTGCTCGACCCGGGAGACCAGCGCCTGGTCGTCGCCTTCCTCGTCGTCAGGGATCTCGTCGTACCCTTCGATCAGGTGTCCGAGGAGGACGGTCGGCGAGTCCGCCAGAATCGTCTGCGGGCCACGGGTCAGCGCGTACTTCCACGGTGTCCCGTCAGCGTGCGCATGTTCGGGTCCGGGTACGCCGTCCACGGTGAGGGAGTCGGGCTCCGGGTAGTCGACGTCGGTCATGTCGTGCTCTCTTCTGGTCGGTACTGCGGGGGCATGCAAGGGCGTTGCGACCGATCTGTTGCACGGTCACGCTTGTCCTGTGCCTGCCCAACCTGGTCAGCGGCAGAGTGGCGACACGCGGGCGCAGCTCACCGGCCGCGGCGGCGCCGCAGAATCCGGTCAGCCAAACTCCGGGCCGCCTCGTCGTGCACCCGGTTCGAGGACCGGATCTCCTGCGACGGGGCCGCGTGGCCGGTCGGGCACCGGTGCGGACGAGCTGACGGGTACACCCGGTGGCAGGAGCCGCATTCGGTCACGTCGACCTGCGGTGCCTTCGTCGGGTGACCCTTCTGGGTCTTCACCAGCTCGTTGTAGACCCGGCCCGGGCTCGTCGACGTCGCGATCTGCTCGAACACGCTCTTGGGCACCGAGTAGCCGTACACGCGACCCGTCAGCGTCTTCATCGTCATCATGCCTTCGACGTCGGAGTAGTTGACCCCGGCCATCCACTGCGAACGCAGGTTCGGGCTCATCTCGACGCCTTCGGCGGCCATGTTGTCACGGGCACGGGCCGCCAAACCACCCGTGTACGACGGGACCATCGTGGGCCTGCGCGCCTCCAGCATGGCCTGGACGCCGGCGGCCGCCATCGCAGCCTTCTCGCCGCCCACACCGAGCGGCGTGACCGCCCACAGCCCGTTCACGCCTTTCGTGATCCGCATCTCCATCTCGACCGGGCGGCCCTGGTCGTCGGTCGCGTTCACCGTCATGTCGAGGGTCCGGGTGTTCATCTCCGCCATGTCGCGCAGGATCGACGTCTTCGAGCCGCCGAGACGGAACGTCCACCCGTCGACCTCGTAGGACTTGCGGTACGTACGACGCAGACCGGTGACCGAACGGCCTGGCAACTGGCCCGGGGATGAGTCGACGCGCGCTTTGGGGACCTGGGTGTCACCGCCGTGACCGGCGACGATGAACCGCTGCGCCCAGTCCTCCTCGATCCGGTCGCGGGACGAAGCCGGGGTGAGGGCCACCAGGGCGGTCGGCGGGGCGTACCCGAGGTTCACCAGGGCCTCATGCCGGGCCAGGTCGCCTTCCATCCGTGCCGCGTACGTCAACTGGTCCTCGGACAGGTCGATCAGGGTCGCCTCGCCGCGCAACTGGACGCCGAACTCGCCGTTGGCCTGGCGGTACGCCTCACGTGCCTGCTTCGCAGCATCCGAAATGGGTTTCATGCCCCGTCGGTGTGCGGGGCGCACACGAAGTGATCACCGGCGGCTGCGGCGCATCCTCCGGTCCCGCAACGACACCCACGCGTCCCGGCACCGGGCCACCAGTTCCGGGTCGAGGCCCGCCTGCTTGACCAGAACCTCGTGGTCGACCAGGTCGAGCGCTTTCACCGTGTCGCCGGCACGCAAGAGCCGGTCCACGTCCCCGATGAGCTCCCCGGTGGCCCATGACGGTGACGGGATCGGTAACGACTCGACTTCGCGAGGCACCATGTTGAGTACCCCGCCTCCGTAGCTGCGACCGGACACCTCAGCGAACGCGAACGTGACGCTGTTGTAGAACACGGCTGCGAACCCGACCGGGTTCACCCCGATGTTCGCGCGGACCCGCAAGATCGTCGACGTGACCGTCGCCCCAGCCGTGTTCGCCACGAACCTGGGTGCCAGGTGGGTGTGCACCGCCAAGAACAGGTCGGGCACCCACAACGACGGGGTGGACCACCACGGGTCACGGATCGAGCACTTGAACCGTCGGTGCACCCCCGCCGTCTCCCCCGCGGCCACGTGCGCAGCCAACGCCGGGTCGGTCAGCTCGCCGGGCGCGTTCAGCAGCCAGGTGCGGTGCGGAAGACCCAGGTCACGGTCACGGGCCTCCTTGTCGTACACCAGGCCCGTCAACTGGGCGCTGCGGCCCACCAACGGCACACAGTGCTCACGCACCCCCGCCGCGGCAGCGGCGGCGTCAGAGAACGTGAAGAAGTCGTTGCACCCGGTCAGGATCCCGGCCTCCACAGCCCCGAAGTCACGGAACCGGTTCATCCGGGGCGTGGCCTCCACGTCCCGCAGCGCCTCCACCTGCGTCGGTTCCAAGAAGTGCCGGGTCCACTTCTCGTGCTCGTGCAACACGACCGGTGCCGGCGCAGTGTCCAGCACCAGGCCGTCGAGACCGTCCGTGTCGTCCAGGCGAACCGTTCGGACCCGGGCAGGGCCGTCGCCGCGGACCCCGCAGAACACGACCACTTCGACGAGTGCCCCGTCGAACACGAGCCGCTCGAACGCGACCAGCGTGATTTCGGTGAACGAACGGACCAGGAAGTCCCGCAACGGTGCCGCGTACCCGACCTGCAACAGCTCAGCCGGCAACACCAACCCGACCCGGCCACCGGGCCTGGTCACCGCGGTCGACGCCACCACGAACGGCACCCACGCGTTCGTGAGCTTGTTCGGGTCCAACCCGTGTACGCGCATCAGGTCCAGCGCCGGTTCCCGCTGGACCGGCGGCCAGTTCCCGAACGAGATGTACGGCGGGTTACCCGCCACCCCGTCCCAGACCTGGTGACCGTTCCCGGCCAACCAGTCGAACAGGCTCGTCGCGTCCACGGGGGCGAACACCCGGGCTTTCGCCGCTTCGATCTCGACGAGCTCGACACCATGGGCCTGGTCGGTGTGGGCGGCCAGATGCCGCAGGATCCGCCCGTCACCGCACGAAGGTTCCAACAGCCGCGGGCCGGCGCCGGCAACCCACCTGGCCACGAACTCGGCCAACGGTTCCGGGGTGTAGTAGCCGCCCCTGACCTTGTCGGCAGAGGCGTCGGCACGGAGCGTGAACGACCTCGTTGCGGTCACCGTGACGGCTCCGGTTCGTGGTCGTAGGAGTCACCGGCGCACTCGTAGGTGTTCTCCACCCACCAGTCGCGGACCTGGTCGGGCCACCGCACGATCCGGGTCCGACCCGGGTGCTCGTACATGAGCGCGGTCAACGCCGCGATCGCGGTGCGCCGGCCCGCAGTCAACGGCGCCGGCAACCGACCCCATTCGACCCGGTAGTGACCGTCCGCCGCCTCGTCCGCGTGGGCGACAAGGGCCGGGTCACCGCCGAACACACCACTGGGCAGCCACCACGCCAGACGGCCGTCCAGCTCGACGACCACATAGGCGCGCCGGCTGTCAGTCGGTGACGGGGTGGGCTCCATGTACACCCTGTGCCAGCACGACCCAGCCGGCGGCTCACACGTTGCGGGACGCCATCCCGGCACTGGCGAAGCAACCCAGAATGAACGCCCGCATGTCCGGGTCAGGCTTGTCGCTGCGAGACAAACCGATCAGGCCGCCTTGACGGCCCCCGAACACCGAGTCGGCACCCATCGAGAACACCTCGGTCGCACCACGGAACGACTCCGCGGTCTTGCCGTTCGTCCCGTGGTCGTACACCTTCCCGACGTAGTGATCGGGGAACTCGTCGCGGTAGCCCTTCTCCCGGGTGCCCCGGTAGATGGTCGCCAACGTGCGCCCGTCCTCCGTCGGTGACTCCTCGACTCGGCGTTTGCGCCACGAATGCGTCATCTCCGACAGGTTCGGCACCAGGTACTCCATCCGGTGACCGAACTCGTGGACCGCGACCGGGTAACGGGCGTCCCGCCGCGGCAGACCGCCACCTGACGACGACAACCGGATCTGGGACACGGTCTCGTACCCGTCGCTGTTGGCCCGGATCTTCTTCTTCCGGTAGAACGGCTCCCCGTTGTTGTACCGAGGGTCGGTGGCCAGCTCCCACCCTCGAGTGGTGCGGTCCGCTGCCGCCTCGCCCCTCGTGGACCGGTTGTAGTCGGCCAGCCTTGCCATCTCGTCGGCCGAGATGACGGACCATTCTTTGCCGACGACAGCATCCTTCGTGTCCGACTCGGACTTCCCCGGGTACCGTGCAGCCTTCTCTTCGTCGCTCATCGGCTCGTAGAACGTGACATCGTGGATGTACGTCCCGGCCCCGTAGTGGTACTGGTAGCCGCGACGCTTCGGCTCCAAGGAGATCTCGCCGCTGTAGAACGTCCGGCCCATGAGCACCTCGGTGCCTTGGCCGCGGGTCTTCATCCGTTCCAGCTTGTGGTGCACGTAGTGCCCGCGACGGTTGGAAGCGCCGATGTGCAGCGGGGTGGCCGCGCGGTTGTGCACGTCCAACCAGTCGGCCGGCCACAACCCGGCGGTCGACGCCATCACTTTCGCGCCCGGCTTCGACGACTTCTCGTGCAGCTTCAACTCGCCGCCCATCGGGCGCACCTCGGCCAGCACCCGCAGGTACGCGTCCGTCATGTCTTCGAGCGCCTGCTGCGTCTTCTCGTCCCGAGCCGATTCGAGGTTCACCAGGTCCGGCGACTTGTAGTACGTCGCGCCCGGCATGCATTCGCCGTTCGCCTGCGCCCGGTCGAACGCGGCCCGCTCGTCGGCTTCCAGCTCCATGCGCCGGTCCAGCCACCACTTCTCGGTCGCCTCGGCACCCCCGTGGGCATACCCGTCAGCGACCTGGTCGGCGCGTTTCGCGACCGCGGCACCCAACGCGACAATCGCCCGGTCCTCGGTGCCGTACACCTGGGCCAGGACGTTCCGGGCGCTGCGGGACTTCGGAGACAACGACCCGTCCATGCTGCGGCGTGTGGTGAACGCCTCGTCGATCGCGGTCGCGACCCGCCGCAGGTCTTCGGCGGTCGGGTCGTCCGGCAACGTCACGTCTTCGGCGCGGACCCGGTTCGCCAACGCCTCCTCTTCGGCTTCGAGCGCAGCCCAGTACGCCTCAGACCGGGTGTCGATGTCGTTCTGCGTGAGGCCAGCCAACGCGTCCCGGTTCCACGCGGTGACCTTGATCGGGTCCAGATAGAGGTTCTCGCCGTTCTCGTCGACGGCCTTGACGTAGCGGCGGTACAACCCGGAGGGCTCGCCCACAGCCGGGAAGTCGTCCGGCACCACCTGCGCAGGTTCCGGCTCTGGTTCGACCGCGGTCGGCGGAGGTGCCGGGTCGCCCCACAAGTCGTCGATGTCGACCGGGGCGGCCGGCAGCTCGTCCAGCGTCGCCTCCGGGGCATGGAACGGCGCGAAGCGACCACCGTTGCCGTCCAGGTGAAGATCCTTGCGTCGTGCCATGCCCCCACGGTGTGCGGGGGCGCCACGGAACGCTCAGGCAGCGGCGAACCCCCGCTCGGTGCGAGCCATCAGGTCGGAGAACTGCTCCCGGATGCGGGCCACGTCCAACTTGGACCCCTTCGGTCGGGCCGAAGTCAGCAGCGTCCGTGCAGCCGGGATCGCCACGTCGGGCTTGCCGCACTCCGCGACCACCGCGACCACCTCGATCGCCTTCTCCCACGTCCGGGCGTCCCCACGGAACCGGGTCAGGGCCTCCACGGACGCGAGCATCGCGAACACCCGGTCGGGGCGCTCGATGCGCCAGTTCACGCAGTGGGGGTCGGCGAGCACCGCTTCCGGGTCGGCCAGGTCGGACACGGCCAGCCACGCGAAGAACTCCTTGGCGGCACCTTCCCCGACGAGACCCTTCACCACGAGCGCCGCCACTTCCTCGTCGTCGGCGGGAACCTCCGACAGCACCGAGATCACGTTCGTCCAGGCACGCGGCGACGGCCACGCCCGACCGGCGATCGTCGGGTCGGTCGGCACCTCGGGGGCCAGCAGGTCGGGGCGGTGACGCAGGAACCCGGTCACCCAACCGCCCGCACGAGCCTTGTCGACCATCGTTCCGGCCTGAACCATGTCGTCGAACGACGTGGTGTCGGTGTGGGCGAACCCGGTCGTCACGTGGGTCAGCCACTCGTCGGCGTCGAAGCGCCACTCGATGTGCCCGAGCCGGTTCGCGATCGGGGCGGGCAGGTCCCACCCGTCCACCGCGGTCTCGGGCGGGTTCGCGATCGCGAGCATCCGGACACCGTCCGCCAACGGCAGGTCGCCGGCGAACCGCTCCTGCAGCACCCGCAGCATCGCCTTCATGGTCGACGGGGCGGTCGTGGTGAGCTCGTCGAAGATGAGCAGCGCCTTGTCGGCTTCGTTCGCTTGCCGCGCCCACGCCGGGGGCGCGTACGTGACACCACCGTCGGTCTCCATCGGTAGGCCCAGGTAGTCCGACGACTCACGGATTGACCCGATGATCGTGTTCGTCCAGTACCCGGACTTGCGTCCGGCTGCCTCGATCTTGGCCGACTTCGCCTGACCGGGCTCACCCCACACGACAGCGGGAACGTTGCCCTTCACGAACGCGGCAATGGTGCGCATCGTGGGGCTGGTGACCTTGTTGACCGACACGGGGTGCTCCTTGAAGTGGTTGCGTCAGGTTGTTGACACCCTGTTTGTGTGCGGGGATGCGGCGTGCGTGCACCCGCACGGCGAGTTCTCGCGTCGACGCCCGTCACTCCCGACAGGACACGGGACGCCCCGATAGCGGCCTACTCTCCTGGCGCGCAGACACCGTTGACACCGGTGTCCCTCTTCGGCCTCGCTCCGGGTCGCGCCGGTCGAAATCCAAAGCCGAAGACAAGAAAGGAGGTGGCACCCATGAAGAAGTACAAGCGCCCTGACGACGAGAAGAAGGGCTTGTCGACCTGGACGATCTTGGTCTTTCACGTAGTCAAGATCCTTGTTCTCCTCGACGGAGAATGGTGACCCACCGGCAGGCGGCTCGTTGGACGTATCCGACGAGCCGCCTGCTCCTGTTTACCCCTGCCCAGCGGCGAGTGGGAGCCGCAGCGTCACCTGGCGTTCAACCAGGCGGTCAACGCGTCCTCGTCGTCGACGACGGTGCGGAGCTGCTTCGGCCAATGGGTGCCGACCCGGATCAGTGACTCGGCCGGATACACCCCGGTCGCGACCGTCGGGTACGAGACGATCATCCGGCCGGCCGCGTGGTCCACGCCGGCTTCCCACAGCCCGCGGGTGTCCCGTTCGCCGTACTGCGCCGGCCCGTACACCCACCCCTCGAAGTACACGCGGACCTGACCGTCGTCGGTCGGGTAGCCCACGACAGCGGACCGCGGCGCGAACCTGCCGGAAGAACCAGGGGCAGGCACGTACACCGCCACCTCGCATGCGTTAGGCACGTACTCGAACCGGTCCGGGTACGACGGGCCGGCACCACACACACCGCATTCGGGCCACCCGAGCCGTGTGAGCTCGGTGGTGTCGTGGGCCGGGTCGCGCCAGCAGGTCCAGGTGGTCACGGTGTCTCCTTGGTCGGGTTGTTGTCGAGCTCGAACGCGTCGGTGAAGAAGTCGGCCAGCGTGTCGACGGAGTGCTCCCGCAGCAGGTCGACCATCTTGCGGCCCTCCGTCTGCGACACCGACCCGAGCAGGCGCCCTTCGGACAGGATCGCGAACCGGGTTGCGCCGTCAGGTTCCACCGCTGTGGGTGTGTCGAGGTTCGTCACGGTGTCTCCTGTTGGTTCGGTGTGCGGGTGAGGACGTCGAAGTGCTCTGTCAGCTCGGCGGCGTCGGCCGGGTTGCCGGGGAAGAAGTATCCGATCGCGTGGAGGGCGGCTCCGCACCGCAGGCAGTACGCCGAGTCGGGTTCCGGGCGTGCATCCGGGTTGGCGGCGCTGACGTCGAAGGTGCCGACGACGACAGCCGGAACCGGTTCGGTGTGGACGTTGGACCGGCAGACACGAACCGGGGGCGGGGCGTTCACTGGTCACCCGGTTCGACGACGACACCCTTGATGAACGGCGGCAGCTTGTCCACGAGTCCCTCGGCAGCCTCCACACCGCCACTGCTCTGCGGGACGATCGCGGCGACCACCGGGACGGTCGGGCGCTCGTTGGGCCACGGGGTGTACCCGTCGGTGATCACGACGATCACCGTGGGGCGTTCCCGCATCTGGCATCCGGCCTCGATGCCGACCCGCATGTCGGTGCCGCCGCGTCCGGCGACCTTCTCGATGCTCTTGCGGTCCTTGTACGGCACGACCTGGTGGGCACCAGCGTCGACGTCCATGACGAGCAGGTCGTCACCGCGGACCCCGACCTGCTTCGCGATCGTCTCGATCTCGCGGCCCGCTGCGGCGATGTCGTCGGCGTTCATCGACCCGGACGTGTCCCGGACGACCAGGACACGCGGGACCGGCTGAACGTAACCGGGGACGACGAGCCGCTTGCGGCCCGTCGCCGTCTGGATCGTGGCGGCGTGGTGGCGGCGTGAACGACGGGCACGGTCGGTGTCGTAGGACCCCAGCTTGGATCCCAACGCCCGCTTCACGTGCGACCGGAGAACCTGCTGCCACGGCGTCTTTGACGGGGCGAGGTGCCGGTCGGCGGTCTCGACGAGCCCTCCCGGAACCGTTCCGCGGCCCTTGGCCACGTAGTCACGGATCGCGGCAGCGGTCGCGACGTTGATGTTCCCTTTCTCGATCTCGCTCGCGGCGGGTGCGGTGCCGCCGAGGTCGTCGGAAGGGTCCAGCTCGCACGGGGCTGCTTCGCCGCCGGAACCGGAACCGCAGCCCTTGAACTCGGGCTGGTTGCCCTGGCACGTGCACTCCCCGCCCTGGCTGCCACCGGCGCCCTGCTGGTCACCCTGCGCACCGCCGCTCTGCGACTGCGAACCGGACTGGTCGCCCTGGTCGCCTTCGGTCTCCGGCTGACCGCTGTCCTGACCGGCGTCGGTCTGGTTCCCCTGGTTCTGGTCCCCGTGCTGGGGGCAGTCCGGGTTCGTGCTCGGCTGCGACTGCTGCTGGTTCTGCGTGTTCTTCTGCTGAGCCTGCTGCAACTCCATGATCTTGCGGAAGTAGTGCATCGGCGTCTGGTAGTCCTCGCAACCCAGCGACTCGGGCAGGACACCGAACGCCGCGACCTCCGAACACCCGGCGTCCCGCAGGTCGTCGTTGATGGCTGCATCACAGTTGTGGACGAGGAATCCGTGCGTGATGTAGGTGTGCGAGTCGGTCTCCATGTTGAACACGGGTCCGACGAAACCGCGTCGCGACACGCTCTTGACCGGGTACCACACACCGTCGTCGTCAGACTTCCAACGGTGAGAGCATGAGGTGACGACCCGACCGTTCAGGGTGCGTTCCGTCTTGGCGCACCCGTCAGGGTTCCACTCGACGCCGTACAGACGGCCACTCGGCAACGACCGACCGCGCACGATGCGCCCCTCCCGCTGACGCATCATGAACGTGCTACCCCCGATGCCGTCCTGAGCCAGCAGTAGTACGAGGTCGTGCATGAGCGACTTGGACGCGGTGCCGACCTTGACAGCGGTCGTGGAGGAATCCTTGCGCTTATGGGTGTGCCCGTCGCCGTCGACCAGACCCTGAATGAACGCCGCCCGAATGTCCCGGTCGTAGTGGTGGAGGATCACGTCGGGAATGTGCTTCTCGTGCGCTCGAGGTCCGCAGTGCTCCTTCAACCAGCGCCCGAACACGACGTTCCCGAGGGTGACCTCGGCCGACCCACAGTCCTTGCTGTACGTACGTGAAGCGGACATGTTGATGCTGGCGGCGATCTTCTCGACCCGGTCCATGATCTCGTCCTCGTGGGAGCCGAGAGAGAACCTCACGGCTGGTGACGACGAACCCTCGGCAACGTACAGCCCGATGAGCCACGCCGTGTCCGGGTTCAGCGGGACGCTCTTGACCGCTCGGTTTCCGAAAGTGTGGCGTCCCAGGGAGTCGGTGCCCTGCTGGACATACCCGGACAGGTCGATGCATGTGTCGGCTCGCTTCTCGCTCAACCGCGGGACGCACAGGTAGTCGCCTTCGCGAACGTCCTCAGCCAGTACCCATTGAGCCTCGTTGAGGACGATGGGGTGCAGACCCTTCTTGTGGCGCCGCCGCCGGACGAAGAAGGGGTGCTCGGTCGTCGCCTCGATGTGACCGCCGGTGGATTCGATCCGGACAAGCTCGCCGTCGTAGTCGCGGACCATCGTGGCGACAGACTCGATGGGAGTGTTCCCGGGGAGCAGGGTTCCTGCCGGGAAACAAGCCGCGTTCCAAGCCTTGTGGTGTTGGGGGGTGACCGCCAGGTCCCGGGCGGTGCGGGCGTGCTCCTGGAACAGGTGCGACGCCTCATGCAGCAGCGCCTCCGCGCAGAACCGGGGGCCTTTCGGTGCCATCGCGTCGAAGTCGATGTACAGCCGGAACCGGTCGTCGACCGCGAACGTGCGCAGGCCGGGAGCGGACACGATCCGCAACGAGAACAGGATGCGCGACAGGTACGGCATGATCGCCAACGCGTCGGCACGCCACGCCTGCACCAGCAGAGCCTGCTCGTCGGACAGGTCGGCGGTGAGGCGGTCGCGGGTGCTCGTGGTCATGGCCTACTTGTGTGCGGGGCGGGGTGTCCCGTGCACCATCGCACCGGGCACCGACACGAGACCGGGGTCGACGACGAACACCCGGCACGGCCGGTCGGCCAACCGGTCCGCGGTGACCCGGTGGGTGCCGTCCAAGGCCGCGTACCCGTCCCGGTGCGGTGTCACGACCGGGTGGCCCTGCCCGAACCAGCCGTCCGGGTCCACCAAGGTGCCCCGGTCCTGCACGTACGCATTCACGTAGGCGAGGTTGACGAGACCTTGGACGGTGTACCGGACCTGGTTCGGGTCCACGTCGACCAGGTCGTCCTCGTCGAACACGGTGACCGAGGCGATGCGACGTGCGAGCACCAGCCCGATGCCGATCGTGCGGGTCCACCCGTAGTCGGTCACCGGCCGCATCCATACCGGGTCGTCGTCCAACGCGTCGTTCCACACCGGCAACGTCTTCACGTACGCCGCCAGCTCGGCCGGACCCTGCGGCGACGTCACGACCGGACCCTGATCAGGACATCCATCGGGGTGGCCCCGGCAGCCAACGCGGCCTGGATCACCGAGACCCGGACGTTGCCCCATCTCCGGGTCGCCTTGTCGGCGAACGACCCCGGTGCCGAAGCAACCGGGATGCCGTAGTAGTCGCTGGCCTGCTCGTACCCGGGCGTGCATTCGACAAGGACCCGCCCCGTGACCGGGTGGTCGTGTTCGACCCAGGCGTGGAACGACGGGCCGGACGCGCCCCGACGCCGGCACACGCCTTCGACGTACGTTCCCCCGGTTCGCCGGGCCAGGTTCCAGGCGTGGGTCCAGCAGTCGCTCTCACCGTCGGCGGCGACCGGGTCCTGCACGTCAAGACGCTTCGCTGCCGGGGCGGGCCGGCCGGACCGGCGCACCAGCATCAGGTACACCCGTTCGACTTCGGTGACCCCGGTCAACGGTGCCGGTGGGCGGGCGACCATCATCGGCCCCCGGTCGCGGTGAGGCCGCGACGCACCGCGATGCCGTTGGCGACCCGTGTCGGGGACTCTTCGGTGTACGCGGTCAACCGGCGCTCCCAATCGGGCACCGTCACCCACACGAGCGAGGACATGTGACGGCTCGCCATGACACATAACCGGCCTTCGGCCAACTGGTGCTCCGACAGCGACGTGTGACCCACGAGCGGGTCCAGGGCGACCACGGCGTGCCACTGGCCGCCCTGCAACGAGTCGGCTGTCCCGACCGTGATGCCGTCCATGCCCATGGAGCCCAGCAGTGCCGCCACGGTCGCCTGCTGGACGTTGTGCGGCACAACCACGGCGACGTCCCGCTCCCGGAGGCGTTCGACGGTCACGGTGCCGTCCGGCTCGGTCTGGTGAAGGCTGGTGCCGACGAACGCCGCGGCCTGGGTCGCCACGACCCGCAGCATGGGCAGGTCGGCGGTCTGCGCGGCCTCGTCGACGAGCACGTGGTCGAGTTCGGGCACCACGGTGCCGTCACGCCGCGTCAGGTGCCGGTCGGGTCGCTTGGAGTCGAACGGGAAGTCGTACAGCGGTGCGATCGCGTCCACGGTCTCCTGCCCGAGCCGGTAGGAGGACCCGAGCCGCAGCAGCGTCTTGTCCTCGAACCCGGCGAACACTTCCGGGGCACGGCGGTGCGGGGCGGCACGCATCTGGTCCCACATGGTCGTCTTGACGGTGACGACCGGGCCGATCTGACCGGGGTCCCCGATCATGACGACCTGTGCGGCGTTGTCGGCCGCGGCGGACACGTCCGCGAACGTCGCCTGGTACGCCTCGTCGAACACCATCAGGTCGCACTTGACCGGGTTCTTCGCCGCCGCACACGACGCGATGGTCCGCACGGTCACGTACCGGTCCTCGCTGGGCCTTGCCGTCGTGAACGCACCCGCGGGCGGGTTAGCGCCTCGAACCCTGAACACGACCTTGGGCTGCTTCTTCGCCCCGACCGTCGCCGCCTTCAACTCTGTGGCGAGCCGCCCGGCCACGTCGTACGCGCCGTTGCGGGTCGGGGTCGCCACGATGATCTGTAGGTCGGTGCGGGTGACCAGCTCGACGAGCAGGTCGACGAGCAGCGAGGTCTTACCGGCGCCCGGAGGGGCGTCGATCAGGACGACCGGGTCTCCGCTCCACACCGAGAACAAGGCGCGGGACATGGACGACCCCGGCACGAGTCCCCGGCGTTGGCCGGGTGCAGTGACCGGGTCAGACACGACGACGGTGCCGGCTGAGGAGGACGCTGAGGTGCTCGGTTCGATACCGAGGTCTGAAAGGTCGATCATGCACAGTGTGTGTGCGGGGAACCGGCTGGCGTGCTCCCTCAGACCAACTCGGGTGCCTCGGCCAGAGCAACGTCGATCGGCATGTCGCTGCGCTGCGGGCGGGTCGTCTCCCTGGACATCCACCGGCCCGTCGTCGTGGGGGGCGCCCCGAACGGCAGGTACGGGGCAGCGGCCATGTACAGCGGGTGGCGCAGGCGCTGGGCGTCGATGACCATGGACTTGGCCTGGTCGGTGACCGCGGTGACCTTCACCCACACCTCGTCGGAGACCGGGTCGATGCCGACCTCCTTGATCGTGCAGTCGCACGGCGCAATGTTCGGGGCACCGGCGTTGAACAGGATCACCTTGGCACCCGCCTTCATCTTGAAGCCTTCGGAGACGGTGTACGTGTGCGAACCGGCCGTCGACTTGCCTTGCATGAGGGTGAGCTTGGACGCGGCCCCGGTGACCGTGTTCAGGTCCACCAGGAGCGCGTCACAGTCGGCCAGAGCCTGCGCGGCGTCCGCAACCGTGTTCAGGTGACGGAACGCCTTCGCGGCTGACGCCGGTCCGGGGAAGCACGCCGAGATCGTCCCGTACCTCTCCGAGCCGATGAGGGCCTCCGCGTACTTCGCGTTGACCGGTCCGGTGTTCGCGGCCACGAGCAGCGCCACGACCCGGTGCGCGGTGGACCCGGTGAACCCGAACGAGTCGGCCCACTCTTCGACGTTGTCGGGGTTCGCACCGGACGGCAGCCAGTACGCGGACGCGAGGGCTTCGGTGAGGACCGGCAGTCGTCCGGACGCGGCCAGCATCCCGCGGTATTCGAGGATGGAGGACACCCGGCCCACCTCGAAGCTGTTGGGGGCCTTCTTCGCGGCCCGGACAGCGGACGCGGCGATCTTGCGGGCCTGGTTCAACGAGGCCCGGTCAGCGAACACTGCGGCGACACCGGTCGCGGGACCGAACATGGTCTCGGCGTGGTGCAGGGCTGCCTTCGCCTCCGGGTCGTGGGCCTGGGTCATGATCCGTTCCAGGAGCCCGAAGTCGACCGGGGCGCCGGGCGTCAGGGTCGGGACGGGGACAGTCAGGTCGTCGAACGTGACCTTGCCGTGGGCCGTGTCGTCGGAGACGAACTCGCTGGCCATGAGCTTGCCGCCTGTGCCGAGGAACAGCAGCCAGCGAACCGGGGCGGACAGCAGCATCCCGCGCTGGCGGGTGCGGCGCACCGGACGACCTGCGGCTTTCGCGTGTGCACGTCGGGCTGCGGCGATCCGGGCGACCTGTTCGGTGGTGGTGAGGGGCGTCATGCCTGGTATGTGTGCGGGGTCCAGGGTTCCGTGCTCCCCGGTCACTGGGGCCATGTCGCACCTCGTCCCGTGCCGGCGCTGTCACCGTGGACGCTAACGAGGCCCTCCGACACCTCTGAGAGCTCGTGTTCTTGCCACGAGCGGAAACGGTTCGTGGCAAGAACACCCGGTTTCTGGGCTGTTCTTTACGCTCAGCACCCCAGATCTTGCCACTTTGCCACGAACGGCCGAAAAAAGTGGCAAACACGTTTCCGCAGGTCAGAGGCCCTTTTAGTAGGTATGTAGAGATCTCTTACCACTTTAGGTAGAGGTAGTAGTACGTATGGGGTCTCACAGGGGTATACCCACGCAGGTATACCCCTCCCTCATATGTGTATCCACCCCCGGCTGGCAAAGTGGCAAAACTGGCGAACCGGGCCGGCGTGAGGGGGTGTTCTCGCAGGTCGGCGGCTGCCCTACGGTTTGCCACTTCCGTCGAGTGTTCGTGACAAAGTGGCAAGAACGGGCCCCGCTGAGCGTGAACCGGGTCGATCGTTCGTGGCGAAGGAGCACGCGACCAGCTCTCCCGCACACCAGTACGGCATGACCACCAACCACACCGCACCCGTCGTCGACTTGTTCGGCGAGCAGGCCACCGAGCACCGGCACCGTCCCGCCCCGACTCCCCGGCCCAAGGCCGCCAGACGGCCCGCCCAGGCGTCCGACAACGGGTGTGCCACGTGCGACCCGGCCGACCCCGCCCCCGACTACGGGTCGTGCCTGCTGTGCGAATGCATCCACCCGATCGCCCTCGGCTGACCCCGCACACCACCACGGCATGACGACTCGACCAGTCAACGTCCCGCAACGACGGGACCTTCTCGGACGCTACGCACCCATGGCGCTGCCCGACGCGGACGTGCACCTGCACGCGACCGGCACCACCGCGTGGCCGGCACCCGCCGAAGACCCGGACGAAGCCCAAGCGATGCTGTACGAGATCGCCTGGGACAGCACCCGCCCCGACAAGGAGCGAGCGTTGGCTGCCCGCGGCGCCATCGCGTGCGCCCGTGAGATCCACGGCCCGAGCGCCGGTGCTCTGCCGCCCGGCGACGAAGCCGAAGGGCACCTGGCCGACGCGGTCGTGTCCAACGACGAGGTGCTTGACGCGGTGACCGAGCTGGGACCGGTCCCGTACCCGCAGTCGCGGGCGTTCGGTTCGATGCTGGCCGGCCGGCTCTACGACACCCGCACGACCCAGCGCGACCGGCTGCTCGCTGTCCAGGAACGGTTCCTTGCCGACCAGGTGCTCCCGCCCGAATCCGAGGCGTCACGCCTCGCGGCCGACGACAGGCGCCGTTGACCACCCGATCGAGACCACCTGGCACAGGGTGGGCATGACGTCGACAACGACCGCGTACCTCGCCGGTCTGGCCACGCTTCCCGTGCTCGGGGTGGCGTTCGTTGTTCTCGTGCTGGTCTTCGACAAGGGCGCGACCACGTACTCGTGCTCGTTCTGCGACCGGGTCTCGGAGCCGCGCCGTGGTGTTCCGCAGTGGGCCCGGTCCCTGGCCGTCGCCGTCCACATCCGTTCACGTCACGGCGCCGACCTGCGGGTGTGGCAGGCCGAGCACACGGCCAAGCCCACCTGGCACTCGCGAAGGCGGTTCGTCGCGTGAACCCGTCACCGTTGTTCGCCGCCGCGATGGGTGCGCTCGAGGAGCTCCGTCAGGACACGTTCCCGGACCGGGTCACCAAGGACGAGGACGGGGTGCTGGTCGCCATGTCGGTGGCGTTGCGTGCCGACTGCACCCGCCGCAGGGTCGGTGCCGTCATCGTCGACGTGCACGGGCGGATCGTCGGGACAGGCCGCAACGGGGCCCCGGCCGGCCGACCCGGTTGCTTGACCGCCGGCGCATGCCCACGAGGCACCCGCACTTACACCGAAGTCGCACCCGGGTCGTCGTACACGGGCGGGGCGGGTGCCTGTATCGCGTTGCACGCCGAGCTGAACGCGTTGCTGTACACCGACCCGATGGCCCGCCGCGGCGGGGTCCTGTACGTGACGGATGCGCCGTGCGACTCGTGTTCGTTGCACCTGGCCGGGTCCGGGTTGGCCCGGGTCGTGTGGCCGGTTCAGGTCGACGGTTCCTGGTCGCTTCAGGATCGGCTCCTCGGGCCGGAGCACCCGATCGGAGGTCACTACTCGTGAACACGAACGAGCTCGCCGAGCAGATCCTGGACGCGATGGGGTCGCGCGGTATCGAGGGCGCCACGATGGCGGACGCCTTGTTCGTCGCCGACGCGATCGCCTCGGACCTTCCTCGAGTCGACACGGTTCACGACCTGGTTGCGGACCTGGCGAAGCCGACAGCGTCCGAAGACGGCGACCTGCGGCGTGCGTACGACCGGGACGCGTGGGCGCACGAATGGAACAGCCTTCCCACAGCCATCGACCGGGTCCTGGCCGACCATGTCGAACGGACCGCCGAACGTCTCACCCGGGAGGCGTCGTGAACGCCGTCGAGCACGTCACCGGGGACCTGTTCACCTACCCGGGCCTGGACGCGATCGGGCACGGCGTGAACTGCCAAGGCGTCATGGGTGCCGGGATCGCCCGGGCGTTCCGGGCCCTCGACGAGAACATGTACCGCCAGTACCGGGACCTGTGTTCGCGCAGCGTCCTGCGCGTCGGCGACATGCACCCGTGGCGGCTTGCCGACGGCCGGTGGGTGTACAACCTGGCGTCCCAGTTCCGAACCGGCCGTGACGCGCGGCTGTCCGCCATCGAGACCGCTCTGGACCGTGCCCTCGAACACGCGACCGACCACCAGCTGACCAGCCTCGGGTTGCCGCGGATCGGGTGCGGCATCGGCGGTCTCACCTGGGCTGAGGTGTCTGCCGTCATCGAAACCGTCGCCGCCCGGCACCCGGTCCGGGTCGTCACCGTCACCCCTGCCTGACCCCACCACCCACCGCAAGGAGACAGCACCATGTCCGACACCACCCTCGACCGCCGCCCTGTGTCGTTGACGTTGGCGGTCTTCCAGTCCCACGGCGACCCGGTCATGCAGTGCCGGCACGGGGTGAGCCTGTTCGAGCCCTGCGAGGACTGCTGAACCGTCTCCTGGTTGGCGCATGGTGCACCACGGAGGCGTGCCCGCACACAGAAGGTGCACGAACGCCGCAACCGGCGGCACCGCATCGTTGCAAGGAGCACGACACCCATGGGCAAGAAGGCGAACCGCCGCAACCAGACCAACCCGCGCAAGGCGGTCCTGGCGGCTCACCGTGTCGGTTCGACCGACGAGGCGTTGCGTCAGAGCTTGGAACTGCGCCGTTCCGGTGCGGCCGGCGCCCACGCCGACTCGGGTGTGCTGCCTTCGGTGGCTGCCGGTCGCAAGAGCCGGATGGGGTCTCGTGCGGCCCGCCGGACCGCGGCCGTGAAGGACTCGCTCTGATGTCGTACTGCCGCTTCTCGACCGACGACCACACGTCGGACGTGTACGTGTACGAGTCCGACCAAGGGTTCGAGGTGATGGTCGCGTCGAACCGCCGCGTGTTGACCGAACCGTTGCCGAGAGTCGACGTCCGGGAACTCTCCGACGTCGACTTCGATGCGGCGAAGGCCGGGAACGAGGTCGAGCAGGCGAAGATCGACGACTGGTTGGCCCGGGGCAAGGAACGGTCCCGGGTCTTGGATGAGGCCGAACTGGTGCCGATCGGTGGGTCGTACGACGGGGCACAGTTCACCTACGACGAACCGGGTCGGGCGACGTCCGCGTTGCGGCACCTGCGCGCGTCCGGGTACCACGTCCCTGCCGGGGTGATCGAGTCGTTGGATTCCGAGCAGGACGACATCGAGGCCGCGGCCATGAAGGCTCGGTCGTGACCGGGCTGTTCCGGCGCAAGTCGGCACCCCGACCTGTGACGCCGCTCTGGTACACGTGCGGTGTGTGTGACGTGGTGTGGCGCAGCGTGTCCGCGTCGTGCTGGATGTGCGGGTCCTCGAAGCATGCGACGTCGCGCGGTTCGCACACGCACCGACCGGTTCTCGACGACGACTGGTGCATCGAAGGCCCTCACCCGCACACAGGTGCGGCATGACCGACCACGCCGAGTACCCCGCACCGGTGTCGGACCTCGAACGGATGCGCGCGATCAGTGCCGAACAGGACGCGCTGGCGTCTGAGGCCGGCGAACTCTTCAGGTGCCACGAGTCGTGGCTCTCGAACTGGCTGCCGCGGGCATGGGGAGACTTCCTGCAGGCTGTGGAACGCGAAACCGGGGCGTACTTCCAGTCGGTGTACGAGTACGAAGACCGGAAGTACGCCGCGCGCCCACACGCCGACGGCATGAGGTACAGCGACCGCCACGAGTTCGACGCGTACGTGATCCCGTGGGGGTTCGTGTACCCGGAGACCCGGGAGTCGTTCAAGGCGCAGGTGCTCGCCGATGTGAAGGCCGAGAAGGCGGAACGCGACACGTCGCGCCGGCTCCGCACGAGCACGGGCGGCACGCAGCTCTGACGCCGTTGGCGCATGGTGCCTGGTGTAACCCCTCAACCCGCCAGGGAAGGTCTTCTTCGACGTGTTCGACCAGTTCCGTGCCGTGAAGCGCCGGCCCCCGCCGGGGCCGGGTGTGGCACCGGCGCGTGCTTCGGTTCCCGGCGGGTACGACCCGGTCGCGTCAGCGTGCACGGTCATCTTGACCGCGTCCGGTGTGACGTCGTGGCCACCCGGCAAAGACGACCAGCGCAAAGTGCTGAGGAAGGCCCGTGCCAAGACCCATCCCGACCTGCACAACGGTGACCGGACCGGGTGGGACAGGGTCGAAGACGCGGCCCGCACGTTGAGGCTCGCGTGATGGACGCCTGGTGGGACCGGGTGCAGTCCTCCGGGTTGTTCGCCGGCACCTGGGTGGACGTGGTGGTGACGGTCGCGGCCCTCGGTTTCGGGGGTTGGTTGCTCCTGCACCTGCTGTTCGACGGCTGACTCGTCTTCCGCCTGGGTGCGTCACGTCACGTCTCCCGCACACCAGTCAGGTGAGGGCCTGCACTGGGCGGGCCGGACTGGAGACGTAGGCGATGACGACCGCACCTTCCCCGGAACAGCTCCCTTTGTCCCCGTTGACGTTGGGCCGGCGCCGGTTGGCGTCCGCGGCACCCGTGGACACCGCAACGGAACGGGTCGTGGACGTGATGGTCGCGTCCGCCAGGATCGGTGAGGACGCCGCGTACCTGGTTCTGGTCGACGGGTTCGGGCCGTTGGGGTCCACCCTGGTCCGGGGTGCCCGCACCGCTGACGCTCTCGCTGCCGCGTTCGCCCGGTGGGTGGTCGCGTTGCCGACGGACCGGGTGTGGCGGGTAGGGGTGTCGAACACCCGGTTCCTGGTCGCGTTGGCGCCGTTGGCGTCCGCGTGGCCGCACATCGAGGTCGTGACGGTTCCTGCTGCCCACCCGGTCATGGAGTTCGCGTTGGGTGAGCTGGACCGGCTGTTCGGTGTCCGACCCGCGCCCGTCGAGCCCGTCGAGACTGGCGACCAGGTTCGCCCGGCACCGGCATCGGTGCCGACCCGCAGGTGGGTGGTGGCTACCGACGGCTCGTCTGGCAACCGTGGATCCAAGATGCACGGCGGGTTCGGGTGGATGGACGAGCAGGGCCGGTTCGGGTGCGGGGTGTTGCGTTCCGCGAGCCCGTTGGACGCCGAGCTGACCGCGATCATCAAGATGTTGAGCGCGACCCGGCAGAACCGGCCTTTGCGGGTGCTGGTCGACTCGGAGGTGGCGATCGTGGTGGCGAAGGCTGCGGCAGCCAGGAAGCCGGTCTGCCCGCGCCGCAACGTCGGTTCGGGCCTGTACAGCCGTCTCGTGCTGCTGTTGCAGGGGCGTGACGTGGAGTTCGTCCGGGTGAAGGGCCACACGGGTCACCCGTTGAACGAGGGCGCGGACCGGTTGTCGCGTCACGCGCGCCGCGCCAACGACATGGGGGTGGACGAGTCGTTGTCCGCGTCGTTGCAGGCACAGATCGTCAAGGAGCAGTTGGTTCAGTGGCGGGAGTTGCGTGCCGGTCAGAGGACCCCGAACGTGCGTACGGCCGGTTGAGCCCGGCACCGCGGAGGCGGCGGGTTCTACGAAGTGGTGTCGGGTTCGGGGGTACCGAACGATCCCACTTTCACGCCGTTGCGCCGGTACGCCTCGTGTTTGACGGCCAGACGAGCCGCCTTCAACGCCTTCTGGTGCAAACCGCCCCACACGCCCGCTGAGGACGACTCGGGGTTGGTGAGCGCGTATTCGAGGCATTGGGCGCGGACCGGGCACCAGCCGCACATGAGTTTCGCGTTGGCGAGCTCGTTCCGGGTCACAGCGAACACGGTCGAGTCGGCGCCGATGCACGCGCTCTGGTGCCGCCATTCGCCCGGGGACGCCCCGTACGTGGCGTTGATGATGTCCCACAGCCCGCTTGTGTCGCCGGTCCTGATGTCGCCGGGGTGCCGGCTGCGCAACAGGTCGGTCCGTTCACCGGCCAGGTGGGCGGCGACTGTGGCAGCCAGTTCGGCGGTCACACGTTCGATGACGGCTTCGTCGGCGGTCGTGCAGACCCCGCACGCCCCGTTCCGGGGCCCGAGACCGTTGTCGGCCCACGCCTGCTGTTGTTCGGTACTGGCGTGACGCCACGCCAGGTCGTGGATGTGGATGGTGTGGCAGCCGGGGCACTTGACGGTGACGACCGCGAACGGTGCCCGTGGCATCGGCACGTGGACGAGTGGTTCGGCGGTGGTCATGGGACCGCCACCCGCTCCTGGTCGAACGGCACAACGCCAGTGTGCTGGTGCTGCCTGGTGTCCCGGTAGGCGGCCACCCACGCTTCAACGGGGGCGAGGAGCACCGGTTCGGTGTTCCCGCCGGTGAGTATGGCGATCCGAAGCTCACGCGGGTACGCCATGAAGCCGTGCGGCCCGTCGTCGTCGCGCAGCCACGTCAACGCGCGGGACACCATGGCGAACGGGACCGGGTCGACCAGTAGCGGTACCGGCCATTCTTTGACGCAGGCGACCCACTTGACGGAGCCGTTGCGGGCCCTCGGGTACGGCACCAACCCCAACGCGAGCGGGCGGTCGCCGTTGCTGGCCTGGATACACGCGTCTTTCGCCGAGGAGCGGATGGCTGTGCCGATCTGGGACATGGCGTAGTTGCGGACCTGGATGGCCACGTCACCGAAGACGTGCAGGTCACCGACGTCCTCTGCCCGGCCGGCCCCTAGGAGGCGTTGCGCTTTCGGCAGGCACAGCTCCGGGCACTGTTCCTGGAACATCCGGACGGCGTCCAGCTCGGCCCGGTCGCCTTTGGTCTTCGAGGGGTTCGCCATGCCCGTCCTGTGCCATCGGCACCGGCCCGGTGGCGCGGAACGAGTTCGGTGCGCGGTGTGCGCAGGCGTTGGCGCATGGTGTGGGACAGACCCGGAGGCAACGCCTGCGGTTTCCCGTCCCGCCGAGGAGAGAGCATGAACCCAGTACCCCGCCGAGTGGGCCAGCAGGCCCCTGGGACGCAACTGCTGTTGGACGAAGACATCATCGAGTCTTCTCGTCGTGCTCGGGCGTTCAGCGAGTTCAGTGGTGTCGCCGTCCGCGACATGGTGCTGACCCCGTTGTCGTCGCTGCCGGTGCCGATCTACAACTTCGCCACCACTCCCGAAGGCCGCGCCACCGGTCTTCGGCGTTGGGCCGGCACGAAACCGGACGCCATGTGGCACCCGCTCATGTGGTTGCCGCCGCGGCTGAGCCGCCGGTTCCGGTACAAGGACCTGGCCGGGCGGGAGGTGTACGAGTCGGACCACTTGTGGGCGGCACGGGTTGCGATGGAGCTGCACGCGTCCGGTCTGTACGACTCGGAGACCGGGCAGTGGGCTGACGTGCTCGCCATGTCGGGGCTCGACGTGACCGACGAGCTGGACCTGGCCCGTGTGGAAGACTGGCTGGCCGGCGACCCGGACGACGTGCTGGACGAGATCTCGTTGGACGGGTTCTTCAACACCGACGACCCGACGTGGGCGCTCGTGTCGTTGCTGGCACTCGAAGACATGCTGTGGCAGGCGTCTTGGGCGATCACGTCCGACACACTGATCGACCTGGTCGTCTCGGCCCGCGACGTGGACCCGGACCTGGCTGTCTCAGCCGGTTCGGTGGCCGCGTCGATGGGGTTGTCGCTGCTCAGCGGCGCGGTCGGCGCCGGCGACCCGGTCACCTTGTCGGAGAGGTTCCTGTCCTTGTACACGGTCCTCGAGGAGACGCCTTCGTCTTCTCCGGCAGCCGGGGAAGCACTCGACTCACTCGTCGACGTGCTGGCGTCGGTGCGTGACGCGCATTGGCCGGCCTTGGACGCCCTGCACACTGCTGACGCGGCCTGATGAGCGAAACCGACCTGGTCCCTGCGGCGATCCGCCGGTCCCCGACCGGTCGGCTTGTCGTGTCCGTGGCCGAGATGGTCCTGTGTGAGGACCCGACGTTGGCGGCTGCGGTGTCCCGCCTGTGCACGTACTCGGTTCGCGCCCAGGTGCCGCTGATCGCGACGGTCGCGTCCGGTGCCGGGAAACGTCACCTGCTGATCGGGGTCGACGGTGTCGTGCACCCGGTTGCGGCTCCGGCCCCGTCGCGCACCGACTACGTCCCGGTTCCGTTGCCTGACCAGCGCCGTGACCTGGGTGAGTCGGAGACCGACGACCTGACGTCCGCGGAATGGGTCGACCGGTTCATCCTCGACCCGTCTGCCGGCGAAGAGGAGCCTCCGGTGCGCCGCCGGCGCCGGATCTTCGGCCGGAACTGAACGCGGAGCACCCGACGCCGGTTCCCGCACACCTTCCGAATACACGTACACACCACCGACCCCACGGGTCGTCGACCCGCCACCACCAGGTGGCACAGGACCAGACATGACCACCACCGCCGGCACCGCCACCCCTGACGGGGTCGGTTCTGGCGGGTTCGTGCACCTGCACGTCCACACCGAGCACAGCAAGCAGGACGGCCTGGCCCGGATCAAAGACCTGGTCCGCAAGGTTGCAGCGTCGGGTCAGACGGCTGTGGCGATGACCGATCACGGCACGCTCGGTGGGGCATGGAAGTTCCACAAGGCGTGCACCGAGGCCGGCGTGAAGCCGATCCTGGGGGTGGAGGCGTACCTGGCGTTGGTGCCGGACGGGTCGGACCCGGACGCCCCGGCGCTGGCGTGGGACGACGAGCAGGTGCGGTTCGCGCGCACGTTCCGGATGGAGCCGGACGCCGAGTCGGGCAAGGTGAAGCGGAACACGAACAACCACTTGACGCTGCTGGCCCGCACCGAGACCGGGTGGCGCAACCTGTGCCGGGTCATGAACGCGGCCCAGCAGTCGGTGTACTACAAGCCGCTCATCGACTACGCGCTGTTGAAGCAGCACAGCGAAGGTCTCATCGTGCTGACCGGCTGCCTGGGCGGCCCGGTCGCGTCGCGAGTGTCGATGGCTCGCACGGACGTGACCCACGACGACGGCACCACAGGCACCATGTGGGACGAGAAGGTCTTGGACGAGGCCCGGGCCAACTTGGGCCATCTGGCCGAGTGCGTCGGCGCCGAGAACGTGTACGTGGAGCTCATGGAGCACGGCCTGAAAGCCGAGGGCCGCGAACACATCCGGAAGCTGACCGAGCTCGCCGACGAGGCCGGTGTGAAGGTCGTGGCCACGAACGACTCCCACTTCGTCGACTGCGACGAGCACGAGCACCACGACGAATGGCTGGTCGCCGGCGAATGGGCGCGCGGCAACAAGGTGTCGTTGGACGACCCGGACCGGTGGCGGTTCAACGGTCACGGGTTCCACCTGAAGACCGAGGCCGAGATGCGGTCCATCTACGCCGGTCGCAGGTGGCAGGAGGCGTGCGACAACACTGTCGAGCTGGCGGTCCGCATCGACGACAACGTGCTCCCGGTGACGGGGCTGCGCATCCCGGTGTTCCCGGTTCCCGACGCCGATGTCTCCGTGTGGGAGGCCGGTGGACCGTGCGAGTCGGTGGTCCGTGACCGCCCGGTGCCGGCGCGTCGGGTCGGCGGCAAGGTGTTCCCGTCGCCGTCGGCGATGGTGTTGCACCAGCGGGTGCTGGCGGGTGCGAAACGCAAGTACGGGGCGTCGTTCAGCGACGAGTTGAAAGCCCGGTTGCGGTTCGAGGAAGACGTCGTGTTCACGATGGGTCTGCCCGACTACTTCCTGATCGTCGCGGACGCCGTCGACTGGGCGCGTTCGGACCGCGGGTACCCGACCCCGGAGTACCCGTTGGGTGAGCCTGGGTGCAAGAAGCCGATCCAGGTGGGTCCGGGCCGCGGGTCCGCTGCCGGGTCCGCCATCGCGTACTGCCTCGACATCACCCGTGTGGAGCCGTTGTCGAACGGTCTGCTGTTCGAGCGGTTCCTGGCGACCGACCGGTTGGAGATGCCGGACATCGACGTCGACTTCGAGCAGGCGCGCCGCGACGAGGTGTACCTGTACTTGGGGTACCGGTACGGGCACGACAAGGTGGCACGGATCGGTGCGTTCCAGGGGATGAAGTCGAAGCGTGCCGTGAAGGACGCGGCACGGATCCACGGGTTCCCGGCCAAGTTCGGGGACAACTTGGCGTCGCTGATCCCGAAAGACGGTGCCGAGCCGATGCCGTTCGCCCGGATCTTCGAGGAGATCCTCGACCCGGACACCGGCCTGCCGGTCCCGTGCCCGCAAGCCCAGGAGTTCCGTGAGTTCGTCGCCGGGAACGACGACGCGGTGAAGGTGCTGGCGACTGCTCGCGCGTTCGAGAACGTGGTCGCGGGTGAGGGTCTGCACGCGGCCGGGGTGATCGTGTCGGACGAGCCGTTGGACGGGCTCATCCCGTTGCGGTGGCAGAAAGCCAAAGGCAGCGACGACGTGTTCCCGATCGCGTTGTGGGACGGCGTCGACATCGACTCGTTCGGCATGTTGAAGCTGGACGCGTTGGGTCTGGTCAACCTCGACTACATGACGGCGTGCCTGGACAACATCGAGGCGACGACGGGGGTCCGCCTGGACCCGTACGTCGACATCCCGCACCCGGACACGGTCGGCGACCCGAAGGTCGACAAGGCGTTCGCGTTGATCCGGGCCGGCCGGACCCAGTCGGTGTTCCAGTTGGCGTCGTCGGGGATCACCGAGCTGTGCCGCAACGTCGCACCGACCGGGTTCGAGGATCTGTCGGCGATCCTGGCGTTGTACCGGCCGGGCCCGATGGGCGCGAACATGCACAACATCTACGCGGACCGGAAGAACGGGCGCGAGCAGGTCGACTACAACATCTTCACCTTCGACCCGGCCGAGCAGGCGGTCATCAAGCAGTCGCTGGCCGACACGTTCGGGGCCGTGGTCTACCAGGAGAGCCTCATGGACCTGGGGTACCGGGTCGCCGGGTTCGACGCACCGCAACGGAACCTGCTGCGCAAAGCCGTGTCGAAGAAGAAAGCCGACATGGTTGCGAAAGCCCGGACCGCGTTCATGGCGCAAGGCGTCGTCGAGATGACGTTGCCTGACGGCACCCGCAAGCCGGCGTTCCGGCCCGAGACGTTGGAGACGTTGTGGGTCACGTTCGAGGCGTCCGCCAAGTACCTCTTCAACAAGTCGCACACGATCGCGTACGGCTACCTGTCGTACCTGACCGCGTACTTGAAGGCGAACTACCCGACCGAGTACGCCGCGGCCGTGCTGGCGGTGGAGACGAAGGACGAGCGCCGGCTCGCGATCATCGCGGACGCCTTGGACGAAGGCATCACGGTGTTGCCGCCGGACGTGAACCGGTCCGCGGTGAAGACGATGCCGGACCCCCACGACCTGCACGCGGTGCGGTTCGGCCTCGGCGAGATCCGGGACGTGAAGTCGAACGCGGAGACGATCGTCGCGCACCGTGGCGACCAGCCGTACACCTCGCTCGGCGACCTGCTGGTCCGGACCCGCGACGAGGAAGGCAGGCTCGGTGTCACGGCGACCGCGGTCGAAGGTCTCGTCGAAGCGGGCGCTTTGGACTCGTTCGGTCCCCGGTTGGGCCACATGACGGTGGCTCGTGCCGTCGGGTTCGCACCCGACCTGCAGGTCCCGTCCGCCGAATGGGGCGCGTTGGAGAAGGCGAACCGGCAACGGCACCGCCTCGGGTTCACGGTCGGTGAACACCCGACGGTCACGTACAAGGACGTCATCGAGGAACGCAAAGGCGCGGTGACCGAAGACTTCGACACCGGGGAGGACTGCTCGACGTTCCAGCGTGTGACGGTCGACGAGGCGGTGAACGCCCCGACGCACCGGGCAACGGTGCTGGGTCTGTTGACCGGGTGGTCTGAACGCATCACCAGGTCGGGCGGCCGGATGGCGAACTTCACGATGGAAGGCGAGCGGACCCGGTTGGAAGGTGTCGTGTTCCCGTCGACGTACCAGCGGCTGGTGCGCGCCGGGTCGGTCCCGTCACCGGGCACGTTGGTCGCGTTGTCGGGGTCGTTGCGGATCGCCCAGGTGTTCAACCGGGACGACGAGGACGAGACCGAGGAGGAGGAGCGCGTCGAGCTGTACGCCGACCACGCTGCCCGGTTGGACGTGGTGAACGTCCCGGCGTACGCCGAAACCCGGAGCCTGGTGAAGTGGTGCGCCGACAACGACGAGAAGCCGTTCGACTACATGCACAAGGTGAAGCTGGCCCGGTTCCTGGTCGACCAGCCCCCTGCCCCCGTGACGCCGCCACCTCCCCCGCCGACCCGGTTGGACGTGGCGAAGCGCGCGAAGGAGCCGAAGGCTGCGGCAGCGGTCGAGGAGGCCCCGGACACGGGTGTGGTTGCTACGGTCACCGTGCTTGCGAGCCGTCCGCGGGTCCGGTTCGACAGCACCACGTCGAGCAACGACGGGGTGATCCTGGTGGACGCGGCAGATGACTGCCAGGCGCTCACGGTGGACTCGTTCGACAGGTTCACCGACGACATCCGGGCCCGGTACTTCAAGGACTCGGCAGGGTTCGACGACGCGTTGCCGCCCCGGACTCTGCCGACGTACGCGCACAGGTTGAGGAACAAGGGACGGGTAGTCGCTTTGCGGGTCCGGTCCTTGTGCACCGACGCGCCCGGGCACAGGCCCAGCGACCTGCATGAGGACTCCACCGACTTCGACTGCCAGCACAAGGAGTGCCCGCCCCGGTTCGTGTACCTGCTGGTCAACACCGAGCACAACAACGAGCTGTGCGGGCCGAAGAACCCGAACCCTGCGATCCGTCTGCTGGCACGCACCATCGAGCAGATCGACGAGGACCAGTGGACGTCGTGTTCGACGCTGCTCAAGGTCGGGCAGGACAAGAACCCGCGACGGTTCTGGTTCCACGCGTTCACGGGCGACGAAGTGGACGCCGCGATCGCGGAGAACAAGGCGGACCAGACCCTCCTGGTTCAGTCTTGAATCCTCCCCACGGCTGAAGCCGGGGGCTTCACGCCCCAGACCCCGTCACCAGTGAACGCGTTCAGGGTGCATGACCCGGGTGCTCCCGCACACGAACAAGGCATGAGTACAGCTACCGCTGAGACGACCGACGAGTTCACGTTGCTCAACGCCGACCGTTGCGACAGGTGCGGGGCACCCGCGTTGGTGGCGACCGCGCACCTGGCCGGTGTGTTGATGTTCTGCGCCCACCACGCCAACGAGCACTTGCCGGCGTTGCTGGCCGACGACCGGGTCACCGTGATCGCCGACCAGCGTCACCGGCTCAGTGACGGGGTTCGGTCGTGAGCGCGTCCGTCACCGACTTCGCGGTCATCACCGCGTCTTCGGTCGAGCCTGCTGTCGCGGACACGGCACCTGACCCGGATGCGCGGACCCGCCCTGTGAAGGACTGGTTCTCCGGGTTCTGCGGCCCCGGCAGCGAACCGTGCCGGGACGGGTCCATCGTCAACAAGGTCGGCGAACCGATCCGCTGGTGCCGCTACATGGCCACGAACGGGTCGAACGCCCCGCTGTTGCACCTGTACTGCGCGTGCGAGTGCCACGACAGCGAACGGGTCCCCGACGACCCGGCGTACCAGCAGAGCTGACCCCGCACCCCTCCACCCTGACCTGACAAGGAAGCAACCCCGGTGTCCACGACCGACCGTTACGACGACCTGCTCGACGGCCTCGACCTGTTCGAGGCGTACCTGTCCGGTGACCCCGGCGCTGTCGAAGCGTTCTTGGCGTCGGGCAGTCCCGAGGACCGTTTGGAGTCGGTGCTCACCGTCGCGCAGATCGTGACGCACACGTTGGAGTCGACCAGCGGCCACGGCACCGGCGAAGTGGTGGAGGCGGTTCGCCGTCAGCTCGTCCACGAACGCGGCAAGACCGGCTGACCGGCCGGCCCTGCAACGCCTCTGCCGCCGGGTCGAACCGGGTGGCACAGGAAGAACGACCGAGGACCCAGCGGCACCGGGTTCGGAGTCATCACAGGCCCTTCGGGGCGACCAACAGAGGCCCTTCGGGGCGAAAGGGGCGTAAGCCCATGACCAGTCACATCACCCTCACCGGCAACCTGGCCGCCGACCCGGTCCTGCGGACCAACCCGTCGGGCCAGTCTCGCGCCACGTTCCGGGTCGCGGTCGACTCCGGCGACAAGGAGAAGGGCACCGAGAAGACCCACTGGGTCGGTGTCACCGTGTTCGGTGCGCTCGCCGAGAACGTCGTCGCGTCGCTGTCGAAAGGCATGAACGTCACCGTCGCGGGTCGGATCGACTCCTACGACAAGGAGGTCGTGATCAACGGCGAGACGGTGAACCTGCAGATCCTGTCCGTGGTCGGCAACCAGGTCGGGCCCAACCTGCGGTGGCAGTCCGCCCAGGTGGCCAAGGTCGCCCGTGCCGCTGCCGCGGCTCCCGCCCAGGCTCCGGCTCAGGCCCCGGTGCAGGCGGCGGCTGCCCCTGCTGCGGTGCCCGCTGCCGCCGCGGTGGCGGACGACGACTTCTGAGTCGTCTGCCCCTCGCACAACGTCGAAGGCGTCCGGTTTCGTGCCGGGCGCCTTCGGTGCGTGTTGCGCATGGTGTCGGGCGTACGAGCTGTCGACGAGGAGGTGGGCCGTGCACCTGATCCGCCGTCTGCTGTTCACGGCTGGTTGCCTGCTGTTCGGGTTACTCGTCTCCACGGTAACCTCTCCCCCGGCCGGTCACCCGGTTCCGGTGCGCGGGTTGCTCCGCGACACGCACCCGTTGCTGGGGTCGTCGGTCGAAGGTTTGTGGACGTTCTCGTGGGCGGTGTTCGACCACCCGTTGCTGTTCGGGGTGATCGCAGCCGTGTTGACGGTGCCGTGGCTGGTCGCCGTGTTGGTCTCCGCGCTTCCCCGGCGTGTCAACAAGGACCCGCAGAGGTTGTTCACGACCGACCAGCGGCGTTACGGGGCGACACGGGCCGGTGACCGGTGCGAGATGGAGAGCATCTTCTTCACCCGGTGCCGGCGACCTGGTGAGCACGGCGACCACTGGTTCCCTCATTCGTTGGGCGGCGGGACCGTCATGGACAACTTCGTGTGGGCGTGCGCCCGGTGCAACACGAGCAAAGGCGCCCGGATCCCGACCTGGTGGGAGACGTCCCGGCTCGAATGGCGTCGCCGTCGCTACTTCACCCCGGACCAGACGACGAGACCTACCCGGCGAGCACGGGCCGGGTGAACCGCACACCGCAGGGGTGCAGGGCGGCGTCGACCGCCGCGGCTTTGCGCATGGTGAACAGGGCAGGGACATGTGAGAGGACGCCGACCCACAGTGAGCGACGACACCACCCCCGAGTTCCCCGACGGTGACACCGAAGGGGTCCTCGGCGAGCCTGCTTCCGGGGAGTCGCTGACCGACGACGTCTCGAAGGTCGCCTCGAGTGCGTCCCGGGGCGCCCAGTTGGGCACGAAGCTCGGCGGCGCGCACGGTGCCGCGATCGGTGCGGTCGCCGGCGGGTCGATGGGGGCGTTGCGCAGCAAACGGGGCAGGCGGCTCGTGTTGTTGGCCCTGGTCCCCCAGATCGCGATGCTGGTCGGGTTCATCCTGATGACCACGTCGGTGCTCACGATCGTGACCGACACCGATTCGGCTGCATCGGCCACCGAATGGAACAAGGCGCGAGCCGCCGCGGAACGTGACGGTGTGACGTCCGCAGCGTCGGACCTGGCTGCGTCGGCCGCGGAAGGAACCGCTGTCCCGCCGTTGGTCATCATGGCGTCCGCGAAAGAGTCCGGGGTGTCGTTGGACGGCGAACCGGAACAGTACGACGACGAAGCGAAGACGGACGCGAAACAGGAAGGGACCCCGTTGGGTCCGCACGCGTTCGTGTACCACGACACGGTCGACCTGGCTGAGAAGCTCGGGTTGGGCAAACCGGCGTTCGAGGACCTTCTCGACCCGTACAAGTCGTCGCGGCTGTACGCCCGGATCCTCGGGTTGCTCGCCAACCGGGACAAGGTACCGACCCCGTTGAACCTGGGTGTCGGGGTCGTGTCGGTCGACACCGACGACGAAGCGGAACTCCCGGACACGGCGACAGCCGGCGACGGAGAAGAGTCGGTTGCTTCGGAGACGGGCGACGACAGCGCAACCCACGACACGTACCAGCTCAGCGACAACCCGAACGACCAGGCGGAAGCCGAGAAGGTCAAAGACGACTGGGTCGACATCCTCGGTGACACACCGGTCGAGGCGGCCTCGGAACGCGCCGAACGGATCTACGACCAGGCGTTCCAGTGGTACTTGGGCGAGTCCGGCGGGTGCCTGCCCGGGTCCGCCACGGGCGCGGCGTCCGGTCAGTGGGCCAACCCGATCGCCGCGATCGGCCCACCCGACGGGTACGGGGTGTTCGGGCCGCGGCCCACGAGCATCGGCGGCGGGTCCGGGTACCACGACGGGGTCGACTTGAACGGCACCGCCGGCGAAGGGAGCCCCGTGTACGCGGCCGGTTCCGGCATCGTCACGGTCGTCGACTCCGAAGGGTACGGACCCAACTGGGTGAAGATCGACCACGGCGGCGGCATCGTCACCGAGTACGGGCACATGGCGTCGGCGACGGTCACGACCGGGGCGCAGGTGGGCGCCGGCACCCAGATCGGCACCGAAGGCAACATGGGCACCTGGTCGTCTGGGGCGCACTTGCACTTCTCCGTGTCGTGGCCCGCACAGGCCGCAGACGCGGCGTCGCGGGGGTACGTCGACCCGGAGGCTTTCTTCGCCGAACACGGCATCACGTTGGGTTCCGACGTGGTCGGGGTTGTAGTCGGTGGCGGTGACCCGACGACCGGAACCGGGACCGCTCCGCCGTCGCAGGTGGCGGCCGACGAGGTGCGCATCGTCCAGGCGAACATCAAGACGACGACCCCGTTGTCGACGTACAACAAGCACGTCGACCAGGTCGTTGCCATGGCGCCCGACTTCATCTCGTTCAACGAGGTGTCGTCGCGGACCCCCGAACAGATCACCCCGGACGGGTACGCGTCGTACCGGGATGTGCCCGTGTACCCGGCAGGTGAGTCCCGTGGCACCGCGGTCGCGTGGCGCACCGACAAGTGGACGATGAGCGACAAGGGCCGGATCCGGCTCACCGAGTCGCCGGTGCGGATCGACAACCGGTGGGCGACGTGGGTGACGGTCACCGGCAGCGGCGGAAACCAGGTCTCGTTCGTGTCGGTGCACGCGATGACGAACCCGCGCCTGTACGGGCCGAACAAGCCGGCCCGGCAAGCCAACTACCGGCTCGGCATGGAGAACCTCAACTCGCTCATCGACGCGTTGTCGGTGCGCGGGGCCGTGTTCGTGGCCGGCGACTTCAACTCCCGGCTCAGTCACGACGACCCGTGGGGCCCCGAAGTCATGTTGGCAGCCTCCGGCATGAAGTCGTCGTTCGACCTCCTCGGGTCGGTTCCTGCCGGGGTGTCGATCGACTACGTGTTCGCTCAACCGGGCGCCGGGGTCACGGCGCTGCGTCACGGGAGCTGGTCGTTGCCGGACCACCCGGCGTTGTGGGCCGACTTCAAGCTGGGCACGACGGTCGGTGACGGTTCGGTGTCTCCTGTCGGGAACGGCAGCGCGTTGCCGTCGTCGTGGGTGGCCCGCCCGTCGTCGGGCAGCCCGGTCACGTTGACGTCGAAACAGCTCGGGTACGCCGCCCAGATCGCGGCGGTGGGAGCCCAGATGGGTGTGTCGGACGACGCGGTCGTCGTCGCGTTCATGACGGTGCTCGTGGAGTCGAAGTTCCAGATGTACGCCTCGGACGTGTACCCGGAGACGGTCGAGATGCCGCACGACGCGGTCGGGTCGGACCACGACTCGGTCGGGTTGTTCCAGCAGCGCCCGGAGTCCGGGTGGGGGTCCGCGTCGTCGTTGATGAGCGTGGAGTATTCGGCGAAGGCGTTCTTCGGCGGTCCGGGCGGCCCGAACGGCGGCAGCCCGCGTGGCCTCCTCGACGTCGCCGGGTGGGAGAGCATGCCGAAGGGCACAGCCGCCCAGTCGGTGCAGGTGTCGGCGTTCCCGGACAAGTACGCGTTGTGGGAGTCCGCCGCGACCGAGTTGCTCGCGTTGGTCGGGGGCACCACGGTCGCCACCAGTGCGTGCGGTGCGGCGACCGGCACCGGCGGCACGAGCTTCACGTTGGCCACGTTCAACGTGCTCGGCAACAGCCACACCGAACCGGGCGGCAACAAAGCCCACCTCGGGTTCGACCAGTACGGTCCGCGGCTCGACAGCGCCGTGTCGTACCTGTCCGAGTACGGGGTGTCGGTCGTCGGGTTGCAGGAGTTCGAGCCGGTCCAGAACCGGTACTTCGTCGACAACTACTCCGGTGCGTGGGATGTGTGGCCGAAGAACACGAACATGACGGACGCGGTCGCGTGGCGCACCGACGAATGGACGTTCGTGTCCGGTGACACGTTCACGATCCCGTACTTCGGCGGCAACCCGAAACCGATGCCGTACGTGAAGCTGCGCAACAACACGACGAACCTGGAGTCGTACGTCGTCAACGTCCACAACCCGGCGGACGTGCAAGGGAACGCGGCCGGGTACCGGGCGACCGCCCTGGTTCGAGAGAAGGAGCTGGTCGCCGAGCTGGGGGCCGACGGGTCGGATGTGTTCCTGGTCGGCGACTTCAACGACGTCGACGAACCGCATTGTGCGTTGACCCCGGAGCTGACCTCAGCGTTCGGTGCCGGCTCGACGGCCCCGTGCCGCGCCCCCGACGCGGTACACATCGACCAGATCTTCGGTGCCGGCGCGTCGACGCTCAGCAGCGGGACTCAACATCCGGAGACGAACAACCGGGCCACCAGCGACCACCCGTTGGTGACGGCGACGGTGACCACGTTGGGGTCGTCGAGCTCGTCGTACGACCTGGGAGCGGTTCACCCGGACGCGGCAGCGGTGGCGAACCTGCTCGGCCCCATGTTCAACATCGAGACGGTCGGCGGGATCGGGGTCCGGTCCCAGCCCACCTGCCACACCGAAGGGCTCGGCTTGGACTTCATGGTGCCGCTCAACGCCGCCGGCAAGGCACAGGGACAGCAGTTGGCTGACTACGCGGCAGCGCACGCGGTCGAACTGAAGATCAACGCCGTCATCTGGTACCAGCAGATCTGGTCCCAGGCGCACGCGGCTGAAGGGTGGCGGGGCATGGAAGACCGGGGCGACCCGACCCAGAACCATATGGACCACGTGCACCTGTCGATCGCCCCGTGCGAACTGTGAGAACCGGAGGAGACATGAAGAAGAACCCGGCCGTCATGTACGCGGTCGCCGCGACCCTGGTCGTCACCGTCCTGGGTTTGCAGTTCGCCGGCGTGTTCGCCCACGACACGGCACCGCAAGGCGCCACAGACCCGGCACCGGCCGCCTCTGTCACGGTCGCCCCGTCGGTGCCCGACGGCGGCAACGAGGAGGCCGACGCCACGGAGCCGGCTGCGGAGTCGGTGGAAGACACGGTGCCCGGGTTCGACGAGCGGGTCGCGGTGAAGGCGGCGGTCGCACGTTCGACGTGGTCGTGGGAAGACGACGGGCCTTCTGAGTGGACGGACCGGTTGGCGGCCTTGTCGACCGACGACTACGCCGACCAGCTCGGCGACCTGCCGGTGACCGCGGTGGAGGAGTCGGACTGGGAGCGCGGTGTCGTCGCCCCGGAAGCGGTGTCGAAGGTCACGGGTGTGACGGTGCAGCACCTGGACGGGTCGGCTGCGTCCGGCACCGTGGACGTGGTGGTGAGGTACCGGGTCGAGGTGGCGTACGGGCGCCCGGACCTGGTGGACGCTCACGCCGGTGAAGGGTCGGTCGTCGAACGGGTGGTCCCGGGCGCCGGTGAGTGGGTCGAGCTGTACGCCCAGGAGGTCAACATGCGGTTCGTGTTCGACGGCCGGCGTTGGTTGTTGGACGCGACCGCGTACCCGGCATGAGAGGGGTCTGGTCGTGAACAAGACGGTCGGTGTGGCTGTGGCTGCCGCGATCCTGGCGGTGATCGGAGTCGTGCAGGGCGCGTCGATGCTCGGCGACGCCGGTGACGGCGCTCCGGGGCGTGCTGTGGAGCCGTCTGCGACGCCGACAGTCGTGGTGGTGCCCCAGGAGCCCACGGGAACACGGAAACCGTCTGGTGGGCCCTCTGGGATGCCGGAGACGGCTTCTCCGGCCGAACCGTCCGGGACGGTGCAGGTGACGGCGCCGGACCCGTCTCTTGCGGAGGCGTTGGTGGTCGCGTACTACACGCGGTCGTGGCGTGACGAGTCGGTGCGGTCGTGGCAGGCCGCTGTCCTCGAGTTGGGTGACGGTGAGCTGCGACGCGGGTTGCACCACGAGTACGGGGACGCCCCGTCTGCGGCGGAGAAGCAGGAATGGGCGAACGTGATCGCCGACCCACGCGGTTCGACGAGGGTCGTGGACGTGCAGGCGACCCCGCAACGGTCCACCGAGGACGGGCACGCGGTGTTCAAGGTGGAGTTCACGGTCGAGAAGAAGACGGAACAGCCGCCGGCTGACTGGGACGAGGTGTTCACGGACACGTGGCGTGTCGAGTACGCGTGGGACGGCGAACGGTGGCTCGCCCACACGATCGAAGTCGTGGACTGACCGGGCGGGTTGGCGTTCGTCGGTCCACGGCCCCTTGGGAACCCACAACAGCGGAAGTTGCTGTTAGAGGAAACTGAACTAACCTATAATAAGAGTCGTCACTGTTATAGTTTGTCCAAACATCCTTGAACGAGGGATCAGTCCAATGAAGGATCAGGAGCGGGTCCCTCGCGGACGAGCCGACGCCGGCCAGTGGCGCGCCCAAGCGAGAGACGAGGCGGACGTCGAACTGGTGGACCCGTCCGAGCTGCCGGAACAGCCGTGGGCGCTGGACTACGAAGACATGGTGTGGCGTACAGACCCCGACGAGCTGATGTCTCGTCGCCAACGCATGAAGTCCCGCGGCCCCTACAAGGCGTCCATCCCGCCTCATGTCGCCGACCTGCCTGTCGACGTCGACCCGGGCACTGTCACCGACTCCACGGACGCGACCGCAGAGATCGTGCGCTTCGACTCCGAAACCACCGCCCGGATGCGCAGCCTGCTGGGACCTGACGTGTACGGCGATGACGCCGCCGGATTCACGCCGCTGGCATCGGTCCTGCTGCGCACCGAGTCCGCGTCGAGCTCGCAGATCGAACAGATCACTGCCGGAGCCCGGGCACTGGCCCTGGAGTCCATCGGCGTGACCAAGGGGCGAAACGCGGCCCTGGTCGTATCCAACGCCGACGCCATGAAACGCGCGATCGCACTGGCTGACGACATCAGCACCGGCACCGTCCTGGGCATCCACAAGGCGCTGCTGAACGACAGCGCCCCCGACATCGCCGGCCGCTTCCGTGACGGGCCCGTCTGGATCGGGTCCGGCGGCTCGACTCCCCACACCGCGTCGTTCGTCCCGCCGCGCCACGAGCGCGTCCCGAACCTGATGGAAGACCTGGTCGAGTTCAGTCGACGAACCGACGTCCCGCCACTGATCCACGCGGCCGTCGCACACGCCCAGTTCGAGACCATCCACCCGTTCCCCGACGGCAACGGCCGCGTGGGCCGGGCCTTGGTGCACGCCATGCTGCGCTCATCAGGCACGACCCGCAGCCTGACCGTACCCGTCTCCGCCGGTCTGCTGACCGGCGTCGAGGGGTACTACGAGGCACTGGGCGACTACCGCGAAGGCGACCTGAACCCGATCGTCGAGCGGTTCTCTGTCGCTTCCTTCCAGGCCGTGCGAAACGGACGCCACCTGGTCGACGACCTGGCCGGGACGTACGAAGACTGGCTGACGCGCGTCCAGGCTCGTCGCGGCGCCGCCGCCTGGCGCGCGCTGCCTCACCTGCTGGTCCAGCCGGCCGTGACCGTCCAGTCTGTCGCGGACCAGACCAACGTGTCGTTCGCGGCAGCACAGACAGCGGTCGACACGTTGGAGACGGCCCAGGTTCTGATCCCAGTCGACAACCGTAAGCGCGGTCGCGTCTGGGTCGCCACCGAGATCACGACGGCCCTGGACGCCTTCGCGGAACGCGCTGGCCGGCGCCGCGTCGTCGGCTGAGGGCCCGTACCTACCGACCGGTCGACGGTCAGATGGTCGGCATCGCGTCGATGATCACGGAGCCGGTCTGGTGGAGCGAGTTGTCGATGTGCTCGCGCAGGTCTTCGGTACGACGAGTCGACGCCGGTGCCGACCCCGGAGATCGAACAGGAGTCGCCGACGTACGCCGAAGCCCCGCAACTTTGACCCGGGGATGCGGGAGGCTGACGACCTACTGCTCGATGGCATGGCCGCATGGTTGAACAACCCGGACAGTTCCCGGCGGCGAGCTCAAAGCCTCAGATCGCCTTCCGGACGCTCCCGTGCCTTGAAGGAACCTCGGTTGCTAGCCGGGGTCGTCTTCCCTCGGGCCGGTCCGGGCGTCTTCGACGCGGACGAGGCCGAGTAGCCAAACGGGCCGTCGCCGAGGAGCACCGTGGCCGGGTTCAGGAACTGGCGGCCGAACAGCAAGGAGCGGTCCTTTGTCGACAGGTGCCCGATGTCGGCAGCCTCGGCCCAGTCCTGCTGAATCGTCTCGACGATGTGGTCGACGCGTTCGCGTGCCTGCAACCGGTCGAGTCCGTAGACCCCGCTGACCCCGATCAGTGCCTCAAACCGGCTCTCCCTTTCGCCGCCCGGGCCGAAGCTCATCGCCTGGAAGGCGGTCTCGCCGGACCGATGACTTGGAGCGAGGTCGTACGCCGGCGTCAGGGTCAGGGATTCGTGACCGTCCCAGAACGCGGCGTGGTTGCGGGCGTGGTCGTCGAAGTTGCTCATCGCCATGTTGAACGCGATCCTGTCGAAGAGGATCGGACCGGGGCGCGTTGCCGGCCCGTGACGCTCCAGGGCGTGGAGCAGCTCCGGGTAGGTGGCGTAACGACCGGCCATCTCGTCCAAGCCCAGCATCGTCAACCCGGAGACAACGAACCGACGTCTGCCTTCGCCGTGCCGGTCGAACCGTTTCACCAAGAGGACGTCACGTCCCAAGGACTCGGTGACCTCGAAGTCGGGGACTTCGATGCCGACGCGGCGGGCCAGTTCCAGGGCCGTAGCCTCCGCGTTCACGACCGAGAACACGCGGTCCGAAGCGGAAGACAGTTTCGCGATCCACTCCACACCGTCCCCGTCCCGCACGAGGACCTTGGGCCGCGCGCCGCCGATGCTGGTGCCGCGCACCAGTGCAGCCTCGGCTGCTGCGGACAGCGGGGCCCCGGACTGGAGCCGCTGCGCCGCTTCGTGCAGCTCGTCAAGGGTGGAGGTGTCCTCGCGGGCGAGGTACTCGGTCGGGCTCTCCTGGAAGTCGAGGGCACCGAAGCGGTTGCTGCCAGACTCCAGCATGTAGTCGATCTCGGTCAGATCCTCGGTTCCCAGCCGGTCCTCGATGACCCGTCGACCCCAGGCGTCCGGCGTTCCGTCACGAAGGCACCCAGCCAGGATCATTCCCGGGAGCGGGTCGATGTCGCCGCGGGCGAGAGGAAGCTCCGGGGTGTAGATGCTGAGCGCGTCGGGGCGCGCCAGGTACGACTCGCCGTACCCGAACACCAGGCGTCCGTCCCGCAGTCCCCGCACGACCCCGGCCACAACGGGTTCGACGGCGCCAGGAAGCCAGACCCACACGTAGGCGCAGTCTCGTCGAGTCCGGTTAGAACTCATGGCGGTCGACCCTCTCCTTGGCGCTGGGGCGAACCCGTTGCCCGATGAGCGCGAGACGTTCTTCGCCGCGCCGCCGCATCTTGGTGAGCTCGACCCGGTCTTCGACCCCGAAGAGCGGCACGCCGGCCAGGACCGCCGCGTTGAAGACGGTCCCGATGGCGGTGCCGGGCGCCCCCCGCTCCAGGGCGAGGACGGTCGGCACGGAGACACGCAACCGTTCGGCTAGCTGGGCTGCGGTCCAACCTCGTTCGTGGCGAGCGGTCCGGATCTGGTTGCCAAGGACGGCCAGGGCGTCCGCTGTCTCCGGCAACAGCACCGGGCTCTTTCTGGTCACGACCACACTCCAATAAACTTTCTCTTACTTGGCGTAAGAGCAAGTTTATCTTGCCTGCTTGTGGCTGTCCATAGCCGCGGTGGCCCTCCTCCCCGTCAAGGGCCGCGGGTGGCGTGCCGGCTTCGAGGCGACGAACCAACGGCTGGGGCGAAGCTACTACTCAGATCGCGTCGATGATGGCGGACCCGGTCTGGTGGAGCGAGTTGTCGATGTGCTCGCGCAGGTTCTCGGTCTCGCGTTGAAGCTGCTGGGTGACCTGCTGCAGGTCGTGCCGGGTGATCTGGTCGGCCCGGTAGGTCTCCGGGTCCACGATGGTCGGGGAGAACATCCCCAGCCCCCACTCACGGAACACCTCTCGGACCGTCTTGTCGCCGTTGGTGGTGTGGACCAGGGTGGCGCGGACCATGCTGTCCTCCGGTGCGCGTAGGTAGCGGGCTGCGTCGTTCATGCCGATGACCTTGGCGGCCACCCGAACGTCCCTGGGGTCGAGGGTCGCGGGCAAGTTGTTCAGGTGCAACTCGTACTCGTCCACGAACGCGCGTCGAGCCTCCTCGGACGTGTCGCGACCGGCGCGGTCGCGCATGGGCCGCTCGCTGTTGTCCCAGAGGAAGTCCGGGTAACCCCTGGTTCCCGATGCGCGGGCCGCGGCGTAGTGCTCGGTGAGCTTCATGCACACCTCGTCGGGGATGTCGACGGTGTCGTAGAAGGCGACAACGGCGTCCGCCGAACCCAGCACGTCGTGGAACAGGTACGAGCCTTTCGGGGGCACCACCAAGGCGGCGTCCGCCTCACTCAGAAGGAACGGTCCGTACCTACCGTCGGGGTGCCGGGGCTGCTCAGTCATCGTCTCTCCGCAGTCCGTGCAAGCGAACCGATGCGTGTGACCCGAGTGCTCCATGGGACACACCGTAGTGCCTGCGCTGTGTCGTGACGCCGGTGTTCCGGTCGTCGTGTCTTGTCGTCGCGGTGTGCGGGGAACCCGCAGCCTGCTCGACGCCGGTCCTCATCACGCCTCCCCCTGACTCTGCTTGGCGCGTTCGCTGGCCAGCACCGGGCCCGGCACGACGACTTCGACCGGTGCTGGTGCCGATGGGCCCTGCCCGTCGTCCTCGTCCTCCCCGAACGCCGCTGGCGGGCCGGTCACGACAGGCTTCTTGTCCTCGCGCCGGGCTGCTTCCTCTGCACGACGCCGCTCGTCTTCCTGCTGACGCCGCGCCAACTCCTCGGCCATCTTCTGTCCCTCCCAGACCCGGTCTTTCGCGGACTGCGACCGCGCCGCGTCCACGACCTCACCGACTGTCGCGTTCCCGTGGGCTGCGCCGAGCGCACCGCGGGCCGCGGTGGACACGGTGCCCCACGCACCCGACGCCGCGGTCGAAGCACCGCGCTTGCCGACCAGAGAAGCTCCCGCGATACCGGCCAGCGCCGGCAGGCTCACCGAACCGAGCGCCACAGCACCCACGGTCGCACCAGCCGTGTACGCGACACCCTTCGCGATCGTGCGGACCGGCTTGTGCGCCAGGTCGTGACGCCACTTGTCCTTGATGTCGCGCACCCGTGTCCGCAACGCCTCGTCCGCCTGGTCGATCTTCGCCCCGGCCCGCGCCGCCTTCGGCACACTCAGCTCCGCCGCCAAAGCGGCCTTGCCTTCCTCGGAGTTCTCGAACTCGTCCCGGGCCGCCTTCTCGGCCGCCTTCTCGGCCGCCTTCTCCTCGTCCGCGAGGCGCTGCGCCGCGACCTTCTCCTCGGCAGTCCTCGGGACCGGGGTGCCGCCTTCGTTGTCGTGACCGTCGTCCTTCGGGCCCGTGCCGGTGTCCTTCGGAGGGCCGGCTGTCTTGTCGTCCGGCAACTGCTGCTTGCCCTGCCCGTCAGGGGCGGCCTTGCCACCAGGCAGCTTGCTCTTCGCGTACGCCTTCGCGGCTCGCGCCGTCTTCAACCGGGCACGGCGACCCCACTGGCTCATCAGCCCGGCCGTCGCACCACCGGCGACGCCACCAGCGACCGCGGACCCCAGGTTCCCGTTCGCTGCGGCCTTCCCCCACGCACCGGCTGCCTTCACCGACAACGGGGACGGGATGGACAACCGCTTGAACATGTAGTGCAACGCGACCGCGGCCACGAACGGTGCGACCCCGACCCACAGCGTCGTCATGACGCCGCCCGGGCCGCCCGGCAACGTGGTCACGCCGATGGTGATGAGGATGTTCGCGATCAGGGTGATGATCGCCAGCAGCAGGCCGGCACCGAACGCGTAGAAGCTGATGCCGATGTACTGCTTGAAGTAGGCGCCCACCCGGGTCGAGTCCCCGTTCGGTGTCATCGAGAACACCAGTGTGGCGAGCACACCGAGGATCATCATGAGCCCGAGAAGCTTCGCGAAGATGATGGACAGGGAGAACAGGCCGAAGACGAGCAGCAGCAGGAACGACGACAGCATGTAGGTGAGGCCGGCGACCAGTCCGCCGCCGCTCGCCTTGCCGTGCAGGTGCAGGATGAAGTCGCGGGCCGCCTCGGTCGCTTCCGTGCCGGACGCGCCAGTGGTCCCGATCTCGTCGATCTCGTTGTCGCCGGACTCCCAGTTGAACGCGTTGAAGTCCGGTTCGCTGTCGGAGAACGGTTGCGCGATCGAGTCGCAGACCTCGTCCTGGTCGCCGTCACGCAACAGCTCGGACCGGTCGTCGGGGACCGTCCACCCGGTTGTCGGGTCGGAGCTGTTGGCGCTGTTGTAGCAGGCGGCCCATGCGACGATCCACATGTCTTTCGCGTCGGTGCCGGTCGGTCGGGCGAAGAACCCGGTCGGCTCGGTCACCTTGACTCCGGCACCGTTCATGATGCTGGACACGGTGCCCCACGCGACGGGGTTGGCGGCTACCCCTTCACCGACCTGCTGGTGGATGGGGGTGCCCCGGTTCGCTTCCAGCATCCGGCACCACACGATGTTGGCGTAGTGGCTGCGCCCGAACTGGAGTCGCTTCCACGTTTGCAGACCGGACAGCTTCCAGTACGAGTTGATGGCCAACGGGACGGCTGCGGCCCCCGCGCCGTTGACGCCCATCGCGTCCTTGTAGCCGGTTTCCAACGACTTCGTGTACGACTCACACGAGTATTTGTTCTCCGGCCTCGGCTTCGGCGCGTCGATGTCGGCGGTCGCTTTCACCTGGAGCGCGTCGCTGTCCGACAGCGACGACACGATGCCGCCGGCGACCGCTGCTGTGACCGAGTCGATGCTGGTGATGAACCAGCCGGGTGACCCGGTTCCCGGGTTGTAGTCCGCCGACCCAGGACCGGTGCCGCCGGTGGATGCCGCGGACCCGACGAACATGATGGCGAACAGGCCGACGACGAGCATCTTCTGCCAGATCATCTGGGCGAACCCGCCGCCGTTGGCTGCAAAGAGCCGCCACAGCCACACGACCAGGCTGAGCGCGGTCAACGCCGCTAGCAACGCGGAGTCGGCGATCGCTTTCGCGATGTCGTGGAACGCGTTGTCCATGGTGCCGCCGACATAGTTGACCGGGCAGAACGCGTACGCGTACTGGACGAGAGCAGTCGACCAGCCCCAGACGGCGTTGCCAACGTCGAGGGTCATGCTGGAGATTCCGTGTCGTGCCGCCTTGTCGAACTGGTCGGAGACACCCCATCCGAGCCGGGAATGCAGGTCCATCGAGTCGTTCCAGCGCATCACCGGAAGCAGCGACTCGGCGCCGTTGCCGCTGCCGGCGCACACCCCGGCGACCGGGTTGTTGCCGCCGCCGCCGTTGTTGTCGTCGTCTTCGGCAGCGAACGCGGACGTGGACGAACCGAGTACGAACACGATGGTGGCAGCGAACGCGGCCAACAGAGACAGGGACCGGTGCAGGAAGGTGCTCATCGGTGTCCCCATCGTCCGGTTGCGGGCATGTCGAACAGCTCGGAGGCATCGAAGTCGTCGTGTTCGTACTCGCCGTCCGGGAGCCGGCGGGTGAGCGGGTCGTCGACCGGGCCCGGGCCGGGGTCCGTTGCAGGTTCGAGAACAGCCGGCGGCGGGTCGGCCTCCACGACAGGCTCCGGCACGGGCTCCGGCACGGGCTCCGGCTCGGGCGCCACGAACACCGGGGTGACTACCTCCGGGGCTGGTTGCTCGACCACGGTAGGTGCCTCGGCGGTGCGCTCGGTGGCCCCGTCGAACGTGTGACCGTCCCCGCGGCGCGTGTCACGGGTCAGCACCGCGGTCGTTGCCACCAACGCCTCGTACCGGGGCGCTTCGACCCGGTACGGGACCGTGTTGTGCCGCAACTGCTTGAAGTGCGTCGGTGCGATGTCGATCGGTTCCCCGCACAGGTAGAACTGACCGATGTCGCGGGCCCGGCGCTTGTCCAGGAACGTCTGGTAGGTCCGCAGCCTCATCCCTTTCGAGGACCGCTGGTAGAACAGCACCGACGCGGCGATCAGGACGACCGGGAACACCAGGACCGCATACTGGCTCAGGAACGGCCATGCGAACGCGGTGAGAATCACCCCGGGCACCGCTGAGGACGCCAACACGATGAACAGTCGCCAGTTCATCTCGACGGTGCCGATGACGACGGTGCGCTTCTCAGCCGCCTCTTTCCCCGTCAACGGGGTGAGGACATGCAAAGGGTGCACGGTCTGCTCCTGGTCTGGTTGTGGTGGGTGGCCGCCGTCAGGTCAGGCGCCCGCGGTCTTCTTCCAGATGTTGACCAGGGCGTTGATCACGACGTCGAACACTTCCAGTCCGGCGGGGATGACGAACCCGGGTGCGGACAGCAGCAGGCCGACGATCAGCGCGCCGGACAGTCCCTGGCCGCCACCGCCGCCCATGCTCATGCCGCCGCGGCGCCGGTCCCACGCCCACTTCACGAACGCCCACGCGACGATCAGCATGCCGATCACCGCCAGCAGGTTCATGAGGGGTTTGATCGGTCCGAGCGCGCTCGTGAACGTGCTCCACTGGGTGCTCAGGTCAACCTTGCCCGAGTTGTCCATGTCCTACTTCTTTCTGTGCGGTGGTGCTGGGTTGGTGGTGTGTTCCGATGAACACCATGCGCAAACTCGAAACTTCGCGGCGCGACCCTCACGCCGACTTCTGGACACCTCGCGGGCGAGCCGCCGCCGCAACGGCAGCCGCCCAGAGCTTGTAGGCGTAGTCGGGGTACGCCTCCAACACGTTCACCGCGGACGCCTGGTCGCGGAGGTCGAGGTTGCTCCACGGCGCCATCACCGCTTCGGTCTCCGGGGTGTCGTCCCCGTTCCCCCACGCCTCCAGAGCCGACCGCAGGTCTTCGGGGCCCTGGATGGCGGCGTGCGCCCTCGCGACGGCCCGGTGCCCCAGGTGCGGTTCGATGATCGGTGACCCGGGGGCCCGTTCGGCGACCGCGTTCCACACGTGCCGCAGAGCGGAGCGCTTCGTTCCGCCGTCGCCGTCGATGTACGACAACGCGACGTCGAGGTGCGAGTCGGGCTTGACGTAGTTGAGTGCGTGCACCGACCCGTGCATCGCGACGCTCTGGTCGAAGACCTCTTCAGTCATGTTCTCGGACCGCACTTTCTCCCACCCTTGGACGTTGTTCCGGAAGTCACGCGACGGCCGGTGGTTCCGGTCCGGCCAGTTGTCACGAATGTGCTGTGCCAGGTCGTCCTTCTCGCGTGTCGTGAGGTCGCGTCCGGCGATCGCGGTCAGCTCGGCGAGACGGGTCCGGAACTCCCGGTACGCCTTCATGTCTTCGGAGCGGACGTGGCGCCCGGCGCGGGACGCGATGTTCGCGGCCGACTTGTTCACGAGGCCGTACAGGTCGCGGATCTTGTCTTCGTTGCCGTTGGCGCGCATCGCCAGCACGGCGATCACCGCCTCTTGGGCCAGGTCGTCGACATCCATGCCGTTGTCGAACGCCCCACGTTTCGCACCCCACGACCGGGAGACCCGGCGGGACACCTTCATGAGCTCGCGGACCGCGGCGGGGTCTTCCCAGTCGATGACGGACCCGCTGGTCGCCGGCTCGGTGGGGGTGGTGGTGTCGGTGGCCGGCTGAACGGGCGGCAGGGGCTCAACGGAGGGGGTGCCCCACAGGTCGGTGATGTCGACGACAGGGGCGACCAGGTCGGTGATGTCGGATTCGGGGGCCTGGAACGGTGCGTACTGACCTCCGTTGCCCGGAAGCGCGACGTCTTTGCGGCGAGTGCTCATACCCGCGCGGTGTGCGGGGCGCCGGCGAAGTGATCTCTACTCCCGGAACCTGGGTCGCGAGCAGGTCAGTCGAAGGCCCCGGGAACGGCCAGGAGCCGACCTTCCTTGCTTCGCGGGTCGACTGCCTCGATGTTCACGTCGACGATGTCGAGCGGGTGCGCGCCGTTGAGTCCCAACGCGATCTCCGCGGCGGCGTCCTTCGACGTAGCCCGGATCCGGCCCGTGTACGTGACGGTCACGGTGACGAAGAACTCGCGGCTCAAAGCTCGTCGCCGAAGTCGGCCAGGTCGCCCGGGTCGACGACGTCAACGGTCGGATCGAGGTCCTCCTCCACCTCGTCCTGCAGTTCCTTGCCCGTGAACGCCGGCGCTATCACGTTGCCGTTCTCGTCGACCACCGTCTTGACCTGGGCAGGCACCTTCGCCTTCACCGGTTTCCCGTCGCACCCGGACGTCACCCGGCACCTCGTCGGCGCCTGACCCATGACGAGCTGCCACCCGTGGAACGCGACCTTCGTGTCGTTCGTGCCGACGACCTCACGTTGGCAGCACACCGGGCACACCGCCAACGACGTGAGCGGCTTGACCCGGACCAGCTTCAACACCGGGTCGTACGCGTCGAGCAACCCCCACTGCTCCGGGGTCAGGTCCAGCAACGCGAGCTGCTTCCACATGGTCTCGTTGCCCGGCACGCCCGAGTCGCGCGCCTTCTCCTGGAACTCGGCGAGCGTGTCGACCCTGACCCACCGGAGTACGGCGATGCACAACCCGGCCGCGGCAGCCATCGCCGGAACGTCGACAGGGGTGTCGAACCGGATCCGGGTCTGCTTCCTGCGAGGCTTCGAGGAGGTCACACCCTTCCTGTGCCACCCGGTACCGGTCGGTGGACGACCCGTGACCGGGTGGCGGGGGACGTCAGTCGGCTGCCGCGGTCAGCACCCGCTCCAACGCGGCCTTCTCCGGTGCGGTCACCCACAACCCGTACTTGGCTTTCACCTGGATCTGTCGGACCGCGTAGTCGGCCCGGTACGACTTGTTCGACGGGAGCCAGGTCGCGTAGTCGGCGTCACCCTTCTGACGGTTGCTGGACGGGTCCGCAGCCATCAGGTTGAGCGGGTCGTTGGCGACCAGGGCTCGCTTCTCCTCGTCCCAACCAGCACCGCCCGTCACCCACACGTTGCCGAGAGCCACGATGTGCTCGATGTCGAGGTCGGTCGCGTAGTCGTCGTCCTGGGAGTCGAACCGGTAGTTCTTCGTACCCGTGTACGGCTCGTAGGCGAGTACCCCGGACAACACCTTGCACGACCCGGTCTTGCTGGTGGTGCCCGGCGCACATTCGACGTCGACGAGGTCCCTGGACAGCACGTCGTTGCGGGTGTCGAGGCCGTTTCGGGACCACTTCCAGTCACCGACCGAGTCGTCCCATTCGGTACCGAACTCGTCCCGGTCGTACCCGGTCATCGGCGACTTCCCTTTCACCGCGAGCGTGTCGAGCGTCTTCAACGCTTGCGCGTACACGGCTTTGCCGCCTGGCGCCGGCGACGGGTCGGGGTTCTTCGGCTGGGTCGGTTTGTGCGGCAGCTTCGCTTCGAGCTTCTTCTCGAACGCGTCGAAGTCGAAGTTCTTCGCCTGCTTCTTGTTCAAGTCGGACGGGACGAGGGCTGCCGCTTCGGGCCCGTACCGGCGGCGCACCTCCGCCTTCAACGCTTTGACCGCGGCCTTCCTGGCTTCCTCTTTCGCTTCACCGGCCAGCTCACCGGTCAACGCGCGAGCGTCAAGCAGCTCAGCGAGACCCGGGATCTCCCAGCTCGACCACCCGGCCGGCAACCCGGCGGCCTGACCCAGCATGCCGGTGACACCGAGTGTGTTGGCTGCGCCCCAGATGAACACGAGCACGGGAAGCATGATGAACAGCCGGATGGCGCGAGGGATCTGCATGTTGTGACGGTGTGCGGGGAGGTGCGCTCGGTGCTCCCTGAGTACGCCAGATGTCGTAGTAGAGCTCGAACTCACCCCGTGCGCGGCGACTTGTTTCTCGGCGCTGCGCAGCCTGTGGCCACGGACTGCTCCTCGCGCATGTGGGGCTTACTCATCCAGCGGACGCAAGATGACCGCGGTGTGGGACCACTCCTCGCGCACGTGGGGTCTACCACGCAGCGCACAGCACTGTGCTCAGACTGCTGGACCACTCCTCGCGCACGTGGGGCTTACCGCCTTCGTCGGCGGTGCCAACGGATTCGTACGGACCACTCCTCGCGCACGTGGGGCTTACCCTTGCTGACCTGCGTGAACGCGAAGCCTGCGTAAGACCACTATGCGTTTGTGAGGAGCAGGGGCCGGCTGTCCGGACCCCCATGGCTCGGCGAATCGCCGAAACCTATGCGCCCTCCCGACGCCTTGACGGCGTACCGTGGAGGCGGGTCGTGCGCACGGTCGCCCGGCGTCGTTTCCTGCCCCTGTGGCGCACCCGGCAGTCCCAGGTGGCGGTTACGAATATTGATGGCTGCGTTCACATCAGCGTTGTCGCCGTGGCCACACGCGTCGCACCGGAAGTCCGCTTGACTCTTGCGGTTCTTCAAGGCGACGTAGCCGCAGGCTGCGCAACGCCGAGAGGTGTTCACAGGGTTGACGGTCTCTAGGGTGGACCCGTAGAGGACCGACTTGTACTCCAGTTGCCGCCGGATCTCGCGCATTCCGACGTCCAGCATGGAGCGGTTCAGACCGGACTTGGCAGCCCCACGGTTGGGGAGGTAGTGCCCCGGGCGGTCCGGGTCCGGTTTCGGTGCGGCTCGCTTCGTCATCTGTGTGAGCTGCAGGTCTTCGATGACGACCGTCTCGCACGTGGTCGCCAGCTTCTTCGTCAGGTGGTGTTGCGCGGTCGCCCGCTTCAGCGCGACCAGGTGGTGCAGCTTCGCGATCCGGGTCTTGGCTTTCCGTGACCCGTTGGAGCCCTTCTGCTTGCGGAGCAAGGCACGTTGCGCGCGCACCATCTTGTCGTGGGCGTCACGGGCCGGCTTCAACCGGTCTTCCATCTCGCCTTCGTTGGTCGCGGCAAGCACGGTGACCCCCAGGTCGACACCAACGACCCCGCGGGCACGTTGACGTTTGCTGGTGGGACGCGGCGCCACGTACGGGTTGTTCACGTCGAACGACACGGTGATGGACACGTACCAGCGGTCCGCGGCCTGGGTGAAGTGGGCTGTCTTCGGGACCCCGCCCTTCTTCACCATGCGACGCAACCGGCGGATGTCGTTGAACACCCGGATCGAGCCAAGGCTGGGGAAGTACAGCCGGTGTGCCGAACTGGACCCGTCGTCGAGCACCTTGCGGGAGCCCCTAGTGCTCAGGTTCAGGATGGAGAACGCGCCGGGGTCGTGCTTCGACTTGAACGTCGGCCACCCGGACGGCATCCCGTCCTTCCTCTTACTCCTGCCATTGCGTGTCTTCGGGCGCGTGTAATAGTCGGCGACCGCCCGCTCCAAGGCGCGCAACGGCTGGTTGACAGCGTTCCGGCTCACACCGTGCTTCTCGGCCTTCCACCACCCGAACGTGCGAGGGTCGCCGTCACGGGTGAACCCGTACGGGTCGCCGGAGGTCGCCAACTCGGTGAACCGCTTGTCGAACCCAGCGGCGGTGTAGTGGTGCGGGGTCGGGTGCGCCGCCTTCGCGGACACGTACGCGGCCTGGCTCCACTCCTTGTCCGCGAGCTTCTCGACGATGGCGTCGTGGGTGCCGTCGGTGGCGGACGCCGCCTGGTCACGAACGTGCAGCCGGACCTTGCGCTGCTGGTCGTTGATCTCCGCCAGAGCCCAGTTCCACACGGCGCGGCTCGTGCCGGCGTGCCGCTCGAACAGGACACGCTGATGGTCGGTGAGGGCTTTCGTGTCGATGCAGAACTTCACGACGCGGGTGACAGTCTTCTGCTTCGCGTCGGTTGCCGCGGCGGTGTCCGTCATCTTCTTCGCCCTCCTCTCCATGTCCGTGACTGGGGCGTTCGGACTGGTTGTGTGCGGGAGGCGAGGGTTCATGCACCCTCGGGGCAAGAAAGTTCGGATCAGTTTCCGTGGCGGGTCAGGTACTCGGCGGCACGACGTGCTGCGGGGCGTCGACCGAACTGGTCGCCGAAACACCATTCGCGGGTCACACCGCCTGCGCCGACCGTCTCGAACCCGTACCCGAGCACGGCGACCGTCGCCTCCACGGCCCCGGAGAACCGGACCCTGGTGCCGGGCGCGGCAGCGAGCAGCCGGTGCTCGATCTCGCTGATGCTGCCGGTCGTCGTGACGGTCATGTCAGGTTCCCAGTGGTCGTGGTCGTCGTGTTCTGGTCGTCACCATGCGCAAACATGGGTCATGGCCTCGCGAACCGGCCCAAGCCGATCGCGTGCAGCAGCCGGTCCGCGGCGGCCCGGTCGTCTTCTGTGACCACGAGCCCGGCAGTCCGGACCAGCTCGTTCACGTCGACCTCTTCGATGTCCGCTTCGCCGGCCTCCTCTTCGACGTAGCCCACCCACTTATCCCACTGGGGTCCCCAGTCGGTCACGCCGCTGATGTCGAGGAACCGGTCGTCCGGGGTCTGTAGGCCGGCGTGGACCCATCCGGGAAACGACGGCGGGTTGTCCCAGTCGTACCCGTCAGCGAACACGAAGACAGGCCACCCGGTTCGCTCATGCAACACAAACGCGAGCTGGCCGCACCTGTCGTACCTGTACTCCTCGTGGTCGGCTTCGGTGATGCCGACCGGCAACGTCAGGTACTGGTTGACCCGGTACGTGGGGGCAGGCTCGAGGGTCGCGTACACGTCGTCGATCGTGGTGCCGTCGTCGAGGACCACATCCGCGACGGCTTCGGCCCGGTGCTGTGGGGCGTACCGGCCGCGGTCCCCGTGCAGGTGGCCGTTGACGTCGAAGGTGCTCATGCCCCCGTGGTGTGCGGGGACCGCGGCGGACGCTCGCGGCTCAGTGGTCGGAGTACCGCCAACCGACCTGACGCATGTCGGTGGTCGTCTGGTTGCCGGTACGGGTGTCGGTCAGGATGTACTCGACGCCGAGGTCGTCGCCGGCGTGCTTCTTCCCGGTCACCCGGTACGTGCGCGGGCCGTGGCCCGGCTCGTCGAACACGACGTCCTGCCCAACCCGGGCACGGCTGTGGCACGCGTCCGGGTGGTTGTCACGGGCCGGGAAGGCACCGGGCCGGTGCACCAGGGTCAGCTCGTCGCGCACCGCGTCTTCGATGCCGTGCGTCTGGGCTCGGTTGACGGTGAGACCGGCCGCCCGGAACTCAGCGACCCGCGCCCTGGTGATGCGCCGGGTCTCGGCCCGGAACCAGGCCGGGTCGGACAGGTCGACCGCGTCGTCGTGGACGGTCACCGCGGCGTCGAAGTCGAGGGCCACCGACGGGTCGGTTTCCCCGTCGACGCACACCCGGATGTTCGACCGGCCGTTCTCGATGACCCGGGTGACGAGCCCTTCACGGACCCGGTCCCCGACCTCGAGTTCGTACGTCGGCTTCGTGTGGGCCTTCTCCCAGTCCGGGGCGTACCGGTGCGGGTTGGGCGGGCCGGCCGCGTACTTGGCGGCGAAGTAGACGCAGTCGCGTCGAGCCTGCGGGTCGAGAACGTCGTCGAACCCGGTCGTGTCCGGTTCGGAGATGAGGGACGGGCTGATCGCGGACAGTGACGCGTACCGGTACCGGCCCGGTTTCCCGACCACGTCCAGGTCGAGGTCGCGGGCATCCACCTGGACGACGGTGCCGCCGGAACGCAACGCCTCGGTGAAGTCGGGGGTCAGCGACACCGTGCCGGCACCGCGCGGAGTCAAACCGTGCAGGTACACCTGGAGGGGTGCCAGCTTGGAGCCGTGGTACAGCTTCGTCAGGTCGTCACCGGTGACCGGGTGGTGACGGGGCCCGGTCTGCTCGCCCAGGTCGAGGTCGTCCGGCTCGGCTCGCGGGGTCTCAGCCCACACGTTCTTCACGTTGCCGTCTGCGGTGACCCTGGTGACGCGGTGGCGTCCTGCTGCATCAAGTTGGCTCATAACCCCGTGGTGTGCGGGGCCCGCGCCTACTGATCGAACACGTACCAGTTCTCCGGGCTGTAGTCGTCCGGGTTGAGGGCCGCGAGCTCTTTCCGGCATGCGGCTTCGGCGGCCTCACGGGTCGCGTGACCGACGTTCGGGTCGTCGGCTCCTTCGCCACGTTCGACCATCGACTCGATCTCGGTGCCGGACGGGTCGTTCGGGTCGTCGTGTGAGATCCATTGGGAGAGGAACTCGGTGTAGTACCGAGGTTGCCCGGCCTCTTCCCGGATTCCGGCGGCGAGGCGACGCAGCCGGTCGATGTCGAGGTTGGCCCGCGCGCGGTCGTTGTCGGCCAGGCTGTCGATGCCGCGGTAGATCCCGTCGGCCTGTTCGTCTGCCTCGTCGGCTCGGTCGAGCTGGGCGGTCACGTCCACCCATTCCTGGTAGTCGAGGTCGTTTCCGTCGTTACCGACACGGGCGGAGACCCATGCGACGTCGGTGACGGTGAGGAACGGGGCCCGGGTGTCCGCGGTCGCCCACGTGAACGTGACGGTCGGTTCGGCACCGATCGAGTATTGACACCTCCCCGCCCTGAAGGACGGGGATTCGTGATCCGCTCGGTCAGGTCGGTGTTGCATGTGACCTGATCTCCTGCGGTTCTTCTTGTTTCGTCGGTGACTGCGCCGGTGAAGGCGTCTGACGTACCTCGGCAAGCGTTTTGTGTCTCCGACTGTCCATCGGCGACTCGGGGTTGTGGGTGAGGAGCCGTAGCCCCTCGTTGAGGATGTTGGTGGCGGCGTTGATGTCTCGGTCGTGGTGGGTGCCGCAGTGGGTGCAGGTCCAGCGCCGGACGCTGAGCCCGGTCAGGCCGCGTGGCCCGGTGATATGGGTGCAGGTCGAACAGGTCTGGGTGGAGGGGTAGGTGCGCGCAACCTTGACCAGTGGTGTGCCCTGGCTGGCGGCCTTGTGTTCGAGGACGCGGAGGAACTGCGACATGGCCTGGTCGTGGACCGCTTTGGCGGTGCGCCGGTTGCGGGCCATCGGAGCGGTGTGCAAGGTCTCGACGGCGATCATGTCGTGGGCGGCGACCAGTCGGGCCGCGTGCTGGTGGGCGTGGTCGAGTCTGGCTTCGCGGACTTTGCGGTGCAGCCGTGCGACCCGGACCCTGGCCTTGGCCCGGTTGCGTGAGCCTTTCGTTGTGCGTGAGAGGGCTCGTTGGGACCGGCGCAGGGCCCGTTCTTTGCGGCGCAGGTAGGCGGGGGTGGCGATCGTGGTGACAGTCTCAACGACGGTCTCGGTGGCGGTGAGGTCACCGGGTTGGGTGGTGCGGGTGAGGACGTGGGCGTACGAGCTCAGCCCGACGTCGATGCCGGCGACCGCGCCACGGGGTCCGGTGGTGCGGGTGGGGCGTTGGACGACGAAGGAGACGTAGTAGCGGCCGTCGGGTTCTTGGACGAGGGTCACCGAAGTCGGGGTCGAAGGCAGGTCCCGGGAGGCGGTGAACCGCAAGGGCCCGTACATCTTCGGCAGGTGCAGGGTTCCGGTGCGTCCGTCGATGGTGACGCTGAACCTGGCTGCGGTGGAGAACCGGGCGGTGTGCCGGTTGTGGTGGCGGGACTTGAACACCGGTGCTGAGACTTTGCGGCCTCGGCGTTTCCCGGTCAGGGAGTCGAAGAAGTTGCGGTACGCGGTGCGGGCATCACCCACGGCTTGGACCAGGCACACGCCGTAGACCTCGTTGAACCAGGCACGTTGCGGGGTCTTCTTGGCGTGGGTGAGGACGATCGTTTGGACGTCGGTGGGGAACCCGCGTCCGGCGGCGTGTTCGGCCCGGCAGTAGGCCACGGCGTCGTTGTAGGCGACCCGGGTGGCACCGAACAACCGGGCGAACAGGCGTACCTGTTTCCCGGTCGGGTAGGCCCGGTAGCGGTACCGGACGATCTCGGTGGACACGACCTGTCTGTGTGCGGGTCCGGTCGTTTCGTGCACCCGCAGCCGGGTCACACCCCTCGCGTGGTGTGCGCCGCCGGATCGGGGACCAGAACCGATCCGACTAGTCACCACCGGCTCCGCCGACGCCTCGAGTCGACCGCGCTCCCACCGCCCTGAAGGACGGTGCCCGCCGCGCGTCAACGGTTAACACGGTCGCCGGCCATCGACCCGAAACGGTGCTCGTCCAAGTCGAGCCGGTTCCCGGACGGGTGCTCGATGAGGACCGGTTTCCCGATGCGTTTCGCTTCGGCGACCGCCGCAGCGACCGCTCCTGCGGAGAACGCGACCGGGTCGCTCAACTGGACCCCGTTCTCTTCGCCTTGGGGTTTCGTCTTGTACTTGCCGTCGCGGACGTGCAGGTCGCCGTTGCTGTCGTAACCGCTCATGCTTCGGTGGTGTGCGGTGGTGTCACCGGCTGATTCCGGCCGGCGTCCGCGATTGTGAGGCTCTCGAAGCTCTTCACCCGGCCCGACACCGACCAGCCGTTGACGCTGGTCTCTTTCAGGTCGGCCATCGCCAGGTCTGCGAGTCGACGCAACTGCTGCGGGGTGACCCTGTCGCGTTCGACGTTCGTGCACAGGGAAGAGTCCCCTTGCGCCCAGTACCAGACGCCGTTCTCGTCCTCGTCGGCGTCGTCGTCGAGGCTGGCGTGCGGGTGGGTACCGCGAAGCTGCACGTCGATGCGGAGCAGCGCTGCGTCGTCCGGGTCGTCCTCGTCGAAGTCGCCGTTCCATCCTTCGCCGATGTCGGTGAAAGAGACCCGGATGCCGGCGTCCTCGTCAACGACCCACTGGTCGACGGCCAGCGTTGTGACGCCGTCCGGCAGGACCCCGTCGTATTCGCCTTGGGGTTTCGTCTCGTACTGGCCGCTGCGGCCGTGGTGGGCGCCGTTGGCGTCGATGGTGGTCATGCTTCGGTGGTGTGCGGGGGATTCGCGAGGTGCTTCTTCGCGTACGGGTTGTCGGCGGTGGGTGCGTTCTTGGGTGCGGACAGGAGAGCGGCCCTGTACCCCTGCTCCCAGGCGTTCTCGGCCTTGGCACGGGCCTCGTCCTGGCACGCCAGGTGTCCGCAGCAGAGGTTGGCGAAACGCTGGCTGTCCGGTGCCATCAGGACTCCCGCGGGTAGTAGCCGGCCAGTGCGTCTGCAACACGAGCCTCGACCTCGGGAGCTGTTGCCCAATCATCAACGACTTCGCCGTCGATAATGACCTCGAAGACGAGATAGGGATCTTGTCTGCGGATCACGATGTGCGGCGAGTCGTACGTGTTCTCGTTCATGTTCTCGCTCATACCTGCAGTGTGTGCGGGATGCGTCGGGTCGTGCACCCAACTCAGTCCATGTAGGCGAGCACGGAGGCCGCCTTCTGGACGAGCCGCGCGAGCTCGCGGCGGGTCAACGGGACCTTCTCGATCTCGGTGTACGGGTGTTCGGCCTGGACGATCTCCACGTATGCCTCGGTGTCCGACGACATCCCGACACTCAGGATCTTCATGGCCATTCCGGGTTCTCCTTGTGGCGCGGGTGGACGGAGACCCGGGTGGGCCCCGTCAACGCTTCGTTCCGGTCAGGATTCGCGGGGGCCATGACGCCACCCCTCCACGTCCGGCGGGAGGGTGCTCGGGTCCGGCAACGCGTCCAACGCACGTGGAACTTCGGCGGCCTGCGCATGCCGCTCGTCGGCCATGAACGCACCGACCCCTTGCCAGAGCGCAGGGTCTGTCTCCGCCATCAACCGCCGGTGCAAGTTCCGCAGGGTGACGTACGCAGCCCGGTACTGGTCGCCTCGGAACGTGTCGTTCTTGCGGAACAGGAGCCCGAGAACACGAACCTCTGCCTCCCGTTCCGCTCTTCCCGGAAGGCAGTAGCCGGCCAGGTGACGCACCCGTTGCAAGGCGAAAGACTCGTCTTGTTCGAGCACGTACGTCGGGATCATCTTCACAGCGGTGCCTCTTTCAGAACAGGTCCCAGCAGGCGGGGTGGATGCCGGAAGTGACCGTCTCACGGTCTTCGGCGGACAGGTCCGGCATCGCCGTCTGCACGAGCCGTCCGTGTTCCCAGTCCCACAAGCCTTGGGCGGGCACGACGGCACGGGCGTCGAGGCGGCAGATGGGGCACTTGCGGACGAGCAGGTACGTGTCGGGCTGCCACTGGTTGAGCACGACGTACCCGTGCCGTCCGGTCTGCGGCGGGGTCGAGTCGAACAGGCTGCCCTGGCTGGTGGTCACGAGATCGCCCCGCAACGTCGAGCCAGCTCCATATACAGCCCGCCGGGGGCCAGGTGCTCCTGGCCGTAGCCGCCGTGGTCGAACGCGAACCGGACGACCTCTTCGACGACCGCGGCTTCGATCTGGCGACGCTTCTTCGTCTTGGGTCGGACGACACCGCCACGGGTGGTCTCGTTGGGTTCCAACGACTGGGCCACGAGGTATTGGAGCCGGGCTTCGCCTGCGGCGGTCATGACACGTCCACCCACGCCATCGCGGTGCGCAACAGGTGGTCGTAGTTGCCGGACATGGCCTCGTCCTTGAACTCCTGAACCTCGTCCTCGGGCACGCCGTGCTTGCGCAGCGCCTTCGAGACGGCGGCGATGACGGAGAAGGCGTTGCCGTCGTGCCCGGTGAGCCGGACTGCGACGTCGGGGTACTTCGGGTGGCTGCTCATACCGGCCTTGTGTGCGGGAGAAGCCCAGTCATGCACCGCGGGCCCCACCGGATGGCGAGTCTCCGGATCGTGTCGGGCCGATCGCTTGCCTCCAGTTCGGCCTCCCGTAGAACCGCTTCAAGGTGGGGTCGGTCACCGCCCGCCGCTTCCGCGAAGTCACGCAGCTCGACGAGGCTGCCGCGCCATTTGTCGCCGAGCTGCACGACCCACCCGCGGTACGTGGGGAACATCAACGCGTTGCCGTTCGGTGTGTTGCCGAGGTGGACCACCCCGACGGACCACAGCTTGTAACCGCCTACGTGAGCACGCCCCAGGTCCGCGTCCAGGAGGTTCGCACCACGCAAGGCAGCCCCCATCAGGCGGGTCCGTGTCAGGTTTGCTCCTTGCAGATCCGCCCGCCGCAGGTCCGCGTCGAGAAGGTCAGCCCCTCCCAGGTCGGCAAAGCGCATGCTGCCACCCGAGAAGTCGGCCTCCTGCAATCTGGCCCCGCGCATGTTGGCGCCCGTCAGGTCGGTCGTTCCCAGGTAGGCGCCACGCAGGTCCGCTCTGTTCAAGTCGGCGTCCTGCAGACCTTCGCGGTCCCGAGGTCGACCCCGCGAAGGTCTGCACCGACCGCGACCGGGCGTTGCCCACGGGACCTGGCGGTGCGAAGGTCGTCGACCAGCTTGTCTTGGGCCGGCTTGTCGACCGGACGCGGCTTGTGCGCACTCATGCGGTTCGTGTGTGCGGGGTGAGCCCCGGTCATGCACCGCGGCCGGCGGTCCGGCGGTTCACTTCCTGCCGGAGCAGGTAGGCGCGGTCCAGTTCGGCCATGTGCTGTTTGAACCCCCAGACAGCCCACTTGTGCACGCCCGCTTTGTCGCGCAGGCCGAGCCGGTTCACGGACACGAGGCTGCCGTCGTCGGAGAAGCACACGTGGCAGCGGACGTCTTTGCCCCACTGGTCGGATTCGCCGGGGAACTCGCGGTCCCGGTGGCACGGGCATTCGGGCAGGGTGCCTTCGACGCCGGCGGCTCGCGCCGTGTCGATCTTGGCGCACAGTGCGCTGTATTCGCGCTCCTCGTCGACGGTGAGGGCGTCGGGGGTGAACCCGGACTGTTCGATGATCGCGTCCAGGTCGCGCCACTGCCGGGCCTCGTCGGGGGTCAGGCCAGGCATCCAGGCACCGGTCAGGTGGACGGTGTCGACGGTTTCGGTGCGGTGCACCGTGTCGAACTGTCCGTTGACGCGGCGGGCTTGCCCGTTCGTGTCGTGAGTGTTGAGCGCAGGGGTGTTCATGCCCGCACGGTGTGCGGGGCGTGACGAAAGTGATCTGTGGGGTGCCCGGTCAGTCGCGGGTGTCGTTCGTGGTGACGATTTCGGCGTCCGGGTCGAACCCTCCGTCGGTGCGGTAGAAGTACGGGTTCGACATCATCGAGTCGGTCATCGCGACCCCGGCTTTCGTGCGAACCGACCCGACCTGGTACCCCTTGCGGGCCATTGCGGCGTTGCGTTTCGCGGCGGTGGCCGCCCTTGACGGGGTGACGAACTCGCCGGTCGAGTCGCCGTGTTCGTCGAGCAGCATCCACGCCTGCCCGTACCGGGTGCTGATGAGTTTCGCGGGGACGAGGTGCCCGTCGGTCGTCATGAGGGCCGGGAACTCGGAGTAGCCGCCTTGGCTGGCGAGCTGCGCTTTCGCGTCGTAGCGGCGGGCGGTCGTGTTGGCGGCCCACTGGGTCAGGAACCCGTCGGTGTCGGACCGGTCGAAGCTGTCGATGGAACGTTTGCGTGCTGCGGCCGCTTCGCGCCGCCATTCGGTTGCGGTCTTGCCGGCGAACGTGCGCACGTGGTTGTCGCCGACCGTGATCGCTGCACGCAACGCCGCGGCGAGTTGGCGTGCTCCTTCTTTGGCGGCGTGGGTGTTCGCGACACCGACTCGGCGAAGCAGGGTCATCTGGGCTTCGAGGTTGCGCAACGCGGCCCGTTCCGGTTCGTCGAGGGATGCGAACACGGGGTCGTGTCGAAGCACGGCCTTGATGGTGACCGCGGAGACACCGATGTCGTACCGCAGCGACCCTCTTGCCTCGTCACCGGCCGCGTCGAACCGGTCGAGGATGTCGATGGCGTGTGCCCGGTTCGTCTCGTACACCTGCTCGGTGGTGAGCGTGGTGACCTCGCGGTCGGCGACATCGAGGGCGACACCGGATTCGGGGACAACCTGGGCGCCGAACTTGCCGTCACGTTGCCGGGCGGCGTCCTGGGCGGCCTTCGCGGCCGGGCTCAACGGTGTGCTCATGACCGGTACGCCTCCTTCACGTCCTCATCGGCCAGGTCCGGGTGCGGACGGTCTGCACGGTTGGCCGAGGCGAACGGTTGGGCGGCCTGCGGGACGTCGAGGCAGGTGTTGCGGTGCTGGTCCGTGTGGTTGCAGTACCCGTCGCACCAGGCTGCGTGCTCGCCGCAGGCGTCGTCGCATTCCCGGTGCTCGTCGTCCGGGGCGACGATGCCGTACTTGATCAGGTCGGACTCGGGAACGGCGTGGCACGAGCCGTTGCAGTACCCGTCGCACCACGCTGTGTGGCCGTCCAATGGCAGGTACCGGACCATGTTCTCGTCGTTGCCGTACACGGCGGTCGTCGATGCGTCGCCGTCGAACTCGATCGACGTGGACTTGTGGTCGTTGTCGATGGAGCTGACCCGTCCTTCGAGGAGCCGGTCACCGACCCGGACCTGGCCGACTGTGACGAGTTCGGCGTCCTGACCGGACGTGGTGTGCCCGTCGGCGGCGTACGGCGAAGCCGGGTCGAACCGGGTGCAGTCGAGTTGGTAGCACCGGCCGTGTTCGTCGAGTCCGGACCCGCAACCTTGGCATCGGCCGTTCGGGTTCGCGTCGGAGACACCGAAGAACGCCTCGTCGACACCGAAGAACGCCTCGTCGGCGTCCAGGATCGCAGCGTGCTGGGCGTCAAGGTCGACACCGCTTTCGTCTGCCTTCTTGTGCTGGAACCGGCCGCGGTCGCCGTGCACGTTGCCGTGTGCGTCGATTGTGCTCATGCCCCGACGGTGTGCGGGGCCGACGCATCCTGATCGGGTGCCGGGTCAGTGGCTGGTGAACGTGTCCCCGTACTCGGTGTACTGGTCCCGGTTGAGCTTGGCGGCACGGAGTCGACGCGCGGCACGGTCGCTCCACGGGTTGTCGGCCCGGTACGCCTGCGCGGCGGCCAGCTCGGTGATCGCGGCCCGTGCGGCGGCGGGACGGTTGGGCCCGAACACGGGGGCCGGGATCCGGCGCGGGTCGGTCTGGGCCCACGACTCGGATTCGACCCCGAGGTCGATGTAGCCGGCGGTCTGGGCGGTGTCAGTGGCGGTGCTCATGGTGTTGTGGTGTGCGGGGCGGCCCGTTCACTGCACCCGCGGTCAGACCCGGTAGCCGTCGCGTTTCGCTTTCGCGACCATCTTCTTCTCGAACTCGGCCCGCACCTCGTCCGGTGTCTTGCCGTGTTTGGCGGCCAACGACCCGACGACCGTGTCGATGGCCGCCACCTCGGTCGGGTCCATGTCACGGTCCCGGAAGACCCCGTACCGGTGGTCCACCATCGTGTCGACCGCCCACATGGTGGCGGATCGTTCGGTCTTGAACCGTTCCGGGTAACGGGACCGGCTCGTGTGGACGACCAGTTCTGACCCGTCCGGGGTGGCGGCGTTCGCCACCTTCTTCGCGTCACGTTCCGCTTTCGCTGCGGCACGTTCGGCTCGTGCCAGCTCGGCGGCCCGCTCGTCGTCGGAGAAGATCTGGGTGGGACGCGTCAACACGTCGACGGGGGCCGACGGGTAGCAGGCTGTGCACGCCCGTACCCCGGCTTTCTCCACGATCTCGTCCTCGGTGTGGTCGGACAGGTCGGTGACCCAGTAGAACTCGGTGCCGGTCCGGTAGTTGCCTGAGTTGTCCCAGCCGGGTGCGAAGCACGTGTGGCAGTCCATGTCCTTGTGGACGTGTCCGCCGGCGTTCGTGACCAGGAACGCACGGGTCCAGCCGCCGCGGCGCGTGAACTCGTCGGTCAGCGGGGTCATGTCGTCGGCCACCTGCTGGGCGTCGGCCAGGTTCCGCATGGCCCGGTCGTACTCCCGCAGCAGCCCCGTGTCGTTGGGGTGAACCGGTTCACCGGCTTCCGAAGCCGCCGCGGACTTGTTGACCCATGTCTCGACTTCGGACCTGGTTGCTTTGCCGGAGAAGCCGCGTCCCAGCCGGCGGGCTACCTCCCCGGCAACGAACTTGATCGACGAGTTGTACCTCGCCATGTGACGGTTGTGCTCGCCGTGCAGCCTGGCCAGCTCACTGTCGATGTCGACCGGTGTCCACGTCGTGTAGTCGGGGCCGTCGTTCACGGTCAGCTCGACACCGGACTCTGGGACGAACTGTTCACCGAACGTGCCGTCGCGGTGCCGGGCGGCGTCCTGTGCGGCTTTCGCGGCCGGGTTCAACGGTGTGCTCATGTCGTGACGGTGTGCGGGCCGGCACGCTGCTGATCGCCGCCGGTGGTCAGCCGGTCAGCCGGTGGTCAGCCGGTGGCCAGCCGGTGGTCAGCCGCGGGCCCACTCAGGCAGCCACTCGTCGTACGTGCGTCCGGTGATCTCCCCCAGCCGATCGTGCCGGTCGGGGGAGAAGACCACGCGGTACCCGGGATCGGCGGCGCTGTCGGAGTCCAGCTCAAAACGGTCACGGGCGGCGCGTACGACGAACGGGTGGATGTGCTTGCTGTCGTACATCCGGGCGCGCCGGATGAGCCGGGACAGGATGTGGTGGGAGGCGGGGTCGTAGGTGCGCATCTCCAGAGGCACCCCGGAGTCCTCGTCGTGCAGCGAGGCGGCCGCGTCGATGATCAGCCGGACGTCGTCGTCGTCGAGGTCGTCGAGCACGATGTCGGTCACCGACTGCTTCAGCGCCTCCTCGTTGGGACGGCACTCGACCATCTCGCCGGTCTGCGGGTCGAGGTATCGGTAGGTGCCGTCGGCGTCGATCTTGGCCACGGCGCGACCTGTGTGCGGCGGGGACCAGGGCAGCATCGGCGTGGCGCCGACAGTAGCCGGGTCCGTCCAGGCGCTGTCGCCGTAGACGGAGAAGTCCGGTCCGCCTCGGGCGCCGTTGCGGTAGTCGTTCTCGATGACGGTCAGGCCGGTGCGCCGCTCCTCGGCGACAGTCCACTGGTGGCAGAGGTTCTCGACAGCGCCGCTGATCGACTCGTGCAGGCGACGCAGTCGAACACCTGCAGCCACGGGGACGTCGGAGAGTGCCGGGGAGTCGGGGCCGACGGACGCCATCAGGTCGCCGCCGGGGTCGCCTTCGGGCACGGGCTGGACACCGTACTTGCCGTCACGGCGGCGGGCGGCGTCCTGTGAGGCTTTCGCGGCCGGGTCGATGGGTGCGCTCATGCCCCGGTGGTGTGCGGGGGCCTGCTGCGCCGCTCAACGACGGAACGTGATCGCCTGCGCACCGAACCCGTGGTCGTCCGGTGCCGGAGCGCGCCGCCAACCGTGCCCGCGCAGACTCGACGTCGACTGGTGGCCGGTCTCGATGCTCTGGATGACGTACTCGACTTCGCCGTTCTCAGCCCACGTGACCTGGGTGCCGTCGTGCCCGGTGATGTCGACAACGGGCAGTTTGCCGATGACCCGGTACGCGGAGTCGCCGTACCGGGGGCTGGAGAAGATGACGTCGTCGCCGACTTTGGCTCGTCCGTTGGAGGCGCGCACGTCGTCGACGTGCAACGGGGACAGGTTCGTGGGTTGCATGACATGGGTGAGCCGACGCCGCACCTCGGTGGACACGGCGTCGTACACGTCCTGCGACGCGGCACCGTTCGGGTAACGCTCGGCGAACGAGGCGGCGGTGATCCGGATCGCCTCGAACTCGAACCAGTCTGGGTCGGTCAAGTCGACGCGGGCGTCGTGAACGAGCATCTGGTCGTCGTCGCAACACACGAGGTCGGGGCGTCCTCCGGTGCGTCCGTCGCAGCGGACCTCGACGACACCCGCATCGGTGAGGTTGACCTCCGTGACGAGCCGTCCGAGAACGAGACGTTGCCCGACCTCGAGATCGGCGGCCGGGACGGCGTGCCGGTGGTCCCGGTAGTCGGTGCCGCTGGGGTGGTTGAGCGTGACGGTGGTGGGCGCCGGCGCGTAACGAGTCGCGTACTCCTCACACGCCGCCCGCCACCGTTCGTCGACCCCGGAGAAGTCGGGCCCGGACAGGTCGACACCGACAGCCTCCCCGGCCTGCTTGTGCTCGAACTTGCCGTCGTGTCCGTGGGCGCTGCCGTTGCGGTCGATCGTGCTCATGTCTTGACGGTGTGCGGGGCCAGGTCAGCCCTGATCGGCCCGGCCGGCGACCTGGGCTGCGTTCGCCATGTCGTCGTCGGTCTGCGGTGTGCCGCTCCCGTTGAGCAACAGGTACAGGTCCGCTTCGGCTTCGACGGATTTGACTTTGGCCGTGTTCATGGGCATCGGGGAGCCGCCGCCGAGTGCGAGGATCGACTGGCCGCGTTTCGTGAGCTGGTCGAACGTGACGTACGGGCCGTCGTCGGTCATGGTCGTCTCGGCCACGTCCTCTTCCTTGAACCACGACGCCGGAACGTCGAGCTCACCGTCGAACCATGCGCAGGCGGCTTCGAGGCGCTGTTTCCCGTCGATGACGGCGTACATGCCGCGGCCGGTCTCCAACGGCCGTTCGCCGGCTTCGGCGGTCCACCCCGGGGTGGTGCGGTCGTTGACCGTGATGGCCGGGATCGGGATGCCTTGCAGCCAACTGCGAACGATGCCCCTCTGCTGGTCACGGGTCCAGACCGACGGGCGCTGGTACGGCGGGTCGAGATCAAGATGGCCTGAACCGACCATGCGAACCAGTTCTCTCGACATCCGGTTCGACGCGTCGAGGGAGAGACGCTCGAACGGTGCCGAGACCTGGAGAGTCTGGCGCCCGTCGCCGGTCTCCTCGAGACGGACCCGACCTTCGTCGCGTGGCTGGTCGCCGAACTTGCCGTCGGGTCGGCGGGCGGCGTCCTGCGCAGCTTTCGCGGTCGGGTTCTGCGGTGTGCTCATGACTCGACGGTATGCGGGGACGAAGCCTGGCTGATCGCGTACTGCGCCTCCACACTGGCCGCGATCTCGGCTCGGATGGCGTCGAACTCGTTTCGATGGCGCTCGGCAAGGATTCTCAGCGCACGGTTGTACACCAGGTTGCGCGCCGCACGGCTTGTCTTGGCGGCACCGTCGCGGGCGTTGTCGCACGATTTGCACCAGCTCTTGCGTCCGTCGGCTGCGTCCTTCTGGCGGTAGAACTCCTCAACCGACTTGGTGCTGGCGCACTTGGAGCAGGTCTTCATCTGGTCAGTGGGCATGACCTGTTTGTGTGCGGGACGACGGTCCGCATGCTCCCGGCAGAGCCGTTACCCCAACGCGACCTGGTCGTCGTTGCGGCGGCGGTCCGGGCGCCACTTCGCGGTCGCTTCTTCGATGAGACCCACGATGATCGCGGACGGTGACAGGCCCGGGTTGGTCACTTCGACGGATACATCGTCGACGCCGCCGGTGGCCTTCTCGATGATGCGGGCTTTGCTCGCCAAGATGTCCTGGATGCGGGAGTCGAGCGTGCCTTCGGCGACCAGGGTCGTAATGAAGCACGGTCGGGTCTGACCGAGCCGGCTGATCCTGTCTTCGGCTTGGCTCATCGTCGGGACCGAGTAGTCGGCTTCGATGAAGAACGCGTCGGAGGACCGGGTCAGTGTGATGCCGACGCCGGCGGCCGTGATAGAACAGATGAGGACCGGCAGGTACCCGCCTTGGAACTGTTCGACGAGGCGTCCGCGTTCGTCGATCGACGTGGACCCGTCGATGACGGCGACCATGGTCGACTTGCGTCCTTTCAGGTGCGACTCGACCGACGTCTTCAACGCCTCCACGACATCCTGGTGGTGCGCCCACAACAGCAGCGGTCGTTCGCAGTACAACGTCCCGTCGGCGTTCACCTGGACGTGTTCGTCGACCCAGTCGGCGGCAATGTCGAGCGCAACCGGCACTTTGGCGAGGCCGGCGGCTTTCCGCAGCGGCGACATGAGCCCGATCTGGGACTTGGCCCACGTGTGAGCTTCGTCTTCGTTCGGGGTCCGGCCGAACTGGTCGTGGAACTCGTCGAGCCACACCATGATCTTCTCGATGACTTCTTCGTGGGCGGCCCGGAACCCTTTCAGGTCGACGTCGACGAACCGGGCGCTGCGGGTCTTCGGCGGCAGGTCTTTCAGGACGTCCTTCTTCAACCGGCGGACCCACACGTGCGCGTCCATCTTCTCGCGCAGGTCTTCGAGCATGTCGACGCGCGGAACGATCGCGTTGAAGTGGTTGCGGCGCGTGTACGTCCGGATGTACGCGTCGTACCCGCCGAAGATGGGCCCCAGGTGGCCGGAGAACGCGAGCAGTGCAGCCATGTCTTGGGGTGCAGAGAACATGGGGGTGCCGGTGGACGGGATCCGCAACGCACCCGGTGCGGCACGTTCCGCCAACGACAACGCTGCGGTCGACCGTTTCCCGCCCCAGGTCCGGGCCCGGTGCGCTTCGTCGTACGCGACACAGTCGGGCCCCCAGGCGACGAGCCGTTCCAGCAGCTCGGGGCGGGCCGCGAGCAGCGAGTCGGGCACGATCGCGATGCCGTGTTCGGGCAGCTCAGGTTCTTTGCGTCCCGCTTTGAACGCCACGACGTACGCGGTCCGGTTCTCGGCGGGGGCGGGTGCGGCTGCCAGACTTGTCCTGCCGGTGGTAGCGACGGCGTCGCGCCCTGTGGTTGGTGGTGCAACTGGGTGCCGCTCGTCGACCGGTGTGGTGTTGTGGGGGGCAGCCGTTGCCTCGGCGGGTGTGGCTGCCCCCTCCACCACCATGAGCCCTTGCTGGGCTTTCTTCGCCGCGGCGGCTTGCTTCCGCAGCTCGGCTTTCGTCGGCGGTTTCGGCGGCACGACCGCGATCCCGGTCCGTTCGACTTCTTTGACCCAGTTGGTGACGACGACGGGCGGAACGATGATGACGGCACGGTTGAACCCGCGGACCGCGAACGCCGCCAGCACCATGACCGTCTTGCCCAGCCCCATGTCGTCAGCGAGGGCATTGTGTCCGGCGACCGCAGCCAACGCCCCGACCCGCTGGTACGGATACGGGTCCATGCCGAACCAGTCGGGGATGTCGCCGACGACGTCGATGAGCCGGCGCAACGCTTCCGGGTCGTGGGTCTCCCCTTCGCCGTGGGACAGGGCCGCCATCGCGGCGTCTGCGGCGATGCGTTCCGGTGAGTGTTCGGGGTGCACGATCCGCATCTGGTAGCCGTTGACGAGCATGTCTCGGGCGGCGGCCACGGTCTCCTGGTCGACGATGAGCCCGCGTTTCGGGTCGCCGTTGAGGAGGAGGTCGGTCAGCGGGGCCTCGAACCGGCCGGTCGTCTTGTCCCATCTGGCTCCGTGCCCGAGGAGGTCGCGGGTGCCTTCCCAGCCGAGGAACCGGGGGCGGACCAGGGCGGTGCCGGGTTTCGCCACTGAGGCGATTGCGACCGGCGGGACTAGGTCGGCCAACGAGATGACCGTGTGAAGGGACGCGTCCAACGGGGCCCCGGGCAACCCGTTGAGACAGTCGACGGTGAACCCGGCGGCACGTAGAGCCGCGTCCGGGTCGATGACGACACCTTTGCCGGTCTTCCCGAACGCGGTGACCATCCAGCACCCCAACGCGGGGTCCCAGCGTCGTGACGGAGCCTTCTTCACCCAGTCGGTCAACCGGATGCCGGTGCGGGCGTGGACGGCGAACCTGTCGAAGAACAACGCGACGGCAGGCTGACGCAGCGTGCCGGTCAGGTAGGCACGCGGCTGCACCTGGGTCGGGGTGTCCACGATTCTCCTGTGCCGAACGGTTCGTGCCGGCGGCGCACCCGTGACACGGACGGGCCGGTCAGCGACCCCAGTACGGCTTCACGCGGGTCCGGGACTGCCCGAACATGGGCCGCCAGTCTTCGTACCGGAACGTGCCGTCCGGGTTCACGTGGGCGTCCATCCCGTCGGACCAGTTCTGGTTGCTGGTGCGAAGGAACATGCCGTTCTTCAACCGGATGTCGTGCACGAACACGGCGTAGCTGTAGTGGTTGGGGCCGATGGCGCGGAGGTCTTCGCCGTCCATGCCGATGTCGGGCCGGGTGACCCACTTGGTCCACCGGACGAACTGGATGTCGCCGGCGGAGTCGACGTGGAGGAGGGCCTGACGGGACTTGGCGTTGAACCGGCTGAACCCCCACGGGTCGTTCGGGGTGACCGTGATGGGGGCGGCGGTGACCACGGCCATCGAGTTGGGCAGTGCTTTGACGGTCTCGACCCAGTAGATCCGCTGGGTGCCGTCGGTCGGCTGCTGCTCGTCGTTGGGCAGGATCTGGCGTCCGTCGTTGGCGACGTTGAGCACCGACCCGGTCTGAACGAGGGCGGTCGAGTGCACGAACCCGTTGTTGAGCGACAACGTGTCGCCGTGCAGCCACAGCCGGCGGCCGTCGGAGAGCCGGGTGGAGATGGTGACGTCGCCACCGCCCCATTCGGTGGTGGGAACAGCAGCGAACATCTTGCGGTACTGGTTCGCGTTCTTCGGTTCGCCGGCCACGAGCCGGATCTGCCGGTTCGTGGTGGCCGCGGACGCGGCGCGAGCGGGCACGTCGAGGTACCCGGACGGGGACGGGTCGTCGGTGACGGCGCGGGCGTGGGCCAACCCGGGGGTGCCGGCCAGGGTCGCGGCCAGGAGGGCGGCGGTCACGGTGCGGCGTAGAAGAGTCTTCACGAACCGCTGGTGTGCGGCGGTCCCTGAACCTGCTCGATGAGGGTGCATGTCTCCTGCTGGCCCGCACACAGAACAGGTGTGGAAACCAGCAGGAGACGCAGCCCGGTAGGTCACTTGGCGCACACCGCGAGCAGCTCGCCGAGGGTCTCGTCCTCGTACACCGCCCAGCCTTCGCCGAACGACACGAACGAGACCCGGCCGACCGGGTCGCCGGCGTACCGAACCAGCGCGTGCTCAGGGAAGACACCCTCGTCCAGGCCGACGGTGCTGCACTCGTAGTGCCGCATCAGCGACTCGGCTCGCAGCGCCTCCGCCTCGACTGGGGAGAACCCGACGGTGGAGGTGGGGTGGCCGCTGCTCGGGTCGACGACGGCGCGGATCTGGTCGGCGAACCCGGTGACAGAGGAGAGGAGCGCCGCTGACGCGACCACGGTGATGACCGCGTTGCCCAGTGGCTTCTTCACCGACCGGCTCGGCTTGGCCGGTGCGGTGAGTCGGGCCGCCAGGTGCAGCGCCCGCCGACCGGTGGTCGTGGTGCTGTTGGTGTTCGTCAGGGTGCTCATGTCGCCCCGGTGTGCGGGACGTACAGCTCAATGCACCCTGAAAGCAAAGAATCCGGGCTTTTTTCGGGCCTGGCGCCGAACCCCGGGGTGTTACGACACCCAGATGGTGAGTACGACGACCGCGGCGGCCAACGCGACCAGGTACGGGCCGAGCTGGTCGGCGGAGGGAACGAGAGCGGGTCGGGTCAACGGGATGTTGCGGTGGACCGGCCTGGTGGACACCTCAGCCGACGACCATCCGCCGCGGTCGCAGTCACAGTCGCCCGCCGTGTCGTGTTCCCGGTGTGCGGCCCGGATGTCGCGTTCGTCGAGGTAGTACCCGAACGCGATGACGCATGCGGCGATGCCGACGACGAGGAACACTGCGAACCCGGTGTTCATGGCTTCCCTCTCCGGGTGCGGTGCTCGTTCAACCAGGCACGGGCTGCGGCCGGGTCGGCGATCTTCTCCTCGAACCGGCGCAGCGTCTCCAGGTAGGACCGGCGGGTCGGTTCGGGGTAGGGGAACGGGCTCGACTTCAACAGCCGGGGGTCGAGGACAGCGACCATGCCGGCGTCGTCGACGGACCTGATGAGCCTGCCGGCGGCCTGCTCGAGGAGGAGCCCCGCATCGGCAACGTAGGTGAGACGGTCCGCAGCCCACTTGTCCATGGACGCGTTCGCCACGAGCATCTCGACCCGTGCGTCGTCGACCGGGTTGGACGCTGCCCGCGGCGGCCGGTCCACGATGACGAGCGTGCAGGTGTCCCCGGACGCGTCGACACCGGTCATCAGCGACCGGGTTCCGACCAGGACCGCGGAACGGTTGTCCTTCCACGCTGCGACTTGCCGGCGCAACGCCGCCCCGTCCCATTGGGACATGACGTCCCAGCGGCCAGCGGCCTGGCTGCGGAGCGCGTCGGCGTACTCCCGGCCTGCGGTCGCGGTTGCGGACAGCACGAGCGCGGACCCGCCGTTGGCTTCGACGAGGTCCAGGATGTGACGCAGTGCCCACTCCTTGTGCTTCTTCGTGTCGAACTTGGCCTTCCCCCACTGGTCGGAGGTGAGGGCAGCCACCTCGGTCGGGGCGACCCGCGGCACGAACAGCACCGAGTTCCCGTACGCGGTGTCGAACGGTGACGGGTAGAACACGGGCTGGGCACGCACCCCGATCTGCCGGGAGAACCCGGTCGGGATGGTCGCCGACAACGCGACGACGCTGAGCGGTTTGCGTGGCGGCGGCCCGTCGGGGGCGGTGCTCTCCGGCAGGAACCCGCCGGCGTTGATGATGCGCAGCTCGGCCGGGGTCGGCCCGGCGCCGTACCCGGACTCGTCGAGCTCGTCGTCGGTCATCTCACGGGTGTAGACAGAACGGCGCAGCATCGGGGCCACGTCGACCGGGGTGTACCGGGCCACCGGGTACGGGGTCTGGTCGGCGGCGCGGCTGTGCGGGGTGACCGTCTCGACCCACCTGGCAGACCCGGGTTCGTGGACGGTCACCAGGTTGACGGCGTCCGCCAGCGCGCTGACTCGTCCTTTCGCGCGGCGCAACGCGATCTCGGCTGCGTGCGACCCGGTCAGCTTGGCGGCTTTCGTGAGCATCTTCCCGGCCGCTTCCAGCCATCGGGCGAGCAGCGGTGCCGCGTTCTCCAACGGGTCGTCGCCGTCCCCGAGCCGGACCACCCCGGTTCGACCGCCTTTGGATGCGACCGCGTGCAGGTCGTTCTCCACGTAGTCGGCCAACGCGGTCGCCGTCTTCAACAGCGTCTCCACGGTCGGGTCGTGGTCGTCGAGGGTGCGTTCGAGGGTGCGTGCCACTGACCGGACGGCCCGGGCGGACACTTCGACGGACCCTTGGCCGCGGACCGTCTGCGGCAACCCGTGGGCTTCGTCGATGAACAGGTGGTCGAACCGGCCCAGTGTCTTCGACCCGACGACGACGGGGATGTCGTTGGCTGCCTGCACACCCAGGAGCGTGTGGTTGGTGACGACGATGTCCGCTTCGGCGGCTTTCTCGCGGGCCGCCCTGGGCAGGCACACGTCGGAGAACGGGCACCGGTCGGCGCCCAGGCAGTCACCGGAGGCGACGGAGACCGACTCCCACGTCAACGAGTCGGACAAGTTCCCCGGGTACGAGTTCTTGTCGCCGGTGACCCCGGGCCCCCCGATCCGGTTCACCTGGGTGAGCGCCCACACGGTCAGGTCGGCCTTCTCCTTCTCGACCGGGTCGGCAGCGAGACGCGCCTGGACCTTCTTCGAGTTGGTTGCTTTCGTGAGCTTGGCGGCCAACGCACGCGGGTCCTGCCCGGCACCGACCCTCCCCCACCGGTCCAGGAGGGTGTTGCCGGTGTCGACGGCCGAAGCGGCGCACGCGAAGTTCCCCCAACCTTTCAGGACGGCGACCTTCGGTTTGATCCCGGTGACCTTGTCGCATGCTGCGACGACGACAGGTGCGTCCTTGTCGGTGAGCTGGGCTTGCAGGGCCAACGACTCGGTCGACACGACGGACCGGTTCCCGGTGGTGGCGAACGACGCGGCGGCGGCGGTCAGGTACACGAGGCTGTTGTGTGTCGGGGTCATCCGGTCGCCGGCCAGGAACAGGTGGTTGGGCGAGTCGACGGTGATGCACCGCACCGGACGCGAGTCGACGGCGGTGACCCGGGTGATGCGGCGCTGGTGGTGCGGGCTGACGGTGACCCGCCACACGGGGCCGGACGTGAGTGTGGGTGTCATCCCGATGCTGCACATGAGCTCGACGACCTGGCGGGCCAGCAGCTCGTTCGTCGTGGTGAAGTCCCGGTTGGACCGGGTGGTGAACCAGATGCCTTGCAGCACCGCGGTGCGCTGCCGCACCGACCCGCGAAGGTACGCGGCCGGGATGTGGACGTCGCCGGGGTTCCTGGCCGCGATCCCGATCCACGCGCCCGTCAGGTACGGGTCTCGCGGCAGGACGACATCCGGCAGCCGGAGCGGTGCCGGTGTCGGGACGTCGAACGAGACGTTGCCGTTGTCGTTCGCGGCGGCAGCCATCTGGCCGGTGTTCATCACCCGGTAGCCGATGCGGGTGTCGTCGAGGGTGGCCCACAGGTGTTCGACGTCGGCGACGATGGTCGACCCGTCGGCGAACTCGACCTGGTAGCAGTCGCGGTCGAGGCGAACCGGGTGTACGTGGGTGACACGGCACGGCTGCCCGTTCTCGTCGAACACGACGGCACCGACGTACAGGTCGCCCATGCGGGTCCACCCGGCAGGGGTCGGGATGGGGGTGTCGACGTCGAGTGCTTTGCCGATGCCGGTGGGCCCTTCGGCGAGCGCCTGCCCGTCGCCGTCGGGTTGCGACAACGCGTTGACGATGTCGGCCATCATGGTGACCTGCCCGTCACGGGGCTTCGCGGTCGGCGACCCGGTGGCCAGGTGGACCGACGTGGACAGGATCGCGGTGGCGGCCTCAGCCAACGACAGGTCCGCCCACCCGTGGGTGCGGGTGTCCGGGTCGCCGGCGTGGACGACGTCCAACGCTTGTTCGCCTGTCGGGTCGTGCACGGGGCTGTGGGTCGGTGCGGTGGTCACGGCTTTCCCTGTGCCACCGGCCGGCGTCCGGCCGCCGGGGTGTGGTTCACGCGAACAGGGCGGACCCGTACTTGGTGACGACCGCCAACGCGACGAGCAGCAGCCAGATGATCACGAGCATCAGGTCGACGTTGTTGCGGACAGCAGCTTGGGCGACGCCTCGCAGTTTGCGCGGCAACGGCAGGTTCCCGTCACGGATGTTGACGTGCGTCATCTCGAAGAACACCAGGGTGGTGGCCACGGTGACGAGCAGGCACCACGGGCACAGTGCGCCGATCTCGAACATGGCTTGGTGGAACAGCCAGTACGCGAACAGCAGACCGATCGTGTACACGGCCTGCGCAGCGATCATGAACCAGCGCGGGAACCGGACCCCGCCGAGGCTGGCGACCGCGATCGTGATGACGACTGCTTCGGCGACGAGGCCGAGAAACGCGTTCGGGAACCCGAGCAGCGACGACTGCCACGACCCGCCGACGGTGCCGCAACTGATGACGGCGTTGATGTTGCAGCCCAGGTCGGCGTGCGGGTCCGCGGCGAGCCGGACCGCGTCGATCGACAAGACGAACGAGGCGTACAGGCTCACCAGGGACGCGATGAGCATGGTGACCCAGATGGCGGTGTTGCTGTGCCTCAGCCGGTGCAAACGTCCACCGACCCCGACGGTGTCGTGGGCGGGGTCGGGTGCAGGTTCGGCGAGGTGGCGTGGCCGGTCACGGTCGGCGACCAGGTGCCGCAACGTCTGCTGGTCAGGGCGGTCCGCGGTGTCCCGGACGAGGAACTGGCCTGGTGAGACCCGTCCGTCGTCGAGGGGGCCCGGTTGGACCGGTTCGGCACCGGCCGGCACCAGCTCGGAGTCGGCAAGCGTGTCCCACCATTCCAAGGCGGACTCGGGGGTGGGGAACTCGACGATGACGGTGGTCTTCACGTTCGCCCTGTGCCTGCACCCGGTGGTCGCGGGGCCGGGCGTGTCACGGGTGTGCCGGCGACAGGTGGTTCGTGGCACAGGGAAGGCGTCGACACCCCACCACACCACCCGTTGGAGCACCCGATGTCACCGAAGCCCTTGATCCCCACCGACGCCGAGATCGCTGTCGTCGACCGTGTCTGGTCCGGCCTGTCCGGTCTCGACGAGGCCATCACCGATTCGGTGCCGGCGAAGGTGCGCGACTCGTTGACGTACCTGTCCGGTGTCGGGGCGGTGCTGGACGCGATCCGTACCGACCAGCCGCACCGGTTGGAGCCGTACGCCGAGTCGCTGGTGCAGGTGCTGCGCGGTGCCGGCCTGGACGAAGGGGCGGCGTACGACGCGCTCAGCGCCGTGTTCTCGTCGGTGCCGTTGGCGCGTCTGCTCGCCGACGTGGCTGCGGGGAACGTGGAACCGGTCGCGGCGGTCCGCAAGTCGAAGCCGGCGCCTGTGGTCCGCAAGAAGGCCGAGAAGGTGGTCGAGGTGGCGGTAGAGGAGGCGGTCCTGCCTGCCGTGGTGCCCGAGCCTGACGTCGACGAGGTCATCGAACCGGTCGACGACGAGCCGGACGTGGTGGAGCAGATCGTCCCCGACGACTTCGACCTGCCGGTCGCGGACCCGGCGCCTTCCCCGGAACCCGTCGCGGTGAAGACGCCCCGGAAGCGTGCCGCGAAGCGTCCCGCGGTGGTGCCGGACGTACCCGAGACCGCTGAGGCCGCGGAAGTTGTCGACTTCTGATGGAGGCGGCGTGACTACGGAGGCTCGACACCTGTTCAGGCTGTTCTGGCCGGACTCGGACATGCTCGCTTGGCGTACAGGCGACGACGGGGTGTTCTTCACGGCGGTGTACACCGACGATGACGAGTCGACACGCCGTGCCGGCATCAACCCGGACCACCTGCCTGTCCTCGAGGAGCTGGTCGAGGCGGACGAGGACGGGTTCGTGGAAGCGTTCGTCGACGGGCACGCCGGGGACCAGGACCCTGTTCCGTTCCGGGTCGACGGGTTCCTGAACGAGGCGCTCGCTGCGACACAAGGGCTGCGAGGTGTCGGCTGGTACAGCAACACCGAACCGGACGTCCAGCTCTGCGGCGACTGCTCCGACCTGTTCTTCTGGGGTTGCTCCGACGCCGAAGAGATCACGCCAGACAACATCGAGCTCCTGAACACGTCCAGGGTCGACTGCGCCAGCCGCGGACACGAGTCGTGGACCCTCGGGCTGTTCGCGGCCAGGGTCCGTCGGATGCGTCCGCAAGGTGCGTTCTACGAGGCCATCCCGGAGGCGTTGGTTACGTTGTTCGACGAGTGCGGACCGCCGCGGGAAGCCAAGTTCGGCAACCCCCGGACCCGTGAAGAAGGCATCGCACGCCGGTCTGCTGCTCACGGGAAGGAAGACTGATGACGTTGCGGATGTCGGCGGGCCTGTCGTTGCCGATCGAGTCGATCGTCGAGACGTTCGCGATCCTCGGAAAAAGGGGGTCGGGCAAGACCTCCGCGGCTGTCGTGATGGCCGAGGAGATGATCGGTGCCGGGCACCCGGTCGTCATCGTCGACCCGGTCGGTGTCTGGTGGGGGCTGCGGTCCTCGAAGACCGGCAAAGGTGACGGGTTGCCTGTCGTCATCTTCGGCGGCGACCACGCGGACGTGCCGATGGAGGAGAAGGCCGGCCAGATCATCGCCGACGCCGTCATCACCGGCCGGTTCCCTGCGATCCTCGACCTGTCGCACCTGTCCAAGTCGGCGATGCGCCGCTTCATGACCGACTTCCTGGAACGGATGTACCACCGCAACCGTGACCCGTTGCATCTCATCGTCGACGAAGCGGACCTGTTGGCGCCGCAACGCCTGCCCGCCGAAGGGTTGCGGCTGTTCGGTGCGATGGACGACATTCAGCGCCGCGGCCGGGCCCGCGGCATCGGTACGACACTCATCACGCAACGCCCCGCGGTGCTCAACAAGGACCTGCTGTCGCAGGCCGAGGTGTTGGTCGCGTTGCGGCTCACCGGTGCCCGTGACGTTGCCGCGATCGACGAGTGGGTTCGGCTCAACGCCGACGAGGACGAAGCGAAAGCCGTGAAGGCGTCGTTGGCGTCGTTGGCGGTCGGGACCGCCTGGTTCTGGTCGCCGTCGCTGCTCGGGGTGTTGCAGAAGGTCCCGATCCGCCGGCGTACGACGTTCGACTCGTCCGCGACCCCGAAACCGGGTGCCCCTCGCCCGGTCGCGTCCGCGTTCGCAGCCGTCGACACCGCGGCGTTGGGGTCCCAGATCAGCGCGTTGACGGCAGAGGCCGCCGCGAACGACCCGGCGGCGCTGCGAACCGAGGTGGCGAAGCTGCGGCGTGAGCTGGCCACGGAACGAGCCCGCACCCCCGCACCGAACCCTGCCCCGGAGACCCGGGTCGAGACGGTCACCGTCGAAGTGCCGGTCCTGACCCCGGAGCACCTGGAGTTGCTCGACCAGGTCACCGACCAGGTTCGGGTGCACACGGCCGGGGCGGCTGACGCCGTCGACGCCGCCGTGGAGCGGATGAGGGACGAGGTGGGCAACCTGGCCCGGGTCCTCGACGGGATCCGTGACGCCACGCGCACGACCCCGGCGGCCCCGACCCGTCGCGTCCAGGACAAGGTGACGCCGGTGCCGGTAACCCCGACCGTCGTCCCGACCCGGGTCTCCCCCGGCGCGGGTGATGTGAAGCTGTCGAAAGCGCAACGGCTCATCCTGACGGCGTTGGCCCAGCAGGGTGTCCGGACGGCGAAGCAGGTGGCGTTGCTGACCGCGTACAGCCACAAGTCGGGCGGGTACCGGAACGCGTTGTCAGGGTTGCGGACCGCCGGGTACATCGACGGGTCCGGGACGACCGGCATGACCATCACCGACGACGGGTTGGACGCGTTGGGCGACTACACCCCGTTGCCGACCGGGCAGGCGTTGCTCGACTGGTGGAAGGACAACCATCTCGGCAAAGCGGAACGTGCCATCGTCGACGTGCTCGTTGAGCACCACCCGAGGCCGGTGCCGGTCACCGAGATCGCTGAACGCACCGACTACTCGGCGGCGTCCGGCGGGTACCGGAACGCGTTGTCCCGGCTGCGGTCCTTGGAGGTCGCCTACAACGCGAACCCGGGCGTGCTCGCTCTGTCCGACCAGTTCTTCGGGTAAGGCCGCCGGGTGTGTGGGCTTCCACTTCCCGCACACAAGGAAACCAGAGATTCCGTTATCGAGTATGATGGAACAGATAGTTTCCGTAAGGAGGACAGGATGAGGCGCCCAAGCCCAGCGAGGACACGGCGTGCCGCCGATCAGATCGGCCAGCACGTTCTCGTGTGGCGCAAGCTGCAAGGGCTCACCGCAGAACAGGTGTGCCAGCGCGCCGCGATCTCCCGGCCCACCTTGCGGAAGATCGAGAAGGGCGACCCGACCGTGACCCTGGAGACCTTCCTCAACGTCCTACGCGCCCTCGGACGTCTCGAGACGGTCGTCGACGTGTTGGATCCGTACGAGAGCGAGCTGGGCCGCGCGCGCGCCGACATGCTGCTGCCTGAACGGGTCCGGCGATGACCGAGGAGATAGAGGTCTCCATCGACCTGGCCGGCCGGACGGTCGTAGCCGGAACTGCTCGCTTCGACCGTCGACGCAACGAGACGACGACCTCGTTCACCTACGACACCGCGTACTTGGCCGACCCGGAGGCGTACCCCATCGACCCGGCGCTGGCCTTCGACACGCGCGGCGGCGTCGTCTCCGGCCTGCCGGGAGCGTTCGCTGACTGCGCCCCCGACCGATGGGGAAGAAGGCTCATCAGCAAGCGCATCCGGGCGAGTGAAAGCGGCGCGCCACGATCGATCGGCGACCTCGACTACCTCCTGGGCGTCTCCGACGTGACCCGGCAAGGAGCACTCCGGTTCCGGCGCCCTGGGCACACCGAGTTCGAGAACACCGATGCCGACGTGCCTCGACGAATCCGGCTACCCGAACTGCTTCGCGCCGCGGACAGGTTCACACGAGACGAATCCGGTGACGACCTCTCCGCCGTCAAGGTACTGCTGAACGCCGGAACCGGATCCCTTGGCGGCGCTCGGCCGAAGGCGTCGGTCATCGGGGACGACGGGCTCCTGTATATCGCCAAGTTCCCGCACCACAACGACGACTGGGACGTCATGGCCTGGGAGAAGACCGCGCTGGACCTCGCGGCCCGCGCCGGGGTCGCGGTACCGAACAGGCATCTGGTGAAGGTGTCCGGTAGGTCGGTGCTGCTCCTCGAGCGCTTCGACCGACGCAACGGACAGCGCGTCGGGTACCAGAGCGCGATGACCCTCGTTCAAGGTTCCGATGGCGGCCACTATGACTACTTGGACCTCGCCGCCGAACTCTCCGACGCCTCCGGCCGCGCGGACGACGACCTGGCACAGATGTGGCGTCGAATGGCCTTCTCGGTGGCTGTGCACAACACCGATGACCACCTTCGCAACCACGGGGTGTTGCACGAACGGAAAGGCTGGCGTCTGTCTCCGGCTTTCGACGTGAACCCGAACCCTGATGCGTCCGCGGAACGGGCCACTTCGATCGCGGGCGCATCGGCGCGTCAAGACGAAGCGGAGGCCCTCCTGCTGGTTGCCTCCGAGTTCGGTCTTACCGACGACCAGGCCCGTCAGATCCTCTTGGAAGTCGACGAAGCCACCGAGCCCTGGCGCGAAGTCGCGGCAGCCAACGAGGTGCCGGCATCGGAGATCAGCCGGTTCGCCGGCGCTTTCGCCCCGATCCTGCAGAAACCTGCTTCCGGGCGTCGCACAATGACCGGCATGAGCACCGGCCCGGACCGCGGTATCTCGAAACCTGGAACCAACACCGGTTCGTTCAAGTCCCGCCAGCGCGCAGAAGGCGACATCGAGCTCGATTGAGGGTCTGCCATCCGGTGCCTGTTGCGGGACCGGCGGCAGGACGCACCCGGCACAGGGAGAACGTGAACGTGACCCCTCTCGACTCTTCGTGCTGGTGCTGCCGCAGCCACGAGCGGTGCCCCCGCGAAGACGGTTACGGTCCCGCGTGGACCGGCGCGAATGGTCCCGGGAGCCCTGGTTCGGGGCACCGTGCCGTCACTGAGTCAGGTCAGCTCGTGAAGGCGGAAGCGTTCCGCGTCTACCCGGCCCGTTGGCGTGAAGTGCTCAGAGAGCTGGGCGGCATCAACGATCGTTTCTCCGTCAGCGTGCGCCTCTACGGCTCCTGCTGGGTCATCGAACGGGGCCCGAACCGTTGGTCGTTCGCCGAGGAACGGTTCCTGTTGTCACGTGACATGGGCGCCGACTTCTTCGCCGAGAACCTCGACCACGCTCTTCAGGTGGCCGCCGACCTCTGCGAGAAGACGACGAACATCCTCGGCGAGACGTTCGCGCAGGTCGCCGGGCGGCTCCTCGACGGTCCGGGTCCCGACTAGCAACCCTCATTCGGAGGGGGCAGCGCGAGGCCGGCGCGAATCTCGATGGCGGGGACGGAAGCCTTGATCTTGTTCGCCTTGTCGTTCTGGCGGAGCCACTGCAAGGCGTTGGACGCTTGACCCTGAGCCAAACGGATCCTGGCTGACTTCAGGTACAACCGGATGTAGTCCTCCATCGGTGCGGCAATACCGGCGGGCCAGGCCGCGGGCGGGTTCAGCATCTTCACGGCGAAGCGGTAAAGGGCCTTCCCGTACCTGCGTGATTCACGCCTGATCAGCGGCAGCCTTCGGCGAACGTCGTCCTGGTAGACCACCTCCTCACCCCTCCAGACTTTCTCGTCGAAACGCCAGGCTGCGGGGTTCTTGGCGCACCAGTGCTTGAGGTAGTAGTCACCCGCCTGCTCCACCGTCATCTCCGTGGCCGGATCGACGCGAGTCTCTCGCGCGTGGGCCGGGACCGACAGGACAGTGAAAGCGAGAATCGCCGCCAGCAGTGGCAGCAGCAGCTTCAGACGGTTCATGAGGCAGACACCTCGCAACGGGTGAGGAACGGGTTGCTTTTCATTATGCGGAAGTGCGGCGCCCGGCCACGCGAAACCCGGAAAGCCCTGCCACCGGATTCCCGCCGGGTGGCACAGAGGAAGTCGTGAACTCGACCCGAAACCGTCTCGCCGTCCTCGCCTCGACCTTCGTCGCCGCCCTTCTCACCCCTGCGCTGACCGGTGAAGCCGCCGCGTCCGACCACGTCGAAGGAGAAGGCATCGACGTGGTCCTGCCGGCCAACCCTGTCCCAGCCGGCGACCCAGCCGAAGTGATCGTGACCGGGCTGGACCTCACAGGGCCGGCAACCATCGAGCTCATCGACGGCGACTACGACACGATCGGCGAAACCCGGATCACCCCGTCGTCCCCGGTCGCCGTCGTACCGTTGCCGACCCACACGCAAGGCACGTTCAGCTACCAGATCGACGTCGAAGAGCTCGACGGTGACGCGTGGGCGTACGCCGACTTCGACCTGGTCGTCACCGGACGGCCCACGTCCGTGCTCGCGTCGTTCGCCCCGTGGACCGCGGTGCGGGCCGGCGGCCAAGCCGGGTCGACCGTCGAAGTACAGGCGGCGGACGCCGGCGGGAGCAACTGGGCCACGATCGCGTCGACGGTCACCAACGAAGGCGGCGCGTACACGACCCCGGTGCCCACGTTCTGGGTCGGCACCCACCGGCTGCGGGTCCGGGTGCCCGCGACCGCCACGACGACCGGGTCGGTGTCCGAAGCCACCGGGTCGGTCACGGTGCGCCGCGCCCACCGGCTGCACGGGTCGAACCGGCACCGGATGTTGTACCCGGCCGGGTACCGGTGGAACCCGTGCCAGGTCATCGACTACCGGCTCAACCCGTCCCGGATGCCGAAGAACGGGCCCGGTGTCGTCGCATGGGTCACGAACGCGATCTCGGAGGAGACCGGGTTGCGGTTCCGGTACGCCGGGACGACCAGGTACGTGCCGTTCTCCCGCAAACCGGGACCATTCCCCCACGACACCGACATCGTTCTCGCGTGGACGACCCCGGCCAAGGTGAGCCATCTGCGCGGCGACGTCGCCGGGGTCGGTGGCGCCGGGTACACGATCGGCCAGCACTCCCTCATGGAAGGCGGGGTGGCTCTCGACGCGACCCGTTCGTACGGCGTCCAGGTGTCACGGCAGCTCGTCCTGCACGAACTGGGGCACGTCATCGGTCTCGGGCACGTCGACGACCCGAAGCTCGTGATGAACCCGACGTTGTCTCGCCCGTTGGCGTGGTGGGGCCGCGGCGACGTGGCCGGGTTGGAGAAGCTCGGTGCCCGTGGCGGGTGCCTGCCGACCCCCGACCTGGCGCGAACCGCCGCCGCTGAGACGACCCGCGTCGTCGTTCGTTGACACGACTGGGCCGCCGACGCCGGCCAGGTGGCACAGGGACAACATGACCGCCACCGACGTGACAGCCGACGCCACCGACCAGCCCGTCGACGAGGCACCGGGTGAAAGGTTCGACATCCCGTTCCGGGTCGACGTCCAACCGGGTCTCCTGGTCACGTCCGGTCTGCTCCTGTTCGTCGGCGCGTTGCTGCGCGGGGCGACCGAAGTCACGGCGTGGGGCATCGTGTCGTACACGGTCGTGTTCACGGCCGTCCTGATGGCGCTCATCGCCGTTCACGAGCTCGGGCACGCCGTCGTCGGGATGCTGTGCGGTCACAGGTGGACCGGAATCAAGCTCGGCATGGGGTTCGCTGTCACGCTGTTCGGTGAGCACACCCGCAAGACCACGTTCTTCACCGCGTCAGCCGGCCCCGTGTTCGGCGCCTTGGCGTCGTCGGCCGTCATCTTCGCGGCAGAACCGTGGTCGCCCATGTGGGCGGCCGGGTGGGTCGCGTTGGCCGACAACGTCGCGAACGTCGCGTTGTTCTTCGTTCCCGCCGCCGACGGGGCCAAGATCGTGGGCTCCCTCATCGGGAAGATCCCGGCCCGGGAAACCGCCTGATGGGTGAGCCACCGGTCACGCTGGAGTGGCACCAGGTCCGGAACCCGTTCGACCGGCGCCGGGTCGTGTACTGGCGGTACGGGACGGGCCGCGGCTGGTTGGGCGCGGTGTCCCGGCAACCTGCAGGGTGGCGGGCGCTGTACTACGACACCGCAGCAGGTCGGTCGTCGTTCCAAGCCGTCGAGATGGGCTTCTTTGCGTCGAAACGCGAGGCACAACACGCCGTCGAGGCGGCAACCCGTCCGGGTGCATGACCGGGCCCGGCCCGCACACACTATGACCGTACGAGGTCGACGAGACTGAACGGAGCGCACGATGAGCAACCCACCGGTGACCCCGAAGGTCGGCGATGTCGTACGCGTTCGCAAGACCACGTACACCGGCCTCCTCGAGGTCGACTACGTCGACGACACGATCGTCGCGGGGCGCATCCCCTACGCCACCACCTACATCGAAGGCGGCCAGTACGAAGGCTCCTACCGGGGCCGCCAGTCCGTGTGGTTGACCCAGGTGGAGAGCATCATGAGAGCTGCGGACGGTGACTGACCGGTACACGGATGCCGTTGACCGGCTCCGCGCCACGCACCAGGCGTCTGTTCATGAGACCGCGTCGGGGTGGCGGTGGTCTTGCTCGTGCGGACGGAAGGGACGCGGTGCAGGCACCCGCACCCCGGCGGGCGCGCAGGCCGCGGCGAACCGTCACCTCCAAGCCGCGTACAGGCGGATCCTCGCCAAGACGACGACTCGACCGGGTGCGTGAACAGGCCGGCCCCGCACACAGTGTGAGTGCACGGTTTCGTGCACCGACCAGAAGGAGACCCCCGATGAGTGCCTCGCACGGCCAGCCGACGTACGTGTGGGTCGTGCACGACCCGTGCGACTGCGACAACGACGGCTGCTTCGGGCAGACCAACGTGGCCGTGTTCGCCAGCGAGCAGACCGCCCGCCAAGAGGCCGAGTCACGCAGCTACGGTGTCCGCGTCTACCCGGACCTGTACGTGACCAAACAGCGCGTCCAGACGACCGTGAGGACCCGGTTGTGACCGCCGTGATCCGGAGGGCCGCCCCGTCCACCGAGTCGGACCGGGTCTGGTACGAGTCGCGTTGCCTCGACTGCGGCACGCACGAAGGGCTGTTCACGGTCTTCGACCACCCGCGGCTGTTGGAGCTGCGGGACCGGCACAACGAGGCACTGCACCCGATCCCCGGACCCGACAAGGTGCCGGCTGTGGATGCGTCCCTCGGTGCGTACGGGGAGTTGCAGAAGAAGGTCGCCGACCTGGAGCAGCGTCACGCCCTGCAGTTGCAGGACGTGGCCCGGAGCCTTCGGGAGTACCGGCTCGACCGGGATCTGATCGCGGACGCGAAGCAGCGAGCCGACCAGGAGGTGCGGGAACTGCTCGGGACATTGGTCGCGGTCGACGAACTGTGGACCAGCGACAGGGAGCAGGCTCACCGCATCCTGAGCCGCGCGCTCGCCAAGCACGGGCTGCGTTGAGTAGCCGGCCCGCCGGCTAATCGATCTACTCACGTACGCGTCGAGCACGGGCCGCTTGCGGCCCGGTTACTCGCCCAGCGTCGGGAACACGAACCGGCGGCCGTCTTCGCGGTAGACCTCGTTGACGGTCTCCGTGCGGACCGACTCCCACTCCTCGCGGGCACGAGCCTCCGCGCACTGCACCCGGGCCCGTTCGACCGCGTACGCGGCGATTACGACGTCGGTTTCGGCCGCGGCCCGCACCAAGGTCGCGAGGGCCTCCGACGTGGCCGGGTCGCCCCCGGACTCCGACAGGTCGGTCAGGAGCTCCAACGCCTCCAACGCGGTCTCGATGCGGGCCTCAGCGTCGGCCACGAGCGTCTCCGGTGCCCCGAACCCCCGCAACCGGGCCGGTGCCCCGGACAGGATCTCCCAGGCCGCGTGCGCAGGGAACGGCAGCCCTTCGGCGGGTGACACCGGGTTCGCCAGGGCACGGGCCCTCCGGCGACGTCGGGTGAACCATGCCGTCGCCGTGCCGATGACCGGGATGCTGGAGAAGAACCCGACCACCAAGGGCACCGAGACGTCGGTGGAGTCCAAGGCGAAGAACGACAAGGCTGTCGCGGACCACAGACCGATCGCGAAGACCGTGAACACCGGCTCCATGTCGTCGTCGAGGCCGTCGTGGACTGCCAAGCGGAACGTCCGCCCCTTCATCAGCAGCCCGAACCTCTTGTCGACGCTGGCGGTGTGCGCAGGCGAACCCGGTTCGACGATCTCCTCGAACGACCGAGGGGCCGGCGCAGGCAGGGGCTCGGGTTGAGGGTTGCTCATGGTTCTCCTGTGTGCGGAACAGGACGCCTCGTGCACCTTCCTGCCTCGCCCCGACACACTTCCAGGCCCCCGATTTTCACTTACGCTAAGCGCAGTTAGGGCAACTTCGGTTTCTCAGCCGCGGGCAGCCTCATCGGCGGCCGCGAGCCGGTTCACTGCGCTGTGCAGCTCCAGGTCGTAGTGCTCCAGCACGTCCCAGCACGTCGCAGGCCAGTTCACGGGGCAGTCGTCGTATTCGCCGTCCTCCGCGGACACCGTCTGCACCCCGGCGTCCTCCATGAGCTCCTCGTACGCCTCGGTGTCGTACGGGTCGTCCATGGCGCGCTCCAGGATGGACACCTTCTCGGCCACCGACAGCACCTCGGCCATGCGCTCGTCGAACGTGTCCTCGTCGAGTGCGTCGAACATCCCCCGCAGCTCCTCCTCCACGTCCGTGTCGCGGGCCGGGACGGTGAACCCGCCGATGGCGAGCCGCCTGGTGACCAACGTGTCGGCCACTTCGCGTCCTCGACGGGTCCGGGCCGCCAGCTCCGCGGTCCGTAGAGTCGGGTCGTCGGACAGGTCGATGCCGGTCACTTCCCGAAGGTGCCTGGCGGCGAACCTTCCGTCAGCGAAACGAGGCTGTGGTCCATGGGGTGCAGTGGTCATGCCTGTGCGGTGTGCGGCGGTCCCGGTTACTGATCGGCGGGGAGGAGGCGGCGGACGTGTCAGACAGCGTGGTGGTGCGGCAACGTCAAGACCTGGCCGCGACCGCCCAATGGCTCGCGACGTTGTCCGGGCAGGCCGACGAGCACGCCGCGCATTCGCTCGCGCCACGGACCCGGGAGGCGTACGACTCGGACTGGCGTCAATGGGAGACGTGGTGCGAACGGTTCGGGTTGGCGCCGCACCCGGTGGAACCCGGAGCGGTCCGGCTGTACCTGGCCGACATGGCGGGGCGGACCCGGACCGACGGGACGCCGTGGTTCAAGTCTTCCTCGATCGAACGGCACCTGGCGGCGTTGTCGTACCGCAACTACGAGCTGGGCGGGACACCCGGCCTGGCTCGTCACCCGCATGTCGCAGCCGTCATGGACGGGATCCGCAACACCCGCAAAGAAGCTCCACTGCGGCGGCGTCCGTTGCTGCGAGACGATGTTGCGCGTCTCGTCGAAGCGATGGACCACGACCGGTGGCCCGCGGGGGTGGCCGCCGCCCGGGACACGTTCGCCTTGCTGCTCGGGTTCGCCACCGCGATGCGTCGCAGTGAAGTGGCGGCCCTGCGGGTCGGTGACGTGTCCCGGGACGACGTGGACGGCCTGCATGTGCGGGTGCGGTCCTCCAAGACCGACCAGGCAGGCAGGGGGCATGTGCTTGCGGTGCCGTATGGGGCTCACCCGGTCACGTGTGTGCCGTGCGCCCGGACCCGGTGGCTGAGCCTGGTGGCCGCGGCCCAGGTGGGGCGCAGCACGACGATGCGGCAGGTGTTGACGACCGGTCACCCAGTCGACTGGGTGCATGTGTGTCGTGGTGCCGACCCGGCGGCCGGCTTGGGTGCGTCGGAGCCCTTGTTGCGCCCGGTCACGAAAGGCGGGGTGGTCACCGACCGTCCGTTGAGCTCGACCAGCTTGAACCAAGCGGTGAAACGGCGTGCCGGCGACGCCGGGTACGACCCGACACACCTCGGGTTCCACAGTCTGCGGGCCGGGATGGTGACCCAGGCACGCCGCAACGGGGCGGACGCCCGGTCGGTGCGCCGGCAGACCCGGCACTCCTCGGACGCGATGGTCGACGTGTACGACAGGGAGCACAACCCGTTGGCGGGCAACGCGGTGGTCGTCCTCGGGTTGTGAGCCCGCCGGCCGGGTCAGAGGGTGAGGTTGGTGAAGACGACTTCGCGTCCCGTGACCGGGGTGGTGCGACCGGTGCCGCGCATCGTGTACGTGTGGTCCACGTCGTACTCGATGACACCGGGCTGGTTCCGGTACAGGTCCAGGACCAGCGGCGCCCGGTCGTACGACAACACCCACCGGTGTGTGCCGGTGCCGGTGAGGAATCCGGCCAGGTCACGGTGGTCGCCCTCGGTGAACGTGTGGTCGTAGATCCGTTCCGCTTTCTCCACGTACGGCGGGTCCAGGTAGAACAACGCGGACGCCCCGGCCAGGTCGGCACCAGCCTGAACCGTCTCCTGCCATGTCCGGTGGCCGGCGACAACGATGCACCCCGCCAAGTACAGCTCGTGGACGTTGAGGATCCGTCGCTCCAACGCGTCCTTGTTGAACCGGCAGTCGATCGTGTGCGCCGACGTCTGAGCCCGGCCGCGTATCGGGCCGGCTCGCTCCGCGATGATGCCGGAGAACGACGTCCGGTTCAGGAACAGGCACCGCATCGCCCGGGCCCGGTCATCGGCCGGCCGGGCTGCCCGCCAGTGGTCCCACCGGTCCACGGTGACGTTCTCTCGGTGCATGTCGTCGACCAGCCGCGGCCCGTTCAGGCACGCCTCTGACCAGAACGCGGCGACGTACGGGTCCGCGTCACCGATCATGACCCGGTCGACGGCGTCGAGTTCGAGCAACGCGAGCGACACCGACGCACCCCCGGCGAACGGTTCGACGAACAGGCCGGTGCCGGGTGCGCGTTCGTCGACGAGCCGTCGGATGGCGGGCACGAGCTTCCGTTTCGAGCCGGGGTACCGCAACGGCGACAGCGCGTCCACGACACGCGTCAACGGCTTGCCGGGCGGAAGCAGAACGGTTCCCGTGGCGGTCGGCTGGAACGTCACGGTCATGCTTGTTCCTGTGCCACCTGGGTCTCGGGCGCGGTCATCTCGTCGATCTACCCTGGGTCGATGACCCGACCGATCCGGCCCGGATGGCTGTTGTGGGCCGACTGGTGTGCGGCGACCGGCCGTACGTCGTTGGACGTGGGGGCTGCTGCGTTGGACGCGTACAGCCGGCAGGTGAAGACGCCGCGGCTGTCTGATATCCGGGCGACGTGTCGTGACGTCGGGTTGCCGTGGCCGTACGAGACGGACCCGGACCCGTGGACGGGCCGGGAAGCAGGGTTGGACGCCGGGTTGGCCCGGTGCCCCGTCTACGGGTGGCCGGACGGTTTCAGGGGGCGCCGCGACGCATGGCTGATCGTGTTGACCGTCGGGTTGCGGATGACTCGCAGCGACGCGTTGGCGGTCAGTGTCCCCGACCTGCCCGGTGTGTGGGCCCGGCTGGAGGCAGGCGAGCACCCGGCCACCTGCCGGCGTTGTGCGGTGTCCCGGTGGCTCGAAGTCGTCGCCGTCAGCGACCACTGGTCGTGGCGGGTCACCCGTGAGGTGCTCCTGACCCGTCCAGGCGACCCGTCAGCTCACGTGTGCACCGACGGGTTGCCGGCGGTACCGGACGTGCTCGGGCCGGAAGCTCTCGCCCCGCACATCGACCGGTACGGCCAGGTGACGTACGGGGCACCGTTGACACCACGGTCTGTCACCGGGGTGCTCGCGACCAGGTGCGCCGCCGGCGGCGGGCCCCCGGCCACGACCGTCCCGTCACCCGACGTCGCGGACCGGGCCCCGGGACGAGTGTTCGACGAGACCACGTTCACCAGGCTCGACGAAGCCTGCTTGGTAGCCGACGAAGTGAACGCACGGGTCGCGGCCCTCCTCGAGGCGGTCGAAGAACAGCTCGGTCAGTCGGCGTACGCGTCCGCTTCGGCTTCACCCGACAAGAAGTAGTCGACAGCGTCGCACGCCTCCCGGGCCGCGTCGTCACGGGTCGGCGCAATACCCGAGGACCGCTGGTCGACGTACGGGTGGTCGACACTCCACTGGAACCCGGGCGCCTCGTACGTGTCGTTGTTCCCGGGCGTGATCCGCAACTGGAAGTCGCCGCGGCGGCCGTTGTGTGCAACGAACCGGCCCGGGAACCTGTCGTCGGCGTCGGTGGCGAACCATTCCTGTTCGTCGCCGTCCCACGGGTGGGTGACCGTGACCGGGCCGTCCCAGTCGACCGGGTCCGGGAGGATGCAGTGGCTGGCCACGAACGCCGACATCCCCACCACGGTCGGGCCCTCCTGCGGCCCAGTCCGACCCGTGTTGTCGAAGGAGAACTTGGACAAGAACACCATGCCTCGTCCGACGTTCTGTTCCACGATGTACCGGCCGCGCGTCGGGTCCGCCTCGTTCACTTTCCGGGTGATGAGCGCCCGGTAACCGGGGCTGTGACTCTGACCCGGCGCCAGCTTCTCCGCGATCGCCGCGGTGCGAGCCCGCCACTCTTCGACAGGACCGGCCGGCATGAGCAGGTCGATACCGGTCGCCTCGTCGGTCTGCTTGGTTTGGAACTGGCCGTCCCGGCCGTGCTTGTTGCCTCGGGAGTCGATCGTGCTCACGGCTGCTCCTTCGTCCACGCCTTCTTGCGCCATCCGGTGGTAGTGGACAACAGGTGGGACGGGTACCGGTCCCCGCGACCCATCCGGTCGGCCACGAACTTCATCACACCGTCAGCCTCCCAGGCGGGCATCGGCCTGGGGTCTTCGGCGTGGTGCACTTTCGCGGACCCGTCCGGCCATTCGGTCAGCACGTACTCGTGGTCGCCCGGCAAGGTGGCGTACACGGTCGGCGCGCCCCCGAAGTCGGGGTCCTGGGCCCGGAACCCGGACAGTTTCGTGCGGTACCGGTCCGCGTCGGGGTACAGGGTCAGCACGCCGGTGTGCTCGTCAAGCGTCGCCCGGTCCTCGTCAGGGTCGCCCAGCAACGTACGGACCGTGTACCGCCACGCGCGAAGGTCGCGGGCGTCCTCCACCACCCGGGCGACGTCGGCGGCGAGACGGTCACGCACCGAGGCTGGAGAAACCGCCCACACGTGCATGTCCACGTCGCAGTCCTCGGCGGACACCCAGTAGGTGTTGCCGGAGACCTGCGCCCGGTACTCGTGCCCATCCTCATCGACGTACGTGAACTTCTTCGGGTCGTCGAAGTCGATCCGCACCCGACCGGGTAGGCCGGCTGCTTCCAGGAGGTCACGGGCTGCCCGGCCGTCCACAGGACGAGCGCCCAGGTCGACACCGGTCGGCTCGGCGCGGACCTGGGTCTCGAACTTGCCGTCCGTGGTGCTGTGCTTGTTGCCGCGTGCGTCAACTGTGCTCATGCTGGCGTGGTGTGCGGGGACGGCGGCTGCCGCTCGTCACACGAAACCGAGCTGCTTCGCCATCTCGTCCCGGAACCGCTGCTCACGAGCCTCCCAGTCGAAGTCGCGCAGCAGGTGCAGGTCGACGACAGCCCGGGACGGGTCGATGTCGGCGTACCCGAGCACGCTGTCCGGGGAGCAGAACTCGGCCGGCACCTTCGGCATCGCGTGGCCGGGGCCGAAATCCGGAATGTCCGTGGCCAGGTGCTCGACCGAGCACGAGTCGAGCACGTTGCCGTTCTCGTCCCGGACGTACACGTCGGTGTCGATGGAGGTGTAGGCGTGGATGTCGAGGTAGCGCGCGTTCGGCCCCACGTCCAGGTCCGCCAACAGGTCGTCGACCCGGTCCGTGAACTCCAGCATCTTGGCGTACTTCGTCGCGATCACTTCGGCGCCGTACGCCAGGTCGTGTGTCTCCATCGGCGGGCTGACCGTCGGAACCTTGGTGCCGTCGAGGGAGACGCTGGTCGACTCACCAGCCTGCTTCTCCTGGAACCGGCCGTCGTTGCCGTGCACGTTGCCGTTGTTGTCCACTGTGCTCATGTCTTCGTGGTGTGCGGGGACACCGCTGACTGCTCAGGGCGACCCAGTCACCACCAGCCGGCACAGGGAAGGTATGAACACACCCACCCTGTTCGACACGATGCACCTGGTGCATGTCCGGCACGCCGGGCAGGTCGACGCACTCGGGCACAACTACTACACGGGCCACCTGTTGCCCATCTCGTCGGCGCTGGTTGGCTTCGGTGAACAGGCCCAGGTGCTCGGGCTGCTGCACGACATCGTGGAGGACACCGATGTCACCCTCGAGGAGCTCCGCCGGCTCGGGTACGACGAGGAGGTCGTCGCCGGTGTCGACGCGATGTCGAGGCGCACCGACCCGGTCACCGGGGCCAAGGAACCGTACGCCGCGCTCATCGAACGGTCCTGCCGGCACCCGTTAGGGCGGCTGGGCAAGATCGTCGACAACCGTTGGAACATCCTGTTGAACGCCGAACTCGCCAGGACGAACCCGCGCAAGGCCGCGTCGCTGCTCAACAGTCGCTACCTGCCGGCGCGCAAGAAGCTTCTCGCCGGGTCCGGCGTCACCGGAGCCGAACTTCAGGCCATCGACGTCGAACTGCGTCGCCACATGGGCTGGCTTCACATCTCGACCGGTCTGGCGGCCTGAGCAACGTTCATGCGCCGGCGCCGTACCAGGGGCCCCGGACCGCACCCGGACGCCGAGGGCAGTCGCCGTCGTGACCGGGGTCTGCCGAACACGAACGGGCGTGGGCGAGGGCGAGGGCGGCGTACCAGGCACGTGCGGCTTCGCCGACCGCGTCCGCATACTTGTCGGTGGCGGCACGAGTCAGCTCCTCGTCGTCACCGTGAAGGTGCAACACGTCGAGCGCGTTCGTGTAAGCCAGGATGAACCGGCGCGTACGCGGGTCTTCGCTGTCGAACAACGCCGGGAGGGCGGTTTCCGCGTCCGGGTCGAGCAGGACGTCGGCGTACTCCTGGGACACGCTGTCGTGCCGGGCTTCGACGGCATCCCACCAGGCGCGAACCGCCGCAGCGTCTTCGGCCAGCTCCGCGGCGCGGTCGCGTCGGTCACGGGAACGCACCACGAGGGCGGCGCCGGCGCCCAGTGCCGCGAGGGCGGCCAGGTACAGGACGAAGGCACCCGAGACCCAGGCGATCACGCCGACGAGAGCCACGATGTAGGCCATCATCAGTATCTCGACCGGCGAGTGCGGTAGGTCCGAGTAGTCGGCGTGCGTGCGTCGGGACGGTTCGTCGGTGTTCACGCCCTCCCTGTGCCACCTCGCCCCCGGCAGGGGCAGAACCTCACCGGGTGAGGCCGAACGGGTGCACCGGGCGCCGGATCCCACACACAATCAAGGCATGATCTTCTCCCGCTTGTTCGCCGCCGTTCGGACCGCTGTCGTCGCCTCCGCGATCTGCTGGGTGGGGCTCCTGGCCCTGTCCCCGATCAACGCCCCGTCGAGTGCCGGGTCGGTCAACGCACCCGTCGAGGTCGAGACCGCCGCAGCCGCCACGGGTGGGACCCCGCACTTCAACTACGTCATCCTGAACGGCGCGAAGGCCGGGAACAAGGACGCTCAGCGGGCGCTCGCCCAAGCAGCCAGGGCTGGTGTCGAACGTGCCCAGCGGGCCTGCGACCGGCTCGGCATCAACTGGAAGAACTGACCCCGGCAGCCTCACGAACCCCAGAAGCCTCCTTCCCGCACGGGAGGGGGCTTCGTGTCAGTGGTTCTCGTGGTCGTACGGCTGGTCGAACCGGGTCAGGACGAACCCGAGAAGGACCGCGGCGGCGACCCAAAGCTTCAAGGCCCACAGCGTCTGCATCACGAACTCGAACGTCTCCATGCCGTACCGGTGTGCGGGTTCAGTCGTCCGATGCACCCTGCTCGTCGACGTCGTCGCTGACCGCCCCGAGGACCCGGTCGCACCCTTCGACACCGCATTCGGTCGGCGACCCCATCTTCGGGTAGTGCCACCGGGATCCGCCGACGAGGGCGTGACGGTCGCCGTCAGGTTCCTGTACGCGGGTGTTCACGACACCTCCTTCAGACTGTTCGGGCATGGTTTCTCCCGGATCGACCGGTCCGGGCCGGCCAGGTACATCCCGCACTTCATGCACAACATCCGGTGCTCGGTGCGGACCCGCCCGTCGGCTCCGCGAACCGGGACGGACGCGAGGGACCGCAGGTGACGTTGAGCCCACGGGGTCGCGTCGACCGGTTCAGGGTCGTCGACCACACCTGACCCGGCGGCGGCCTCCCAGTCCCGGCACGGAACACCGGGCGGGTCGGTCCACCGGTCGAGCCCTTCGACGAGCCGCTCGAACGCGTCACCGGTGAGCACCGGCAGGTTCCATCCGCGGATCTTTGCCATCTTCGACAGCCCGGCCCCGTCGCCCAAGATCACGAGCCCGGTCGTCTTCGTGACCGACGCGACCGGGTGCCCGCCCAGGCCGGTGATGACCTGGTGTGCCTGCGGCCTGCTCATCGACGCGAGGTTCCCGGTGACGAGTACGTTGAGCCCGTCCAGCGGGGTGTTCACCGTCGGACCTGAACTGTCGTGGAGTCCATGGACGATTCGGCTCCTTCGACGACGAGCCGCAGCTCGACGGGCCGACGTGTCCCGGTCAGCCACACCGCCTCAGCCCGGCACACGAGCGCCGTACGGGCGATGTCGCCTTTCGGAAGGTCCGCGACCTGGTCGAGACGGTCTGTCACCGTCACCAGCCGGCGAAGGCGTTCCGGACCGATCGGCAGCTTGTTCCCGTTGATCGGCTTGTCGGACTCGACCACGTCGTCTGCGAGGATGCGGCACGACACGAGCCGCAGGTCCATCTCGGACCCGTCGGGGCGTGTGTACGTCGCCACGACCGGTCCCCGGTTCGTCTCGGGGGAGGCAGCGGTCACGGCCCCGCCGACACCGGCGACCATGAGAGCGAACAGTCCGGCGGATGCGAGCACCCCGACCGCTTTCCGTGCCCACGCGGGTTCTGTCAGCAGGGGCCGTCTCGCGTGCCCGTCGAACCCGGCATGCATGAGCGACTCCAACCCGCCGTCGTCCTGTGACGGATCCAGGTCGTCGTCGGGGCGCAACCCCAACGGGACAGGTGCCGGCGGGGTCGCCGGGACGTCGGCGCGGTGCCTGCCCACGTACGGGGCCGGGACGCGAGGCGTCGGTGCCGGCGGCATGTCGTTGTTGTCCACGCTTCCCTCTGTGCCACCAGCACCCGGTCGGCTAGTCGTCGCTGGAGCCCCAGTACCTGCGCGGGACGTCGACGCCGTGGCCGCGCAGGTACGCGGCCGCCTGATCGCGCAGTTCTGCGGGCAGCGGCCGGTTGCTCGGACCCAGCAACTGCACGAGCGTCGGGATGCCGCGCCGCCCGGGCCGGATCTCGAAGTTGCCGACCATGCGGCCTTGCGCATCCGACACCGCACCCAGCCACGAATGACCGGACCGCATCTGGTGCCCGTAGTCGAGGATGCAGTTGCTCATCCGGGTACCCCAGGTCCACAACTGGTCCTCGTGGGTCGCCAGCTCGAACACGAGCCCGTCTTCCGACGACCCGACCAGGGCCGACTGTTTGTCGGTGAGCCGCATCTTGCGCTTCGGCTTGCCCGAGCCGGACGTCTGGTACCGGAACCGGTTGCGGCGCGCCACCCGGTCGTGCAGGTCCATCCACGACCTCGGACGGCCTATGTGGGCGGCGTCGGCCGGGTCGAACATCCGCACCAGGTCGTGGTGGTAGATGCGGTGCACATGGTCGGCGAACAGCAGGTTCCGCAGCGACCGTTCGTCCAGGTGCCGGACCACGGTCCGCAGGTCCTCCGAACGCGCGTACCAGCTGTCCTGCCCGGCATCCAACGGCGGCAGGCGTAGGTACTCCACGATCCAGTCGATCGGGACCAGGCCGCGGAACATCCACGCCATGTCGAGGTGGGACAGGTCGGCCATGGCGACGGCTTTCACCAGGTCTTTGCGGTACCGGCTCTTTCCGAACAGGTTGACGGTGAGTGTCGCCGCGTCGGGTGCCCCTGCGAAGGCGGTTTCTAACGGCTGTTGCAACCAACGATGTGGGAGGTTGCGGCGCATGCCT
>ERZ1645187.55-NODE-55-length-105913-cov-263.100748_pt1 | contig 105913 bp, 81 predicted proteins | sample MGYA00575352_ERZ1645187 | MGnify/ENA primary metagenome ERZ1645187 (study PRJEB40837, sample SAMN11349314) | freshwater sediment metagenome | isolation source: river sediment | host: Sediment | place: India: Wazaribad , New Delhi | collected 2017-02-21 ...
AGCCACCCATGCCGCGCCTGGATTGAGGCAGGCCAGGTGAGCTGAATAGATACGCCCTGACCAAGACGCACGTGCGGGTGAAGAAGGCCATCGAAGGCTATGAGCCCCTCGCGGGTAAAAGGCGTACCCCGGTCCCGGGTCTCGGCGGCGGCTTCCAGTTCTGCCGCCTATCCTCGGAACCCCTGTTCGACCCCACCGGCCAGGTCCGCCGGGACGTGAGCTTCGCCCAACTGGCTGAGTTCGTCTGGTTCGTGGAGACGGGGACCGGCTTTTCCGGCCGTGCCGATAGCCCCCTGCTGGGCGAGCACGAGGGCCGGGCCATCTACCTGCTCTATAACGGCATCCTGGGGGACTTGGCGGAGGCGGGCGGCAACGTGCTGACCAGCGCCGTCCTCGACCGGCTGCCGCGGTTTGGTGGGCCCAAGGTGATCTATGCCGCGGCCAGCCGGCTGGGAAACCGTGCCGGACGCGAGGGCATCACCTTCAAGCAGACCCCCTACGCCCTGGAGGTGTGAGCCATGAACGCCTTCAGCCCCAAGACCTATCAGGCGCAGGTGCTCGACACCCTGGAGTCCTACTTCAGGGCCTGCCACGAGCTGCCGTCGCCCTCGATCGCCTATACCGCTACCACCGAGCGCCTCTGGGGGCGCGGCTTGGCCTACAACCCCCTGGCGGACTTCCCGGTGGATATGCCCTATCTGTGCCTGCGCGTCCCCACCGGGGGCGGCAAGACCTGGCTGGCGGCCAAGGCGGTGGCGCTGGTCAACACCCACCTGCTGCGCAGTGAGCACAGCCTCATCCTCTGGCTGGTGCCCAGCAAACCGATCCGGGAGCAGACCCTCCGGGCCCTCAAGGATCGCGGGCATCCCTATCATCAGGCCCTGCGGGACGCGGGCCCGCTCACGGTCATGGATCTGGAGGAGGCCAAGTCCGTCACCCGGGCGACCCTGGACACCGCTACCACAATCATCGTCGCCACCCGGCAGGCCTTCCAGGTGGAGGACGAGGAATGCCGCAAGGTGTACCAGGCCAGCGGGGCCTTGATGCATCACTTCGACAACCTCTCGCCGGCCCAGCGGGACGCCTTGCTGACCGAGGGCGGCGGCACGGAAAAGATCATTCCCCCGTCCCTGGCCAATGTGCTGCGCCTGCGGCGCCCCTTCGTGATCGTGGACGAGGCCCACAACAGCCGTACCCCGCTGGCCTTCAACATGCTGGCCCGCTTCCGCCCCAGTGGCGTCCTGGAACTGACGGCCACGCCGGACCTGGAGGTCACCCCCAGCAATGTCCTGCACAGCGTCTCCGCCGCCGAGCTGAAGGCGGAGGAGATGATCAAGCTGCCGGTGATTCTCGAAACCGAGCCCAACTGGCAGCAGTGCCTGGCGGACGCCATCGGCCGGCGGGAGGCCCTCCAGCAACTCGCCGAGGAGGAGCGGCGCGCCGGGGCTGCCTACCTGCGTCCCCTGGCGCTGATCCAGGCCGAACCGCGCCGCGCGGGGGTCGAGACCCTCGATGTCGCCCGAGTCCGCCAGGAGCTGATGACCAATCACGGCATCCCGGCCAGCGAGATCCTGGTGGCGACCGGGGAGGAGCGCGGCCTGGAGCAACTCGACGCAGACTACCGCCTGGGCATCGCCGACCCGGCCTGCCCAGTGAAATACGTCATCACCCAGCGCGCCCTGGCTGAGGGCTGGGACTGCCCCTTTGCCTACATCCTGGTCAGCATGGCCGCCCTGCACTCGGCCACGGCGGTGGAGCAGTTGCTCGGGCGGGTGTTGCGCCAGCCAGAGGCCAGCCACCGGGCGGCGCGGGAGCTGAATCAATCCTACGCCTTCGTGGTGTCGCGGGATTTCGCCGCCACCGCCAGCGCCTTGCGCGACCGGCTGGTGGTGGGCGCCGGCTTCGAGCGGCGGGAGGTGAGCGACTTCGTCACCGCCGCCCGGCCGGAGCAGGCGCGCCTGGATCTGGAGGGCCATGCCGGGCGGGTGGTGGTGCAGCCGGTGATGGTGGGTCTGGAAGAGAAACCAGCGCTCAGGGCGGTGCCGAAGGCGATTCGCGATAAGGTGACCTGGGACAATCGCCGCAACACCCTGACCATCAAGGCCCCCTTGACCCCGGAGGAGACGGTGGTACTCCAGGCCACGGTCACCACTCCCGCGGCCGCGGAGGCGATTGGCGCCGCCGCCCAGGTTAGCCGCACCCAGGCCGTCGCCTTCTTCCAGACCCCGGCGGAAGCGGGCGTGCGCCTGCGGGTGCCACAACTGGCCTTGCGGGTCCAGGGGGAGCTGCGCCTGTTCGATGACCCGGAGGTCCTGGATTATCCCTGGGACCTGACCCGCTACCCGGCGGTACCCGAGGAGGACGACCTCGCCGCCCTGGGCGCCGCGATGCGGGTGTCCGAGGGTGGGGAGATCGATATCGACCAGGCCAGCGGCCAGGTCATCTCCCGCTTCCTGCCCGAGCTGCAACGGGACCTTGGGCTGGTCTATCAGCCGGAGCATTGGGACCGGCTGCGCCTGGCGACCTGGTTGTGCGCCAATCTCCCGGAGCCGACCCTCACACACGCCAGCAAGCAGGCCTTCGTCGCGGCCTGGCTGACCGCCCTCCTGGAGCGCGAGGGCTTCAGTCTCGGGCGCGCCAACCAGCAAAAATTCCTGATCCGGCAACGGCTGGAGTCACGTATCCGCGACCTGCGCCAGCAAGCCATCGCCAAGGCCTACCAGCGGCAGCTCTTTGGCGAGGACGCGGCCTCTCGCCTCGCGGTCAGCGACCGCCAGGTCTTCGAGTTCCATCCCCAGGCCTATGCCCCCGCCCGTGACTATGATGGCCGCTTCGGGCACTTCGCCTTTCAGCGCCACTATTACGGGCGGATCGGCGATTTCGATAGCAAGGAGGAGTTCGAGTGCGCCTGCTGGCTGGACATGCAGGCGCAGCGGGGGCGCCTGCAATGCTGGGTGCGCAATCTGGTCCGGCGGGAGGGAAGTTCCTTCTTCCTGCAAAAGGCGGACGGGCGTTTCTACCCGGACTTTGTCTGCCAAATGCCCGCCAGCGACGACCAACCGGGCCCCATCCTGGCGGTGGAATACAAGGGCGCGGATCGCTGGGCCGGCGCGGAGGATGACCGCCTGATCGGCGGCCTTTGGGCGAACCTCTCCGCGGGCCGATGCCGTTTCGTGATGGTCAAGGACAGGCGTTGGGAGTTGATCGAGGCCTGTTTGGGCTAGCCGCGCGAGTCATTGATCGGGGCTCAGAAGCTCGCTGCCCATTCGCCAAGCTGCTGCCAGGGCACAACTCTGGCTTGAGTCCGCTGCTGGGGTTCGTCGCCGGCATAGACCAGGTGCGGCTCGCCGGCGATCTCGCCAGCCAGGCCGCGCCATTTGTTCAGGCCGGCGAAGTAGTCGGGGTTGAGCGTGGTGCCGGACTTGATCTCGATGGGCATCAGCCGTTCGCCCTGATCCACGAGGACGTCGATCTCGTTGCCGACGCTGTCCCGCCAGAAGTAGAGGTTGGAAGGCAGGCCGCGATTGAAGCGGCCCTTGAGCAACTCAGCGATCACCCAGGTTTCGAACAGGGCGCCGCGTTGGGCATGAAAGCGCAACTGCCCCGGGTCCTGGATGCCCAGCAGCCAGGTGGCCAGGCCGGTGTCGAGGAAGTAGAGCTTGGGGGACTTGGTGAGGCGTTTGCCCAGGTTGCGATGATGCGGGGGCAACAGGAACAACAGATAGCTGGCCTCCAGGACCGACAGCCAGGCCTTGGCGGTGTGATGGGTGATGCCGCAGTCATTGGCGAGGGCGGACAGGTTCAGCAACTGGCCGGTGCGGGCGGCGCACATGCGCAGAAAGATCTGGAAGGTCTTCAACTCACGAACGTTGATGAGTTGATGCAGGTCGCGCTCCAGATAGGTGGCCACATAGGCGGACAGCCAATCCTGGGGCGTCAGATCCCGCACGTGGAGGGGTGGGTAGCCGCCCTTGAACAGGGCCGTTTCCACATCGGCGGGCGGGGTGGGGGTGTGCCGTAGCTCGGCCTGACTGAAGGGCAGCAGATGCACCAGGCCCACTCGGCCGGCCAGTGACTGGGTGATGCGGGAGCGCAGGTCGAACTGTTGCGAGCCGGTGAGGATGAAGCGGCCCATGCGCGGGTCCTCATCCACCACCCCCTGGAGGTATGAGAACAAATCCGGGGTCCGCTGGACCTCATCCAGGATGGCGCCCTCGGGGAAGCCGGCCAGAAAGGCCCGTGGGTCCGACTCGGCGAAGCCGCGCGTATCCGGGCTTTCCAGCGAGCCATAAGGCTTGTCGGCAAATGTGGCCCGCGCCAGGGTGGTCTTGCCGGATTGGCGTGGGCCGGTAATGGCCAGGACGGGGAAGCCCCGGCTCAAGCGCCGCAATGTCTCGCTAGCCTGTCGTGGAATCATGACAACAGGTTAGCAACTATCGTGCAAATTGGAAATCGAACTTCCAAAAATTACGTTCACCAAACATGAAGTGGCCCCCGGCCGCGGTGCAACGCCGCCAGGGTCGTGGTCACGCCGCCGCCAGGGGTGACGATAGCGTGGTCCCAGTCCATCGCGGTGGTGGGCGGGTTGTCCTCATCCGGCACGGTGCGCGCGGCGGCCAGCGCCGCCTCGGGATCAAAGGACGGCAAGGTAGCGTCGGGTTTCATGTTTGTCGGCATGGCGGCAGGAAATCAGGTGCGCGTGGTTAGCGCGTGGGGTCCAGATCAGGACGACGACCCGCCCGCGCCATTGCGCCAGGCTTTTCAGGCGCTGCTCGCCATAAGCGCAGCGGGTGTCCTCGGTGGTCCACCAGCGGGAAATCAAAGGCGTCTTCCAGCTCGGCCAGGTCAATTCCATGCTTGCGAAGGTTGAGCTGCCGTTTGCTTTCGTCGTAGGTGATCATGAACAAAATGCATAGACAGCAATACCGTGCCGTCAATTTAATTGTATAGACAATGCCCGACCTGACCCTTCCCAACTTCCTGGCTTCCTTCGGAGTCTGATTCTAGGTCGGGTTCTGGGCCGGGTTCTGGGTCTCGGTCTGGCTTTGGCTCGGGGGCAGCCGCTCCAGGATTTCCCGGGCCTCGGCGAAGCGCAGCCTGGAGATGGCGTGGCCGAGCGCCTCGACCCCTTCGGCGCCCAGGGCGTCGCCCAGGGCGGGCTCCAGTTCCTGGAACAGGGTGCGGGCCTGGAGACGCTGGAGGCGCAGGGCTTCGCGCAATTCCGCCAGGCGCTCAGCGTCCAGGGGGCCGGCGGCGGGCGGCGCGCCGGAAGCCGCCGGGGCCAGGGGCGCGCCATCCGGCGGTGCCAGCCAGGGGGCGCTGGCCGTGGCGAGGTCCTCCAGTTGCCGGGCCAGGTCCGCCAGTCCCGCGCTCGGGTCCGTCTCTCCGCGGTCGATGGCCTCTTCCAGGCGTCCGGCCCGCGCCATGATCGCCAGGGCGCCCAGGTTACCGGCGTTACCGCGCAGGTTGTGCAGGCCCCGGGCGGCGGCCTCCCGATCGCCCTGGGTCAGGTCCTCCCGGACCTTGGCCACCAGGGCGGCGGCGTCCGCGATGAAGAGCCCCAGCAGGCGCCGGAAGAGTTGGAGGTCCCCACTCAGGGTCAGGGCCGCGCGGTCCCGGTCGATGCCGGCGATCGCGGGGAAGTCGTCAGGCGGGGGTGGGGTCGCGCCGGGGGGCTGGACGACAGCCTGGGGTGGGGCGGCGCGGGGGGGCTGGGCGATGGCCGGGCCCGATCCCGTGGTCGATTCCGGGGGCGCTCCCGCGGGCTCGGGCCCGAGCCATTGCCGCAGCAGGGTCACCATCCGCTCCAGGTCCAGGGGCTTGGGCAACAGCGCGTTCATGCCCGCCGCCAGGGCGGCTTGCCGTTGCTCGGCCATGACGGCGGCACTGAGGGCCAGGATGGGCAGATCGGTCAGGCCCAGTTCCTCGCGGATCAGGCGGGTGGCGGTCAGCCCGTCCATGACCGGCATTTGCACGTCCATCAGCACGGCGTCGTAGCCCTGGGGCTGGGCGCGCAGGGCCTCCAGGGCCTCTTGGCCGTCCTCCACCAGGGTGGCGCTGGCCCCTTCCAGGGCGAGCATGCGCGCGGTCAGTTCCCGGTTGATGAGACTGTCGTCCACCACCAGCAGGTGCCGTCCGGCCAGCCGGGGGTGGGTGGCGGCCCCCGACGGTGGGGAGGCCGCGGCCGGCGCCGGCGGCTGGTCCGCGACCGCCGCCGTCCGCCCGAAGGTCAGTTCGAACCAGAAGGTGCTGCCCTTGCCCGGCTGGCTCTCGGCGCCGATCTCGCCACCCATCAGGTCCACCAGGCGCTTGCAGATGGCCAGGCCCAGCCCGGTGCCGCCGAACCGGCGAGCGATGTCGCCGTCGGCCTGGGTGAAGGGGGTGAAGAGGCTGGCGAGGACCTCCGGGGTCATGCCGATCCCCGTGTCGCTGACCGAGAAGCGCAGGCGCAGGCGCTCGGCACCGACCTCCCGGGGCCTGATCCAGACTTGGACCGCGCCCTGGTCGGTGAACTTGATGGCGTTGCCGACGAGGTTGAGGAGGATCTGTTCCAGGCGCTGGGGGTCGCCCCGCAGGCCCCCCGGCAGATCGGGGCGGACGATCCTCAGCGAGAGGCCCTTGGCCCGGGCCGTGACCCCCAGCAGGCTCTCGAGCTGGGCCAGCAGCGCCGCCAGGTCGAAGGGACGGTCCTGGACCTCGATCCGCCCGGCCTCGATCTTGGACAGGTCGAGGATGTCGTTGAGGAGGCGCAGCAGGGAACGACCGGCGCCGCTGACCTGCCGTACCATCAGGCGTTGATCGGGGGTCAGGCTGGTCCTCTCCAGCACCTGGGTGAGACCCAGCACGGCGTTCATGGGGGTGCGGATCTCGTGGCTCATGTGGGCCAGGAAGGCGCTCTTGGCCTGACTGGCGGCCTCGGCGGCAGCCTTGGCGGCGCGCAGGGCCTCTTCCTGCTCGCGCTGGGCGCTGATGTCGCGGTTGATGCCGACCAGGCGCCAGACCTTGCCCTCGGCATCGCGATCGGCGATGGCCGCGGCGTAAATATGGCGCACCCGCCCGCTCGGCAGGCGCAGGCGGAAGACGCTGTCGTAGGGCGTGCCCTGCCGCACCGCCGTGGCGAGGGCGGCGGCCGCCTGGTCGCGATCCTCGGGATGCACGCTCCCCTCCCAGAAGTCGTAGGGCAGGCCGTCCGCGCCGTGCTCCGGCGGCACCTCGTACCAGTCGCGCATGCGCGCGTCCCAGGCGAGCTGGCCGCTGGCGATCTCCCAGGTCCAGACGCCGATGTCGGCGGCCTCCTGGGCCAGGCGCAGCAGGTGGAGGGCCTCCTGGATACGCCGTTGATTATCTATGCGTTCGCTGATGTCCTCGATCAGCGCGAGGTGAAGGGGGCCCTCGCCGGCGGCGACGGTCACCGGGGCGATAGTCAGGCTGATCCAGACGACCCCGCCGTCCGGGCGCAGGTAGCGCTTGTCCACCTGAAAGCCCGGGATCTCCCCGGCGTTCATGCGCGCCATCTTGTCCAGTTCCACCTGGACGTCGTCCGGATGGGTGATGCGCATCCAGTCGATCCGGGCCATCTCCTCCCGCGTGCGCCCGGCGATGGCGGCGAAGCGGGCGTTGACCTCGAGGATCCGCCCGCTCAGGGAGTCGGTGAGGGCGATACCGAGGGGGGCTTGCTCGAACATGGTGCGGAAGCGGGCCTCGGAGCGGGCGGCCCGTGCCAGGGCCTGTTCGACCTGCTCCTTGGCCGCGACCAGATCGGCGGTGCGCGCCGCGACCTTAAGCTCCAGGCCGCGGGTGAGGGCTTGGACCTGCGCCTCGGCCTCTTTGCGGGCGCTGATATCCTGGGTGGTACCGCTCATGCGCAGCGGCCGGCCGTCGGCGGCGCGGTAGACGCGCCCCAGCGCCCCGATCCAACGCTCGGCGCCATCGGGCAGCCGGACGCGGTACTCGGTGGCGTAGTCCGCGCCGGTCTCGAGGCAATGGCGCACCAGGGCCTCGACGCGGACGCGGTCGTCGGCGGCGACGACGGACAAAAAGTACGCGTAGCTGGGCGTCGCGCCGGCCGGCAGGGCGAAGTGTTCCCGGCACAGGGGCGACCAGTTCAGCGCCTCGGTGGTGAGGTCCCAGTCCCAAATGCCGAGGTTGGCGCCGTCGATGGTGAGCTGCAGCCGCTCCTGGCCCTGGCGCCATTGAGCCTCGGCCTGCTTGCGCTCGGTGATGTCCAGGGTGGCGCCCAGGTAGCGTTCGAGCCTGCCCTCGGCATCGAAACAGGGCTGGGCCCGGTCATAGCACCAGCGCAGGCTGCCGTCGGGTCGCAGGATGCGGTACTCCAGCTCGTAGACGGCGGCGTTCTCCAGCGCGGTGCTGAAGGCGCGTTGCAGCCGCTCCGCGTCCTCGGGCGGGAGGTGCCGCCTCAGCAGCTCGTCGTAGACCGGCGAGGGTCCCGCCGGCTCCAACCCGAAGATGCGATACTCCTCGTCGGACCAGACCGTCTCCCTGGTGGCGACGATGTATTCGAAGGAGCCGACATGGGCGATCCGCTGGGCCTCGGCGAGAGCCAGTTGGTTCTTCGCCAGGGCCTGCTGCCGATCCCGCAGTTCCTTGAGCAGGGCGGCCAGGGTCAGGGAGGAGATGACCAGGATCGCGATGAACTCCTGAAGGCCCTGGACGCTCGCCACCGGCGTCGCGGCGACGAAGGGACCGATCCCCCGCTGCGTGTAGTGGATGGCAAGGAGGGAGATCACCAAGCCGACAAGGCTGGCGCCGGGTAGGCCAAAGCGCATGGCCGCCCAGATGGGCAGCGGCAGCAGCAGCGCGGGAACCAGATGGGTCAGGCTCGCCTGGTGGGGCGGCGTCGAAAAGCCCCAGACCCCGAGGGCGAGGGTGGCGAGCAGCAGCAACCCGGCCTCGACGATCCGCGAGAGTGGCGCCCTTTCAGCGACCCGCGGCCAGTTCAACAGCAGCGGCGTGATCAATAACAGCCCGAGGCCGTCGCCAAGCCACCAGGTCCGCCAGAGCGCCCAGGAGAAGCCGTCGTGGCTGATCACCCCGGACAGGGCCGTCCCCAGCAGGGCGGCGCTAGCGCTCGCCAAGACCATGGCGATGAGGCCGAACCAGGCGACGTTGCGGATATGGTCCAGATGGAAGGGGTCGGCGATCCGCCGCAGCAGGATGGCCGCCAGGCTGACCTCCAGCATGTTGACGAAGGCGAAGTTCAGGGCCTGGCTCAAGGGGAAGGTCGGCAGGTCGGCGGCGATCTCCGCCGGGATGATCGCCAGCAGGTGCCAAGGCCAGTGGCGACGTGGCGCCAGCAGCAGGGCGGCCAGCAGGACGCCATTGGGCGGCCAGACGATGGCGATCTCCGCCATGGCCGAGGCCCACAAGCCCACCTTGGCGCCGAGAAAGTAGCCCAGGCCGGTGGCGAGGGGAAACAACCATTGCCGGGAGGCATTCATTGCTGCGTACTCAGTTCCTTGCCGCCGTTGGCGGCGGCCTTGGCCATGAGGGTGGGCTTTCCCGAGCATCCCTCCTTCCCGGCCTTCGGGCCAGAAATTTCACGGTCAGTATATTCTTATCCTGGCCGGGGTCAGACGAAGAGACGCTCGTAGATGCGGAAACCCGCCACGTAGGTGCCGGTGGCCGCCCCCAGGTTGGAGAAGAGGAAGACCAGCAGGATGCGCAGCACCCGGTTGCGCCACCAGGCCCCGACCCGGGTCGCGTCCTGGCGCAGGCGGCCAAAGTCCCCGACCATGGGCTTGCGCAGCCAGAGTTCCACCAGGGCCGTGACCATGCCGGCGCCGATGGCGGGGTGCAGGGTGGTGAGGGGCGCGGCGAGAAAGCCCGCCAGGACCGTCAGGGGGTGACCGGCGGCCAGCAGGGTGCCCAGGGCGCACAGGCTGCCGGTGATGAGGACCCAGTCCCGCACCACATCCCAACCCAGTTCGGGGCTTTGGGCGAAGCCGTAGGCGAAACCGCCGAGGATCAGGGCCAGGATCAGCCAGGAGATGAGCTTGGGCCAGGGGCTGGGGGGCGGCAGGCGCTCCAGTTCGGCGATGATCTGGCGGGGGTCGCTCCCCGTCGCGGTCCCCGTTTCGGCTTGAGTTCCAGCCGTGGCCGGGCCGGTCGCGGCGGTCGTCAGATAGCGGGCCACCCCCTTGAGGTGGCCGGCCCCCAGCACCGCCAGGACCCGGCCATGGCCCTCCCGGGCGATCTCCTCCCGCAGGCGGGCGGCCATGTAGCGGTCGCGCTCGTCGATCAGGGGCCGGTAGAGGTCCCGCCGGTCGCGGGCGAACTCAGCGAAGCTGGTCTCCAGGACGTCGCCTTCCTTGAGGCGCTCGACCTCGGCCTCGGAGACCTCCTCATGGGTGACGAGGGCGGCGAGGAGGCCGGAGAAGAGCTCCAGGCGTCGCCACCAACCGAGATTGGCGGCGACGCGCTTGAGGGTGACGCCGATCTCTCGGTCCACCAGTACCACTGGCAGGTGGCGCTCCCGGGCCTGGGCGATGGCCATGCGCTGCTCGGCGCCGGGCTCGATGCCGAACTGGTCCGCCAGGCGCTGCTGGTAGGCCCCCAGGGCCAGGCTGGCCACCACCATGGCGACCCGCCCCTGGCGAATGACGCCAAAGAGGTCCATGCGCGCCAGGGCGTCCGGGTCGAGGAGCGCCTGGTAACGGCTGGGGCAGAGCTCCACCGCCACGGCGTCGAAGGGCTCCGTCTCCAGGAGCCACCGCACCTGGTCGGCGCTGGCGCGGGAGACGTGGGCGGTGCCGAGCAGGGTCACCCGGGTGGCGCCGACCTGGAGGTCGATGCGCGGTTCGGTGGGGTTGTCCCTGATAGGGCCTGGATCATTCGCCTCGGTGGCCTGATCCACGACCGGCCCTGGCTCGGCGCTCATCGCTTGCCGCCCAGCAGGGAGCCCAGCAGGCCGCGGACCAGGGTGCGACCGAGCTGGCTGCCGACGGAGCGCAGGGTGCTGGTGGCGAAGGCCTCCAGGGGGCTTTGGCGACTGGAGCCGCGGCGGGCGGTCTCGGCACCGGTGTCACGTTCCGCGGGCTCCTCCCGGCTGGCCTGGGCGGCGCGGCCGGTGAGGATCTCGTAGGCGGACTCCCGGTCCACGGCCTCGTCGTAGACACCCTTGACCAGGGACTCGGCCATGAGGGCGCGGCGCTCCGCCGGGGTGATGGGGCCGATGCGGCTCCCCGGCGGGGCCACCTTGACCCGCTCGACCATGGTCGGGGTGCCGGAGGCGTCCAGGGTCGAGACCAGGGCCTCGCCGACCCCCAGGTTGGTGATCAGGGCCTCGGTGTCGAAGGCCGGATTGGGACGGAAGGTCTGGGCCGCCACCCGCACCGCCTTCTGATCGCGGGGGGTGAATGCGCGCAGGGCGTGCTGGACGCGGTTGCCGAGCTGGCCGAGGACGTCGTCGGGCACGTCCGCCGGGCTCTGGGTGACGAAGTAAACGCCCACCCCCTTGGAGCGGATCAGGCGCACCACCTGCTCGATCTTGTCCAGCAGCACCTTGGGGGCGCTGTCGAACAGCAGGTGGGCCTCGTCGAAAAAGAACACCAGGCGCGGCTTGTCCACGTCGCCGACCTCGGGCAGTTGCTCGAACAGCTCCGCCAGCAGCCAGAGCAGGAAGGTGGCATAGAGGGCGGGGGTGTGGATGAGCTTGTCCCCCGCCAGCAGGTTGATGTAGCCGTAGCCGCGTTCGTCGGTCTGCATCAGGTCGGCGATGTCCAGGGCCGGCTCGCCGAACAGCATCCCGGCCCCCTGGCCCTCCAGGGTCAGCAGCTTGCGCTGGATGGCGCCGACGCTGGCCTTGGACAGGTGGCCGTAGTCGCTGGCCGCGCCGGGGTTGTCCGCCAGGTGGGCCAGGAGGGCGCGCAGGTCCTTGACGTCCAGCAGCAGCCAGCCGTTGTCGTCCGCCAGGCGGAAGGCGATGTTGAGCACCCCTTCCTGGGTCTCGTTGAGGCCCAGCAGGCGCGCCAGCAGCAGGGGGCCCATCTCGGAGAGGGTGGTGCGCACCGGGTGGCCCTGCTCGCCGAGGATGTCCCAGAAGGTCACCGGACAGGCAGCGGTGGAGAAGTCCTCGGGCCCCAGGCCAAGCTCCGCCACCCGGGCCTCGACCCGGGCGTTACCACCGCCGGGGAGGGCGATGCCCGCCAGGTCGCCCTTGACGTCGGCCATGAAGACCGGGACGCCGATGCGGCTGAAGGACTCCGCCAGGCGGTGCAGGGTGACGGTCTTGCCGGTGCCCGTGGCTCCCGCCACCAGGCCGTGGCGGTTGGCCATGGCCGGCAGCAGATGGATGGGGTACTGGCCCTTGCCGATCAGGAGGGGAGGGATCATGGCGGCGTTCTCCGGAGGAAACGGGTGATAAGGTGACGATAAATGGGGGCATGCTACCGATTCACCCCCCAAGGGCCAAGCCGGATATGGCAGCCGGAAATAATGGCCGGGGCTTGCCGATGCGCAATGACAAGGCCGGGTTTTTTCGCTACAAGCGTTTTCGCAAAAGCGCCTTTACCAGCGTCTGCAAACTTCGGTCAGCCCTGACCCAACCCTACCTCATCCCGATCTCATCCCAACCGCATTCACCCTGGGACCCCGGCCATGTTCTTTCCCGTCGCCAGCGCTATCCGTCGTCAGGCCAAGTCAGCCCATGAACTGGCCATGGTCAACCTCATCCTGGTCAACCTCTTGATGCTGATCGCCTTGCTCGCCGGCAGCTTCCTCCAGCACGGCTCGTCCCTGGCCGATTACAAGCTGGTCGGGGTGCTCGCGCCCTTCCTCGTCTCCCTGGGCATCATCCTGTTCAGCTTCGTCAAGGCCGCCAAACTGGCGGGGACCGGCCCCTGGTTCGTCGCCGCGCATTGGCGGCTGGCCACCCTCCGCTACCGGATCCTGCTCATCGCCTACGCCGTGGGCGCCGGGCTCATCGGGGCTGGCTGGCTCCTGTCCACGGCGCAGAAGAGCGCCGGGATGCAGGAGCTGATGTTCGTCGCCCTGCAGCGGGTCGCCATCGCCCCAGTGCTCATCGTCCTGATGGTGCTCATCATGCTGGAGTCCGGCGCCCTCTATCAGGCCGGCCGGGGCGAGGTCCCCGACAGCCTGATCAAGCGCGCTCCACCCCCGCCGGACCTCCAGGGCGGGGACGCCGAATTCACCGCCGAGGACCCGTCCTAAGGATGGAGCATAATGAGGGGAGGGATCATCAAGAGAGGCTGGCCATGCGACCTGACAGTGTCCAGATGCTGCGTGAAATCGAGGAGGAGGTGCGTTACACCCGCACCCTCATCGGCCGTGACGCCCTGGCCCCCCAGGTCATGGCCGCCATGGCCGCGGTGCCTCGGCATCGCTTCGTCCCCGCGGACGAACAGGCCTTCGCCTACGTCAACGGTCCCCTGCCCATCGGCTGGGGCCAGACCATCTCTCAGCCCTTCATCGTCGCCCTGATGACGGACCTGCTGGGCTGCGGCGCCGGGGACCGGGTGCTGGAGGTCGGCACGGGCTCCGGCTACCAGGCGGCGGTGCTCTCGCGCCTGGTCGGCCAGGTCTATAGCCTGGAGATCGTGCCCCAACTGGCGGCGGCGGCCGCCGAGCGGTTGCTGAACCTGGGTTACGCCAACGTAACCGTCCGCCTGGGGGATGGCCATCGGGGTTGGCCTGAGCAGGCCCCCTTCGATGGCATCCTGGTCACCGCCGCCGCCCCGGCGATTCCCCCGGCACTGATCGAGCAACTCCGCCCCGGGGCCCGGCTGGTGATCCCGGTCGGTCAGGCCTATGGCCACCAGGAACTGGTGACCCTGGACAAGGTCGCCGATGGCGCCCTGTCCCTGACGAAGGTGCTGGACGTGGCCTTCGTGCCCCTTACCGGCGGGGCCGCCGCTTCACCTAAATTAGACTGACGGACCCCCGTCTGATCGTTGTCAAGGTATCGCCAAGCGGCGCGCGCTAGTATGATGGGCTGCATAACCGAGTGCTTTCCTGGGCAATCCTTCCCCGCCTGGCCGTATCCCCACTACCATGACTGAGTACGCCCTCATCCTGATCGGCACCGTGCTGGTCAATAATTTCGTGCTGGTCAAGTTTCTTGGCCTCTGTCCCTTCATGGGGGTCTCCAAGAAACTGGAGTCCGCCATTGGCATGGGGATGGCGACCACCTTCGTCCTCACCTTGTCGTCCATCTGCACCTGGCTGGTGAACCAGTACCTCCTCGCGCCCCTGGGCATCGAGTACCTGCGCACCATCGCCTTCATCCTGGTCATCGCCTCCGTGGTCCAGTTCACGGAAACGGTGATGCGCAAGACCAGCCCGGTCCTCTACCAGGTGCTGGGCATCTTCCTGCCGCTGATCACCGTCAACTGCGCCGTCCTCGGCGTCACGATCCTCAACCTCCAGGCCAACCTGGATCTGCTGCGGTCCGCCGTCTATGGCTTTGGCGCCGCCGCGGGCTTTTCCCTTGTCCTGATCCTCTTCGCCGCCCAGCGGGAGCGCATCGCCGTCGCCGACGTCCCCGAACCCTTCCAGGGCAGCGCCATCGCCCTGGTGACGGCGGGCCTCATGTCCCTGGGGTTCATGGGCTTCGCGGGCCTGGTTTCCAACTGACGCTGACGCCGCCGGTCGCGCCCTCGATTCCGCCCCGTCACACCCCGTTCCGGCTCGTCCCATCCCGCCCCGATCCTGCTCCGTCCCGACCTCGTCACGATGATCGCCATCCTTGCCATCGCCATCCTCGCCGCTGTCTTCGGTCTGCTGCTGGGCTACGCGGCGATCCGCTTCCGGGTCGAGGGCAACCCCATCGCCGAACAGATCGATGCCCTGTTGCCGCAGACCCAGTGTGGCCAGTGCGGTTACCCGGGCTGTAAGCCCTACGCCGAGGCGATCGCCAAGGGCGAGGCGCCGATCAACAAGTGCGTCCCCGGCGGCACCACGACGGTCATCGCCCTGGCGGAGCTCCTCGGCCGGGAACCCGAGCCCATCGAGGGGGGCGTCGAGAAACCCAAGGCCATCGCCGTGATCGACGAGCGGGAATGCATCGGCTGCACCCTGTGCATCCAGGCCTGCCCGGTGGACGCCATCATGGGCGCCGCCAAGCAGTTGCACGCCGTCATCGCCAGCGAATGCACTGGCTGCGAGCTGTGCCTCAAGCCCTGTCCGGTGGAGTGCATCCACATGGTCCCGATCCCGACCGACACCACGAATTGGAAGTGGCCCTTTCCGGCCGCGGTGCCGGCCCCGGGCACCCAGCCAACCGCCGCTGACCCCGCCGCCACCGCTGGCCGGGCCAGCGTCTGATCCGAGGGAGACCCCGCTTGGCTTCCCCCCCACACGCATCCCAGTCCCGTCCCGGGCCACGCCCGCTGTGGACCTTTCACGGCGGCCTGCATCTGCCCGATGAGAAGGCCCTGTCCAGCGGGGTCCCCCTCGCCACCGCGCCCCTCTCGCCCTTGCTCGTCATCCCCCTCCAGCAGCACATCGGCGCCCCGGCCAAGCCGTTGGTCGGCGTCGGTGACCGGGTGGGCAAGGGCCAGTTGATCGGTGAGGCCCAGGGGGCCATGAGCGCCACGGTCCATGCCCCTAGCTCCGGGACCGTGGTCGCCATCGAGGAACGCCCCGTCCCCCATGCCTCCGGGCTCAGCGCCCCCTGCATCCTCATCGAGACCGACGGCCGGGATGCCTGGGCCGAGCTCCCCCCGCCCCTGGGTCCCAGGCCCGACCCGGAGGCCTTGCGGGAGCGTATCCGCTGGGCGGGCATCGTCGGCCTGGGGGGGGCCGCCTTTCCCAGCAGCGTCAAGCTGCGCGTCCCCGCCGGCCAGCGCATCCACACCCTGATCCTCAATGGCGCCGAGTGCGAGCCCTACATCACCTGTGACGATCGCCTGATGCGGGACCGACCCGGCCGCATCCTCGCCGGCGTGCGCCTGCTGCGGGACCTGCTCCAGGCGGAGGCGTGCCTGATCGCCGTCGAGGACAACAAACCCGAGGCGATCGCCGCCCTGCGTCAGGCCCTGGCCACGGGGGAGGACCTGTACGGCATCGAGCTGGTCGTCATCCCCACCCTCTACCCCTCCGGTGGGGAGAAGCAGCTCATCCGCATCCTCACCGGCAAGGAGGTCCCCAGCCGCGGTATCCCCGCCCAGATCGGCATCCTCTGCCAGAACATCGCCACCGCCGCCGCCATCGCCGAGGCCGCCGAGGAGGGCAAGCCCCTGATCTCGCGGATCATCACCCTCACCGGGCGCGCCATGGGCCAGCCCCGGAACCTGGAGGTGGCCCTCGGGACCCCGATCAAGGACCTGCTTGCCCTGGCCGGTGGCCTGGGGTCGGGGCTGCGGCAGTTGCTGATCGGCGGCCCCATGATGGGCTTCGCCTGCGACGACCTGGGCATGCCGGTCACCAAGGGGGTGAACTGCCTGCTGGCCCTGAGCGCGGCCGAGGCCCCGGACCCGGGGCCGGCCCTGGCCTGCATCCGCTGCGGCGCCTGCGCCGAGGCCTGCCCCGCCAGCCTGCTACCCCAGCAGCTCTACTGGCACGCCCGCGCCCGCGATCTGGACCAGGCGCGCGCCTACCACCTGTTCGACTGCATCGAGTGCGGCTGTTGCGCGGTGGTCTGTCCCTCTCATATCCCGCTGGTCCAGTACTATCGCTTCGCCAAGACCGAGTGCTTGGCCCAGGAGCGGGAGAAGCGCCAGGCCGAGCACGCCCGCCAGCGCCACGAGGCCAAGACCGCCCGGCTGGAGCGGCTGGAAGAGGAGCGCAAGGCCAACCTGCGCAAGAAGAAGGAGGCCCTGGCGGAGAAGCCGGCGCCTGCCCGCGCTTCGGCGTCCGCGCCTGCGGCGGCGGCGCGGACCATGCCACTAGCTGACGCGAGCGCTCCGGCTGACTCCGCGCCAGTCCTCCCGGCGGGGGGCGGAGCCGGATCCGGGGCTGGCGAACCAGGCGCACCCTCCGGCACCGTCACAGCCCTGGCGGGCAGCCCAGGCAACCCAGGCACCCCAGGCACCCCAGGCGCTCCAGGCACCCCGACCGCGGATACCTCCGCCGTGGACCCGAAAAAGGCCGCCATCGCCGCCGCCCTCCAGCGCGCGGCGGAGAAGAAGGCGGCCCTGGCCCGTCAGGGCCAGGCCCCGAAAAACACCGCGGACCTGACGCCGGCCCAACGGCGCCAGGTGGAGGCCGCCGAGGCGCGCCGGCGTGAACTCCAGGCGGCCGAGAGCGCCTCATCCGGGAGGGAGCAGCCATGAGCGGCGGTATCGTCATCTCCTCGCCCTTCGCCGGGCGCCTCAACCGCACCGACCGCCTGATGCTCCAGGTCATCCTGGCCCTGATCCCGGGGACCCTGGCCATGGTCTGGTACTTCGGTTGGGGGGTCCTGATCAACATGGCCCTGGCCAGCGCCTTCGCCCTGGGCTGCGAGGCCCTGGTGATGCGGCTGCGCGGCCGCCCGATCCTGCCGGCCATCGGCGACCTCAGCGCCCTGGTCACCGCCCTGCTCTTCGCCATCACCGTGCCGCCGACCCTGCCCTGGTGGCTGACCTTCCTCGGCATCGCCTTCGCCATCTTTATCGTCAAGCAGCTCTATGGCGGTCTGGGTTACAACCCCTTCAACCCGGCGATGGCGGGCTACGTCTTCCTGCTGGTCTCCTATCCCGTCGAGATGACCAACTGGCTGGCGCCGGCGATCCCGGAGGTCCTGGCGGCTCATGACCTGGCCACCCTGTCCTTCGTCGATTCCCTGCGCCTGATCCTCACCGGTACCCTGCCCCCGGGCCTGACCTGGGATGCGGTCAGCGCGGCCACGCCCCTGGATGAGATGTTCTCCCAGCTCGATCACAACAGCACCATCCCGGAGATTCTTCAAAGCCCCCTCTGGGGGGACTTCGGCGGGCGTGGCTGGGAGTGGGTGGGCAACTGGTTCCTTCTCGGCGGCCTGTGGATGATCTGGCGCGGCGTCATCAGTTGGCGCATCCCGGTGGCGGTGCTGGCCGGTATCCTCTTGCCGGCGGGGCTCTTCTGGCTCTTCGATCCCCAGGCCTTCCCCTTCCCGGCCTTCCATATCTTCGCCGGTGGCACCATCCTCGGTGCCTTCTTCATCGCCACGGACCCTGTCACGGCCTGCACCACGCCCAAGGGCCAGTTAATTTACGGGGCCGCCATCGGCTTTATCACCTTTGTTATCCGTCACTGGGGCGGCTATCCGGATGCGGTGGCCTTCGCTGTATTGCTGATGAATATCGCCGCCCCCATGATCGACCACTACACCCAGCCCCGGGTCTTTGGCCACGGCCGGAGGGAGGAGACATGATCAATAAGCCCGTTCTCGTCGCCGGGGGCATCCTCGGCGCCTTCGCCATCGCCGGCGTTGGCCTGGTGGTGCTCACCAATACCCTGACCGCCGACCGGGTCGCCACGAATCAGCGCGAGGCCATGCTCGACAAGTTCCGGGCCATCCTCCCCGCCGAACCGGAGAGCGGCGCCCCGCTGATGGACAACGATCCCCTCCAGGATCGCATCCAGGTCAGCGCCCCGGACCTGCTCGGCGCCCCGAGCACCGAGGTCTACCGGGTGCGCCAGGCCGGCCAGCCGGTCGCGGTCATCCTCACCCCCGTGGTCCCCGATGGCTATTCGGGGCCCATCCGCCTGCTGGTCTCGGTCAAGACCGATGGCACCCTGGGCGGGGTGCGGGTCATCGAGCATCATGAGACCCCAGGTCTCGGGGACAAGATCGAGGAACGCAAGAACGACTGGATCAAGGTCCAGTTCGACGGCAAGGGCCTGGGCCAGCCGGCGGAGGAACGCTGGCTGGTGAAGCGTGACGGCGGGGACTTCGATCAATTCACCGGCGCGACCATTACGCCCCGCTCCATCGTCAAGGCGGTGAAGAATTCCCTCAAGTTCGTCGCCCGCGAGGGCGCGGCCCTCTACGACCGTCCCGCCCTGGCCGCCGATGCGACGGGTAAGGAGGCCTCCTGATGGCGAATCCCTCCTATGGGTCCCTCATCGGTGATGGCCTCTGGCGCCAGAATCAGGCCCTGGTCGCCCTCCTGGGCCTCTGCCCCCTCATGGCCACCACCACCTCGGCGACCAATGGCCTGGGCATGGGGCTGGCGACCACCACGGTGCTGATCCTTTCCAACCTGGTCATCTCCCTGATCCGCAACCTGGTGAGTCCGGTCGTCCGCCTGCCGGTGTTCGTGCTGGTCATCGCCGCCTTCGTCACGGCGGTCGAACTGGTGATGCAGGCCTATTTCTACGAACTCTACCTGGTCCTCGGGCTCTTCATCCCCCTCATCGTCACCAACTGCATGATCCTTGGCCGCGCCGAGGCCTTCGCCTCCCGCCACGCCCTGGCCCCCGCCCTGGTGGATGGCCTGGCGATGGGCATCGGCTTCACCCTGGCCCTGACGCTACTGGGCGCCATCCGGGAGTTCCTGGGCCAGGGTACCCTCTTCTACCAGGCCGATCTCCTCTTTGGGGAGGCCGCCAGCCTCCTGAGCCTATCGATGGGCGAGGGTTTCCACGGCGCCCTGCTCGCGATCCTGCCGCCCGGGGCCTTCATTGCCCTGGGTCTGTTGATCGCGCTGAAGAATGTGATCGACAAGGCCCTGGCGCGCCGCAAGGCCGCGTCCGCCCTGAGGGCCGCCGTCGGTCCGCAAGGGGGCCTGGCTGTCGGCGGGTGAGGAGGCTCTCCGCTCTCACCGCTGGCCCGGTAACTGGCCAGCCATGGTTGAGCTCCCTCCTCGATGCCCGTTCCGGTCGTTAATCAGTGGATGCTGATGGATGCTTTCTCGGTCAGTCGGTCAGTCGGTCGCCGATGGAAGGGGGATGGCAATCGGGTAAGGGCCCTACCCAAGGTCCGGCCTTGGGCTTGGCCTTAGGCTTGGGCCTGGGGATGCGTCGGTTGAGCCCCTTTCTGGGGCTGATCCTGGCGGGGGTGCTCAGCCTTGTCCCGATGCTGGGGGTGGCCAGCCCGGCGGAACCCGCCCCCGTGGCCGCGCCCGCCCCCGTGCCCGCGCCCATGCCGGTCAGGCATCTCATCCTCTTCATCGGCGATGGCCGCAACCTCGCCGATGACATCGCCACCAGCCGTTATCTCTTCGGACACGACGCGGGTCTCTCCTACCAGCGCCTGCCCTACCAGGGTCAGGTGGCGACCTGGGACGTCACCACCTACGACCGGTACGCGGCCGAGGCGGGCGCGGCGCCCTATGATCCCCAGGCCATCGAGCCCCGGCTGGGCTATGACTGGACCCTGGGCGGCCGGGCGTCCTATCCCCGGGATGATCCTCCTACCGCCGGTGATTATTTTCTCTCCCTCCCGAATCCCTTCGCCACGGACTCCGCCGCCGCCGCCACGGCCATGGTCACCGGCCATAAGACCGTGAAGGGTGCCATCGCCTGGGGAACCGGGACCGCCGGGGAGGGTCTCGGGGGGCCCTTGCCCACCCTCGCGGAATTGCTGCGCGCCCATTTGGGCTTTGCCATCGGCATCGTCAGCACCGTGCCCTTCAGCCACGCGACGCCCGCGGCCCTGGTCAGCCATGGTCCCCGCCGCGATGATTATCCGGCCCTGGCCGCCCAGATCCTCGGCGAGACGCGTCCGGAGGTCGTCATCGGCGGCGGTTTTCCGGGGCACTCTGGTATCGCGTCCTTCAAGTACCTCTCCCGGGAGACCCATGCCCAGGTCAAGGCCGACCCGGCCTACCTGATGGTGGAACGTCAGCCCGGAGTCGATGGCGCGGTCAGTCTGCTAGAGGCGGCACAAGCTGCGGCCAGCACCGGCCGGAAGCTGTTCGGCCTCTTTGGCGGGCCCCAGGGCAACTTCGAGTCACCGCTGGCCCATGACTTGCCTGGCACGCCCCTCCTGACCCGGGCCACCGTCGAGAACCCCCTCCTCAAGGACGCCGTGCTCGCCGCCCTGCGGGTCCTGACGCAGGACCCCGATGGTCTCTTCCTCCTGGCGGAGCAGGGCGACATCGACTGGGCCAACCATGCCAATGACTACCAACGCATGATCGGCACCGTCTGGGACCTGCACAAGGCCGTTCAGACCGTCATCGACTACGTCAACCGGCCGGGAGACGGGATGACCTGGGAGAACACCCTGCTGCTGGTCGCCTCGGATCACGCCACCGGCTATACCCGCCTCATCATCCCCCTGGGACCCGGGGATCTGCCGCGACAGGCGGGTGCGGGGGCCTGTGGTTACGATAGTCGCGAACCCTGCACCTATCCCGATGGGGAGGTGAGCTATGGAGCCACCAACCATACCAACGAACCCGTCCCCCTCTATGCCGCCGGCACGGCGGCCGCCCCCCTGCTCAGCGCCGTCGAGGGCACCTGGTACCCCGGTACCGACCTCATCGACAACACCCAGCTCTTTCACGTCATGGCCGCCGCCGCGGGCCTGCCCCAGGTCTCGCCCTTGAAGCTGAAGGCCGTGGCGCCGGCCATCCCCGCGACGCCGCTGGCCACGCCCCAGGAGTCCGTCGGACACTGAGCACCGTCGAGATCCGACGCCAATCTTTAGACGTCCCCTTCCAGTTTTCACCGGCGATGGGGGAGGATCGGGTAGCCGCTGGCGGGGGTGTCGACCGCAAGGAGGCGGTCGTCAAGCTACAGGGACGTATTCAGGTTGTCCCCTGCCAGGAGGCTACCCGATCCGGAAAACCGAAAATTGAGCTGCGATGACTATAAGCCGTCCTCCCCTCGGGGCTGCCCTACCGCCCCGCTCAGTCCCACTTGCCGAAGAAGACCGCGCCAATGAACTACACCACCATCATTGAGGAGCTGGGCAAGGCCAGTCTCTTCGATCTCTATCGTCTCAGCTCGGCGATCCATAACCAGCTCGAAGATCCGGCGCGCATCGCCGCAGTCAAACGCAACCTGCGGGTCGGGCAGACCCTGCGCTGGTTCGACAGTTCCGAAAATCGCCTGCACGAGGCAAAATTGCTGCGCCTTAACCGTACCCGGGCGGAGGTTCAGAACCTCGCCGATGGCAAATACTGGAATGTCCTCTATGCCACCATCGACTTGGAGGGTCGGGATGTGGCCATCGCCCCGCAACAGCCGCGGAAGATGGACCGCAACAGCGTCAAGGTCGGCGATAACGTGGCCTTCAGGGACCGCCATGGCCAGGAACGTTTTGGCCGGGTGCTGAAACTCAACCCCAAGACCGCCTCGGTCCAGGTGGGAACGCTACGCTGGCGGGTCGGCTACGGCCTCCTGGCGCCCGTGATCGATGGCCAGGCCGTGGCCGCCGCGGATCACCTGGCCCTGCCGGGCGAGTGGGTCGAGATCAGCGAGGAGGAGGATGACTGATCGGGTGACGGGGGCTGGCCTGACCAGGCGTGACATGGGTGCGACGGCCCGCGCATCGGCAAACGAATGCGTAATGAACCTGGCGATCCGCGGGGATGCTTAGGGAAAGGAGGTCGAGGCCCGGGGCCAGCGGGGTAACCCGGAACGGCGGTCCGGATTACCCGCTGGTGGGGTAAGTCATTTCAAGGTGCTGAAATAGCGTTCCGTCTCCTGCTTGATCACCTTGGACAGGAGCAGCAGGGCGATGAGGTTGGGGATGGCCATGAGGCCGTTGGCCAGGTCGGAGAAGTTCCAGACGAAGTCCAGTTGCATCACGGCGCCGATGACGACGACGCTGGTGAAGACCAGGCGGTAGCCATGAATGGCCCGGCGCACCGCGCCGACACCACCGAAGGAATTGGTCAGGTACTCGATGGCCTTCTCGCCGTAGTAGCTCCAGCCGAGGATGGTCGAGAAGGCGAAGAGGGCGGTGGCGATGGCGACGATGAGCTCGCCGGTGTGGCCCAGGGTCTCGGCGAAGCTCTGGCTGGTGAGGCTGGCGGCGCCCACGCCCTGGGTCCAGGGGGTGGCGGTGAGGATGACCAGGGCCGTCATGGTGCAGACCACCAGAGTGTCGATGAAGGTCTGGGTCATGCTGACCAGGGCCTGCTTGACCGGGTCCTTGGTGCGGGCGGCGGCGGCGGCGATGGGGGCCGAGCCTAGGCCGGACTCGTTGGAGAAGACGCCGCGGGCCACGCCATAGCGGATGGCCGCCGCCACCGCCGCGCCGGCGAAACCGCCCCCGGCGGCGATGGGGTTGAAGGCGTGATAGAAGATCAGGGAGAGGGCGCCAGGGATCTCGCTGGCGTTCAGTGCCAGCACCACCAGGGAGGCGATGACATAGCACAGGATCATGAAGGGCACCAGGAAGGAGGTGAAGTTGGCGATGGAGCGGATACCGCCGAGGATGACGATGCCGGTGAGCAGGGTCAGGACGACGCCGGTGATCCAGGGCTCGATGCTGAAGGTGGAATGGAAGATGCCCGCGACGGCATTGGCCTGGGTCATGTTGCCGATGCCAAAGGTGGCGATGGCGGTGAAGAGGGCGAAGAACCAGGCCAGGACCGGGAGGTTGGCGCCCTTGGCCAGGTAGTACATGGGGCCTCCGCGCATGCCGAAGTCGCCACGCTCGCGGTATTTCTGGGCCAGCACCGCCTCGGAGTACTTGGTGGCCATGCCCACCAGGCCGGTCATCCACATCCAGAAGACGGCCCCCGGACCGCCCAGGGTGATGGCCGTCGCCACGCCGACGATATTGCCGATACCCACCGTGGCCGCCAGGGCTGTCATCAGGGCGCCGAAGTGGCTGATATCGCCCTCATGCCCATGGTCCTTTTCCAGGATCAGCCGAAAGGCGTGACCCAGGGCGCGGAATTGCATGCCACGCAGCAGGAAGGTCAGATAGAGGCCGGTGCCGACCAGCAGGATCAGCATGGGCGGGCCCCAGACCCAGCCCGAGAGGGTGGAAATCAGCGATTCGATGCTTTGCATGGGCAGCCCCTAATGGCCTGGAAGGTGGAAACGGATGAAAGTCTTTGCCATGACTTTCACGCTAGCGCGGATAGCGGTCGTCGAGGTTTGCCGGACAGAGGACGTCGCGCATGATACCGATGAGATCCAGCAACTGGTGGTTGCGGATGCGGTAGAAGATACGGTTGGCCTCCTTGCGGGCGACGACGATGTTCTTGTTCCGCAACTGTTCCAGGTGCTGGGAGATGTTGCTTTGGGAGGTGCCGGTGCGCTCCACGATCTCACCGACCGACAGCTCCCGGTCACCCAGGGAACAGATGATCTTCCAGCGCAACGGATGGGCCATGGCCTTGAGGGCGTTGGCGGTGAGGGCGCTTTCCTCGTCCTCCGGCAGGGAGGGTTGGTCTGGGTCGGTCATGGGCAGCTCCTAGATGGGTTCCGGGACGGTCTCGGCCGCCTCTTCTTCGTCCTGCTCGACGCGGACATAACCCGTCATGTCCTTGGCGATGCAGATGATGTCGCTGATGCCACCCGCCGGGTCGCGGACGGCGGTGCGGGAAAAGAGGATGGGCACCCGCCGCCCGTCACTGGCGATGAAGCGGGCCGCGATCTTGCTGAGGGCCCCGGTACGGATCAGGGCCTCCAGCCAGAGGCCCATGAAGGCCCCGGCCTGTTCATCGCCCTCCTCCTCGAAGACGTCGCCGATGGACATGCCCAGCAACCGCGGTTCGGGATAGCCCAGCATGCGGCAGGCCGCGGGGTTGGCGGACTTGATCTCCCCCTCCGGGTTCAGCACCAGCAGGGCCTCGCCCATGTGGGCGATGATGTTCTCCAGGTACTGCTTAGCCTGGGCCAGTTCGGCGGTGCGCGCGGCCACCTGCCGCTCCAGCTCCTGGTTGAGGGCCCGCTCCTTCGCGATCAGCCGGAAGTAGGTGCTGATCTTGTTGATGAGCTGGTTGTCCTCGATGGGCTTGAGCAGATAGTCCACGGCGCCGATGGCGTAGCCGCGCTGCTGGAATTCCTCTGACTTGAAGGCGGCGGTGAGGAAGATGATCGGAATGTCCCGGGTGCGCTTGCGCATCTTCAGCAGGGAGGCGGTCTGGAACCCGTCCATGTCCGGCATCTGCACGTCGAGGATGATGAGGTCGATATCCGGATGGTTCAGGGTCAGGTCGATGGCCTGCTGGCCGGAACTGGCCTCCAGGATGGCGATGTCCATTTGCGCCTCGAGCAACGCCCGCAAGGTGAAGAGGTTGTGGGGGTTGTCGTCGACGATGAGGATCTTGAAGCCGGAATAGCGGTTCATACCGTCTGGTTCATACCGTGTCTTGCGGGTTCCGAGGGACGACCGGGCCCAGGGTGGCCGTGAGGACCGCTCCCAGCCGGGCGGTTGTCATGGGCTTGGCGATCAGGTCATCGGCGCCGGCCGCGAGATAGCGATCGTAGGCCTCCGGCGCTCCGGTCCGGCCGATGACGACGAGGGGCAGGCGCGCCGCCGGCGCCCAGGCGCGAATTGCCTTGATCGTATCACAGGTATTCGCCGGGGACACCATCTCGGCCAGCAGGATCAGGGCGCAGCCAGGCTCCTCGCCGAGGGTCTCCTGGGCCTCCTCCAGGTCCGCGGCCATCTCGATCCGCAGGCCGAAGGACGCCAGCAGGCGGGTCTCGGTCACCAGGCTGGCGGCGTCCCGCTCCACCAGCAGCACCCAGCGGCCCTGGTAGTCGAGCCCCGCCCCGGTCTCCGCCGGGGCCATGACGGGCGTCGGGCCCGGGCACGGGCCCGGCTCCGCCGCCGCCTCGGCGACCGCCAGATTGTCCGTCACCTCGGTGTGGGCGTCGGCTTCGACCGGCAGCCAGAGGGTGAAGCGTGCCCCCTGGCCTTCCCGGCTCTCCACCCGGATGCCACCGCCCAGACGCCGCGCCAGCTCCCGGCTGATGGTCAGCCCCAGCCCGGTGCCCCCGTAACGGCGGCGCGTCGAGCCATCGGCCTGCTGGAAGGCCTCGAAAATCAGGGCCTGCTTGTCGGCGGGAATGCCGATCCCGGTGTCCGTGACGCTCAGGCTCAGGTGGCCATTGGCCTCCCGGCCGATGGTGACCGTCGCCCCGCCGGTCTCGGTGAACTTGACGGCGTTGGCGAGGAAATTCTTGAGAATCTGTCTTAGCTTGTCCCGGTCGCTGTGGATGCGGACCGGGGCGTCCGCCACCACCTCCAGACGCAGCGAGAGGCCCTTGTCGGCGAACTGGGGTCCCATCAGCTCCAGGACCTCCGCGGCCATGTCCCGCGGTTCCAGCCAGCCCAGGTTGAGATTGAGCTTGCCGGCCTCGATGCGCGAGAGGTCGAGGATGTCGTCGATCAGGGCGCGCAGGTCGCGGCCCGCGGCATGGATGATCCGCGCCTGGCGCTGCTGATGGGGGGGGAGGGCGGCCTTGTCCTCGGCCAGCATCTTCGACAACAGCAGGATGGAGTTCAGCGGGGTGCGCAGTTCGTGGCTGACGTTGGCCAGGAACTCGGACTTGTAGCGATTGGAGCGCTCCAGTTCCGCGGTATGGGCGCGGGCGTCGCGCAGGGATTCGGCATGATTGTGGGCCAGGGCGGTCAGTTTGGCGCCGAAGGCCTGGACCTCTTGGGGGCCCTGCCAACTGAAGCGGACCTCCTCGCCGGAGCGCACCACCCGGTCCACGCCCGCCGTCAATTCCCGGCCCATCCGTTCCAGCCGGCGGGCGAACCAGCCGGCGGTGATCATCACCGCCAGGATCAGCACCAGGATGACGCCGGCGACGCGCAGGACCAGGGCGTTGCGAAAGCTGTCCAGCGGCGAGGGGTCCACCGCCCGCCCCACCCAGAGGGGGCGGCTGTCCTCGGTGACGAACATGGGCACCCAGAAGATCTGGGCACCCCGCTCGCCACGCCAGAGCCCGGGCAACTGCTGGGCGAAGAGTTGCTCCAGCCCGGGAAAGTCGGCGAAGGCCAGGGCCTCGTCCCGCCAGGGCTGACCGGGGCGGAGGTAGCGTCCCCGGTCGGTGACCCAGAAGGTGTCGCGGTAGAACTGGGCCATGCCACCGACGTCGATATTCATCACCACCAGCCCGTCGGGCGGCGCCTGGGGGGCCCGGGCGATGGCGCTCACCAGGCTGAGGCGCATGAACTGGCGCGGGTCCCGGTTGCCGGCATCGGGGTCGATGCGGATGCGGCTGACCAGGACTTCACCGGGGGGCAGGCGCAGTCCGGCGCCGAGCAGTTCCTCGGGGGGGCGGTCCGGTAACTGGGCCGTGGGGCGCCACTCCTGGGTCTTGGCATCGCGCTCCAGCCAGAAGCGCTCCTGGGCCTCGTCATCGAGAAAGAGGAGCTGCACGATGTCCTGCTGTTCGGCTAGGATCTGGTTGATCCAGCCGGTGTAGCGGGCCCGGGCCTGGTCGATCTGCGCCTCGTCGCCCTGCTCGCCGAGGATCAGGCCCGGCTCCGGCAGCTTGGCCAGCAGGCGGATCATCTCGTGCCGGCTGGCCAGGTGCTGGTCCAGGTCACGGAAGTCCGCGCGCAGGTTCTGCAGATAGGCCTTCTGATAGAAGAGCCCGACCCGATCCAGGACCAGCGGCAGATTGATGGCCACCGCCATGACCAGGGGGGTGAGCCCGAAGAGCAGGAGAAAGAGGAGGATGGCGCCGCGCAGATTCATGTCCCTGGCCCTATCCCGGCGGTCTCCCCCGGGGGCTGGTCACAGCGCCCGAAGGAGTTCCAGGACCAGGGCGGCGTGGCCCTTGGGCTTGACGTCGTAGAGGGCCTGGCGGATGACCCCGGCCTGGTCGATGAGGAAGGTGGAGCGGACGATGCCGAGGCGCTTCTCGCCCTGGCGCTCCCGCTCCTGCCAGACGCCGTAGGCCTGGCAGACCTCGCCCTCGGTGTCCGCCAGCAGCCGGACGTTGATGCCATGCTTGTCGCGGAAGGCGCCGTGGCTGACGCAATTGTCCCGGCTGATGCCGATGACCTCGGTCCCCAGGGCCTCGAACTCCGGCTGGAGATCGGTGAATTCCAGGGCCTCCATCGTGCACCCCGGGGTGTCGTCCTTAGGATAGAAATACAGGACCAGCTTCTTGCGGCCCTTAAGGCCGTCCAGATGGAAGCGGTCCATGTCCGCGTCGGGCAGGGAGAAGGGGGGGGCGGGATCGCCGGGCTGCAACATCTCGATGAGGCTCCGCTGGGTGGTAAGGTCTGTCGGGGTTCGGCCGGTCGCGAGGGCCGGCCGGAGGATCGCGGCGTCCGTCTTGGCGCGGATTCAGGGTCGGACGGAATTTAGGCAGTGCCGGGGGCGGCGTCAACCGGATTCGCCGCCGGATCGGCGGATGGCGTCCCCGCCGGCGCGCGACCGAGCAGTACGCGGGCGACCAGGCCCCCGCCGGGGCGCTCCGCCAGGCGCAGGTCGATGCCGTTGGCCTGGGCCAGTTGGCGACAGACGGCCAGCCCCAGGCCGCTGCCCCCCGTGGCCCGGCTGCGGGAGCTCTCCAGGCGGTAGAAGGGGCGAAAGACCGCCTCCAGCTCCGCCGCGGGGATGCCGGGACCACGATCCAGGACCTGGATCTCGGGTCGGGGACCACAGGTCAGCTCAATCTCCACCGTCGCCGTGCTGTAGCGCAGGGCGTTCTCGATCAGGTTGCCGAGGATGCGCCGCAGGGCGAGGGGATCGAGGCGCCACGGGCAGGGGGCGGCGCCGGCCCACCGGAGTCGGGGGTGGCCTTGACACAGATCGCCGATCAGCCCGGCCAGGTCGACCCACCGCGGTTCGCCCCGGCCCAGACTCCGCCCCAGTTCCCCCGCCTGGGCCAGGAGGTCGTTCATCTCCTCCAGATCCCGCTCCATGCGCTCCGTCAGTTCCCGCCAGGCGGGATCGGGGGGCAGCATCTCCAGGGCCAGGCGCAGGCGGGTGAGGGGGGTGCGCAGGTCATGGGAGATCCCCGCCAGGAGCAGGGTGCGGTTGGCCAGCAACTCCCGGACCTGCTGGCTCATGTGGTTGAACTGACGCGCCAGGCTGGCCAGTTCCCGGGGCCCCGTCTCCGGCAGGGGCTGGGGCGAGAAGCCCTGGGCGACGGCCTCCGCCGCCGCGGACAGCCGTTCCAGGGGCTTGGTCACGCGGCGCGCCAGGAGGGCGGCGGTGCCGACGACCAGGACGAGGGCGATGAGGATCACCAGGGTCAGGCCCTCGAAGGGCCGGCTCTGCACCCGTTCCCGGGGAAAGCCGATCCACCGGGACTGGTCCCGGCCCGGCAGGCGCACCCACAGCCAGCGCTCACCGTTCCGCCAACTGCTGCCGGTGGCGACCGGGCCCCCCGTCCGCTCGGTCAGGGCCAGGTGCAGGCGCTCCAGGTAGGGGAAGTAGAAGTCACTCAGACCCTCGGGGTCCTCGCCTGGTGGGAGCAGCCACAGGCCGTGCTCCCGGGCCATGTGGGCCCGATATTCCCCCTGTCGGTCCGCGTCCAGGTGGGCCAGGGTTTCGGTGGCCAGCACCATCAGGGCCGCCAGGTCCCGGGTCCCCCGGTCCGCCACCGGCACCAGGGCGAACTGGACCACGGTGGCGAAGGCCAGGAAGGCGAAGAGCCCGAAGGTGACGATCAGGGTGAGCAGGGCCCGGCTGAACAGGGAGAGGCGCATCAGTCGGCCGCGGGGTTGGCCGGGAGGATCTGGGGGGTGAAGAGGTAGCCCTTGCCCCAGACGGTGCGGATGTAGGCGGGATGTTTGGTGTCCGGCTCGATCTTGGCCCGCAGCCGCGCCACCAGGACGTCGATGCTGCGGTCGAAGGGCGAGCGCTCGTACCCCCGCAACAGATCCAGGAGCTGATCACGATTCAGCACCTGGTTGGGGTGGGCGAGAAAGACCTGGAGGAGGTCGTATTCGCTGCTGGTCAGGGGGACGGGGCCCAGATCGCTGGACAACTCCCGCCGCTGGGGATCGAGGCGATAGGGGCCAAAGGTCAGGACCGGCCCCGCCGCGGGCTCCGCTTCCTCCTGTTGGTCCCGCGGACAGCGGCGGCGCAGGATGGCGCGGATGCGGGCCAGGAGCTCGCGGGGGTTGAAGGGCTTGGCCAGATAGTCGTCGGCGCCGACCTCCAGGCCCACGATGCGGTCGATATCGTCCCCCCGGGCCGAGAGCATGAGGATGGGCAGGGACGAGCCCCGCCGCAGCCGGCGGACCACGGCAAGCCCGTCCTCGCCGGGCAGCATCAGGTCGAGGATCACCAGGTCTACCGGGTTGTGGGCCAGCCACTCATCCATGGCGGCGCCGTCTTCCACCCCCGCGACGGCGAAGCCTTCCTGGGTCAGGTAACGGGTCAAGAGGGAGCGGATCCGCTCGTCATCATCCACGATCAGGAGGCGTATGGGTGGGTCCTTGATCACGGGTGGCGGCCTCTGGTTAGGGAAGGGGTCCCGATCCACGCGGGGGACGGCATCGTTGGCCGCGGGCTTGGCGGCCAGGCGTGGGCCTGAAATAACGATTTGTTACAATATAAGTGTATCCCGAAATACTAAATAACGCATGGGTCATTACACTTGGGATTGCGGCATGAAGCCGTTTTACCACCGGTTGTGGTAAACCCGGATTATTTTAAGCAGTTGAGTGCTTTCTGGGCAGCAAGCCAGTTGGGCCGCTAGGGTGGCAACACACCCCCTCTAGCGGTCTTTTTTTTGGGGGGGGAGAGCAGGCTCCCTGGCGTTACCGGCGTGGAATGGGGTGAGGCGCGGGACGGCCTAGGATTCTTTGCCCACCGCCGCCAAGGCGGCGGCCAGGATCGCCAGCACCTCCTCCAGTTCGGTCCGCAGCGCCTCCACCCGCCGCCCCAGGGCCGGGTCCACCTCTAGCAGGCTAGGGTGGCCAGCCAGGGCCTCGGGTTCCGGCACCCGCCCGGCGGCGACGCCGAGGACGGTCAGGTCCCGGTTTCTGAGTTGTCGCAGGTGGATGCCACGTCTCATGGGGTCCCCCTCGGGGATCGTGCGCGCATCGGGGTCAGGCCTCAGGCAGTCAGCCGGTCGCGGACCCGTTCCAGCACCGTCCGGACCTCGGCGGCGATGGCGTCGACCGCCGGCACCCCGGCCAGGCCCAGGACCGTCACCGGGTCCATGAAATCGACGGCGGTGCTGGCCGCGTCCAGGGCCCGCACCACCACGTTGCAGGGCAGCAAGGCACCCGCGGCGGGCTGGGCCGCGATCACGCGGCTGGCCAGGGCCGGGGCGCAGGCGCCCAGGATGCAGTAGTCACCGATCTCCTCCCCCAGCTTGGCCTTGAGGATCCCGCTCACGTTCACCTCGCTGACCAGGCCCAGCTTTTCGGCGCCCAGGGCCTCCTTGACCCTGGCCAGTGCTTGCTCATGGGGGGCCTTGATGACGACGCCAAAGACATACATGCTCAGATCTCCGGTGATGATTAAGGGATGCCGGCTACCCGGCACCGCCATGGTCCGCGTTCCCGGCCCGGGGGCCCGACATAAATTGCGCCGCCAGCCCACCATGCCGCTTCGGGGTAAAATATACAGGAAGCTGTTCGGTTTTCCCGGATCTCAATCACCAGCAATCGACGCGGATGGACACCCTCAAACTCAGGCGCATCGCCATCGACACCTACCGCGAGAACGTGGCCTTCCTCCATCGGGATTGTCCGCACTACCGCAGCGAGGGCTTCCAGGCCCTGGCCAAGGTGGAGGTCCTGGCCGGGCGCGGGGCGATGCCGGTGCTGGCGGTCCTCAACGTGGTGGACGATGTGGCCATCGTCGGCCCGGATGAGCTGGGCCTGTCCGAGCAGGCCTTCGCCCAGATCGGCGTCCCCGAGGGTTCACCGGTCACCGTCAGCCAGGCCCAGCCGCCGGCCTCCCTGGGCGCCGTCCATCGCAAGATCCGCGGTGAGCGCCTCCAGGCCTGGGAATACGCCGACATCGCCCGGGACATCGTCAACAACCGTTATTCCAAGATCGAGATGTCGGCCTTCATCGTCGCCTGCGCCCAGGTGGGGCTGGAGCGCGAGGAGGTCCTCTACCTGACCCAGGCCATGGTCGAGAGCGGCGAGCGCCTGGACTGGGGTGCCGACCTGGTGGCGGACAAGCACTGCATCGGCGGGGTGCCGGGTAACCGGACCACCCTCATCGTCATGCCCATCGTCGCCGCCCACGGCCTGCTGATCCCCAAGACCTCCAGCCGCGCCATCACCTCCCCCGCCGGTACCGCCGATACCATGGAGGTCCTGGCCCGGGTCGACCTGACGCCGGATCAGCTCCACGACATCGTCCGCCGCGAGCGCGGTTGCCTGGCCTGGGGTGGCACCGCCCGCCTGGCCCCGGCGGACGACGTCCTCATCTCGGTGGAGCGGCCCCTGTCCCTGGACTCTCCGGGGCAGATGGTCGCCTCGATCCTGGCTAAGAAGCTCGCCGCCGGCTCGACCCATCTCCTCATCGACATCCCGGTGGGACCCACGGCCAAGGTGCGCCATCACCAGGATGCCCTGCGCCTGCGCAAACTCTTCGAATACGTGGGCGACAGCCTGGGCCTGCACCTGGAGGTCCTGCTCACCGACGGCAGTCAGCCCATCGGCCGCGGTATTGGTCCCGTGCTGGAGGCCCGGGATGTCATGGCCGTCCTCGACAACGACCCGGCCGCCCCGGCGGACCTGCGCGACAAGTCCCTGCTGCTGGCCGGCCAGATCCTGGAGTTCGACCCCGCCGTGCGCGGAGGCACCGGCCAGGCCCTGGCCCGGGAGATCCTGGAGTCAGGCCGCGCCGCGGCCAAGCTGCGCGCCATCATCGCCGCTCAGGGCGCCAACCCGGAGCCCCCGCCCCTGGGCGGCCTGCGCCATGAGATCCCCGCGCCTGTGGATGGCGTGGTCACCGCCATCGACAACTTCCAGATCGCCCGCATCGCCCGCCTGGCGGGCGCCCCCCTGGACCCCGGGGCCGGGGTCGAACTGCACCGCAAGCTCGGCGACCCGGTGCGCCAGGGCGAGACCCTCTATGCCATCTATGCCCGCTTCCCTGCCGACTATCGCTTCGCCCGCGCCCTGGCTGGCCAGGACTCGGGCTATGCTATTGCCGAGCCCCTCGGCGACCATGGGGCGGGGACCAACCACTGGCGCGTGCCCATCCGCGTCCGGAGCCGGACCTGACCTCGGGCATGCCCGTCACCCGTCGGCATATGGCTTTGATCAGCAACTGGCCATGCTGTGAGGCGCCGAAAAATAATCGGCATATCCTCCGGAATGAGCACCCATCGGGCTGGGCATCAACAAGGTAAGCGCGTGAACCTGAACTCTCACTCAAGCCTCGTCCTCGGCTTCCCGGACTACCGGGAACCCGCCCGCCGCCTGGCCGCCGCCGCCGGCCTGCCCTACGCTGAGGTCGAGGTCCATCGCTTCCCCGATGGCGAGAGCCGGGTGCGCCTCCCCGCCGGCCTGGGCGAGTCGCTCATTCTTTGTCGCAGCCTGGATCACCCCAACGACAAGCTCATCGAACTCGCCCTGACCGCCAGCGCCGCCCGCGAACTGGGGGCGCGGCACCTGACCCTGGTCGCCCCCTACCTGTGCTACATGCGCCAGGACAAGGCCTTCAACCCTGGCGAGGCCATCAGCCAGCCCATCATCGGCGGCCTACTGGCCCAGTGGGTGGACGCCCTGGTCACCGTCGATCCGCACCTGCACCGGGTGGCGACCCTGGGTGAGGCCATCCCGGTGCCCCAGGCCCAGTGCCTGACCGCTGCCCCCCTGATGGCGGACTTCCTGGCCCGCGAACTGGAGGCCCCGGTCCTCATCGGCCCGGACGAAGAGGCCCAGCAGTGGGTGGCCGCCATCGCCGCCCACGCTGGCCTCGCATACCGGATCGGCGCCAAGGTCCGCCACGGCGACCGCGAGGTCGAGGTCCATTTTCCCGATCCGCCCCCCCCGGGTCGCCACCTGGTCCTGGTGGACGATGTCGCCAGCACCGGCCGCACCCTGGAGGCCGCCGTCGCCGCCCTGGCCGCGACCCGTCCCGCCACCCTCTCGGTCCTGGTCACCCACGCCCTTTTCCTGGAGGGCACCCTGGAGCGGCTGAGCCAGGCCGGGGTGGCCCATGTCTGGAGCACCGACAGCATCCCCCACCCGACCAACCGTCTGGAATTGGCGCCCCTACTGGCGCGGGCCCTGACCCGGCCCCCTGACGAGCTGGACGGCCTGGCCATCTGACGGCCTGCAATCACCGGCTTGCCATGCCTTGGCCGCACCGGCTAGCCTGCCCCTCACCTTCCGGCACCTTGGATAGGACCATTACCGTCATGCGAAGAGCCTTGGACCAGCCGGGTTGCTCGATGACACCCTGGCTAGGCCCTTTTCCGCCACCATACGCCGGTGTTCCCGAAGACGAGTCTTCGCCAACCCTGATTGAAGTGAGCCAGTAGATCCACGATGGAACATTGGTACGCCGTTCACACCAAGGCTCGTGACGAGCAACTGGCCGAGGAAAACCTCCAACGTCAGGGGTTCCACACCTTCCTCCCCCGGGTCAAGGCCGCCCGACGGCGGCGCGGGCGCTGGCATGAAGTCATCGAGCCCCTCTTCCCGGGCTACCTCTTCATCCGCCTCGACATGCTGACCCGGGACAGCTCACCCATCCGCTCCACCCGCGGCGCCCTCGGCCTGGTCCGCTTTGGCGGAGAGCCGGCCATCGTCCCGGCGGAGCTGATCGAGCAGCTCATCGCCGCCGCGACCGACGAACCGGGCGTGGTGCGCCAGGAGCACCTCTTCCAGCCCGGCGATCGCGTCCAGATCCTCAGCGGGCCCTTCACCGGCCTTCCCGCCAGCATCCTCGCCGAGACCGGCGAGGAGCGCGTCCAACTCCTCCTCGACCTGCTGGGGCGGACCAACAAGGTCCTCGTCTCCCGCCATCAGATCGCCCCGGAAGCCTGACCCTGGGCACCATCGCGCCCGAACTTTGGTTTCCAGGCTCATCGCCAAGGGTCGGGGGCGTCTGGCGGGGGTGTCGACAGCTTGGATGCTGTCGTCAAGCCTACAGGGACCCTATTCACGGCGTTCCCCCGCCAGACGCCACCCGACCCGGGAGCGCCACCAACTGATTGGCGGTGAGAACAAAAAAGGCCCGCTTAGCGGGCCTTCAAGGCTGGTGCTTAGCGCCGAGGCAGCTGCGGAAGCAAGCCCTCAGCAGCGCTAGCGGAGCAGCTACTTGGCTGCCAGATCGTCCAGGGCCTTGGCGGGGATGATCTGGGCGTTGAGGGCAGCCTCCTTGGCGCTGCGGCCGAAGGCGACGGCCATCAGGTTGGAGTAGTAGACCACCGGCATCTTGAACTGGGTGCCATAGGTGGCGTTGATCTCGTCCTGATAGACCTCGACGTTCATCTGGCACACCGGGCAGGGGGTGACGATGAGGTCGGCGCCATGGTCGTAGGCGGCCTCGATGATGCCCTTGACCATCTCCTGGGACTTGGCCGGCTCGGAGAAGGCCAGGGCGCCGCCGCAGCATTGCACCTTCTTCTCGTAGCCGGTCAGGGCGTCACCACCCAGGGCCTCCACCAGCTTGTCCAGGTAGCGGGGGTTCTCGTAGGACTCGCCGGCGATGCCGAAGGGGCGGTTGGTCTGGCAGCCGACGTAGCCGGCGATCTTGATGCCGGACAGGGGCTTCTTGACCTTGGCGGCGATGGTCTCGTAGCCGATGTCCTCCACCAAGACCTCGGCCATGTGCTTGATGGGCGTCGCGTTCTTCAGCTTGAGACCGGCCTCAGCCAGGGCGGTGTTGCACTCGGCCAGCAGGGACTGGTCCTCGTGCAGGCGCTCGGCGGCCTCCCGGGTGGACAGCCAGCAGGCGGCGCAGGTGGCGACGATGTCCTGGCCGGCATGGTGCTGCTCGGAGAGGGCGATGTTGCGCGCCGACAGGGTCAGGCGCGGCAGCTCACCGCCGCCGGCGTAGCCGATGGAGGCGGCGCAGCAGTTCCAGTCCGGGATCTCGTTGAGCTGGATGTCGAGCTCCTCGCACATGGTCTGCACCGAGACCAGGTAGTTGGAGGAGGAGGCGCCCTTCTGGGAGGAGCAGCCGGGATAGAAGGAATATTGTCGCTTGGCCATGGGTGTCTCCTCCTCAGGCGCCCTGACGGGCGCCATGCTGGGCGATGCGGGCGTCTTCCAGCTCCTGGGCCTTCTGGATGACTTTCTGGAAGCCGCTCAGGTCCTTGACGGCATGGCCGCCGAGGATCTCCATGGGATTCATGCGGCCGGTCTTCATCATGTTCATGCCCAGCTTCTGCTTCTTGAGGGCGGTCTTGACCCCTTCGCCGAAGCCGTTCATGAAGTAGAGGGCCAGGCCGAGCTTCAGCTCGTTGACCCGCCCCTTCTTCATCAGGTTGTCCCAGAACATCTGGGCGAAGCGGGCGGTCGGCTGGTTCTGGGGTACCAGACCCAGGCGTTTGGCGTAGGTGGCCAGGCCGTGCATGATGTGGGTGATGGGCAGTTCCCGCGGGCAGCGCACGATGCAGTTGTAGCAGGAGGTGCACATCCACATGGAGTCGGAGGACAGGACCTCCTCGCGCTTGCCGGCGCGGATCATCATGAAGATTTCCTGCGGGGGGTGGGCCCAGAACTTGCCCAGGGGGCAGGAGCCGGAGCACACGCCACACTGCATGCACATCTTGACCCACTCGCCCTCCTCGACGTTGGCCTCCACCTCCTTGAGGAAGTTGGTGCGATACCTTTCGATCATCGCCGTGTTCAGATCGCTCATTGTCGGTATTCCTCTCTCCTGGGGCGCGCCGGGGCGCGCCCCAGCTCGTCAGAACTTGAAGGGGCTCATGCCGATCTTTTCGACCGTCGCGGCCATGTCGTTGATGAGTTGCGGGGCCCGCTGGACGTCGGTGATGGCGACCTCGTAGACCTGGATGCGCTCCTGCTCCAGGTTGAGCTGCTGGAGGGTGTCGCCCACCTTGCTCAGGCGCTCGGCGGCCATCTTGGAGCCGCGCACGAAGTGGCACTGGTAGTCGTCGTCGCGGCGGCAGCCCATGAGGACGATGCCGTCATAGCCCGAGTTGAGGGCGTCCGTGATCCAGGACAGGCTGACCGAGCCCAGGCAACGCACCGGGATGACGCGGGCGAAGGGCGAGATCTGGCCGCCGGACTGAGCGGCCATGTCCAGGGCCGGGTAGGCGTCGTTCTCGCAGGCCAGGGCCAGGATGCGCGGCTTCTCGGAGAACTCGTCCGGCATGTCCACGGCCTTGATCTGCTGGCCGACGCTGTCGATGGAGTAGTTCTCGAAGGAGATGACGCGCACCGGGCAGGCGCCCATGCAGGTACCGCAGCGCCGGCAGCGGGACTCGTTGAACTGCGGGTAACGCTGCTCGTCCTCGTTGATGGCGCCGAAGGGGCATTCCACGGTGCAGCGCTTGCACTGGGTGCAGCCTTCCTTGCGGAAGGTCGGGTAGGAGAGGTCGCCAACGCGCGGGTGGGCGGCGGCGCCGCGGGCGGCGTTCTCGGCGGCCTGGATGGCCTTGAGAGTGGCGCCGGCGGCATCGTCGATGGCCTGCTTCATGTCCATGGGCCGACGCACGGGACCGGCGGCGTAGATGCCGGTGCGGCGGGTCTCATAGGGGAAGCAGATGAAGTGGGAGTCGACAAAGCCGTGCTTCAGGTGCGGCAGGTCGGTGCCCTGGCGATAGTCGAGATTGAGGATGGACGGCGGGGCCACCTCCAGGGCCTTGCGCGCGGCGGCCTTCTCCTCCTCGGTGGGGGCCTCGTCCACGGCGAGCTGGGCGTAGGGGTCCGGACCCGAGTTGGGTACCTGGCCGGTGGCGAGCACCACCAGGTCGCACTCCATGGCGGTGTCCTCGTCCAGGATCAGATCCTTGAACTTGACCGTCAGCTTGCCGCCGTTGATGTCCACGGCGCTGGCCTTGCCCTTGGAGAAGGTGACCTGGGCCTGCTGGCCGGCGCGGTAGAAGTCCTCGCCGGCGGCGCCCGGGGTGCGCAGGTCGTCGAACAGCACGGTGGCGTCGCAGCCCGGGTTCTGGGCCTTGAAGTACATGGCCTGCTTGATGGACTCGGTGCAGCAGAAGCCGGAGCAGTAGGGCAGATGCCCCTCTTTGTCCGAGCGCTGGCCGGCGCACTGGATGAAGGCCACCGCCTTGACCTCCTTGCCGTCGGAGGGGCGCTTGAGGGGCCCGCCGTTGGCGGCCTTGGCAAGTCGCTCCAGCTCGAAGTTGGTGACCACGTCCGGTGACTTGCCGTAGGCGAATTCCGGCAACAGGTTGGCGTCGTAGGGCTTGTAGTCGGTGGCCTGGACGATGGCGCCGAAGTTCTCGGTGACCGTGCTGCCGGACTCGACGCTGATGTCGGCGGAGAAGCGCCCCGGGGCGCCACTGGTCTTGGTGACCTTGGCGTTGAGATGGACCTGGATCCTGGGGTTGGCCTGGATGGCGGCGATCATCTCGGCCACGCCCGGCTCCTCGGGCTGGGGCAGGGGCGCGGTGCGGGCGTTGGAGACGCCGACCGGGGCGGCGCGGAAGGGCACGCGCTTGTAGAGGTCCTTGTAGACCCCGCCCAGTTCACCCTCGTCGCACACCAGGTGGACGCCATAGCCGGCCTTGGCCGCCTCCAGGGCGGAGGTCATGGCGGTGACGCCATTGCCCACCACCAGCAAGCTGCGGTTGAGGGTCTGCTCGCCGGAGCCGGTGGGCTGGGTCATGAAGCGGACCTCGGCGCAGGCCATGCGCACGTAGTCGTCCGCCATCTCCTGGGTGGTCTCCTGGTGCTCGTCGCCCTCGGGGCGCAGCCAGATGACGCCCTCGCGCAGGTTGGCGCGGGACATGGCCACCTCGGGGAAGCTGAAGGCCTCGACCTTGGCCCGCCGCGAGCAGGCGGCGATCATGATGTGGGTGGCGTTGCCGGCGGCGATGTCGTCGCGGATCAGTTGCACGCCCTCGGCGGAGCACAGCATGGGGTGCTCCTTGCAGGCGGCCATCTTGCCTTCCCGGGTGGCGATCTGGGAGAGCTGCCTGGCGTCCAGGCGCTCACCGATGCCGCAGCCGGTGCACAGGTAGCCGGCGAATTTCTTGTCTGCTGCCATGGAATTAACCCTCCACTCCGGCGGCGCCGTGAACAACCTGGATGGCGCGCAGCGCCGCGCCGGTGGCATGCTGGACCGCCCGGTTCACGTCCAGGGCATCCGAGGCGCAGCCCGCGGCGAAGACGCCGCCATTGGCCTCGTCGGCCTCGATGAAGCCCTCGCGGTTCAGGACGATGTCGACGGGGAAGCTGGCCTGATCCACCGAGGGCTCCATGCCGATGGCCAGGACCACCAGGTCGAAGCTGTCCGCGTAACGGTTGTAGCCCTCGGTGTCCACGCCGTGGACCACCGGGTTGCCCTCCTTGTCGGCGACGATGGAGGCGGGCTTGGACTTGATGAACTTGACCTGCTCGATGCCTCGCACCTTGGCGTAGAAGTCCTCGAAGCGGTCGATGGCGCGCAGATCGATGTAATAGACGCTGACGTCCGCGTCCTTACCCCAGGCGTCGGCCACGTAGGTGCACTGCTTGAGGCTGGCCATGCAGCAGATGCGCGAGCAGTGCAACAGGTGGTTGCGGTCGCGGGAGCCGGCGCATTGGATGAAGGCGACCTTCTTGGCCTCCTTACCGTCGGAGGGCCGCACCAGCTTGCCGCCGGTGGGACCCTGGGGATCGGCCAGGCGCTCAAACTCCACCGAGGTGATGACGTTGGGGAAGCGGTCATAGCCGTAGGGCTGAATCTTGGCGGCATCGTAGGGCTGCCAACCGGTGGCCCAGATGACGGCACCGCAGGGGAAGTCGACGCTCTCTTCCCGCATGTCCAGGTCAATGGCGTTGTACTTGCAAGCGGCCTTGGCCTGGTCGGCTTCGGGGGTACCGATCAGGCGTGGGTCGAGGACGTACTGGGCCGGGTGGGCCATGCGGTAGGGTAGGTAAGCGCCCTTACGCTTGCCGAGGCCATAGTTGTACTCGTCGTCGAACTCGCTGCTGACGGCCTTCTCGCACTCGCCGCAGGCAGTGCAGTTGCCATTGACATAGCGGGGGGAAATCTTGACGGTGGCGGTGTAGTTGCCCTTCTCGCCCTTAAGCCCCGTGACCTCGGCCATGGTGAGGACGCGCAGGTTGGGGTTCATCTTGGCGCGGCGCTGGTTGATCTCCAGACCACAGGTGGGGAAGCAGAGCTTGGGGAAATACTTGTAGAGCTGGGAGACGCGGCCACCCAGATAAGGACGCTTTTCAACCAGGACGACCTGCTTGCCGGTCTCGGCGGCCTCGAGGGCGGCGGTCATGCCGCTGATGCCACCACCGACCACCAGAATGGTCTCGTTGGTTGCGACGACTTCCGTCATGGACTTTCCTCCGTCTAGCGGAATGGGTTTGGCGAACAACCGGACGGGGGGCGAGCGAGTGGCCTCCGCCGTTGCCGTTTTTGCGGACCCCTTGAAAATCGCCATCCTGGTAATCACTTCAAGGCGCATGGCCAGATCCGGATCCGGTCATGTCTCAAATCAACCTGTTAGAGGTCGTTGCGGCGCCTACTTCCCGCAGGGCCTGGTCAAGACGTAATCCCGCGCAAGAGCGGGATTTTCACTTGGCGAGAATACCCCCTCGCCCCACCAGTCGCTACTATCCATCAGGGATAATTCCCAGTAAGCCAGCCGACTAATCAATTTCGTCATGGCGCGGTACCCGACTGGGTGGACTGTCCGACGGGGTGGACTGCCTGGTGGCGGATGATGGACGACAGGACGGCGTTCACCGGGAGTGACCGTCGCGGCGGGCGCGGGGCCGTCAGGCAGTCAGCCGTGGTCACCGATGGGGGACGGAGGCAACCAGGTCAAGCAATCGCGAACGCTCGCTTGACCTGGTGAGCAGGTGAGGACGGGTGGGCGCTCGGACCCGGGGCGGGATGGAGATCAGGGGCGACGAGGTTGGCCTAGCCCTTGCGCAGGCGGGCGTAGATCTCGTCCTTCAGTTCCGCGCGGCGGAATTTCATGGATTCAATGCTTTCGTCGGCGATGGGGGAACCGCGCTCCTCGAGTTCGCGGATCTCATCATCGAGGCTGTCGTGTCGCTTGACCAGGTCGGCGAACGCCGCGTCGGTCGCGCACAGGGCCTCGAGCTTCTGGTGATATTCCGGAAATTCGTGATCGATGTCGTGGTGCTCGGAAAGCATTTCGCCTCTCTCTCAGGTTCAGGGGCGGCAACGGACCCGACGGGCGAGGCCGGTGCCAGCGGGAGATGAGCCACGCTCGCCGGCCAGGCCGGCGAGCATCCAGCAGAGTCGGGGACCGGTTGATCAGCCCTTCTTGCGCTCCTGTACCTCCTTGATCACGGCCTCGGCCACCTGCTTGGGGCAGGGCGCGTAGTGGGAGAATTCCATGGAAAACTGCCCACGCCCGGAGGTCATGGTGCGCAGGTCGCCGATGTAACCGAACATCTCGCTCAGGGGGCAGTCGGCCTTGACGCGCACCCCGTTGGGTCCCGATTCCTGCGCCTTGATCATACCCCGACGGCGGTTCAGATCGCCAATGACGTCACCGACGTGGTCCTCCGGGGTGAAGACGTCGACCTTCATGATCGGCTCCATCAACTGGGGCGCGGCCTTGGGCACCGACTGGCGATAACCCCCCTTGGCGGCGATCTCGTAGGCGATGGCGGAGGAGTCCACCGGGTGGTAGCTGCCGTCGATGAGGGTGACCTTGACGTCGAGCAGCGGGAAGCCGGCCAGGACGCCTTCCTTCATGCTGTCCTTGAAGCCCTTGTCCACCGCGGGCCAGAACTCGCGGGGGACAGTGCCGCCGGTGACCACGGACTCGAACTGGTAGCCGGCACCGGCTTCACCAGGTTCGATGGCATAGTCGATGCGGGCGAACTGGCCCGAGCCGCCGGTCTGCTTCTTGTGGGTGTAGCTGTCCTCGATGCGCTTGGTCAGGGTCTCGCGGTAGGCCACCTGGGGCTTGCCGACCTCGACCTCGATGCCGTGGGTGCGCTTGAGGATGTCGACCTTGATGTCCAGGTGCAGCTCGCCCATGCCCTTGATGATGGTCTCGCCACTCTCCGGGTCGGTCTCGACGCGGAAGGAGGGGTCCTCCTGGATCATCTTGTTAAGGGCCACGCCCAGCTTGTCGGCGCCATTCTTGTCGCGGGGGGCGATGGCGATGGAGATGACCGGGTCGGGGAAGACCATGGGCTCCAGGGTCGCCGGATGCTTGGGGTCGCAGAGGGTGTGACCGGTCTGGGTGTTCTTCATCCCCAGCAGGGCGACGATGTCGCCGGCCTGGGCCGAGTCCAGTTCCTCGCGGGAGTCGGCGTGCATCTCGACGATGCGGCCGATGCGCTCGGTCTTGCCGGTGAAGGTGTTCAGCACCGAGTCGCCCTTCTTGATCTTCCCGGAGTAGATGCGGGTGAAGGTCAGGGCGCCGAAGCGGTCGTCCATGATCTTGAAGGCCAGGGCGCGCAGGGGCCGCTCGGGATCGACGATGGCGTACTCGCCGGTCTCGTTGCCCTCCAGGTCGACCTCAGGCTGGGGCTTGACCTCCATGGGATTGGGCAGGTAGTCCACCACGGCGTCGAGCACTAGTTGCATGCCCTTGTTCTTAAAAGAAGAGCCGCAGTAGGTGGGGAAGAAGTCCAGGTTGATGGTGCCCTTGCGGACGCAGGCCTTGATCGTCTCCAGGTCCGGCTCCTCACCCTCCAGATACTTCTCCAGGGCCTCGTCGTCCTGCTCCAGGGCGATCTCGATCAGCTTCTCGCGCCATTCCTCGACCTGGTCGGCCATGTCGGCGGGCACGTCCTGGATGCTGTAGTTCTCCGGGGCGCCGGAGTCGTCCCAGACCCAGGCCTTACGGGTCAGCAGATCGACCACGCCGACGAAGCTGCTCTCCAGGCCGATGGGCAGGACCATCACCAGGGGGCGGGCGCCCAGCACGTTCTGCACCTGATCGACGACGCGATAGAAGTTGGCGCCGATGCGGTCGAGCTTGTTGACGTAGATGATGCGGGCGACGCGGGAGTCGTTGGCGTAGCGCCAGTTGGTCTCGGACTGGGGCTCGACGCCGCCGGAGCCGCAAAAGACGCCGATGCCGCCGTCCAGGACCTTGAGGGAGCGATAGACCTCGATGGTGAAATCGACGTGGCCGGGGGTGTCGATGACATTCAGCCGACAGCCCTTCCACTGGCAGGAGGTGGCGGCGGACTGGATGGTGATGCCGCGCTCGGCCTCCTGCTCCATGAAGTCCATGGTGGACTCGCCGTCATGCACCTCACCCAGGCGGTGAATCTTGCCGGTGAGCTTGAGAATACGCTCGGTAGTCGTCGTCTTTCCCGCGTCCACGTGGGCGAAGATACCGATGTTTCGGTAGTTTGAGAGGTCTGTCATTGCTGCTTCCTGGGGTTTACCAAACCGGGCCTGGTGGGGTTTGGAACGAAACCGCGCCAAGGATCGGGGGACGAGAGGAGACGGGAGTTGCGAGGCCCGCCTCTAAGAAACCCTCAATTATAGGCACGTTAAGCGATTACAGACAAGAATCCCCGGCAATAATTTCTCCACGTTCCATGGTGGCCCCGCAGTATGCTTTACCCCCGCTTAACTCTCAGGATCGACCCAGGACATGCAACCCGGCATCTCCGCTCTTCTGGCCCGCCCGGATCTGCTCGACCGTCTGCGCGGCCAGCGCCTCGCCCTGCTGGGGCACCCCGCCTCCCTGACCGCGGCGGGGGAGCATGGCCTCGATGCCCTGCGGGCGACGCCCGGCCTCGAACTGGTCGCTGCCTTCGGTCCCCAGCATGGGATGCGGGGCGACAAGCAGGACAACATGATCGAGAGTCCGGACTATCGCGACCCCCTCCATGGCATTCCCGTCTTCAGCCTCTATGGCGAGGTCCGCCGTCCGACGGCCGCCATGCTGGCGACCTTCGATGTCCTGCTGGTGGACCTCCAGGACATCGGCACCCGCATCTATACCTATGTCACTACCCTGGCCTATTTGCTCGAGGCCTGTGCCCGGCTCGGCAAGCCGGTGTGGGTGCTGGATCGCCCCAACCCCGCTGGCCGCCCGGTGGAAGGGACGCTCCTGGAGTCCGGCTGGGAGAGCTTCGTCGGCGTCGCCCCCCTGATCATGCGCCATGGCCTGACCTTCGGCGAACTGGCCCGCTGGCTGGCGGCCTGGCTGCGCCGGGACCAGGGCCTGACCGTCGACCTGGAGGTCGTCGCCATGACCGGCTATCGCATCGACGCCGCCCCCGGCTATGGCTGGCCCCTCCACGAGTGGCCCTGGGTCAATCCCAGCCCCAATGCCTCCAGCCTCAACATGGCCCGTTGCTTCCCCGGCACCGTGCTCCTCGAAGGCACCACCCTGTCCGAGGGGCGGGGGACGACAGTGGCCCTGGAGATCCTGGGGGCGCCAGACATCGACGGCCGTCGCCTCCTCAGCCGCATGCGCGAGTGGCGGCCGGACTGGCTGGCCGGCGCCCTGCTGCGGCCCTGTCACTTCGAGCCGACCTTTCACAAGCACGCCGGGCAACTCTGCTCCGGCATCCAGATCCATACCGACCTGGCGAGCTACGACCACCCGCGTTTCCGCCCTTACCGGCTGGTGGCCCTTTTCCTCAAAACCCTGCGCCGGGAATATCCGGATTACCCGCTATGGCGGGTCTTCCCCTATGAATACGAGACCGAGCGCCTGGCCATCGATCTCCTGGCTGGCGGCACCTTGCTACGCGATTGGGTCGACGACCCCCAGGCCACCCCCGACGACCTGGAGGCGCGCCTGGTCGCGGACGAGGCCGTCTGGGGCGAGGAGCGCGCGCCCTATCTGCTTTATGATTGACCCCAGGGATCCTGAGGACGACCAAGTACCCTTGATCGATCACCAAGGGCGCAAGGCACGACCAACTTACCCTAGCGATTTGCCCCGCTCGCTTTCACGAGGGGCTCGCCTTACCCCTGACGATAAATGACCCCATGAGGTACTGTCGCCAGAGGGCCAGGTCTTTCAAGCAAAACAAACAAATCTTGAGGAGGTTACCGCCATGATTGAGCCCATGATCGCCGCCACCGAGCCCGCCGCCGTCGAACTCAAGGCCGGCCAGACCATTTACTGGTGCAGTTGCGGCCTGTCGGCCAACCAGCCTTATTGCGACGGTTCCCACACCGGGGATTTCAATCCCGTGCCCTTCACCGCCGAGGCCGACGGTACCTATTACCTCTGTCAGTGCAAGCAGACCGCCACCCCGCCCCTGTGCGATGGCGCCCATAACCGCTTCGCCGAGGGTGGACAGGACTGAGGTTAGAGGGGGTCGAAAGCCCTCCTGTGTCCGGTCGAAAACCGCCCCGCCGCGGGTGGGCCATTCACGCCCCCGTCCCCGTCTTCATCTCCGTCTCCGTCAGCCGCCGTTCCGTTTCCGCCCGCAGCGCCGCCAGCGCGGGGCTGATGGTGAGCGGATAAGCAGCCGCCGGGGCGTCGAGAGTCCGGAGCTCGGGCGGCAGGCTGGCCAGTTGCTCCTGGGTGTGGCGGGCGATGTCCGCCAGTGATTTGGCCGGGCCCAGGCGTTTGCCGTTGGCCATGACCGGCTCCAGAAGGGGCCTGCCCCCCAGGTCCTCCGCCATCAGCCCGAGGGTGTCGCCGCGCATTAGGCCGTCCTGGTACTGGCGGAAGACCTGCTTGCGCCCGGGCAGGGTGACCTTGGCCGCCGACTGCTTCATCCGCGCCTGGCCGGCGTATTCGGTGAGCTTGTAGGCGCATTCCAGATAGGGCGCATCCGCCGAGGTGTCGAGCCGGGTGCCGATGCCGAAGCCGGTGATGGGCGCGCCGGCGGCGAGCAGGTCCCGGAGGCGGTATTCGTCCAGGTCGCCGCTGGCGAAGATTTGGATGTCCGGGAAACCCCCCTCGTCCAGGATCCGCCGCACCCCTTGGGACAGCGCCAGGAGATCGCCGCTGTCCAGGCGGACGCGCTGGACCCGGATGCCCTCCTTGTCCAGCCGTCGGGCGGCGGCGACGGCGTGGCGGGCGCCCCGCAGGGTGTCATAGGTGTCGATGAGCAGGGTGGTATTGGTGGGATTGGCCCGGCAGAAGTCGACGAATGCCTCCTGCTCGCTCGGGTGGGCCTGGACGAAGGAGTGGGCCATGGTGCCGAAGATGGGGATCTCGTACAGGGGCTCCGCTAGCACCGTGGAGGTGCCGATGAAGCCGGCGATGTAGGATGCCCGGGCCGCGGCCAGGCCGGCGTCGGCGCCGTGGGCCCGCCGCAGCCCGAAATCGACCAGGCTGGCGCGACCCTTGGCGGCAAGCACGCAGCGCGCCGCCTTGGAGGCGACCAGGGTCTGGTAATGAAGGATGTTGATTAGCCGGGTCTCGACCAGTTGCGCCTCGCCGATCGGCGCCTCGACGCGGATCAGGGGCTCGTTGGGGAAGAAGGGGGTGCCCTCCGGCAGGGCATGGACCTCGCCGGTGAACCGCCAGCCGGCCAGGTAGTCGAGCAGGGCCGGGGAGAAGCGGCGGGTACCGCGCAGATAGGCGATCTCGGCGGCGGAGAAGTGCAGCCGGGACAGATAGTCGAGGGCGTTGTCCAGACCACAGGCGATGAGGAAGGACCGCCCGGGGGGCAGGGCGCGGGCGAAGAACTCGAAGACCGCCCGTTCCCGCATGCCCCCGGTGACATAGGCCTCCAGCATGGTCAATTGATAGAGATCCGTCAGCAGGGGGCTGGTCAGGGGGTTCATTGTCTTTACCTATCGGAATTGAACCTATCGCAATTGCAAAAGCACTTTCGTTTTTTCCCTCCCACCTGGTCCCAGCCGCGCCAGGCCACGCCAGGTCAGATAAGGCCAGATCATGTCTGACCATGCTGCCGCCCTGTCCCGCAATGTCCTCGTCCGACCGAAACGCCAATTCTTCAGGGATAAATTCCTAGGTCGGTGGTCGCCACCAGGGTGGCGCCGGCACCCGCCATACGCCGCAAGGCCAGGCGCTCATCGTCCGGATCGAGATTCACGGCCCGACAGGCATCGGTCAGGACGATGACCCCATAGCCCGCCCGCCGCAGATCGAGGGCGGTGTTGCTGACGCAATAGTCCGTCGCCAGGCCGGCGACGAAGAGCCGACGCAGGCCCTGACGGCGCAGGGTGGCGCTCAGGGGCTGGCCCCCCTCATCCTCGGCCAGGAAGGCGGAATACTGGTCCTCCGCCCGGTGCTGGCCCTTGGAAAAGATCAGGGGCTTGGGTGCCAGGTCCAGGCGGGCGTCAAAGGCCGCGCCGGTGCTGTTCTGGACGCAGTGGGGTGGCCAGGGACCGCCCTGGGCCTGGAATGAGCAGTGGTCCGCCGGGTGCCAGTCGCGGGAGTAGAGGACGGGAAGACGCTGGCGAAGGAAAGCGGTGATGACCCGGTTCAGGGGTGGGATGATGAGCTGCCCCTCCTGAATGCCGAGGGCGCCGCCGGGCATGAAGTCGCGCTGCACGTCAATCACTAGCAGGGCATCGCCGGCTTTCAGGGTCACGGCGGGCATCAAGAGATTTGGGTTCATGGCGGGGGGCTCTGGCGGGCGGGTGAGGATGGCGCCGTGGCTGGTGAAGGAGTATCCATCGCCCATCCAGTCGCGGTTGTTCCGGGCTGGCTGGCTCTCTGGCTGGCCAGCGGGCATGACCTGGCACTAAAGTATCGGTAAAACCCACCTTCTCCGCCAGCGGTGCCATGCCAACCAGTCCCAGTTCCGGACCTATCTTGCGCCTGATCCTGGGCGACCAGCTCAATCCCCGTCATTCCTGGTTCGCCGTCACCAGCCCGGACGTGGTCCATGTCCTGATGGAGATCCGCCAGGAGACGGACTATGTGCTTCATCATGCCCAGAAGGTGCTGGCCATCTTCGCCGCCATGCGCGATTTCGCCCGCCAGCTCAAGGCCAACGGCCACCGGGTGCGCTATGTCGCCATCGACGATCCCGCCAACCGTCAATCCCTCCCCGCCAACCTGGAGGCCCTGATCCAGCACTACGCCGCCTGCGCCCTGGAGTACCAGGCCCCGGACGAGTGGCGGCTGGACGCCCAACTGGCGGACTGGGCGCGCCGTCAGCCGATCCCCTGCCGGATGGTGGACAGCGAGCACTTTTATACCGAGCGCGGCACGGCCGCTGAGAACTTCAAGGGCCGCCGGCAGTGGCTGCTGGAACACTTTTACCGCACCCTGCGCCGGCGGCATCAGGTCCTGCTGGATGCGTCCGGTCAGCCCGTGGGCGGCCAGTGGAATTTCGACAGCGAGAATCGCAAACCCTGGCCTGGCACCCCCCCCGAGCCCGCCGATGCACGTCCCGCTCACGACCATACCGCCCTGTGGCGCACCATCCAGGCCGCCGGCGTCATCACCCTGGGCGATCCCCAGGCCGCCGCCTGCCGCTGGCCCCTCAATCGCGCCGAGGCCCTGGCGCAACTCGACGCCTTCGTCTCCGGGGCCCTGCCCTACTTCGGCGACTTTCAGGATGCCCTGTCCTCCCGCGGTTGGCGCCTCTTTCACTCCCTGCTGTCCTTCGCCCTCAACACCAAGATGCTCGACCCCCGCGAGGTGATTGAGGCCGCCGAGGCCGCCTGGCGCGCCGGCCGGGCGCCCCTGGCGGCGGTGGAGGGCTTCATCCGCCAGATCCTCGGCTGGCGGGAATACGTGCGCGGGGTCTATTGGGCGAACATGCCGGGCTACACCGAGGTCAATTTCTTCGACCACCAGCGCCCGCTACCCGCCTGGTTCTGGACCGGCCAGACGCGCATGGCCTGCCTGGCCAGCGCCATCGGCCAGTCCCTGGCGCAGGCCTATGCCCATCACATCCAGCGCCTGATGGTGATTGGGAACTTTGCCCTGCTCGCCGGCCTGGACCCGGTGGAGCTGCACCGCTGGTACCTGGGCATCTATATCGACGCCTTCGAGTGGGTGGAGGCGCCCAACACCCTGGGCATGAGCCAGTTTGCCGACGGCGGCCGCATGGCCACCAAGCCCTATGTCAGCAGCGCCGCCTACCTGGACCGCATGGGCGACCATTGCCGGGGCTGCCATTACGACAAGAAGGCCAAGGAGGGCGAGCGGGCCTGTCCCTTCAACCTTCTCTACTGGGACTTCCTCGCCCGTCACGCGGAGCGGTTGCGGCCCAATCCCCGCCTGGGGCTGGTCTACCGCAACCTGGACCGGATGGACCCGGAGAGCCTGGCGCGGTGGCGGGCCCAGGCCGCAAGGATGCTCGACCGGTTGGAGGAGCTGTGATGCCATCCGACCCTATGATGACCCTCCGCCGGGTTCCCCCCCAGAGACACCGCACGTGAACCGCTTCACCGCCATGCTGACCTTTATCGAAATCAGCGCCATCATCGTCTTCGCCGTCTCCGGTCTGATCGTGGCCGTGCGCAAGGGCATGGACATCGTCGGCGTCTTCACCGTGGCCTTCGTCGCCGCCTTTGGTGGCGGCACCCTGCGCGACGTCCTGCTGGACCGTCGCCCCCTCTTCTGGGTGGAGCATCAGGAATACGTCTGGCTGGTGATGGCCCTGACCCTGGTGGTCCCACCCTTCACCAAATTCCTCGGCCATCGCTGGGCGGAGCGGGTCATGCAGGCCACCGACGCCCTGGGGCTGGGCCTGTTCGCCGTCTCCGGCGCCGCCCTGGGCCTGGCGGCGGATCTGCCCCTCCTGCCGGTGGTCCTGATCGGGGTCATCACCGGCGTCTTCGGCGGGGTCTTGCGCGACGTCCTATGCAACGAGATCCCGGTGGTCTTTCAGGACCACCGCCCCTACGCCCTCTGCGCCTTCGCCGGTTGTTGGGTGTTCGTCGGGCTGGAAACCCTGGGGCTGGCCTCCTGGCTGACCCTGCTCGCCGGCACGGCCACCACCGCCGGACTCCGCCTCCTGGTGCTGGCGGCTGATTGGCGCATCCCGCCCTGGCCGCCCGCGCCGCGTCAGTAAACGCTATATTAATTAGACCGTTAACCGCTTCCGAGGCAGGTGTAAGGGCTCTTGGTTGCCCTTCCCTTGAGCTGGCAGAAATGGCTTTGTTTCGCAAAAAGCCCTTTGTGGTCGGGCTAAGAAGGGCCGCCTTACCGCTACCGGTGAAAGAAGCAGGCCCGCCTTTTCATGTTAAAAGTCTGTCTTAAATCGGGATTCGCTATAACCGCCACCCATGAGCCACGACCAGAACTTCAAGAATCTCATCGTCGACTACCCCCACCAGGCCATCGACTTCTTCGCCGCCGTCGAGGCCCAGGCGGTCGACGCCGGGGCGCGCATCCTACCGATCCGCGAGGAGCAGCTCAAGGAACGCCTCGGCGAGCGCTTTCGCGAGCTCGACGTCCCCCTGCTGGTGGAATGGCCCGACGGCCGCCGCGCCGCCCTGCTGTTCGTCTTTGAGGAAGAAACCGAGCCGGCGCGCTTTTCCATCCACCGGCTGGCGCATTACTGCCTGGACCTGGCCGAGCTCTACGCCACCGACCGCGTCGTCCCGGTCGTCATCTTCCTGCACCCCGGCGCCTTCCCGACCCGGCTGGCCTTGGGCAGCGAGACCCGGACCTATCTCGATTTCCGTTACCTGGCCTGCGCCCTCAAGCAGATCCCGGCCCGCGACCATCTCCACAGCCCCAACCTGGTCGCCCGGCTCAATCTGCCCAACATGGCCTATGCCCCGGAGGACAAGCTGCTGGTCTATGCTCAGTCGGTGCGCGGCCTGATCGAACTGGAACCGTCCACCGAGAAACGGCTCAAATACCTTGACTTCGTCGACATCTATGCCGACCTGGATGACAATGAACGTCAGCTTTACACCCAACTCTACCCGCACGAGGTGGCCACCATGAGCGGTTTCGCGCAGCGTTTTCTGGAGAAAGGCCGAGAGGAAGGTCGAGAGGAAGGCATGCAGCAAGGGATGCAGCAGGGCATGCAGCGTGGGGAAGCGCGGATCCTGACCGCCCAGCTCCGCCTGCGCTTCGGCGATCTGCCCGCAGTCGTCTATCAGCGGATCGAGACGGCCGATGCCGAGACCCTGCTGCGCTGGTCCGAGCGCGTGCTCACCGCCAAGACCCTGGACGAGATTTTGGCCGATTGAGCCTGGACCGGCGGCGGCACCAAAAAATACCCTGTTCGTCAATGGCGAGCCGGCATCGGCCAGACTGATCCGACGCGACCTCGTCAACGCCTCTTAAAGCCCTGTTCACGGCGCCCATTGGCCCAGGACGGCCAGGATCGGCGCGATGGCGGGTGGTTCGGGGCGGTCGGCAAAGAGGCGCCGGACCAGGCCGCGGTGCGAGGCCTCGACGACCAGGGGTTCGATGCCAGGCAGGCGGGCTGATTCCAGGCTGACCAGGCCGTCGCCCAAGGTGTCCCCGGCGGCGGTATCCCAGTGCTCCAGGTGGGGCGCCAGGTCCTCGGCCCCGGCGGCGATGACCGCGGCCTTCAAGGCCGCCATCTGCTCGTCGACCAGGTTGGCCAGTCGCCCGGCGACGATGAAGACCGGCACTTCCGCCGGCCAGGGGCGGCTGTTGAGAGCGCGCAGAAAGTCGCTGTCGGGACGCAGGTCGATCTTCGCCTCGCCGAGGCCATCGCGCAGGCCGGCCGCCAGGTCGCGGGGCCGCTGGGCCGGGCTGGCGAAGTGATCGCGCACTTCCAGCCAGACGCGCAGCCGCGCCCACTCCGAACCGGCATTGGGGGTGCCGATCAGGATGACGCCGGCGACGCTGGGGCCACCGATCCCCGGTGCACCCTGTCCCGGGCCAACGGGATGCCGCCAGCGGGAGACGAAATCCCGCGCCACCAGGCCGCCCATGCTGTGGCCGATGAGCACCACCGGCGGGCTGGGGGGCAGGCTCGGCCAGAGCTCCGCCAACCAGTTAGCGCTGCGGTCGATGCCCTGGTCGTTGGGATAGCGGTATTCCCAGACGGCATGGCCCGCCGCCGTCAGGGCGGGTGCCAGGTCGTCCCAGATGTCGCCGGGCTCGTCCAGGCCATGGATCAGGACCAGGGACAGCGCCGCCCCGGCGGGTTGGTTCGCTGTCCCGCTAGCGGGCGCGCGCCGGTGCAGGCCATGCCAACCGTCGTCCGGGTTCATGGCGGCGGGGAACCAGGCGCGTAGCTGATCGTGGACCCAGGTCCGCACCTCGCGCTCAGCGCGGGGGTGGGCCTCCGCCCACCAGGTCCAGGCCGCCGTCAGGGCGACCAGGAGCAGCAGCAGGGCAAGGAGCCAGCGCCCGGAGCGGCGGGGCCGGCGCGGGGGGGAGCGGGTCATGAGTGGGGTCGGGGGATCATGGTGGCGACGGGGGCATCCGGGTGACCGGGGCGATCAAGCGGGGGATCTGCGGCACGGGCGCGTCCCAGCTTCAGGATAACCCAGGGGTTGCGGTCCCCATCATCAGCCACAGGCCGGTTTACGCCCCGCGCGCCGGGCGGCCTCGAACTTCGCCATGGCTGGTCCCATGGCCGCCTCCAGTTCCTCCAGCCGGGTCTCATGGGCGGGATGGGTGGAGAGAAATTCCAGGGGCTGGCCGCCCCCCGCCTTGGCCATGTTGCGCCACAGGTCGAGACTGGCGCGGGGGTCGAAGCCGGCCTGGGCCATGAGGTCGAGGCCGAGTTGGTCGGCCTCGGACTCGTGGGTGCGGCTGTAGGGCAGCAGCAGGCCATACTCGGCGCCCAGGCCCAGGGCGCCGCGCAGGACCTCGTGCCCCAGGCTGCCGGGGTTGTCCGCCAGCAGGTCGACGATCATCAGGCCGCCCTTGACCGCCATCTCCTGGGTCAGGCGTTCGTTGCCGTGGTCGGCGATGACGTGGGCGATCTCGTGGGCGATGACCGCGGCCAACTGGTCCTGGGTCCGGGCGACCTTGAGCATGCCGCTGTTGACGCCGATCTTGCCGCCGGGCAGGGCGAAGGCGTTGGGGGTCTGGTCCTGGAAGAGGGCCACCGACCACCGCGCCTCGGTGTGCTCGGGTGGCAGTTTCTCGATCAGGGCCCGGGTGATGCAGGTCAGGCGGGCATTGGCGCGCGGATCCTGGGCGAGGGGTTGGGTCTGCACCAGGGACTGGAAGGCCCGGTCGCCCATCTCGGCCATCTGGCTCTCCGGGATGAGGGCGATGCGCTTGCGGCCCGCCGGCGACTCCTCGCACCCGGTGACGGCGATGGCCAGGCAACAGAGGGTCAGGGCTTTGATGAAGTCGTTCATGGGTGATGGCGGGGGGGTGGATTGCCGATCGGGGCCTGGTCGGAACTCTGGTCAGCCAGGGGCCAAATGAGCGCGAAAGTCACGAGGAAGTCTTTCATAGTCAGGGGCGTGGCTCGCCGCCCCATGACAGTTAGCTCAGATCGAACCTCATCAGCCCAGATCCCCCAGGGTAGCCTCAATCAACCCTGTTCGGCGTTGTCCAGGGCCTCGCGGAAGGCGGAGAAGATCAGCCGGCGCGCCTCTTGCTCGTCCAGCTCGGGGACTTCCCAGGACATGATGCGGCAGTACTTTTTGACCAGGTGCTGGACATCCTGCACCAGTTCCTGGTGGTAGCGGTTGAGTTCGATTTGTTCCAATCCGGCCATGGTGCTGTCCTCTCTGCGGGGGGGGAAGGGGGCGCGACGGTGCGCGCCCGGATAACTCCATAGTGTCCGGTCCGCGCACCGAGGTCAATTATCGGACTGGAGCGCTTCCCGATTGACAGGGGGCATACCCCGTCATACGCTCCGTCATACAACCGCAGGGGAGAAAGGAGATGCGAGTCAACGCCAGGCTCGACGACGCGCACGCCAGAAAACTCGATGAGCTCTGTCAGCGCACGGGGTGCAGTCGCACCGAGGTGTTGCGGGCCGCCATCGATCGCTACTACTCTGAAGAGGCTACCGAGCCCCGGAGCGCAGCCGACATCCTGCGCGAAAACGCCTTCATCGGCTGCGGGGATGCCGACTCTGAACTTGCGCGGGATTACAAACATCGCTTGAACGAATCAGCGCGAACAGCGCTGACGTGAGTCCTGACCTAGCGGATCCGGGAGTATTGATTGGCGAAGGCTAAATAGCGGTGAAGCATCCATGTCCTCAAGTGTCCTTCCCCCCGACAACCCCGACCGGCGACGGCTACTGCTGGCTGCGGTGGCCGCTACATTGGGCGGCAATCCTGGCGCCTGGCCCTGGTCCGCGTCTGGGACCGCCCTGGCATCTTCCTTGAATCCAGCCCCGGGTACCACCGCTCAAGGCCCCGGTCGGCTGCCAGCGGCGTCGGGCCGGGGACACGACGTGCTAATCCTGGGCGCGGGTATCTCCGGTCTGGTCGCCGCTTATGAACTGCACTTGGCGGGCTGCCGGGTACGTATCCTGGAGGCCCGCGACCGGGTCGGCGGGCGCTGCTGGACTCTGCGCGGCGGCGATCGAGTTGTCGAATATGGTGGGGCGGAACAGACCTGCCAATTTCCGGCTGGCGAGTATCTGAATGCTGGCGCCAACCGAATCCTGCCATGGCACCGGGGCGTGCTGGACTATGTTCACCAATTCGGATTGCCGCTGGAACTCTTCGCCAGCGGTCCCCAGAGCGAGAACTGGATCCTGCGCCAAACCCCGGGCCATCCCCTCACCGGACAAAAGCTGCGCTTCCGTCAGTTGAACCGGGATGAGATCGGCCATGCCATGCAGCGGCTGCTGGAGTTGCTGGGCCCGGCGGCCGAGCGGGGCGGGGCGGCCTATGACTTGGCCGCCTGGGCGCGGCATTTCGGCGAACTCGACTCCGCTGGTCGCTACACGGGCAGCCCGGCACGCGGTTATCGCATCCCTCCCGGTGGCGCCGACCGCCCGGAAGAGCTGGAGACGCCCTTTGCCGCCGCTGATCTCTGGTCCTATGGTGCCATGAGCGACATACCCGCCGAGGTTAATAGCCCCGCCTTTCCCACCCCCGTCCTGACCCTGTCGGGGGGCATGGACCGGCTACCCAAGGCACTGGCCTCGGCGCTGCCGCCGGATTGCCTAAGGCTGGGCGCCGAGGTGGTCCGGCTGCGGCAGGACGCCACCGGGGTGACGGTGACCTGGAAGGAGCTAGCCACCGGCGCACTCCACGAGGAGCGGGCTCAGCAAGTGATTTGCACCTTGCCCTTCATTCTCCTGTCGCGCATCGATAGCGATTTCACACCGCCCACCCAGGCGATCATCGGCGCCCTGGCTTATAAACCCGTCGTCAAGGTGGGGCTGGATTTCCGCCGCCGGTTCTGGGAGCGGGACGACGGCATCTATGGCGGTTATTCCTTTATCGATGATCCGAACGTCATCCTCATGTACCCCAGTCAGGGCCTCGGCCAGGGCGGTGTGCAAGCCCGCGAACCGGCCGGGGTCTCGGTCGATGCGCAAGGCTCATGCCAGGGTGGTGGGGATTCCCGGTATCAGGCGGCGACTGTCTCTCCTGAGAGTGGTGTTCCCGGGCCAGCGGTGGGAGCTGCTCCCGGCGGTGGCCTGGTCACCCTGTACTACCCTCCCTCCCGTGACAGTCTGCGGCTTACCGGACTGGCCCCCGAGGCGCGGTACCAGGCGGCGCTGAGGGACCTGGAGTATCTGCACCCTGGCTCCAGCCCGGAGCTGCGTACAGCGCTCTCCATCGCCTGGTCCCGCATCCCTTATAGCGCTGGCTGCGCCGGGCTCTGGACCGCCAGGGCCCGCAAACAGGATCTCCCGCGGCTGGCGGCCGGAGACCGGCGGGTTCTGTTCGCCGGCGAGCACGTCAGCCATATCCCGGCTTGGATGGAGGGGTCGGTTCAGTCCACCCACGCCGCCCTGGACTTGCTCCATCGCCAGTGGCGCAGCCAAGCGGAGGCCGTCTCATGAAGTGTGGCTATCCCCGTTATCTCAAGGCCATTCAGGTCGTCAGTCTCGGTCTGGTCTTGACCCAGGCCCAGGTCCAAGCTCAGGCCCCAGCCCCAGCCCCGGCCCAGCCCTTCTCCGTGTCGGCGGCCAAGTCAGCGGCGCTGGGGGAGGACGGACTCTACGCCACCCTGTGCTCAGCCTGTCATGGCCATGGCACGGCATCCATCGGCCCCTATCCACCTCTGTTCGGCAGCGCCATCCTGGCCACCGCCGGGCCCGCCTACATTGCCATCAAGGCCCTGCAGGGCTCCGGGAATATGCTGCCTCTGTGCAGCTGGGCCAGCGACGAGGAACTGACCCGTCTCGCCAACGACCTAGCCCAGGCGAACGGCAGCGCGCAACCCGCCATCACCCTTGAGGAGGTCGCCACCCTGCGCCCCGCCACGGACGAGTGTCCCGATGTGAAATAGCGCTTGCCGGCATGATTTGACGAGTTAGCCCCGCCGTTAAGCCAGTTCCGAGGCTTTATCAGCGCCTGTTGCTGGAACATTCCGTTTCCTTATCAGCATGCCAAGACTTTAGACTCCTCGGATGGATATGGTTTTCGAATGTTTGACGGGGACTTACGATTGATCCTCTGCTGAGGGTGCAGAGGGGGCTGAGCTGGCTGAGGGAGCTTGGAGCGGCAGCGGTGGGATGGGACATTCGAGGACGGCGCCGATGGCCCGTAGCACCTCCAGTTCCGCTGGACTGACCTTGGCATCCAGGAGGATGGCGGCGGCGCAGGCCTGCAAGAGGTCCCGCTTGGCCTGGGGCTTGAGCTGCCGGAGTTGCCGTAAGCTGGCATCGAGGCGCTGATGATCCAGGGTGGTAATGTCCAGGAGCCTGCCCGCCGGCAGGCCAAGGCGCTCGACCCCAAGACGGAACGCCTGGTCGCTGATGGCCTCGTCCTCTTGCAGCCGGGCCACCAGGGTGAGGATCAGGGCGCAGTCCGCCGCCAGGTGCTGGCAGTCCACCTGACCCTTGGCGCCAGCCCGGGGCCGGCCGGGGCCGCGGCCCCCGTCCAGCCCAGCGATGAGGATGCGCGACAGGCACCACTCGAACAGTCGCACCCGACCGTCGGCGGCGATCAGGGTGGTCAGGGCGGCGCCGAAGGTCTCCGTCTGGGGGGCGGAGAGTTGCCGCAGGGCCGGCAGGGACAGATCCACCAGGGGCAGGCGAAATTCCCGGGCGGTAGCCAGGACGCTGGGCCAGAGGCGGAGGGTCTCCGCCCCCAGGCCACTTTCCAAGTGGGTTTCCAGATGGGCGAGTTGGCGACGACGTATGCCCTCGTCGCCGTCCAGCAGCAGGGCGAAGACCAGGGCCTGGGCGCCGTAAGGCTCGCGGGCCGCCCAGCGCAGGGTGGCGGGCAGTTCGCGGATCAGGGACTGGGCATGGCGCAGGTGGGTCTCGTCGGGCTGGCCGATCTGGTCGATCGCCTCCTGGACCCTTTCCGGGGTGACTTCCGGGGCCGCCGCCCCCAAGCCCCCGGCGTCTGGCGTGGCTGGCTGCTCCCCGGTCTCTAGGTCCAAGCTATCGGCCGCCACCGCCGCAGTCCCGCGCGGCCCACCCGCCACCGTTACAGACGCATGGTCGTGCTCACCTTCTTCTGTCGTGGAAGGTTGAGCCGTGGCTGCCACGGGGCTGGTAGCCGCCCAATCCGCGCCGGTTGCCGGCTCGCTGAAGGTGGGAGCGGCCGCCTCGAAGCGCCCGTCCCAGCGTGGGTCAAGGCGGCGGATGCGCGTCTCCAGGGGCGGATGGGTGGCGGATAGGCGACCTAGAAAGGTGCGCACCCCGGTGGCGAAATAGGCGTGGCTCATCTCCGGCGCCCGGGGGTGGCTGAGGAGGCCGTGGACGCTGGTGGCGCCGATGCGCTTCAGGGCTCCGGCGATGCCCTGGGGGTTGCGGGTGAACTGGACGGCGGCGGCGTCCGCCAGAAACTCGCGCTGGCGACTCACCGAGGCCTTGATGAGGTTGGCGAAGACCGTGCCGGCAAAGCCCGTGACCATGAGCCCCAGGCCAAGGGCGGCGAAGGCGGCCCGGTCGCGGCTCTTGCCCCCGCCGCCCCGGCCACCGGCCTGGACCAGTACCCGGCCGATGAGGCCGATGAGCAGGATGCCATGGAGCAGGCCCGCCAGGCGGAGATTGAGGCGCATGTCGCCATTGAGGATATGGCTGAACTCATGGGCCACGACCCCCTGGAGCTGGTCCCGGCTCAGCCCGGCCACCGCCCCGCGGGTCAGTCCGATGACGGCATCCCCCGGGGTGAGACCGGCGGCGAAGGCGTTGATGCCGCCCTCCCCCTCCAGTAGATAGACGTTGGGCACCGGGGTCCCGGAGGCGAGGGCCATCTCCTCGACCACGTTCAGCACCCGCCGAGTCTCCGGGTCCTCGCTGTCCGGGGCGAGGAGACGGCCGCCCAGGGCCTCCGCCACCGCCGCCCCGCCGCGGGATAGGACCATGATCTTATAGAGACTGCCGCCGGCCACGATCAGGGCCACCACCAGGGCGACGCCGGCGAAGGCGGCCCAGTCGATACGCCCCAGCAGGCCGCCCTCCTGGAGATGGCTGACCGAGAGGGTCCCGCCGAAGAGGCCGAAGACGAAGAGGATGAACAGGCTGGTGATGACCACCAGCCCGATCGCTGCCAGGGCGAAGAGGATCACCAGCCAGGCCGTCTGCCGCCGGGCCGCGTCCTGGGCGCCGAAAAAGTCCATGCTTGAGTTCCTGACCCGACAGGGTATGCGAATGGCCCCAGGGCCTGCTAAAAGCTGACCTTGGGCGCCTGCTGGATGGCGGCGCTGTCCTCGAACTCCAGCCAGCGGGCGTCCTCGCCATGGCCGAAGAGGCCGGCGACCAGGCGCTGGGGGAAGGACTGGCGGTAACTGTTGTAGGTCATGACCTCGTCGTTGAAGGACTGACGGGCGAAGGCGACCTTGTTTTCGGTGCTGGTCAGTTCTTCGTGCAATTGGCGCATGTTGGCATCCGCCTTGAGGTCCGGGTAGGCCTCGACGACGATGTTGAGCCGCCCGAGGGCCCCGGTCAGCACCCCCTCCGCCCGGCCCAGGCCGGTGATGGCGCTGGGGTCCGCCGGGTTGGCCGCGGCGCGGCTCAGCCCCGCCACCGCCCCCTGGCGGGCGACGGTCACCGCCTCCAGGGTGTCCCGCTCGTGGGCCAGGTAACGCTTGGCGACCTCCACCAGGTTGGGGATGAGGTCATGGCGGCGCTTGAGTTGAACCTCGATCTGGGCGAAGGCGTTGCGGAAGCGGTTGCGCAGGGCCACCAGCCGGTTGTAGATGGCGATGAGGTAGAAGATCGCCACCAGGGCGATCGTGAGGATGACGGCGGTCGAGATTTCCATGGGATTCTCCGGTGGCGGGACGCCGGGGCGGGTAACTGACAAGTCTCGGGCGATTATAGGGCCGTTCTCAAAACAACTCGGGTCGATCAGGGTGCCAATTTTCAAGCAAGCAATGTGAGATTGTAGAGCTTGACGTGGGGGCATGAGGCAACCCTGCCGAACTTTATGCACGCTTGTGCAAACAACGGGTTGAGCGTTGATTAATCTATTGGTTGCCTTCGGGCGTTGGTACGCAACCAGCTTTAGGGCTTGGCCGGTTAGCCATGTGAGCCATTGAGCTACTTGATCTGGTAAGGATCGTTCCTTACCATCGCGTGAATCAGGGGAGGAATGATATGACCACTATTCATGAAGTTGCCACCATCACCTCGAAAGGCCAGATCACGCTACCCAAGCCCATCCGCCAGGCCCTGGGCGTGGACTGCGGCGGCAAGGTGGCGTTTGACCTGCGCGGCTCACGGGTCATCGTGACCCGGGTCGAGGACTCCGTTCATGAAGATCCCGCCATCGAGAGCTTTTTGGCCTTGCTGGAGAGGGATATTCGTAACGGTCGGCACCTGTCCGGCTTGCCCGACGATCTCGTACAAGCCATGCTGGCGACGCTGCCCCAGCCCGTCGACTTGGCTGCGGAGATTGAAGGTGATGTCGCGCTGTGATTCAGCGTCACGGCTGGAACCTGCTCTTTCACGCCTGTCTGGTTGAGCAGTTGCAGAAACTGCACGCCGCCGTTGAGCGGGCGCAAAGGCAGGACCCGGAAGGTTGCGCGTCCAACGCCAACGTCAGGTTGTTTGCCGCGCTATCGAAATTGATCTTTGAGGCCGTGCCGAGCGATCCGAACCGCGAGGAATATCGGCAGGGCAATACGCTGGGTACGGCTTTTCGGCACTGGCGGCGCGCGAAAATCGGTCGGCGTTTTCGGTTGTTTTTTCGGTTCGACTCAAAATCCCGGATCATCATCTTCGCGTGGGTGAATGATGAAAGCACCTTGCGCGCCTCCGGCAGCAAAAGCGACCCTTATGCCGTCTTTCAACGCATGCTGGAGCGGGGGCACCCACCGGACGATTGGGCGGCCTTGCTGGCCGCGAGCCAGCCTGATTGGAAGTAGACCATCACTCTTGCCCTCAATTGGCGACACAGCTCGCCCGGCCGCGCTTCTCCAGGTAACGCTGATGGTAGTCCTCGGCCGGGAAGAAGTCGGTGGCGGTGGCGATCTCCGTGACGATGGGACTGGGGAAACGCCCGGCCTGCCGGGCCAGGGAGGCGCGGGCCGCGGCTTCCTGGGCGGCGTCCCGAGCCAGGATGAGGCTACGGTACTGGGTGCCCACATCCGGCCCCTGGCGGTTCAGGGTGGTGGGGTCATGGCCTTGCCAGAAGACCTCCAGTAACTGGTCGTAGCTGATCAGGTCCGGGTCGTATTCGATCTGGACCACCTCCGCGTGCCCGGTGCGGCCGGTGCTCACCTGGCGGTAGGTCGGATCGGCGCTGTGGCCGCCGGCATAGCCGACCCGGGTCTTCGTCACCCCCTTGAGATTGCAAAACTTCACCTCCGCGCCCCAGAAGCAGCCCATGCCAAAGGTCGCCAGGGCCCGGCGGGGTTGCCCGGTGCTGGCGGGCGGGTCCGCGGTGAACAGGGCCAGGTAATCGCCGTAACCCTCCCGCTCAAGGTCGGCGACGGGGATGAAGCGCAGGGCGGCGGAATTGATGCAGTAGCGCAGCCCCGTCGGGCCGGGACCGTCGGCGAAGACGTGCCCGAGATGGGAGTCACCATGGCGGGAGCGGACCTCGGTACGCTCCATGAAGAACTTGCGGTCCTTTTTCTCCACGATCAGCGCCGGTTCCAGGGGGGAGTGGAAGCTGGGCCAGCCGGTGCCGGAATCGAATTTGTCCTTGGAGCTGAACAGGGGCTCGCCGGAGACCACGTCCACGTAGATCCCTTCCTCATGGTTGTCCCAGTAGGCATTGCGGAAGGCGGGTTCGGTCGCATCCTCCTGGGTGACCCGGTACTGGAGGGGGTCGAGGCGCTGCTTGATCTCCTGCTGGTCGGGGCGTTGCCAGGCTCCTTGCTTGGGCGTGGCGGCGCAGCTTTTTACCGCCATGCCGGCCGGGGGTTCCGGTTCCTCGGCCAGGGTTATGCCGGGCGCCGAGAAGATGGCGAGGAACAGGGCCAAGGCACCCAGAATGGTCGAGCGGTAGCCCGGGGTTGGGTAGCGGCTGAGATGGGGATTGATCATGGGCGGGACTCCGGAAGGCCGGTATGGTGCGGTCAGAGATTGAGGTTGCTTGCGCAAAATTACCAGGGTGTGACTCCAGGGTGGCGGGATCTTGGTAACGAATTGGGGGGAGGCTGTATCATGCAACGCCCTATCCCTGTCTTCGCCCTGACCGCAAGGATCACCTCTTGTTTCAGACTACCCGCCTTTCCGTCATGATCGTGGCGGCGCTCTCGGTTGTCACGACCCTGACGGCTTGTGGACCCAATTCATCTCATGCGCCTGCTGAACCTCCCGCGCCCAAGTCGCCCAACATCCTGTTCATCCTGACCGACGACGTTGGCATCGACCAGTTCCGGGCCTTCGGTTACGGCGGACCGGAGGCCTTGAATCCGGCGATGCCAAGCATTGACCGGATCGCCGAAGCAGGCGTGCGCTTCCACAATGCCTGGACGATGCCCGCCTGTTCGGTGGGCCGAGCCGTCATCTTCACGGGCCGCTTCCCCCTGCGCACCGAACTTTACGGGGCGCTCGGACCCGACGACCTCGCGAACTCCATGGTTTCGCCCTGGGAGACCACGGTACCCAAGCTCCTCAAGGAGCGCGGCTACGAGAGCGCGATCTTCGGCAAGTTCCACCTCGGGTTGCAGGGCAACAGCCCCTACCGGCTGGCCATGCCGCATTCGCTTGGCTGGGACTATTTTTCGGGCTGGCTCGACGAGACCGGCGATCCCTCCTCGATCGACACCACGGCGGGCGGGGTCGCGCCGGCCGGCACCTACGCCTGCGGCTATGTCCCGGGTGACGGCTTTCCTGGCGGCGCCGACTGGGGTGCCTGCTATGCGGGCGACGGTTCCTGCAAGGCCATGGAAAGCCCGTTCGGTCACGTCAATCCCCCGGGGCGCCGCTGCCGGGATGAGGGCGGCATCTTCGATCCCGGTCAAGCCTGCAACCCAGCTGGGGTGCCGGACTACATCAACTTCGAGACCCTGAGCGCCCACTTCGTCTCGCCGCTGGTCATCAATCGCCCCGACGGCAGCGTCGAAGAGGTGCCACACAGGGACCCTCGGGCGCGAACCTATCGCGGCACGCTACCGGTCGATGAGGCCATTGCCTGGATCAACGCCCGACCCAAGGATACGCCCTGGATGGCGACCGTCAGCTTCGCGACCGTGCATACGCCGCTGCAACCGCCGCCCCGCTCCTTGTTGCCGGCGGATGCGGCCCCCCTCAATGGCATCGACTGTAACGATACCCAGCAATACCTGCCCTTGAGCAAGCAGATGATCGAGGCCATGGACGCGGAAATCGGGCGCCTGCTGGTCAGCACCGGACTCGCCCAGCGCCGGCCCGATGGCGCCCTCGACTACCGGCCGGAAGCGAGCGATACGGTGATCGTGTTCGTCAACGACAACGGCTCCCTCGGCTACACGACGCTGCCGCCGTTCGATGGCAGCCGCTCCAAGGGCACCCCCTACCAGTCCGGGGTGTGGACGCCCCTGTTCGTCGCCGGTCCCCTCGTCACCGAGCCCGGTCGCAGCGTCACGCACATGGTCAATACCGCGGACCTCTTCCGGCTCTTCGCCGAGATCGCGGACATCGACGTCGAGCAGGGCGTGACGCGCACGCTCGACGCGGAGCCCCTGATGCCCTATCTCGTCGATCCCCAGCAGGAGGGTCTGCGCCCCTGGAACTTCACCCAGTTCGGCCTTAACCTCCAGGCTGATGGCGCGATCAACGGCCCCTGCCAGATGGCCAGCACCTGCTCGCACATCCCGGTGACGAAGGGCGTCTGCGAGGACAATGGCGGCACCTGGTACGGCAAGGGCGCCGATGCCTCCCTGGGCCTGCCGACAGCGGAGGGGTTCCAGTACTGTTGCCAGGTGCAGGCCTGGGTCGTCTCCCAGGGCGGAGCCGCGAATTCGATCCAGCCGCAGAGCGGCGTGGCGATCCGTAACGAGCGTTACAAGCTGGTGCGCAACGATACCCGCCAGTACACGGGTTCGACGAGCACCGATCCGAACCTTGCCTGCGTCGACACCCAGAGCGACGAGTTCTACGCGATCAACGAGGCGGTGCCCATTCCCCAGATCGACCGGGACGGTACCCAAATCCCCGCATCCGCCTTCACCCCAGAGCAGCGGGCCAGTTACGAGGCATTGTCCGCGCAGCTTGAGACCATCCTCGCCTCCCAGCCCGCTTGCCCGGGCGACGGCAACGGCGATGGCAAGGTCGACGACCAGGATCTTGCCGACTACAGGCTGATGGCGGCGCTGGCCGGGGGCGCGTCGAGCTGGTACGACCTCGACCTGGATGGCTACACCAACGACCAGGATCTCGCGATCGTCTGGAATCACCTCGGTCAGCGTTGTCCTTAGGGCTGACTCGCCCTTGTGAGCGCGGCGAGCCTGTTGGCGAGATCGCTCGCCGCTTCCTCTTCTCCGGCCTCACGGGCGTAGGCCAGGGCCGCCATGAGCAGATCCCGGTCGTAGGGGAATAGCTCCAGGGCCCGCGCCAGAGATGCCCGCGCTTCCTCGGGTTTGCCCGTGTCGTGCAGGGCCACCGCCAGGACATAGGCATAGCGGGCGTTGTCCGGGCTCAGGGTCACCGCCCGTTCCAGGTAGCGCAGGGCTTCGGCGGGGCGCTTCTGGCGCACCCGCAACAGCCCCAGGGCATGGCTCAGGGCACCATCATCGGGTCTGACACGCAACCCTTGCTGCAAAATCGCTTCCGCCTCCGGCTCCCGCCCGGTCGCGCGGTAGAGATCGGCCAGGTTGCCGTAGGCTGGCGCGAAGGTGGCATCGAGCTTCAGGGCGGCGCGATACGCGGCTTCAGCGTCCTGATACTGACGACGGTCTAAGTGGATGAGGCCAAGGTTCAGGTGGGCCTCGGGTCTTTCGGCGTTGGCCTCCTGGGCGGCAATATAGTCTGCAAATGCTTTCTTCAGGTCGTCTTGCCGCGCGGCTGACAACCCCTCGACTGCCACCGGTGCCAGCGCCCGCGCCGCCTTGAGGCGAATCACGCGCAAAGGGTCGTCCAGCAGGGGCAGGGCCAGTGCCGGCCGTTGCTGGGGAGGCAGGGCGAGGAGGGTCTCCAGGGCAGCGCCGCGCACCAGTGGGTCCGCGTCCTTCAGCGCCATGGAGACAAGGGGCAGGCTGGAGGGACTGAGGTAAGCCTCCAGTTCCCGCACGGCGGTGGCGCGGGCGATGGCGGGGGCCTGGGTGTCCTGGATCAGCCCGGCCAGCAAGCGAGCCGCACCCGGCTCCCCCCGGCGCGCGGCCTGGAGGGCCGCCGCAAAGGGCTGATCACCCTTACGCTCGGGACCAAAGGCGGCCGCGATCCTCTCCGCCGCCCAGGCGGCATCCCGGTCCTGGTGACAGCCGGTGCAGGGGTCCGGGGCGCCGACGTGCTGGGCGATGTCCGGCCTGGGCACCCGCATGGCGTGATCGTGGCGGGGATCGATCACCATGTAGGTCCGGGTGGGCATGTGACAGGCGACGCACTGGGCGCCGTCGGTCCCCAGGGGGTGCAGCGTGTGGCCAGCCTGGTCGTAGCGGGCTGGGGCATGGCACAGGGCGCAGAGGCTGTTGCCGGGGGCGCGCGTCCGACCACTGTGGGGGTCATGACAGTCGGAACAGGTGACGCCTTGGGCATGCATGCGGCTCTGGAGGAAGGAGCCGTAGTTATAGACCTCATCCTGCTGCTGCCCATCGGCGAAATACGCGCCCTGGAGGAGCAGCAAGAGGTCATGGGTCGCCATCAGTGGCCCGCCGTGGCTCAGGCCATCGGCAAGGCCGGCACGGCGGGAATGGCACTGGGCGCAGACCTCGATTTCGCGGTGGCTCTTCAGACGTGGGGCGCGTACCGGTTTGCCGTTGGCATCCTGGCTCCAACTCACCCCGCGGCGCTCGTCGAGGGCGACCACCAGGCCCTTGGTCTCCGCCAGGGCCGGCTCCAGGGGCTGGTCACCCGCCAGCCGCCCAGCCCAGGTGAGGTGGTTTGAGCCCGGGCCGTGACAGGCCTCGCAGGAGACGTCGACCTCTGACCAGGTGGTCCGGTAACGGTCGGTGGCGGCGTCATAGTTGCGTTTGAGGTTGGTGGCATGGCACTCGGCGCACATCCAGTTCCAGTTCTGGCTGCCGCGGGTCCAGTGCAATTCATCCTGGGAAGGGATGCGCTCGTGGGGATAAAGGTGAAACCAGCGTCCGCCGCCCGCTTCCCGGGGACGCGAGTCCCAGGCGATGGACAGGGCCTGCATCCGCCCATCGGGGAATGGGATCAGGTATTGCTGCAAGGGGGTGATGCCGAAGGTGTAGCGGATCTGGTAATCATGAAGTTCGCCGTCCGGCCCCTCGGTATTGACGAAAAAACCGCCCTCGCGGCGGAAGAAGCGGCTGGTGACGCCGAAATGGGTGAAGCTGGCGTCATTGAAATCGCCCAGCACCGTGTTATCGGTCGCCTCCTGCATGGCCAGGTCATGGTGGGAACCGCGCCAGGCTTCCTGCTCACGGGGATGACAGGCGGCACAGCGCTCACGGCCAATAAAGGCGGCCGCGGGGAGGTGGGTGTCCTCGCTGTCAGGCCCGGCAGTTGCGGGCATGGCCGCCTGTGAACCGACTAACGAGGGGAGTAGTAACAGCACTAGCACCAGGACCAAAATTAGTCCCGCAGTCGCGAATTCCTTAGCGTGAAACACTCCAGTGGAGACTTTCATCGTCTGGGGTGTGGCTGGCACCCCATGAAAGTTAGCGTGAAGGTCACCAGCAGCGTTATTCATCATCGCGGAGCGTAGCGAAATCCATCATGACAGTTAGGCCAGTTAGGTTTCCTTGAACTTTAAGGAGTTAGGAGTAATGTCGTATGGGCGGGGGAATGAGGCACAAGGGCACTTGCAACTCCGTGGCGCTCAGACCGCCATGGACGCCGATCTGGGTGTAGGCCTTTTCACTGGGCAAGCGGTCGCGGAGCACCCAGGGGCCGCGCATCAGCATGGTGAAGTCGCCGATCCGCTCTTCCAGGGCGGGGGCGGGTTCACCATGGCCGAACAGGCCCTGGTCCACCAACTCCCCGCTGGGGTGGAGACTGACCCGGTCGCCCAGGACGTCCTCGCAATAGTGGACGAAATCGTGGACCCGGCGCGGCCGGAGGTAGCAGAAGGCGGCGCGGGGCTCGCCGCACAGGGGCAGGGCCAGGCAGGAGGCGAGGCGGGGGTGGTCCGCCAGGTGGATGTTGTCCGCGGGGCGGGTGTCGATCTGGCCATGATCGGCGGTGACCAGGACCAGGGTGTCGGTGCCGGCGATGGCGACCAGAAAGTCGGTCAGGGCCTGCTCGATGGCGGCCAGGTGGCGGGCGGCGGCCAGGCTGGCCATGCCCGCCTCATGGCCCAGGGTGTCGAGACCGGGCCAGTAGAGATAAAGGTACTTGGGCGCCCGCTCCTCCCTTAGGGCCCGGGCGGCCTGGCGGAAGAGATCGTTCAGGCCGCGGAAGGGGCGGCACTCCGCGGGCCCCAAGTGGGCGCGGTTGAAGTCCGAGTGGGCGATGTGGTCGGGGGTCAGGATCAGGGTGCGGGTGGCGAGGCGGCTGGCGATGGGCCGGTGGTTGAGGAGGGCGCCCAGGTCGACACCGGCCTGACCATAACCCACGCCGCCGTAGCGCGGGTGGCCGGGCAGGATGCTCATGACGCAGCCGAGTTCCCGCAGATAGGTGAACCAGCCGGTGAGGGCATGCTGCTGGGGGGCGTCGCCGGTGAGGAAGGTGGTGATGGCGGAAGCGGTGGTCGGCGGGAAGACCGAGGTGAGGGCGCCGACGCAATGGCGCTGAAGGATGCCCTCCGGTGAGCGTGTCGCCAGCCAGTCGGCCCCCAGGCCGTCGATCACCAGCAGCAGGAGATTGGTGTAGCCCGCGATGCTGGCCGGGGGCAACAGGTCGAGGCTCGGGTAGTCCGCCTCCCCGCCCCGGGCGCGGATGATAGAGGCCATGAGATTGACGATGCCGCCGCCGGTGTAATCCGGGCGGGGCAGGTCGGTGCCAGGCAGGCAGTCAAGGGTCAGGGTTGGGGTGGCGGTCATGGTGTGGAGAATTCTGGGTAGGCTCGCGTGGGATTGTCCAGCGCGCGGGTCGGCCGGATCGAACCACCAGCGAGCTTGGCAAGAAAAGGCCGGCTTTTTTTACGGCTTCGGACCAGCCATCTCAATGTGGTTTGCAGCACCCCTGCATCATACGCAGCGGTGTTTTTCACGGCCTCTGAGCAGTCGTCGTCGGGTCGCCCACTTCTCCCGTCCTTGGGTGGCGGCGGAAAAAGTCCCAGATGATGTCGGGATGGCTGGGGCCTTCCCGCACGGCGTAGGGGCCTTCCTCGCCCTGCTCGCCGCCGATCCAGTAATGGCCCAGGTCCTTGTCCCCGCGGTAGGCGGTCGCCAGCGGGCCCTCGTACCAGACCGTTTCGACCAGGGTGGGGCTGTCGGGCTGGCCGTCACGGCTATGGCGGGCGTGGCGGCAGCCATAGTCCTGGGCATGGACGGGCTGGCAGGGGCTAGCATCGCCGACGGCGGTTGTCGCCGGCGTCTGGTGGCCGGGCGCGCCGTGGAGGGCGAGTTGGGCGTCGCGCAGCAGCAGGCCGGCGGCTGGCTTGACGGTGCAGTCCCGCTCGTTCTGCACCACCAGTAAGGGCAGGGGGTAGGGATCAGGTCCCAGTTGGGCGCGCATGGCGGCGACCGTCCAGGGCAAGGGGTGGAACTGGGCCCAGCCCGGGCAGACGCCGAGGACGGAGACGGCGGTGGCATCCTCGCCGTAGGGCAGGCCGGCCACGGTGGCCACCGCGGCCCAGTAGTCGTTGTGGGTCACGGCCAGGATGGCGGTCATGGCCCCGCCGGAGGAGAGTCCGGTCAGGTAGCGGCGTTGAGGGTCGATGGGGTAGCGCTGCTCGACCTCCCGGGCAATCTGATAGAGGTCCTCGGGTTCACCCCGCCTTCGCTGGCGGTGCTGGGGTAGCCAGAAGCCCCAACAGTTCGGCCCGCGCAGGCCATCCCAGCGGGTGATGGCGGGGGTGACCAGGATGAAGTGGTAGCGGTCCGCCGCCGCCCGCATGCCCCAATCGCGCAGCACGTCCGCGCTGGTCTGGCTGCAGCCATGCAGGACCATGACCAGGGGCGCGGGGCCGGTGAGGCCATCCGGGACGTAGACCTGGTAGTCGCGGTCCTGGGAGCCCGCATAGGCCCGTGCCTGGAAGCGGTGTTCCGTCAAGGTCCCCGCCGGGGTCGGGGAGGGTCGGCAGGCCGGGAGCAGCGCGGTCAGGAGCAGGGCCAGCAGGAGCAGGCCCGACAGGAGAGGGCCGAAACGGGGAAGACCCGTTACCAACAGGTCGGGCGGGTGTCGCTTGAAGTGCCAAGGACGCATGATGGGGGCCTCGGATTGCGTGACAGTCACGGAAAAGTCTTTTTTGTTCGGTGGTTTGGCGCGTCCCCGCCTGATGTTTGGCGGGAAGGTCGCCAGCCGTGTCATTTCATCCGCTAGGGGGGGAGTTGCGCCTTGGGGGGACTCTCTCACTCTGTCATGCAGTGGCTGGACCTTGGCCGCCTAGCGCCCAGTCGGGACACAGCGCCTGGATTTGCCGGCACATGGCCTGCCAGTGACTGCCCCGCCAGTAGAGCTGTCCGCAATCCTGGCATTGCCAGAAGACATCTTGGCTGGCGTAGACCCGGGGCGGCACCCGGGACTGGACCTGGGCGGGCGGTTGTGCCTCCAGGAGGCCGTTGCATAGGGTACACCGGGTGAAGGGGGCGATCTCAGGGCAAAGTTGCAGGCGCTCCAGCAGCTGGGCGACCTGTGCCTGGGGGGTGACCGGGCGGATATAGCAGCCGTGAGTCAGTTCCCGCCGCATGAGCAGGCGGCGGTCACGGGTGAGGAGGATGCGCCCCTCCCGTCGGGCCAGCGCCACCAGCCCCGCGTCCCCCAGGTCATTGAGCCAGCGGGTGTCGAAGCCCAGCAGTCGCAGTCGCCGCGCCAGGGCGCCGAGATGGGCGTCGGCCAGAAAGCGCGGCGTCCGCAGGGGGGCGGGGCGCAGGCGCAGCAGGGGGCGGGCGTCGAAGGCCTCGAAGACGGGGTAGACGGCCAGACGCTGACCGTCGCCGACCGGGGTCTCCAGATCCACCGACTCTCCATCTAGCAGGATGACCTCGACCTCGGTGTGGGGGACCCCGGCGAGTTCGATGAGGTGGCGCACGGGTGCCGGTGCCACGAAGGGCAGCGTCAGGTCCCGCTGCCGGCTGTCAGGTGGCAGGAAGTCGTTCAGCTCGGCATAGAATCTCAGCGTTGCCGTTGCCGTTGCCGTTGCCGTTGCCGTTGCCGTTGCCGTTGCCGTTGCCCGCCGGGGAGGAGGGAGTAAGAGAGTCAGCACCTGGTGTCGCCGAAGCCCTCCTGGGGCGTAAGGGGTCTGAACGAGTGCATCTCATCATCGATGTCACTGGGTCTCCACCTCGAACCCCACCAGGGAGCGCCGCTCGCGGCTGAACTCGATGCCGATCAGGTGGATTGGCAGCCCCTCGGCACGGTACTTGTCGGCGTAGCCCCGCTTCTTGATCTGCTGTAAGGCCGCGCCCTCGGGGGCCAGTTCCACCACCTTGAACTCGAACAGCCAGATGTGGCCGTTGAAGCGCAGGCGCAGGTCGAGCCGGCCCTGGTGGCTGGCATCCTCCGGCACCAGGTCCAGCCCCAGGGCGGCGAGGTGGCTGTAGAAGACGCTGGCGTAGTAGCCCTCGTAGCGGGCGATGGGATTGGTGTCGTGCCACTGATGGGGGATGGCGGCGAACAGGCTGGCAATGTGCTGGCGCAGGGCCTCAACATCGGCGACGACCAGGATGTCGTAGAGCCGGCTGGCCAGCTCGCTGGCCTGTCCCGGCTGGCCGATGAAGGCCTTGGCCAGGCTGTCGTTGAGTGCCGCGCTCACCTCCAGATTGGGGTAACCCAGGCTGTACTCCCAGCGCGCGCCGATCTGGCGGGAACCGGTGAAGGTCAGATAGCCGGTCTGCCACAGCAGGGCCTCCGGCGCGAGCTGATCGACGTCAAAGGCCGACAACAGGGCCTCGTCCGCCCGCAGGTGCGCCAGCCGGGGGGTGAAGAAACCGCGCTGGGTCAGGACATCCACCAGAAAGGTGGGCGTGCCCGTCTCGAACCACCAGGGGCGAAACTCGCGGGCATCGAACAGCAGCAGCAGGTCGAAGGGGTTGTAGACCGCCTCGCCCAACCAGTTGTAACCGTTGTACCAGGCGCGAATCTGGTCGCGGTCCAACCCTGCCAGCTCGGGTGCGAAGACCTGGTCCAGATCGGCCTCTGTGTAGCCGCACAGGGCCGAGTAGCGGGCGTCGACGGTGATGTCCTTGAGATTGTTCAGCCCGGAGAAGAGGCTGACCTTGCTGAACTTGCTGACCCCGGTGAGGAAGGCGAAGCGGATGTGGGCGTCCGAGTCCTTGATCACCGAATAGAGGTTGCGCAGGCCATCGCGCATGGCCCGGGCCATCTCCGGGTTGGTGATGTTGTCCAGGATGGGCTTGTCATATTCGTCCACCAGCACCACCACGCGCTCGCTGGTGGCGGCGTGGGCGCCCTCGATCAGCTCGCTGAAACAGCCGACGATGTCGGTTTGATCGCTGCAAGGGACCCCAAGGGCTTCCTGATTTTTGCGCAGGAGGGCCAGGATGCGCCGGTTCAATTCATCGCGGCTCTGAATCACTCCACCGCCAAAGCTCAACCGGATCACCGGATAGCGCCGCGACCAGTCCCAGCGGTGTTCCGCCTCCAATCCCTGGAACAGGCCCTGATTACCCGTAAAGATCTCCGCCAGCGTATCCAGAAACAGTGACTTACCGAAGCGCCGTGGGCGCGACAGGAAGTAATACTTGCCTTCATTGATCAGCCGTAGGGCGAAACCCGTCTTGTCGACATAGTAATAATCGCCCTCGCGAATTTCGCGAAAGGTCTGGATACCGATAGGCAGGGAGCGGCGGTGCATGGTGAGGGAGGCGGTCGGGACCGGAGCATCAAGATGTTGAGTTGGATGTTAGCACAGGGGATTTCTTCTGCTCCTTCGCCACATGACCCCCTATTCCCCATAGTCCTGGCCTACAATTTCAGGCGAGATCATTTTGGCTGGGGGGAACGCTATTGCTGATGGTGATGTTGCTTATAGTGGGAGCATGCCTGGGCCCGGTGGCCACGGCAGCCGCAAGCATTGCGGCCAACCTCCCCGCCATCGATCCGGGGCCGCGTCCCCTCCGCCTGGTCCAGGATCTGGAGGAGGGGACGCTCAAGCGCCGGCTGCTGAGCTGCGCCCAGGGCCCTTTCCAGCGCACGGCCTTCGCCATCGGCCACCGCGGCGCCTGCCTGGCCTACCCGGAGCATACCCGGGAGTCCTACCTGGCCGCGGCGCGCCAGGGGGCGGGGATCATCGAGTGCGACGTGACCTTCACCAAGGACCTGGAACTGGTCTGCCGCCATGCCCAGAATGACCTGCACACCAGCACCGACATCCTGTCCATCCCCGACCTGGCGGCCAAGTGCCGGCGGCCCTTCACCCCCGCTACCTTCGCCGCCGATGGCCGGCTCCTGACCCCCGCCAGCGCCGAATGCTGGACCAGCGACCTGACCCTGGCGGAGTTCCGCCGCTTGCGCGGACGTCGCGATGGCTTCAACCCCCGCGCCCGGACGGCCGCGGAATATCAGCAACCCCCGGACATCGCCTGGTCGGGCCTGGAGGCCGGCGCGGAGTACGGGACTCTGCTGACCCACCGCGAAAGCATCGCCCTCTTCCAGGAACTGGGGGTGATGATGATCCCGGAGCTGAAGGAGTCCCTCGTCCCCCTGCCCTATAACGGCCTCAGCCGCGCCGCCCTCGCCCAACGGCTGATCGACGACTACAGGGCCGCCGGGGTCGATCCCCGCCACGTCTGGCCCCAGTCCTTCCTGCGGGAGGACATCGACTACTGGCTGGCCCAGGAGCCGGAATTCGGCCGCCAGGCGGTCTATCTGGAGGCCGCCGAGCGGGTCGCCGACCTGCCCTCCCTGGACGAACTGCGGCGGTACCGTGCCGCGGGCATCCGCATCGTCGCCCCACCCCTTTTCGCCCTGCTGGAAGGGGACGCCAGCGGGGCCATCCGCCCCTCGCCCTATGCCCGGGCTGTCCGGGCGGCGGGCCTGGCGATCATCCCCTGGAGCCTGGAGCGCTCCGGCAGCCTCGCCGCGCCCGATAAAGTCACCAGCCACGGCGCCGTTAGCGACTCCAGCGCCGGCGCTGAATGTCATGAGAGGTCGCTCCACACCCCTGGTAATGAAAAGCTTTGCCGTGACTTTCACGCTAACCAGGGCACCAACATCAGCACCGCTGACGTCACCGAAACAGGCGCCGATGTCGTTACCGACAAAGGCTTCTACTATCAGACCCTGAACGCCGCGATCCGCCGGGAGGGCGACGTGCTACGGGTGCTGGATGTCCTCGCCCAGGAGGTGGGGATCCTCGCCATCTTCAGTGACTGGCCGGCAACCGTGGTCTATTACGCCAATTGCATGGGGCTGGCGAACGCGCCGGAAGCCAAGTAGAGGATCGCCATGGCCCTTGATGTCAACCCAAGGGAGAAATGTCCCGCCATGGCCCTTAATGGACGGGACCAGGCCAATCGAATACATTTCCCGCCCGCTTGGCTGACGCCACGTCTTCCCCATCCCCTACCCGTTTAAATCACAAGGATCTCCCCGATCCCCGCCCTGTTAAATCACAAGGAATTCCCGTGCGACCCGATACCCTGCCCTGGCCCCCCTGGTTTCTCTCTCTCCTGCTGCTCGCGGCGCTGCTGCTCGGCACCGGTGCCAGCGCCGGTACCGGCGGCGCGTCCGCGGCGGGCGATTGGGCAGGCACCTGGCAGATGCAGTGGCGGGACAGCGGCGGTCAGATCATCCTCGAACAGCAGGGCGACACCGTCACCGGCCGCTCGCCGCTCTTCGATGGCCTCATCGAGGCCCAGGTCCAGACCGATGCCCAGGGAGAGCGGCTTGAAGGTCGCTGGTTCAGCGCCGAGCGCAGCGGGCAATTCGTCGCCGTGCTCGCCCGCGATGGCCAGACCTTCGCTGGTCGATTCGACAGCGGGGAGTGGTGGACGGGGAGCAAGATCCTCAAGCCCCTGGTCAAGCAATCGTTCACCCTGACCTCGCCCCGTTCCGCCTTCACCAGTTTCGTCGTCGCCGGCAATCTGGCCGCCAGCGGGATCGACGATGCCTGGGGCCTGGCGGCCGAGGCCGTGGCCTTCGACGCGCCGGCCACCCCGCTCTCGCGCACCGAGCAGCTCGACCGGGTGCGGGACCTGTTCCAACTGGTCGATCTGACCACCTTCCACTATTGGTCGATCCCCGATGCCGCGCCGGGGGACGACACCCTCGACCTCGCCCTGGAACAGCAGCCCTCGGGCGCGATCCTGCCCCTGACCCTGCGGCGGGACGAGGCGGGCGACTGGCGGCTGCGCTACCCCGGTGACGAGGCACTCCGCGCCGCGCGCCAGGCACTGCTGGCGGCCCACGGCGGCAAGTCGCCGCCGGCGGACGCCTATCGCCAGTTGCGCAATCCCCGGGACACCATGCGCGCCTTCCTGATCGGCATGGCCGACTGGCGGGGGCCGGGGCACGACCTGGCCCTCTCGACCCTCGATCTGTCGGCGATCCCGGAGCTGTTGCGGCCCTCCTTTGGCGATATCTCCGCCCAGTACCTGCGCCGGGTCCTCGACCATATCGGGCTGGTCGGGCTCCAGGGCATCCCCAACGATGGCGCCAGTCGCGTACCCTACGTCCACTTCGTCCAGGGTCAGCGGGCCATCGTCATCGCCCCCAGCGGCCCGGAGGCGGATGCCCCCTGGCAGTTCACCTCCCAGACCATCGCGGACATCCGCGACCTCTACCTGGTCACCGAGCGCCTCCCGCCGCCGGTGGCGACGCCGCCGGGTCTCATTCCCGACAGCACCTTCTTCCGGCTGCGGGACCTGGTGGCCGACAAGGCCCCGGTGCTGCTGGGCCGGCTGCGCCAGAGCGAGTACTGGCAGCTCCTGGGCGGACTGCTTGCCCTGACCAGTGCCCTGGTACTGGGCCGGCTGGTGGCGGCCCTGCTCTGCGCCGGCCTGCGGCGGGTGCCCGGCGCCCGGCCCCTGCCACCCTATTTCCGCTGGTCGGTGATGATCCTCATCGCCATGGCCCTCCTCTATCAGGTGCCGACCCTCCTTGGCCTGGCCACGACCTTCCGCGAATACACCCTGCCCTTCTGGGGCGTCCTCGGCAGCATCGCCGCCGGCCTCGTCGGCTGGCAACTGCTGGCCATTCTTGGCGACTTCCTCAGCCGGCTGGCGGAGGGCACCACCCGGGCCGCCGATGACATCCTCGTCACCCTGCTCCTGGGCGGCCTGCGCCTGGCGGTCGTCGCCGCCAGCGCCCTGGGCATGGCCCTCTTCCTGTCGATCCCCACCAGCAACCTGCTGGCCGGCCTGGGCATCGGCGGTCTGGCCCTGGCCTTCGCCTCGCGGGAGACGCTCTCCAACGTCTTCGGCGCCGGCATCCTGGTCACTGACCGCCCCTTCCGCCGCGGTGACTGGATCAAGACCGGGGACATCGAGGGCGCGGTCGAGTCGGTCGGGGTGCGCTCGACCCGGGTGCGCACGGCCCAGGACAGCGTGGTCTTCATCCCCAACGGCAAGCTCGTCGACTCCACCATCAACAACCTGGGTACCCGCCGTTACCGCCTGCTCCACCAGCCGCTGCTGGTCACCGCCGGCGGCACGCCTGAGCGGCTCCAGGGCTTCATCGGCGCGGTACGCGAACGCATCGTCGGTGACCCGGTATTTGCCGGGGGTCAGACCACCATCGGCCTGGCGGGCATCAGCCCGGGGGGGATCACGGTCGATGTCACCACCTACCTCGATGTCTCCACCGACGAGGCGGAGAGCGCGGCCTTGCACGCCCTGCTGCTCGACATCGTCCGGCTCGCCGACCAGTCCGGGCTGGCGCTGGGCAGCGGCATGGCGCGGCCGGCGTCATGAGGCGCGCCGACCCCCCTGTCCTCCTGGCGCTGACCCTGGCCGTGCTCCTCGGCGGCTGCTCGGCGGCGAATCAGGCGCTCCGGGCGGATTTCGTCGACTTCAACGGCATCGTCCAGTTCAACCAGGCGCAGCAGATGCTCCTGAACCTGGTGCGCCTGCACTACCGGGAGGCGCCGCTGTTCCTCCAGGCCGGTTCCCTGTCGGCGGCCTACGAGAGCCGCGCCTCCGCCTCCGCCAGCTTGACCAAGGAGCCGGGTTATCCCAGGACCACCGAGGTTGGCATCGACTATGCCTTCGCCTCCAAGCCGACCATCACCTACACGCCCATCGAGGGCCAGGGCTTCACCACCCAATTCATGCGGCCCATCGCCCCGGACACCTTCGCCCTGCTGGTGCGCTCCGGCTGGCCGGTGGCGCGGCTGATGGAGTTGCTGGTCGAAAAGGTGATCATCGGCGGCGAGATGCTCCAGAACCACCCCCAGGCGACGACCTATCCGCGCTTCCAGGCCCTGGTCGCGACCCTGCGGCAGGCCGAGGCCGCGGGGCGGCTGGAGCTGATCGAGGAGCAGGGGGCCCTGGTGGCGCGGGCGGGGGCGGAGCGCTTCCCGATCAAGTCCTGGGAGTTCCGCTCGCTCTTTGACGTGATGTTCGCCGCCGCGCACAACATCGAGACCCCGGCCGCTTACCGCGACCGGGTCCGACCGGCCCTGGGCAACGGGGTCCTGACCATCCGCGCCAGCGCGGAGCGGCCGCTCGACGCCCTGGTCTGGGTGGAGCACGACGGCTACTGGTACAGCATCGCCCACGCGGACGTGCAGTCCAAGGATACCTTCGCCCTTTTGCTGCTGTTGACGCGCATCCAGGCGACGCCGTCCGCGGCGCAGCCCGTGCTGACGCTGCCGGTGCGCTGAGATGGACTGGAACCGGTTGCAACCCGTCTCCCTCAAGACCCGCGTCACCCTGCTCACCCTGGTCATCTTCCTGCTGACCCTCTGGGCCCTGGTACTTTACGCGGGGCAACTGCTGCGCAAGGATCTGGAACGGGTGATCGGCGAGCAGCAACTCTCGGTGGTCCGCATCATCGCCGACGAGATCGATGAGCAGGTGCGGGGGCGGTTCAGTGCCTTGCGGATCATCAGCGATGGCATCCGTCCGGAGGAGATGGACAGCCCGGCCAAGTTGCAGCCCCACCTCGATCGGCGCCCCTTCATCCGGGAACTCTTCAATTTTGGTCTGTTCATCGTTGGTGCCGATGGCCGGGTCATGGCCAGGACGCCCCACGCGCCGGAAGTCATCGGCATCGATCTGAGCGACCGAGATTACGTCAACACCGCGCTGCGGAAAGGCCATGCCTCGGTGGGCAAGCCGGTCGCCAACCGCTTATCCCAGGAGCCGGCGCTGGCGATCGCCGTGCCGATCCGCGACGCCACCGGCGCGCCGATCGGTCTCGTCGCCGGGGCGATCAGGCTCAAGGAACCTAGCTTTCTGGACCGGATCACCCAGCACCGCTATGGCGCCACGGGCCATTACTTCCTCGGCTCCCCCCAGCACCGCCTGATCATCACCTCTTCCAACACATCCCGCATCATGGCCGAGATCCCACCCGGCAAGTCCGCCGGTATCGATCGGATCGTGGCGGGTTACGAGGGCACCTCGCGCTATTCCAACACCTTCGGCGAGGAGGTGCTGGGCTCAACCATACGGGTGCCGGCCACCGATTGGGTTATCCATACCTCGATCGCCACGCGGGAGGCCTTTGCCCCGATTCGGGAGATGCAGCGGCAGGTCCTGATCGCGACCCTGGTGGCCACCCTGCTGGCTGGACTGGCCCTCTGGTGGCTGTTGCGCCGCCAACTGCGGCCGATGGCGGACGCCGTCCAGACCCTGGCGGTCCTTTCGGACTCGCCCCGGCCCATGCAACCCCTGGCCATCGCCCATGATGACGAGATCGGCCAGTTGCTCACCAGCTTCAACCGCCTGCTCGCGGTCCTGGCCCAACGGGAGGCGGCCCTGCAGGAGAGTGAATTCCGTTGGAAATTCGCCATCGAAGGGTCCGGGGACGGCCTCTGGGACTGGAACCTGGCGGAGGGTAGCGTCTATTTTTCGCGCCGCTGGAAGGAGATGCTGGGCTACGCCGAGGATGCCATCGGCTCGGGCATCGCGGAATGGGAAGGGCTCATCCATCCCGACGACAAGGCGGCCACCCTGGCCCGGCTGCGGGATCACCTGGACGGCAAGCAGCCGGTCTTCCAATGCGAATACCGGCTGCTGTGCCAGGATGGCCGCTACAAATGGGTCCTGGACCGGGGCCTGGTCATCGGCCGCGACCCGGCGGGGCGGCCCCTGCGCGTGATCGGCTCCCACCATGACATCACTCACCGCAAGGGTCTGGAGGACTACATCGAGTTCCGCGGGCAGAGTCTGGAACTGGTCGCCAGCGGGGCCCCGCTGCGGGAGGTGCTGACCTTCATCGTCACCGGCATCGAGCGCCTCAAACCCGACTGGCGGTGCAGCGTCCTGCTGCTGGATGCCGAGAGTCAGCGGCTGGGCCAGGGCGTCGCCCCCAGCCTCCCCGATTTCTACAACGCGGCCATCGAGGGTCTCGCCATCGGTCCCGGGGTCGGTTCCTGTGGTACCGCCGCCTTCACCGGCCAGCGAGTGATCGTGGAGGACGTGGCCCGGCACCCCTTCTGGGCCGCCTTTCGCGACCTGACGCACCGGGCGGAACTCGGGGCCTGCTGGTCCCAGCCCATCCTGGGCCCCGCCCGGGAGGTGCTCGGCACCTTCGCCATCTATCACCGCCAGCCGCACCGCCCGAGCCCGGACGATCTGGTCATGATCGAAAGGTCCGCCAATCTCACCAGCATCGCCATCGAGCGCGAACAGGCCCTGGAGGAGATTCGCCGACTGGCCTACCACGACAGCCTTACCAAGCTCCCCAATCGGCGGTTGATGAGCGAACGCCTGCACCTGGCCATGGCCACCAGCCAGAGGACGGGGTTACCGGGGGCGCTCATGGTCCTGGACCTGGACAACTTCAAACCCCTGAACGACGAACATGGCCATGCGGCGGGGGATCTCTTGTTGCGGGAGGTGGCCGAGCGGCTGACCGGGTCCCTACGGGAGACCGACACGGTGGCCCGCCTCGGTGGCGATGAGTTCGTCATCGTGGTCGGCGGGCTCGATGCCGACCCGGCGCGAGCCGCTGATCAGGCGTTGAGCATCGCCACCCACATCGCCGCGGTTCTGGCCCGGCCCTATCGCTTGGCCATCCACCCGGACGAGGGTGCGCCAGCGGTCATCGAGCACCTCTGCTCGGCCAGCATCGGCGTCGCGCTCTTTGCGGGAAAGGACCTCAGCGAACAGGAGCTGATCAAACGCGCGGACATGGCGATGTACCAGGCGAAGGAGGCGGGCCGGCACACGGTCCGGGTCTTCGCGGCGACGCCCTCGTCCGCCTGAGCGTGCCCCGTGCCCCGTGCCCCGTGCCTTGCCCCAGTCCGGGCCCGGCTCCGTGGTCCAGACCGCGCCCCAGTCTGCGCCCCGGTCTCGCCAGCGCGGCGTGGAACATGGACAATAGCGCCGCCCGTTCCCGCTTCGCGAATCCTCTTGCGCCCGGAACCCTCATGACACCCCTCTCCAGCCCGCTTTCCAAGGCCCCGACCGGCATCCTTGGCCTTGACGACATCACCGGTGGCGGCCTGCCCCGTGGTCGCCCGACCCTGGTCTGTGGCGGCCCCGGCTGCGGCAAGACCCTCCTGGCCATGGAGTTTCTGGTCCGCGGCGCGACCCGCTTCGCTGAACCGGGAGTCTTCATGGCCTTCGAGGAGGGCGACCAGGAACTGGCGGAGAATGTCGCCTCCCTGGGTTTTGACCTGGCCCAGCTCGTCCATGACCGCCAGTTGCTGGTGGACCGGGTGGAGATCGACCGCACCGAGATGGAGGCCAGCGGCGAGTTCGATCTCGAGGCCCTCTTCATCCGCATCGGCCACGCCCTCGATGCCATCGGCGCCAAACGCCTGGTGCTGGACACCATCGAGGTCCTCTTCGCCGGCCTGCCCAACCCCATCCTCGTGCGCGCCGAGTTGCACCGGCTCTTTCGCTGGCTGAAGGACCGGGGCGTCACCGCCGTCGTCACCGGCGAGCGCGGTGACGGCAGTCTGACCCGCCAGGGCCTGGAGGAATACGTCTCCGACTGCGTCATCGCCCTGGATCACCGGGTCAGCAACCTGGTCGCCACCCGCCGGCTGCGGGTGGTCAAGTACCGCGGCTCGACCCACGGCACCAACGAATACCCCTTCATCATCGACGCGGACGGCATCGCCGTCCTGCCCATCACCGCCCTGGGCCTGGCCCATGAGGCCCCCACGGAGCGGGTCTCCTCCGGCATCCCGCGGCTGGACGCCATGCTGGCCGGCGGCGGCTTCTACCGCGGCAGCAGCATCCTGGTCTCGGGCACCGCCGGCACCGGCAAGACCACCCTGGCCACTCATTTTGCCGACGCCGCCTGCCGCCGCGGGGAGCGCGTCCTCTTCTTCGCCTTCGAGGAGTCCCCACGGCAGATCGAGCGCAACCAACGCTCCGTCGGCATCGACCTGGTGCCCTGGGTCGACCAGGGTCTGCTCCAGTTCTCGGCCCAGCGCCCCACCTTTCAGGGCCTGGAGATGCACCTGACCGCCATGCACAAGGCGATCCACCGCTTCCAGCCCCATAACGTCGTGGTGGACCCCCTCAACAGCTTCATCAGCCCCGGCAACGAGATCGAGGTCAAGGCCATGCTCATGCGCCTGGTCGATCACCTCAAGGTGCAGGGGATCACCGGCTATTTCACCAGCCTGACCGCCGGCGGTAGCCCCGTGGACCAGACCGATACCGCCATCTCCTCCCTCATCGACACCTGGCTCATGCTGCTGGCGATGGAGTCCGGCGGCGAGCGCAACCGCAGCCTCAGCATCCTCAAATCCCGCGGCATGGCCCACTCCAACCAGATGCGGGAGTTTCTGATCACCGACCAGGGGGTGGTGCTGCGCGATGTCTATGTCGGGCCCGGGGGCGTCCTCACCGGCTCGGCGCGTCTCAGCCAGGAGGCGGAGGAGGAGGCGGCGCGGCTGGTCCGCCGTCAGGAGATCGAGCGCCAGCAGCGCGAGCTGGAGCGGCAACGCGCGCGCCTGGAGGCCCGGATTGCCGAGCTGCGCGGGGAGTTCCTGGCCCAGGAGGCCGAGACCCTGGGGCTGATCGCCCGCGAGGAGGCCCGGGAAAAGGCGCTGCGCCAGGGCCGTGACGCCATGGCCCGCAGCCGCCAGGCCGATGACGCCACCGGAGGTGCCCATGAACTCGCCCCATGACGCCGGCCAAGCGCCGACCCCATCGCCGGTGCCGTCCCCGGCGGGGACGGAACAGTGGCTGTTGCGGCTCTACGTCGCCGGCCAGACGCCGCGCTCCGTCCTGGCCTTCGCCAATCTGCGCCAGATCTGCGAGGAGCATCTCGCCGGTTGCTACCAGATCGAGGTCATCGACCTCCAGGCGCAACCGGAACTGGCGCGGGAGGATCAGATCCTGGCCATCCCCACCCTGGTGCGCGCCCTGCCCGAGCCGGTACGCCGCATCATCGGCGACCTGTCGCACACCGAGCGGGTCCTGGTGGGTTTGGACCTAAAGCCCCGGGCCTGAGCGGTCCTCCAGCCACCGGGTCAGGTCCGCCGCCGGCATGGGGCGGGCATAGTGATAGCCCTGGACCTCGTCGCAGCCCATGATCCGGAGCTGTTCCGCCTGAGCGGCCTCCTCCACGCCCTCGGCGATGGTCTGGAGATTGAGACTGCGGGCGATCTGGATCATGGCCAGGACGATGGCCCGGTCCTCGCCGCTGGTGAGGAGATTGACCAGGAAGGAGCGGTCGATCTTGAGTTTGTCCACCTTGAAGCGCTTCAGGTACGCCAGGCTCGAATAGCCGGTACCGAAATCGTCGATGGACAACTGGATACCCTGGGCCTTCCAGTCCAGCAGGGTCGCCAGCACGGCCTCCTCGCCCTGCAGCAACAGGGATTCGGTCAGTTCCAGCTCCAGCCCGGCGGGCTCGAGGCCGCTCGCCGTCAGGGTGGCCATGACCTCCTGCCCCAATTGCCGATCACGGAACTGGACCGCTGACAGGTTCACCGCCACCACCAGGCGCGGCCAGCCCGCGGCCCGCCAGGCGGCGGCCTGGCGGCAGGCCGCCTCCAGCACCCAGCGGCCGAGGGGGACGATGAGCCCGCTCTCCTCGGCTACGTCGATGAAGGCGCCGGGCGGGACCAGGCCCACCCCGGGCCGCTGCCAGCGCACCAGGGCCTCGACGCCCACCACCCGGCCGGTGCGTAGCTCGAGCTGGGGCTGATAGTGCAGGACGAATTCCTGGCGCTCCAGGGCCTCCCGCAGGGCATCGCGGGTCTGGATGTAGCGCGTCAGCTCATCGTTCATCCGCGCCTCGAAGAAGCGGTAGGTCGCGCGCCCGGCGCGCTTAGCCTCATAGAGGGCGGTGTCGGCGTTGCGCATCAGGGTCTCGCCATCGCTACCGTCCTGGGGATAAATGGCCACGCCGATGGACAGGGAGGCGTGGAGCTGATGGCCCTGAAGGTCGAAGGGCGCGGCGAGGGTGGCCAGGAGCCGTTCGCAGGCCTGGGCCACGGGGGTCACCGGCTGCCCGGTCCCCAGTTCCGGCAGGACCAGCATGAATTCGTCCGCGGACAGGCGGCACAGGCAGTCCTCGGCCCGCAGGCGCTGGCCCAGGCGCTGGGCCAGGCCCTTCAGCAGCAGGTCGCCGGCGGCGTGACCGTGGGTGTCGTTGACGTACTTGAACCGGTCCAGGTCCAGGTAGAGCACGGCGAGGCTGGTCTGGTGGCGGTTGGCGACGGCAATGGCCTGCAGCAGCCGGTACTGGCCCATGACCCGGTTGGGCAGGCCGGTCAGTTCATCGTGGAAGGCCAGGTATTCGATGCGCTCCTGGGCCTTCCTCTGCGCCGAGACATCGCGACAGAGGCTGAACATGGCCGGCTGGCCGTCGAGTAGGACCCGGGTGGCGCGGACCTCCACGGGGATGGTGTCACCCTGGGCGTTCCGGTGCAGGGCCTCGAAGCTGGCCTGGCCCTGGCTGTCCAGCAGGGCGATGCGCGACGCGGCGTTGACGGCGTCTTCCGGGGTGTCGATGTCGGTGATGTGCAGTTTCAGGAGGTCTTCCCGGGCATAGCCATACTGCCGGCAGGCCTGGTCGTTGACGTCGATCACCTTGCCCGCCAGGTCGAGGATGAGGATGGCGTCTGCAGTGTTGTTGAAGAGCATGCGGTAGCGTTCCTCGCTCTCGCGCAACTGCCGCTCCCCCAGCTTACGTTGGGTGATGTCCTTGACCAGGGCGAGATGGAGCTTGCGGTCCTCGTCCTTCAGGGCCACCGTTGCCACGATAAGATTGCCCCAGACCAGCGCTCCGTCCGGCCGCAGATAGCGCTTTTCCAACTGAAAGCCATCGATCTCCCCGGCCATGAGCCGCGCCACCTGCGCCCGTTCCGCCGGCAGGTCCTCCGGATGGGTGAGCGCCTCCCAGCCGATGTCCGCCAGTTCCGCCCAGGTCCGCCCCAGGATCCGCTCCAGGCCTGGGTTGACATCGAGAAATTGACCATTGCGCCCATCCAGCAAAGCGATCCCCAGGGGGGCCTGCTCAAAGATGGTCCGGAACTTGGACTCGGACTGGGCCATCCGCGCCAAGGCCTGGCGGAGCTGGTCCTGGGCGGTGACCAGGTCGGTGGTCCGCGCGGCGACCCGCTGTTCCAGGGTGGCGTTGAGCGCCTGGAGTTCCTCCTCCAGGCGCTTGCGCTCGGTGATGTCCAGGGTGATGCCACCCAGGCGCTCCGGGGTGCCATCCCCCCGGCAATAGACCCGCCCCAGGGCCCTGATCCAATGCACCGAGCCATCGGCCCACAGTACCCGGTATTCCGCCGCGTAGTCCTGGCGGCTGGCCAGGGATGCCTCGACCAGTTGCACCACCCGGGCGCGATCGTCCGGGTGCAGGGCGGCGATGAAGCCGGCATAGCTCGGGGTCTCACCCGGCGGCAGGGCAAGATGACGCTGGCAGATCTCCGACCAGTCCAGATGCTCGGGTTCCAGACGGTGGTGCCAGATGCCCAGTTGGGCGCCATCCAGGGTCAGGCGCAGGCGCTCCTCGCTGAGGCGCAGGCGTTCCTCCACCTGGCGCCGTTCGGCGACCTCCGCCTCCAGGGCGGCGGTACGTTCCATCACGCGCCGTTCCAGGTTGGCATTGATGGCCAGGATCTCCTGGTCCCGGCTGGCAAGGGCCCGAAAAAAGCGGCCGATGAGCAGGTAGAGCAGGGTGGTGGTGACGAGGATGAACAGCCAGCCCTTGACGATACTTACCCGCAGGGCGGTGTCCGGGTCCTGGATGAAGGCCCCCAGCAAATGGTCGCTGACGAAGATCCAGAAGACGGAGAAGACCACATAGAGGGCGATGACCCTGGTCAGGTAGTGGCGGCCGAAGGAAAGATGAGCCGGTCGGTGCCCGGTCAGGGGAACGGTAAGCGCCTCATCCGGCGGAGGGATAATGGCCGCCGGGGTGAGCTGGGGACGCGGCGAGGAGGGGGGTCCTGTTTCCACGGGGGCATCGCTGGGTTGGGAGCTAGGGATAGGCAGCCGATGATAGCCAGCCGATGAACACGGATGAATAGCCCAAATTGGTCACGGCTGGCGGAATAACCAGAGGCCAGGGGCGGGTCACAAGGCCAGCCAGGCCCATGGAGCATCAGTGCCTCAGCGCGCGGACGGGTCATCGGCTGTGAGTCTTGATGTGAATCATATACCTGCTTCCAGCTACTTGCTTCCCGCGCCTATGACCGATGTCATTATGCTGGCACCCGGCTCCTGTCAAAAGGCCTTCTCACGCGCCGCCGCGCGGGACAACCTTCACTCGGTCTGCAATTCACGGCGCATCGCTCGCACCAGGTCGTTCAGGCTCAGGTCTTTGTCCGGTTCGTCGGGGATGATGGCGGTGGAACCGTCAAGGGTGCGCTAGCGCAACTTTATGTCGCTGGGTGTTAATCTTCACTCACTCGGATAGCGCACGGACATGCGCCACGATCATTGGTCAGCGCTGAGGCGCTCTGAGGTGCGAACACCGGTCCTTGCTGGCGCGCTGGGCGCCATGATCATCTGGGCGCTAGACGCGGCCATCCTTGGCGGCAGCGCTCGACCTCCTGAAAAATATTATCAGGAACATCAACTTTTGATCACTGAAAACACCCTGAAAACTCAAGATATCACGGTGCGCAAGCAGGCCGAACAGGCCTTGGAACGCAGCCACGCCGCCCTGGAACAGGCCCAGGCGCTCACCCATCTCGGCAGTTGGCACCTCGACTTTGCCAGCCAGCGGATGGAATGGTCGCAGGAAATCTATCGCATCCATGACATGGACCCCGGCACGCCGGTCGACCCCCAGACGCATTTCCCCTTTATTCACCCGGACGATTTCGCCGCCTTCGAGTCCGCCTGGCAGGCCACACTCAACGGCGCCCCCTTTGACCTCACCCACCGGATCATCGTCCAGGGTGCGGTGAAGTGGGTGCATGCGCGCGCCGAGATCCAGTGCAACGAGGACGGCCAGCCCCAATCGGCGATTGGCACCGTGCAGGATGTCACCGCGCGCAAACAGGCCGAGCTCGCCTTGGCCGAGAAGACCGCGGCCTTGCTCCGGGCCGAGCAGCAGTTGCGGGAGGTCCTGGACACCCTGCCGGTCGGCGTGACAGCGGTCGATCTGGAGACCAAGGGCATCACCTACCTCAATGAGTGCCTCTGTCGGATGCTGGGCCGGGAGCGCGAGGAGGTGGTGGGGATGAGTCCGCCGGATTTCTTTCCGGCCGAGCACCGCGCGACGAACAGCGCCCTGTTCGCCAAGGCCTTGCGCGGCGAGACCGCGTGGGAGCCGCAACTGCCGATCGAGCGCCGTGACGGTACGGTCTTCCTGGCCGAGATCCGCAACATCCAGGCCGTGCTGGACGGTCGCCGATGCTTGCTGAGCGTCTTGACGGACATCAGCGAGCGCCAACGCCAGGAGGCGGCACTGCGGGCGGCCGAGGCGACCGCCGCCCGCCTCCAGGGGGAGTTGCGCTGGAAAGCGGCCCTGGATGCGGCCGGGCATGGGGTCTGGGACTGGGACATCCGCAGCGGACAGGTTGAGTTCTCACCGACAATCCCCCGGCTGCTGGGTCTGGAGCCGGCTGAGCTGGATCCCGACGTGGACGCCTGGCTGCAGCGCCAGCATCCCGACGATCTCATGCGCATCAGGCCCCTGTTGCGTGATGCGCTCGCCAGCGAACATGGGCACTTTGAAGTCCGGCACCGCACCCGTCACCGGGACGGTGGCTGGCGTTGGTTTCTGACGCGCGGCCGGGTCAGCGAACGGGGGCCGGACGGCGCCCCCTGGCGCATGATCGGCACCCTGACCGACGTCTCTGCCTGGCAGGAGGCCGAAGCGCGCTTGCGCGAAAGCGAGGCGGAGATCCGCGCCCTCAACGCCGATCTGGAGGCCAAGGTGGCGGCCCGCACCGCCGAGGCCCGCGCCGCCAGTGCCGCCAAGAGCGAGTTCCTGGCCCACATGAGCCACGAAATCCGCACCCCGCTGAATGTGGTGTTGGGCCTGGCCCAGGTGTTGAACCGCGACCCGCTGACGGCCAATCAGGCCGACATGGTCGGGCGCATCCAGGAGGCCGGCCAGTCGCTGCTGGGCATCATCAACGACGTGCTGGACTTCTCCAGGATCGAGGCTGGCCAGTTGCACCTCGATGCCCGTGCTTTCCACCTGGAGACGCTGACGGCCAAGGTGGCCAGCCTGTTCGGCGCCACCGCTGTCGCCAAGAGGTTGGAACTGGGCCTTGAGCCCCCAGCCGCGTCGCCGGGGCCCCTGCTGGGGGATGCCCTGCGTCTGGAACAGATCCTGTTCAACCTCATTGGCAATGCCATCAAATTCACCGAGCGGGGGCAGGTGGCGCTCCAGATCCATACCCAGGCCAGTACCGACCGCGAGGTTCGGCTGCGTTTCGCCGTCCAGGACACCGGCATCGGCATCCGCCCCGAGGTCCAGGCGACCCTGTTCACGCCCTTCACCCAGGCCGATACCGGCATCACCCGCCGCTTCGGCGGCACCGGCCTGGGGCTGTCCATCAGCAAGCGCCTGGTGGAGCTGATGGGGGGTGCGATCGGCGTCGATAGCCAGCCCGGCCAGGGCAGCACCTTCTGGTTCGAGGTCAGCTTGCCCCGCGCCAGCGCGGCCGAGGAGGTGAGCGCCGCTCCCCCACCCCTGCCTCGCGGGCCACGCCTGCGGGGCCTGCGCCTCCTGGCGGTGGACGACAGCGCCATGAACCGTGACCTGGTGGAACGGGCGCTGACGCTGGAAGGGGCGGCTCTCACCCTGGTCGCCGACGGACAACAGGCGCTGCAATATCTGCACAGCACCCCCTCAGGCTTTGATGCGGTGCTGATGGACGTGCAGATGCCGGTCATGGACGGCCTAACGGCCACGCGCCTGATCCGCCAGGAGCTGGGTCTCACTGACTTGCCCGTCCTTGCCCTCACCGCCGGGGTCCTGCCCGCGGAGCAGCAGGCCGCTCGTGAGGCCGGGGCCAACGAGGTCCTGGCCAAGCCCCTGGATCTGGACCTGCTGGTGACCCGCCTGGTCCACCACATCGGCGCCGAGCGTCTCGCCGCCGCCGCGGCCGAGGTGGGTCCCGCCGCGTCGGAGGCTACCCCCGTCCAGACAGGATCCACGGAGGTCCCCGACATCCCCGGCATCGACTGGGAGTGGGTCAACCTGGTGTTCAAGGATGACTTGGCCTTCTACCTCTCGATGCTCGAACGCCTAACCCAAGAGGCCGCCGCGGGCCTCTGCCAGGCGCGCCAGGCCCTCGCCAGCGGCGACCGGGAGACGGCCACGCGGTGCCTGCACAGCCTCAAGGGCAGTGCCGGCAACCTCGGCGCCCTGACCCTGATGGCGATGGCGGGGCAACTGGAAGCGGCCCTCAAGGCCGGCGCCTCCGACCTGGAGACCGGGCTGGCCGACCTGGAGCGCCAGGTCGCAGACCTGAGCGCCGCCAGCGCGCCCTGGCAGGGCGCCACCGCGGACACCCCGCCGCCCGCCGGGACAGAGGCGCCGCCGCTGGACGCCGGCCAGCTGGAGGCGCTGCGCGTGAAACTGCAAGGCCGTTATTTCAGCGCCATGGGCGACTTCGAGGCCCTGGAACCGGCCTTGCGGGGCGTTCTGGGCGCCGCGCAGACCGCCGCGCTGGCCAGCGCCATCCGTGGCCTGCGCTTTCAGGAGGCGCTCGCGCTCCTGGATGAGGCCCTCGCCGGCGTCCGAGCGGGTGAGCCGCCGGAGGTGCCAGGGACATGATATCGGGCGTGACGGTTGATGCGTTCGCGCGTAGCGTGATGATTAATAGGGTTAACCTCCCTGAGTGTCGTTATTTTCAGATCGTCGCTGTCGGTCTTTCCCTGGGTGTCGCCCTCTACCCGCGGGATGGCATCGACGGCGAGACCCTGATGCGGAATGCCGATACCGCCCTCTACATGGCCAAGCGTGCCGGGCGCCAGACCTACCACTGCTTCGAACCGCGCATGAACGACGAGCTGGCGCGGTTCATCCAGATCCGGGACGCCTTGCGTGACGCCCTGGAGCGCCAGGAGTTCGTGCTGCACTACCGGGGCAAGGGGGGACTCAGGCTCAGGCCGCGATGACGACCCGATTGCGGCCGGCCTCCTTGGCGGCGTACAGGGCATGATCGGCCCGGGTGAACCAGTCATCGAGGGTCTCGTGAGGCTGATAGGCCGCCACCCCGAAGCTGGTGGTGATGGTCCCGGCGACGGGAAAGGGCTGCGTCATGGTCGCCAGGCGGAGCTTCTCGGCCAGGCGGGCGGCGGCCTGGGCGGTCCCGTGGGGCAGGAGGATGACGAATTCCTCACCGCCCCAGCGCGCCAGCACGTCACTGGCGCGCAGGTGGCCGCGCATGCGCAGGGCCAGCTCGATCAGGACCTGATCGCCGACCAGATGGCCATGGCGGTCGTTGATCGCTTTGAAGTGGTCGATATCGAACATCACCAAGGCCAGCGGCTCGCCGTAACGCTGGGCGCGGGCCATCTCCCCCGCCACGGCCTGCTCCAGGTAACGCCGGTTCCAGACGCCGGTGAGGCTATCGGTGGTCGCCAGGCGGTGCAATTCCGCGTTGGCGTTGCGCAGTTCCAGGGTCCGTTCCTGGACCTTGAGCTCCAACGCGGCATTGAGCTCACGATAGCGTTGCTCGCTTTCCAGGATCTGCCGTTCCGCCTGCTTCAGGGCGGTGATCTCTTCCACCGTGACGTTGATGCCGATAACCTGACCGGAGGCATCCTTGAGGGGGTGGAAATGCTCCCGCCAGACCCGGGGCACACCGGGCTGGGCCTGGGTCTCGCCCGCGATCTCGAGGTTCAGCAGGGGCTCGCCGGTGGTGAGGACGCGCTGGAACAAGGGCTCGACGGTCGCCGCCAGGCTGGGCAAGGCCTCGCGGACCGTCCGCCCCAGATGGGCGGCGACAGGCAAGCCGTTGATCTCAGCCAGCCGGTCATTGATGCGCAGGAAGCGCAGGTCGCGGTCCAACACGCACAGACCGACGGGGGCGGTATCGTAATAGGCCTGGATTTCCTCCAGCCGCCTCCGCGCCAAGGCCTCGCTGGCCCGCCATTGCTCCTCGGCGTGCTTGAGTTCAGTGACTTCTTCCACCACGCCACTGATACCGATCACTTGGCCGGCGGGGTTGCGCACGGGATAGGTGCTTTCCAGCCACACCCGGGGCACCCCGGGCCGATCGGGGGTGGGCTCGCGATGTTCGACGTTGAGCAGGGGTTCCCCGCTGGCCAGCACCTGGCGGAAGCGGGGCTCGGCGCTATCGGCGATATAGGGCGCCATCTCCCGCAGGGTGCGGCCCAGATGGGCGGCGGCGGGGAGGCCATTGACCGCCGCCAACCGCTCATTGATGCGCAGGTAGCGTAATTCCTGATCCATGGCGAAGAGACCCACCGGAGCGGTGTCGTAGTAGGCCTGGATTTCGGCCAACTGACGGCGGGCCTGTTCCTCGCTACGCCGGAGCTGTGCCTGGACGTCCTCGCGTGGCGGGATTGCGGTCTCCAGACCGGGACCGGAGGTGGCGGCTGCGGCGGCCAGCCGGAATTGCAGGGCCGCGATCTGGCGCTGGAGCCGGCGCGTTTCGGTGCGCCACTGGGGGAGGCGACGGGAATGGGGCCTGGCCATGGGGGGCTCCTGCTGCCGTGGGGTCCGAGCGGTTCTTGTTGTTGTGGCGTGCCGGGGACGCTGGTCGGTTTGCCGCGGTGGCCAGCGCGGGGCTCCGGGGCGGGGATGTCGCGGGTTTACGGATCAGTTTTGCCGCAGCTGCTCGGCCTGAAGCTTAGGGGCTGTCAATCATTGAGGCAAGCTGGCAGACGGCTAGCTGACGCCTGCTACCAGGCGCCTGCCTGACGCCTTAACACTAATTCACTTTGAGGTCGGACGGCGCGTGCTCCACGAAGGTAAAGGAACAGGGCTCTTACCGGTTCACCCTAGTGGCGGAGGTCCCCTCTTGATGGTCTCGTTGTCATAGCGAACCAGGTGAGGTTGCAAAGGATGGGTCGTCGCAGCGCAGACTGTTGGGCTTAGAATAGTGGCAACGGCCAACGGGTGATGGGAGGAAACATCCTTGATAGTAACCACCGCTCGCATCCTGCGTGATGCCTTATGTCTCGACCCCATGGAGCGTGCGGAGTTGATCGATGAGCTACTAAACAGCTTTGATACTCGCTCCGAATCGCCGCACTTCGATGCCTGGCAAGAAGAAGCCGAATCCCGTATCGATGCCTTCGAGGCGGGACGGCTGATCGACGATGCGGCGGAAGCGGTCTTTGCGCGGATCAACCGGCGTTGAAGCTCCGGATGCTGTCCTGCGCCGAACGGGAGCTGGTGGACGCCGTGGATTACTACAATGCCGAACGTCCGGGGCTTGGCTATGAGTTCGCGGGCGAGGTACAGAAAACCCTTGAGCGCATCCTTGCCTTCCCCGCTGCCTGGCCATGTTTTTCCGCGCGGACCCGTCGCTGCGTGGTGAGTCGCTTCCCTTATGGGGTTCTCTATCAGGTCCGTGACAATCGCGTGTTGGTCGTTGCCATCATGAATTTGAAGCGCGACCCGGTTTCCTGGAGGGAGCGCGCTAATCGCTGAATTGGTATCGAAGTGGCTTACGCCACACCAATTGGGCGCGGGCAATGTCCTCCATCGCCTAAGGGGTCCAGGACGAGATGCTCACCAGTCAGCTCCGATTCCTGGGATTCGACGAGGCTCAGGGTCATCTATCCGCGAAGCCGTTAGCGGCTAGGGACTTGGAAGAGTGGCTGCGCGAGCGCGGGGAAGCCGGACGCGCGGCATCGAGAAAGGCACGGCTGGTCTCGTAGCGGGGGCCGGTTACCGCTTGGCGCGACGCCGGGATGACGCCCACGTGTATTTTACCGGCAAGGGCCTCCTCGGCGAGCGCCTGGCAGCATGGGAGGCCGGGGGCCGACAGAATGCCAGTCTGCTTGACCAGGGGCGCGAGCGCATCACCGAATGGATACCGTCGCCAAGGGGGGGTTCCATCTGGCCCGGGAACTGTTCGATCGGGCGGACCAGGCCCTTTACGCCGCCAAGACGGCCGGACGTAATCAGGTGTGCTTGGGGTAAGGTGGACTGATACTTCGCTTTAACGAGGCAGCCAATGAGTCGACTGGTGACGTACGGACAAACGAGGTACGTCTCAACACGGCGAAACGACTGCTATATTTGACGGATCAACGCAGAAGCGGACCCAAACCATGCTTGACAGCGCCACCACCCAAGCCGCCAGATCCTTTGTCACCCAGGCTAAGGTGCGCTTCCCCGTGCGCAGCGCCATCCTCTTCGGTAGCCGCGCCCGCGGACACTTCCGCCCAGATAGCGATGCCGACGTGGCCCTGCTGCTGACCGGCCCTCATGGCCCCTTCTTGGACACCAAGCTGGAACTTGCCGACATCGCCTACGACGTGCTGCTGGAAACCGGGATTCGTATCCAGCCCCTACCCGTGTGGGAAGAGGATTGGGAGCATCCAGATACCTACACCAATCCTCAGTTGCTCCAGAACATCGCCCGCGAGGGCATTCGTCTGTGAGTGCCGACGAACTGATGGGCAAGGCCGAGCGTGCGGTTGCCTCTGCCCGTCTGCTGCTAGGTAAAAGCACCCCCAAAGTCGGGCTGGCTAGGCTATGCTTTCTTTAAACCCATGAAAACTGACTGAGGATACCAAGATGCGAACGCTTAGCTTTGTCCCGGCGCTTGTGGTAGCGCTGATTCTTTCCGGCTGTGCCGGCATGTCTGACACCGAACGGCGGGTGGCCACGGGCACGGGGGCCGGTGCCGCGACCGGCGCCGTGATTGGCTCCTTCTCCGGCTCTGCCGGCAAGGGCGCCCTCATTGGCGCCGGCGTTGGCGCCGTAGGCGGCTACCTGTACGACCAAGATCAGAAGAGTAAGGGATACTGAGCCCGCCAGGGTTTGTGGGGGTAAGGGTACTTCGCCGGGAAGGGAAGCCGGCGCGGACTTGGTCGGCGAACGGGGGGTAGCGTTGCGCCAAGGTAGTGGGCGCCCGTAGATATCGTGCTTGGGGGATAGCCGGTGCCTCATTGTGCTTGGGTGTTGTAGCATGGGTAGGGACTGCGATTAACTCGTCAGAGTTGTGACCGGATTCAGAATCCAGGCCAGCGACCAAACCGGCCTGGAGAGCCAAGCCTGGACGGCCACATACCACTGGAGTTGAGACATGCCCCATGACCTTACGGGGGACGCAGCCGATGCGTCCAACCGGACGCAACCCCCCTTCAAGGCCTTCCTTTCCTTGCTGGTCCTTCTGACCCTGCTCATTGGCGCGGTGGGAGGATACGCCTACACCCGCCTGCGTGAGGACCAACTCCACGAGATCGAACGGACGCTGACGATCTTTGCCGAGGAGAAACGCCATCAGCTCGAGGATTGGTTGGCGCGAACCCGGGATGACGCCCAGCTGTATTTCTCCGGCCAGGCCCCCCTCGCCCAGCGCCTGGCGGCATGGGAGGCCGGGGGTCGTCGGGATGCCGCGCTGTTGGATCAAGCCCGCGAGCGCATTGCCGATATCATGGGCATACGGGGATGGTCGGCCCTGGCGGTCCTCGATACCGAGGGGAATCCGATTTTTACCCTAGGGCCGAAGAAATTCGCCGACCACGTTCAGGAGATCCAGGAGGTCCTCGCCCATCCCCGCATCCAGCCGGTGGATCTGCATCGCAACCCGCAGGGCGAGGTCGAATATGGCCTGCTGGCCCCCATTGCCCTGGCCGACGGCCGGCTGCTGGGGGTGGTCTATCTGAGCTGGCTGGCCGATCAGACCCTATTTCCGCTGATCAGCACCTGGCCAGTGCCGACCGAGTCCGCCGAGACCTTTCTGATACGGCGCGAGGGGGACAAGGTGCTTTATCTGACCCCCTTGCGCCATGAAGCCGATGCCGCCCTGCGTAAGGGTCTGCCCCTCACCACCCCCAACCTCCCTGCCGCCTTGGCCGCCCAGGGCCAAGCGGGCATCCTGTCCTTCAGGGAAGACTACCGCAACGAGCCCGTCTTGGCCTATGCCACCGCCATTGCCGGCACGCCCTGGCTGATGGTCGCCAAGATTGATCAACGGGAGGCCCTGGCTGGGATGCGCGAGATCGCCTGGGTTACCGCCCTGGTCCTGGGGCTGATCCTGCTGCTGATCTACAGTGTCGGCTACGCCTGGTGGCACCGCCTCCGGGAACAAGCCCGGGTCGCGGCGCGGGAGGCCAGTGCCCGCCTGGAGAGCGAACGGCGCTGGAAGCTCGCCCTGGATAGCGCCGGGCATGGGATCTGGGACTGGCATCTCGACACCGACCGGGTGGACTTCTCTCCAAGGTGGAAACGCATGCTTGGCTATGACGAGGCGGATAACATCGACACGGTCGGAGCCTGGGAACAACTCGTCCACCCCGAGGATCTGCCCCGGGTCTGGGCCGCCCTCCGGGCCCATATTGTCGGGGAGACCCCCAACTACGAGAGTATCCACCGCCTGCGCTGCCAGGACGGTAACTGGAAATGGCAGTTGGATCGTGGCACCGCCCTTGAGCGTGATGCCGCGGGCCAGCCGCGGCGCATGCTCGGCACCTACACCGATATCACCGCCCAGAAAGTGGCCGAGGCGGCGCTCGCCGCGGCCAACATCCGCCTCCAGGGGCTATTGGACGCCTTGCCGGTGGGGGTGGCCTTCACGGAAGGTCTGGATATTCGCGACGTCCAGGCCAATGCCACGCTGCGCCGCCAGTTCGAGTTTCCGTCCGATGGAGAGATCGCGGCTTCCGCTGCGGATCCAGCCGCGCCGGGGCGGCGCGTGCACTTTTACCACGCGGGGCGTGAGCTCGCCGCCGAGGAGCTGCCGCTGGAGCGAGCGGTCCTGGAAGGGCGGGTAATCCCGCCGCTGGAGGTGGAGATCGCCCTGCCCAGCGGTCGGCATTGGATCGCGGAGATCACCGGCGTGCCCCTGCGGGATGCCGCGGGTCAACTCGTCGCCGGGCTGGCGGTGTTGGTCGATATCACCGCCCGCATGCAAGCCGATGAAGATCTACGCGCGAGCGAGCGGCGCTACCGTGAGCTCAATGCCGAGCTGGAAAGCAAGGTTGAGCTGCGCACCGCCGAAGCCCGCGCCGCCAGCGCCGCCAAGAGCGAGTTCCTGGCCCACATGAGCCACGAGATCCGCACGCCGATGAACGCCGTGCTCGGCCTGGCCCAGTTACTTAATCACGAACCTCTCACGGCCAATCAGCACGCCATGGTCCAGCGCATCCAGGGCGCGGGCCAATCCTTGCTGGCGATCATCAACGACATCCTCGACTTCTCCAAGATCGAGGCGGGCCAGTTGCGCCTTGACGCTCGACCCTTCCGCCTGGAGGACCTGACGGCCCGGGTGGCCAGTCTGCTTGGCGCTACCGCCGTGGCCAAGGGCGTCGAGCTACGTATCGAGCCTCTGGCCGCGCCCATCGGCGCACTACTGGGGGATGCCCAGCGCCTGGAAGAGGTGCTGATCAACCTCATCGGCAACGCCATCAAGTTCACCGAGCGGGGCGAGGTGGTACTCCACATCCACACCCTGGCCAGCGCCGACCCTGAGGTGCGGCTGCGCTTCGCGGTCCAGGACACCGGCATCGGCATCAGTCCCGAGGCCCAGGCCCGGCTCTTCGACGCCTTCACCCAGGCCGACACCGGCATCAGCCGCCGCTTTGGCGGCACGGGACTGGGGTTGTCCATCAGTAAGCGCCTGGTGGAGCTAATGGGCGGCGCGATCGGCGTGGAGAGCCAGCCCGGCCAGGGCAGCACCTTCTGGTTCGAGCTGCCCTTCGCGCGGGCCAGCGAGGCAGAAGAGCCTAGCCTCGCGGCCCCGGTCGCCATCCCCACCAGCCCGCGCTTATCGGGCCTGCGCATCCTGGCGGTCGACGACAGCGTCCTCAACCGGGACCTGGTGGAACGGTTGTTGATGCGGGAAGGGGCGGAGGTCACCCTGGCCGTGGATGGTCAGCAGGCGGTGCGCTATCTACAAGCCCCCGCCCCGGCCTTCGACGCCGTACTCATGGACGTGCAGATGCCGGTGATGGACGGCCTGACGGCCATGCGCCATATCCGCCACGAACTGGGCCTGAAGGACCTGCCGATCCTCGCCCTGACCGCCGGGGTCCTGCCCGAGGAACAGCAGGCGGCGCTGGACGCGGGGGCCAACGAGGTCCTGGCCAAGCCCCTGGATCTGAACCTGTTGACGGCTCGGCTGACCTATCACATCGGCACCGAGCGTCTTGTCGCCGCAGCTCCCCAATCGACGGCGATTCCAGTCCCCAGGCCCGCGGGGCTCGACGACTTTCCCCTCATCGCCGGCATCGACCGGGAGCGCGCCGCCTTGAGCGTCGACCTGGACCGCGATTTCTACCTGTCCTTGCTGAAGCGGTTCATCACCGAGGCCACCTCCGTCGTGGCGGAGGCCCGCCAGGACCTGGAACGGGGCGACTGCGCGACCGCCGAGCGGCGCCTGCATAGCCTGCGCGGCAATGCCGGCACCATCGGCGCCCTGAAGATCATGGATACCGCCGCCGGACTGGAGCACACTATTCGTAACGTCCTGACCGACCTGGACGCGAAGCTGGTGGATCTGGACCAGCAACTGACCAGCCTGAACGAGGCCAGCCGCCCCTGGTTGCAGATGGCGGCCATCCACGACCAGGCCCTGAGCGCCAGGCCAGAGAGCGCCCCCCTGACGGCGGAGCGGATCGAAGCCCTGCACAAGGCCTTACGCTGCCACGGCTTGGATGCCCTGGATCTGTACGAGGAACTGGAGGCCGCCCTGGTGGCCGCCCATGGCCAGGACCAGATCGCCCCCCTGGGGGAGGCCATCGCCACGCTGCGCTTCGAGGTCGCGCTCACCCTGTTGTCGGCGCTGCCGCCGGCGGATTTCCGCGAGGCATCCCTCTGACGCCCAACCGTTTTCGACATGGACCAGCCCAAGACTCACCCGTTATCCGCTAGCACCTGACCCGAAGTCCCGCGCCCATGTCCCAGCCCGCCAGAATCCTGATCGTGGACGACGAGATCGTCGCCATCCAAATGCTGCGTAAGGCGCTCCATTCCATGGGGAAACTCTTCTATGCTCGGGAGGGCCAGGAGGCCCTGGACCGGGTGCGTCAGGCACCGCCGGACCTGGTGCTGCTGGACGCCAACATGCCGGGCCTGGATGGCTTTGCCATCTGCCGCCAGCTCCACCAGGAGTATCCGGATCTTCCCATCATCTTCGTCACCGCCGCCAGCGACAACGCCAGCGAGGTCCGGGCCCTGGAGGCCGGCGCCCTGGATTTCATCAATAAGCCCTTCAACCCGCCGGTGGTGCGTGCTCGGGTCAATGTTCACCTCAAACTCAAGGCCCACAACGATGTACTGCGGACCTTGGGCAGTCGGGACTCGCTCACGGGTTTGTGGAACCGCCGCGCCCTGGACGAGCGCCTGGCCTTGGAATGGCGGCGCGCCCAGCGGCACCACCAGACGCTGGCCCTGCTCATGATCGACATCGACCACTTCAAGGCCTACAACGACCACTATGGCCACATCCAGGGCGATGACTGCCTGCGCCAGGTGGCCAAGGCCATCGCTGGCCTGGTCAACCGGGCCGGTGACCTGGTGGCCCGCTATGGCGGTGAGGAGTTCGTGGTGCTACTCGCCGCGACCGGCCAGGACGAGGCCCTGACCCTGGCCGAACGCATTCGCGCCACCGTGGAGGGCCTGGCCATCCCCCATGCCGCCTCCAGCGCCGGGCCGGTGGTCAGCCTGAGCATCGGCGTCGCCGGGTGCCAGCCCCAGCGTGTCGCGGGGGAGGAACCCTCAGCGCCGGCACCGGCTGGCAACTCGGAGCAAGTATCCGGTTTCCACCTGGCCAAGAAGCTCGTCGGCCGCGCCGATCAGGCCCTGTATGCCGCCAAGCTGGGTGGACGTAATCGAGTGTGCGTGGGGTAACCCTCTTCAGAGGGCAAGCATCGGGTTGCGCCAGAGATCAATCAGGGTTACCGCTCCAGCACTGCCAGGGCGGCCTGGAAATCCAGACGTTCCATGGCCGCATCCAGGAGATTGAAATCTTCCCCCGACAGGGTGCCGCGCAGACTAGGGGCAAGCTGCCGGTAGTTCGTCAGGGCCGTCATGCGCCGGCCAGCCAGTTGCGCCTTCAGCTCGGTCAGCGCGGTGGCATCGAGCGTCGGCACCCCCTGGCTGTCCTCCGCCGCCTCCCGTTCCGCCCTGGCCCGGGCGGCGGCCTCCAGATGGGGTGTCGCCGCCTTGGCCAGCACCGCCAGTTGATCGGCTAGCTCGGCAAGCAGGGGCTCCACATCATCCCGTTCCGCGGCCTTAAGCGTCGTCTCGGCCGCCTTGGCCAGGCGGAAGAGCGCCAGGGCCCCAAGCTGGCCGGCGCTGCCGGCCAGCTTGTGCAGGCGCCTGGCCAGGGCCTCCCGGGCAGCGGCCATCGCGGGCGGCGGGGGCGCCTGGCACAGGTCACCAAATTCCTCCAGGAAGCGGCGCAGGCTCTGGGTGAACAGGTCAAGGTCGCCGCTTAGGCGCGCCTTGGCATCCTCGGCATCAATACCCGGGATCTCGGGCCAGGCTGGAAGAGCGGCGCTTGGCCGTTGGTTTCCCTGGGTGGACCCGGCGACTGCCACGGCGCGCAGGCGTCCCGGCGGCAGGGGCTGGCCGCGGCGCTGGCGAATCTGCCGGCGGATGAGGCGCAGCAGTTGCGCCGGCTCGAAGGGCTTGGTGAGGTACTCGTCCATGCCGGCCTGCAGGGAGAAGTCACGCTCGCTCTGGGTGGCGCCCGCGGTCAGGGCGATGACGGGTAATTCCTGGAGGGCAGGGTCCTGGCGCATCAGCGTCACGGCGGTGTTGCCGTCCATGACGGGCATCTGCACGTCCATGAGCACCAGGTCCACGGCGTGCCCGGGGGCGCGCAGCCAGTCCAGGGCCTGCTGGCCATCGCCGCAAGCCTGCACCTCCGCCCCCTCGGCCTTGAGCAGCCGCTGGGCCACGTCACGGTTGGTGTCGCTGTCGTCCACCACCAGAAGGCGCAGGCCGTCGAGGCGCAGGTGTTCCGGGCCGGGCAGGGCGTCCGGGTCGTCACCGTCGTCACCGGTCTCCTGGAGGGTCCGCGCCCTGGCGATTTCCAGCCGGACCTCGACGCCGAAGGTGCTGCCTTCACCCGGGGTACTGCGCACATCCACGCCACCGCCCATGCGCTCGGCTAACTCCTTGACGATGGCCAGGCCAAGCCCGGTGCCCCCGAAGCAGCGCCGGTTGTCGTCCTGGAGCTGCTGAAAGCGCGTGAAGAGCCTGGCCTGATCGGCGGCCGAGATCCCGATGCCGGTGTCGCTGACCTCGAAGCGCAACCACTGGTGGGTGGGATCATCCCCGGGCAGGGCCTGGACGCTGAGCCGGACCTGGCCCCGTGGGGTGAACTTGAGAGCGTTGCCCACCAGATTGACCAGGATTTGGCGCAGGCGCGGCGGATCAGCCAGATAGTGCCGGGGTAGCCCGGCCGGCAGGGGAGCGACGACCAGGTCGAGGCCCTTTGGTGCGGCGATGACGGCCATGAGGCGGCGCACCTGGTCCAGGTTGGCGCAGAGGTCGAGGGGTTCGTGCGCCAGGTGGAACTCGCCCGCCTCGATCTTGGCGATGTCGAGCACGTCATCGACCAGGGCCAGCAGGGCCTGGCCGGCCTGGTTGAGCTTGTGCACCTGCTCACGGTGCTCATCCTCCAGCGGCACCGTCTCCAGCAGATGGCCGTAGCCGAGCAGCGCATTGAGGGGCGTGCGCATCTCGTGGCTCATGTTGGCGAGGAACTGGCTCTTGGCGCGGTTGGCGGCCTCGGCTTCTTGCTTGGCCGCCTCCAGGGCTTGCTGCCGGGCGAAGAGATCGCTCAGGTCCAGGGCCTGCAAGAGCAGGTGAGGCTGGCCGGCCAGATAGAGCCGGGAATAATGCACGCTAAGCGCGAGCCGCGGGCTCCAGGTGCCGGGTCCCTCGAAGCTCTGTTGCCGTGGCTGGCCATCGTCCAGGGTAGCCCGCGCCCTGTCCAACAAACCGTAACGCTGCCAGCTTTCCAGTTGCCAGAGGTTGGTGCCTTTGACCTGCTCCCAGGTGGCGCCGACCATCCTCGCCATCGCCTCGTTGGTCTGCACGCAATCGCCGTTGGGCTTGAACAGGGCCATGCCGGTCACGGATTGGTCCAGGAGCTGCCGGGTGTGGAGCAGTTCCTCGCTAAGCGCCTCGGCCAGATGCTGCTTCAGGCGTTGGCGCCGGCCTTGGGCCGTGAGCCAGCCGCCCAGCGCCGCTATCAGCAGGATAGGGGCTATCCAGACGGCAGGGTTGGCGCTGTCGCTCAGCCTGGTTTGGCTGACCTCCACGCGTATCAGCAGGCTGCCGGGCTCATCCTTTTCGCTCCACGGGGCCTGGTTGTTTCTCGGCTTGAAGGGCAGCAGCGCCAACTCACAGACGGACCAGGCCGATGCCGGCTCGGCGGCGGGCGTGGCGAAGACCTGGTGCATCCGCACCCGGTCTCTGCCAAGCCACAGCCGCCACTGGCGCGAGACCCTCAGGTCATCTTCACCCTGAAGGAGCAGGGACTGGGGGGTAAGCCGCGACGGCAGGCTGTCGGGAAACTTGAACAGGGTGATGCTCAGGCCGCGGAAGTCCCCCCCCTGCTCCTCCGGCTGGAAGATGGGGACCTGGTAAACCAGGCCCGTGCCACCCTGCACGAGATCGATGGGTCCGGCCCAGTGGGGTTGACGGCCCGCGATGAGGGCGAGCAGCGGCGGCTGCCGCTGTGGGTGGGCGAGCATGTCCAACCCCAGGGCCGCCTCGTTGCCGGCCAGGGGCTCGATGTAGCTGATGACCGCCTGAGGGGCCCATTGCAGGGTGACTCCCGGCCCCATGCCGTACAGCAGACCCTGGGCAATGGTCTTGAACTGCCCCTGACTGGGGTCCTCGGGGCCGAAGATGGGCACCATGGCATGCGCGGCATACTGGCCTTGCTCCAAGTGGTTCGCGACTTCAATGGCCAGGTCGCGGGCGATATCCCCTGCCCGTTGGGCGTCGGCGCGCATGGCGTACCAGGCCGACAGCGACCAGGCCAGCAGGCCGAGCAGCGCCAGGGCAAGGCCCGTGGCCCAACCCCAGCGCGCGCTGCCGGCGTTCAGCGGATCGAGTGCGGACCGGGTGCGGGCGGCCCGCGCCGCTGAAAAACCGCGTCTGAGGTGGTGCATGGTGTGGCGCCGCGGCTCAGCCGTCAGGTCCAGGGGTGTCGGCCGACGCCTCAAAGCGCATCGGCTGGGGTTCCATTCAGGGCCGCCGCCACTCGGGCCAGCAGTTCTTCCCGTTCGCAGGGCTTGGGAATGAACGCCAGCGCGCCGGCCCGCAGGACGTCATTCTTCGTGGCCTCGGTGGCATCCGCGCTAATCATGATGACCGGAATCGCCGCCGTGGCCGGCAGCCGCCGCAAGGCCTGGATGACCGCATAACCATTCATCTCCGGCATCTGGATATCCAGCAAAATGAGGTCGGGGAACTCCTGTTCGGCGCAGCGCAAGGCATCCTCACCGGAGGTCGCCACCAGCACATCATAGTCATCCATCAGGATGTGGCCGATGGCCAGGACGATGCTAGGCATGTCATCGACGATCAGGATTTTGTGCATGGGCGTTCCGGGAAAGCACGGAGGGCATGATCATTGCAAATTCTCCTGCAACTGGGCCAGGGTGGCCAGGGCCTGGCGGAAGTCGAAGGCGTTAACCTGCGCCACCAGGGTGTCGCAGAGGGCGGCGGCCGGGTGCCCACCCAAAGACTCGCGCAGCGGCTGCAACCGCGCGGTCGTTACCAGCCGCTGGCCGCGCAGCAAGGGTTCCAGTACGGCCAACTCGGCGCGCGCGGCTACCAGGTCAACGATAATGCTGGCGTTAGCCGCCGCCGGGGGCGGAGCGGGGAGCGCCGCCTGCAAGGCGGCTTGGGCGGCTTGCACCGCGTCCAGGCAGTCCGCGAGCTGCGCTTCCACCCGCTCAGGTGCGGCTCCCTCCTTCAGCGCCATTTCCAGCGCCGCGGCCGTCTCCCGCACCCGCGTCGCCCCGACATTGGCCGCCGTGCCCTTGAGGGTATGCGCCAGGCGCACCGCCTCCTTGGGCTCGGCCGCCACTTGGGCGCGGTCAAACTGCGCCGGCCAGTCGGTAAGGTCCTGCTGAAAGCGGCGCAGGATGGTGACCAGCAGTTCTGGGTCGTCGCCAAGGCGCTGGCGGGTCGCAGCGAGGTCGAAGCCGGCGATCTCCAGGGCTTCCGCGGGGGCCGGGGTCGTCCTGTGGGGCGGGGGGGCCGGCCCCCGCCTGCTCGACCCCGACGCGCTTCGGCAGCCAGCACAGCAACACCTCGGCGAGTTGCCGCGGGTCGATCGGCTTGCTGAGATAGTCGTTCATGCCGACGTCCAGCACCCGCTGGCGATCGCTCTCAAAGGCCGCCGCGGTCAAGGCGATGATGGGGAGGTCCCGGCCCCAGTCGGTGGCGCGGATGGCGGTGGTGGCCTCCAGGCCATCCATCACCGGCATGTGCAGGTCCATCAGCACCAGGTCGAAGTGCCGCGCCCGGAGTTTGTCCAGGGCTTCGCGCCCATGGTTGGCCACCTCGACCCGCAGGCCCATCTTGCGCAGGATCGCCAGCGCCACCTCCTGGTTGGTGGGGTTGTCCTCCACCAGCAGCAGTTCGGCACCCCCCACCGGGGCGGTGCGCACGTAAGGGCTGACGTCGACCAATCCGGGGGCGGACAGGGTGTCCAAGGCCTCGCCAGGATCGGCCAGTTGCAGCGCCAGGGTGAACCAGAAGGTGCTGCCCTCGCCCGCGCTGGACTCGACGCCGATCTCCCCGCCCATCAGCTCGACCAGACGCTTGCTGATGGCGAGCCCCAGGCCCGTGCCACCAAAGCGCCGCGTGGTGGTCTGGTCGGCCTGGCTGAAGGGCTGAAACAGCCGCGCGACCTGCTCGGCGCTCAGGCCAATGCCGGGGTCGCGCACCGCGAAACGCAACCACCGCCCGTCCTGGTTGGCCGGTCCGGCCGGTTCGTCGGGCCCCTCCAGCGCCCGCACGGACAACCGCACCGTGCCGCGGTCGGTGAACTTGATCGCGTTGCCGACCAGGTTGTTCAGCACCTGCCCCAGGCGCAGGGCATCGCCGCGAAAGGCCCGTGACAGGAGCGGCGAGGGTTCGATCTCCAGCCCGACGCCCTTGGCCTGGGCGGAGGGGGAAAAGAGATCCACGGTCGGTCGTAACAGGGCATCGAGCAGGAAGGGCCGCTGCTCGATAGCGAGGGCATCGGCGTCGAGCTTGGTCAGATCGAGGATGTCGTTCAGGATGCGCAGCAGCGCCTGGCCGGCGGCCCTGACCTTGCGCACCAGATCGCGCTGTTCGGTCTCGAGGGGGGTGTCGAGCAGGAGGTCGAGGAAGCCGAGCACGGCGTTCATCGGCGTGCGGATCTCGTGGCTCATGTTGGCCAGGAACACCGATTTCGCCTGGCTGGCCTGCTCCGCCGCCTCCTTGGCCACCGCCAGGCTCGCGTGGCTCTGTTCCAGTTCCCGGGTGCGGAGGCGAACGCGCTGATCGAGTTCCTCGTTGAGCCGCAGCAGGCGCTGGCTGTACTCCCGCTGGGCGGTAATGTCGTGAGCGAGGAAGACGCTGCCCAACCAGTCGCCGTTGGGGGCGCGTACTGGGGTGACGCGATTCTCGAAGATGTGGTCGGGCAGCCCCTTGAAGCCGGTCGCCTCGAAGACATGCTCCCGGTCCTCGTGCACGGCCCGCAGGATCTGGCGGACCTGGTCATCGTCCAGCCCCAGGGAGGCCTGCAAAACCTCCAGCGGCCGGCCGATGACCTCCTGGCGGCTCAGGCCGAAGATGGATCCGGCGGCGGGGTTGAACAGGGCCAGGCGATGTTCGCGGTCGATGGCGAAGATGCCCAGGTGGTGGGAGGAGTCAAGAATGCTGTTGAGGAAGGTGCGCTGCTCCCCGAGCGCCAGTTTGGCGCGGGTGAGGGCGGTGATGTCCTGGCGCACGATCAGGACCCCCCGGAAGTCCCCTGGCAGCGGGATGACGACCAGATCGAACCAGTGGGTTTCCCATGCCAGTTCGACCTGGACCTGAAGCCGGAACTGATTGCGCTCACCCGCCAGGACCGCGCGCAGCCCGGCGGCGAAGGGTTCGCCACCCAGGGCCGGGTCCTGATCCCCGGCCTGAATGCTAAGGAAATCTTGACCTTGCCAGGCCTCCGCCGTGGTCCTGGCCCGACCCCGGGTCAGTTCGTAGTCCAGCCACGCCTGGTTGACCATCAGCACCTGGGCGGCGCCATCGAGCACCAGCAGGTGTGACTCCATGGCCGCGGCAATGGCGTGGAGCAGGCCGCGGCTGGCCTCCAGGGCCGGCTCCAGCCTGGCCAGGCGCTGGCTGGTCTGGCGTTGGGCGCTGATGTCGGCGATGACGCCCTCACGGGCGATGCACTCACCGCCCGCGCGGTGGGCTCGCCCGCTATCGCGTACCCAGACCTCGCTGCCGTCGGCCCGGCGCAGGCGGTACAGGACCGAGTAGCCGTCACCCTGGCGAAGCTGGTTGGCGAGTTCCCGGGTGATCCGCGCCCGGTCCGCCGTCACCATCAGGGCCTCGAGGGTCAGCGCCGGGTCGCCCTGGAAGGCGACACCGGCCAGGCCCAGCAGGCCCTGGGTGTCACCGCCGATCTCCCAGATCGGGGGGGTCTCGGTCGTCCTTACCCGATAGCCGATCAGGCTGCCCAACTGGGTGGCCAGCAGTTCCAGGGCCGGGTATTCCAGTGCGGGGGAGATCCAGTCAGGGGATGGCAAGGGGTTCATCTTGGTGTTGAGGGGCGGCGGGCGGGAGATTTTATCGATTGACAGCAGGGTAACGGCTATTCCAGCGCTCCGGGGCCTGAGAGAAAGCGAAATCGGTCATGAGTCAAGTCTACCTCCGCAAGCCTTACGCATTTGGTCGCAACTTCTCTGCCAGCCGTTGCAAGGTCTCCAGGGCCTGACTGAAGTCGAAAGCCCGGATCTGTGCCATCAGCGGGTCGAGTTCCCTGGCAGCGGCATGGTCGCCGAGATGGTCGCGCAGACGCGTCAGCAGCGGCTCCCCCACCAGCCGGTGGCGGCGCAACAGGGGCTCCAGCTCGGTGAGGTCGGCGCGGGCGGCCGCGGGGTCCGCGACGCGCCTGGGCGGCGGTGGGTCCTCCACCTCCTTCTCGCTGGCCAGATGGTCTCTCAGCGCGGCGACGGCGCCGCCGACGGCAGTCAGACAGTCCGCGAGCCGGTCCGCGACCCTGCTGGCCCCGGCCGGGTCGGCCAGTGCCGCCTCCAGCGCCGCGGCGGCGGCCTGCACGCGCAGCGCCCCGACCGTGCTCGCGCTGCCCTTGAGCGTATGCGCCAGGCGCACCAGGATGCCCAGGTTGGCCTCGGCGCGCGCGGCGGCAAATTGGGCTGGCCACTGGCGGCCTCGGCGGCCTGCTTGGCGGCCTGGGCCTCGGCGGTACGCTTCTCTACCTTACGCTCCAGGTCAGTATTGAGGGCCTTGGCGGCAAGGTTCGGCCAGGGGCGATGCGCGGGGGGGAGGTGGGCGTCGATAACGCCGTAGAGGGTAAACAGGACCAGGATCTGCCCGGTCAGTGCGGCGATGTTGAAGAGCAGGTTTGGCAAGAGCGAGCAGTCCGGGGTGAGGGCCGCCCAGCGGAAGCTAGGGGTTGACGGCCGGCTCTACGCGGTTACGCCCGGCGGCCTTGGCCCGGTAGAGGTTTTGATCGGCGGCGCGTAAGAGTGCCTCGGGCTGGTCCTGGAGGGACGGAATCAGGGTCTCGCAGCCCAGGCTCACGGTGAGCCTCGGCCCTTGGCCATCCATGGCGGTGGGGTGGGCGTAGGCCTTCTCGACCGCGACGCGGATGGCCTCGGCCAGTTTCTGGGCGCCCTCGGCAGGGGTCTCCGGCAATAGCAAGGCGAACTCCTCTCCGCCATAACGCGCCAGTAGGTCGCCTGGGCGCTTAAGCTCCGAGGCGGCCCATTGGGCGATACCGCGCAGGCAGTCATCGCCCACTTGATGACCGAAGCGGTCGTTGATGGCCTTGAAGTGATCGGCGTCGATCATGATCAGCGACAGAGGGGTCTGATTGCGCTGGGCGCGGCGCCATTCCTTGTCCAGATGCTGGTCAAAGGAACGCCGGTTGGCGACGCCGGTGAGACCGTCGCATTGGGCAAGCTGGGCGAGCAGATCGCTCTTGCGCTTGAGGGCGATGTGGGTGCGTACCCGCGCGCGCAGCACCGCGGCGGAGTAAGGCTTGGTGACGAAGTCCACGGCACCGGCTTCCAGCCCGGCGGCCTCCAGCACCGGGTCCTGATTGGCGGTGACAAAGATCACCGGGATATCGGCGCTGGCCGGCTCGGCCTTGAGCCGGCGGCAGACCTCCAGACCGTCGATATCCGGCAGGTGGTGGTCGAGCAGGATCAGCTCCGGCCCCGCGGTGACCAGGTCCAGGGCGTCTTGGCCACGGGTAGCGACGATGAGGTTATAGTCGGCATCCAGGAGATTGGCAGCCAGGTGCAGGCAGGTGGGGTCATCATCCACCAGTAGCAGGCACGGCTGGTCCGGGGTGTCCAACGCCAGGGGGTAGGAAAAGGCGGGGCTGAGAGTGTCGAGGTTCATGAATGCGGATTCTCTTGCGTCTACCGCCCTGGACTTCAGGCGTTGATCTTGGGTTATCGTCGTCCTCTATACAGCTATTACTACCCTCTGCTACTGCTGTTACTGCGCGATCTAGCGGCTAACCGTGCCGAACAAGCAGGTAAGCTGCGCGAAAATTTCGCAGACCGTCATGTAGTGGCAATATAACCATAATGGTAACTACTCGCCCGGATCGCAGGCTTTTCGCTAATGGCGGGCAACCGGTAG
>ERZ1645187.56-NODE-56-length-105059-cov-12.277466_pt1 | contig 105059 bp, 98 predicted proteins | sample MGYA00575352_ERZ1645187 | MGnify/ENA primary metagenome ERZ1645187 (study PRJEB40837, sample SAMN11349314) | freshwater sediment metagenome | isolation source: river sediment | host: Sediment | place: India: Wazaribad , New Delhi | collected 2017-02-21 ...
GCCGATCCGATTCGGGTGAGCGGGGGTATCAGCGGCGGGATGATGACCGGCCGCGGCGTTCCTATGAGGGTGACCGGCCGCGCCGATCCGATTCGGGTGAGCGGGGGTATCAGCGGCGGGATGATGACCGGCCGCGCGATGCTGTTCATGAGCAACGGCGCGCCGAGCGTGCGGCGGAACGTGCCGCCGAGCCCCCTCTCGACGCCGAGATCACGCCACAGATGCTGGACAAGTCGTCACGTACTCACCTGAAGTCGCTCAACAAGGAGAACGCGGACCTTGTGGCCCGGCATCTGGTTGCGGCTGGTCTGTACCTGGAGACGGATCCGGAACTGGCCCACCAGCACGCCTTGGCTGCACAGCGTCGCGCGGGCAGGATCGACGTCGTCCGGGAGGCCGTGGCCATCACCGCCTACGGGACCGGACGGTACGCGGACGCGCTGCGTGAGGCGCGCACCGTGCGGCGCCTGTCCGGCGATGAGACTCTCCGTGCGATCGAGGCCGACTCCGAACGCGGTCTCGGCCGTCCTGAGCGCGCCCTGGCGGTGATCGCCGAGGTGGAACTGGCACACCAGCCCGCGCACGCTCGCGCAGAACTCGCAATTGTCGCGTCCGGTGCGCGGGCCGACCTCGGCGAATCAGAGGCCGGCCTGCTCGTGATCGAGGACGCGCTGCGCTTCATCCGGGATGACGCACTTCGTGCCCGGCTGCTCAGTGTGAAGGCCGACCGTCTCGACGAGCTCGGCCGCACCGCGGAGGCGGAGGAGGCACGCGCTCTCCTGACCGCCGACCCAGAGGAATCCGACGACGTCCTGTACATCGACGACGCGTTGGACGAGGACCTCGCCCTCGCCGTCGACCTCGAGGACGCTGCGGAGGATCAGCCGACCGTCGACGCCTCGCAGGACCAGGGCGACGCCGAGCCGGATGACGACGGGTTTGACGAGGACGAGGCCGACGACGACGGGGCTGACGAGGACAAGGCCGACGACGGGGCTGACGAGAACGAGGCCGAGGACGACGCAGCGGACGAGGGTGAGCCAGACGACGATCCGGTCGCCGACGAGCCGGTCGCCGGCGAGCCGGCGGACGATGGCGCCAGGGAGGAGCCATCCGAGCACGATGGCGGTTCCGACCCGGTCGAACCGACCGAGGCGGGTGCGGAGGAGGAACGATGAGCGGCTTGCTGGCGAGTGAGCGCCCGCTCTCCGCGGCGTACGACGTGGCACTCATGGACCTCGACGGCGTGACGTACGAGGGCCGGGCACCGATCGAACACGCGGCGGCAGGGGCGAGGGCGGCACGGGAGTCGGGGCTCAGGCTCTTCTTCGTCACCAACAATGCGTCCCGTCCGCCTCAGGACGTCGCCGATCAGCTCAGCTCTCTCGGCATACCGGCTGACCGTGACGAGGTGTACTCCTCTGCGATGGCGGCGGTCCAGCTGGCGGTGAAGCGCCACGGCCGGGGCGCACGGGTCCTCGCGATCGGCGGTCCCGGCCTCCTCGAGGCTGCCCGCGAGGGTGGGCTCGAGCTCGCCGAGGATGCCGACGACCGTCCCCTCGCCGTCCTCCAGGGCTTCCGCGAGTCGATCTGCTGGGCGGACCTCACCGAGGCCGCCTACGCCATCAACGCGGGCGCGGAGTACATCGCGACGAACCTCGACACCACCCTGCCGCGGGAGCGTGGCATGGCCGTGGGCAACGGGTCGCTCGTCGCGGCTGTCGTCAGCGCGACGGGGGTCCAGCCGCTCTCCGCTGGCAAGCCCGAGCCGGAGATCTTCCGTCTCGCCGCGGAACGGGCGGGCGCGCACAACCCGATCGCGGTGGGGGACCGGCTGAACACCGACATCGCGGGGGCGGTGGCCTCGCGGCTCCCGTCGCTCCACGTCCTCACCGGTGTCTCCAGTGCCCGCGACGTCGTGCTCGCGCCTCCGTCACAGCGTCCCACCTATCTCGGGCTGGACCTGCGTGATCTCGCTGCCCCGCACCCGCCCGTCACCCACGGTGAGGGCTGGTGGGCGTGCCGTGGCGCCCGCGCCCGGGCCCTCGGCGGCCATCTCGAGCTCGAACGAGTCGGGTCTCTCGAACTCCATGACTCGGTTCACGTGAGCGTCGACGAGTACCGCGCCCTGGCTGCGGCCGCATGGGCCTCTGGCGTGCGTCACTGTCCTCGGCTGGCGGTCGTGGAGGAGCTGTGACGGACGCGCCGAGGCCCGCGCCGCCGCCCCGACGCCCTCCGGTTGACGAGCGGCTCGCCGAGATCGCCGAGCGCCCGCTCGAGGAGCGACCCGCGGCGTTCGAGGAACTGCACCGCGACCTCGAGACCCGGCTCCGCGCCAGCGAGACCTGATGGCCCGGAGGGTTCGCCTCGACGCCGAACTGGTCCGGCGTTCCCTCGCTCGATCGCGTGCGGAGGCGCGCGAGCTCATCCTCTCGGGGAGGGTCACCGTGGACGGACAGTGCGCGGACAAGCCCGCCCGCCAGGTCGACCCCGCGCAGGCCGTCGAACTCGCCGGCGAGCCGGTCACTCAGTACGCCTCCCGCGGGGCGCACAAGCTCCTCGGAGCGCTCAGCATCCTGGGGGACCGGGCACCGGTGATCGCCGGACGTCGAGCGCTCGACGCCGGCGCCTCCACGGGAGGGTTCACCGACGTCCTCCTTCGTGCCGGAGCAGCGAGCGTCGTCGCCGTCGACGTGGGCTACGGCCAACTGGCGTGGCGGCTCCGCCAGGACCCCCGCGTCGAGGTGCTGGACCGCACCAACGTGCGCACCCTGCGGCCGGAGGATGTCGCACCGCCGCCGGAGCTCGTCGTGAGCGACCTGTCGTTCATCTCCCTCACCCTCGTGCTGGAGGCGCTGCGCCGCTGCGCGGCTCCGGACGCCGACTTCCTCCTGATGGTCAAGCCACAGTTCGAGGTGGGGAGGGAAAGGCTCGGCGCGGGCGGGGTCGTCCGCGACACCTCGCTGCACCATGAGGCGGTGCTGGGCGTGTGCGAGGCAGCTGCCGGCGTCGGGCTGGACACGTGGGCCGTCGCCGCCAGCCCGCTGCCGGGGCCGGCCGGGAACGTGGAGTACTTCGTCGCGCTCCGGGCGGACCACCCGGGTGCGGTGAGGGGCGCATCCCTGTCCGACGCCGTGTGGCAGGCTATTGGCGAGGGCCCAGCCGGGGATTCGAGGACGGGAGCGGGATGACGCAGAAGATCGCTCTCGTCCGCCATACCCGCCCCGGCGTCGACCAGCAGGCCGCCCTCGTCGAGGCGGCGGTGGAGGACCTCGGGGGCCGCATCGTGCCGGAGGAGCGCGCGGCGGAGGCCGACATTGTCCTCGTGCTGGGCGGGGACGGCACCATCCTCTACGCGACTGAACTGGTCCGTGGACGGCCGATCCCGCTCCTCGGCGTCAACTTCGGACACGTCGGGTTCCTCGCCGAGGCGGACCCGGAGTCCCTGAACGACGTCGTCACCCGCGTCGTGTCGGGCGATTACACCGTCGACGAGCGCATGACCATCGAACTCGAGGTGACGACCCCGGACGGCGTCACCACCACGGGCTGGGCGCTCAACGAGGTGGCGCTCCTGAAGGTGGATCGTGCCCGGATGATCGAGGTGGCCTTCGGGGTGGACGGGCGTGCGGTGTCTTCCTTCGGGTGTGACGGGCTCGTCCTCGCGACCCCCACCGGGTCGACGGCGTACGCCTTCTCGGGTGGCGGCCCGATCGTCTGGCCGGACGTCGAGGCACTGCTCGTGGTACCGATCGCGGCGCACGCACTGTTCTCGCGACCACTCGTCGTCGGCCCCGGATCCGAACTCACCGTCCTCCTCGACACCGTGCACCACTCGGACGCGGAGATCTGGTGCGACGGCAGGCGCCGCATCCCGGCGCCCCACGGCACGACGATGACGATCCGGCGCAGCGACGAGCCCGTCCTCCTCGCCCGCCTCACCGAGACACCGTTCTCCGGCCGGCTGGTGGCCAAGTTCTCCCTCCCCGTCCACGGCTGGAGGGGCCCGCGGACCCATGCTTGAGGAGCTGCGGCTGCGGAACGTGGGCGTGATCGAGGACGCCGCGCTCGTCCTCGGACCGGGTCTCAGCGTCCTCACGGGCGAGACCGGTGCCGGCAAGACCATGGTGCTGACCGGTCTCGGCCTCCTCATGGGACGGCGGCCCGACCCGCGGCTCGTCCGCCACGGGAGCGCCCAGGGCGAGGTGGAGGGTGTGCTCACCGCCCGGGACGAGACGGGCCTCCGTGCCTGGGCGGAACCAGCGGGGGGCGTCCTCGACGACGGCGCCCTCCTCGTCAGCCGTGTCGTGCCCGCGTCGGGACGCGCCCGGGCATACCTGGGCGGACGGTCGGTCCCGGCGGCGACGCTGGCGGAACTCGCCGACACCCTCATCACGGTCCACGGTCAGGCGGACCAGCAACGGCTGCGTTCTCCTGCCCATCAGCGGGCCGCCCTGGACGGCTTCGCCGGCCTCGACGATCACGTGCAGCGGTACCGTTCCGCGTTCGACCGGGTGGGCAGGCTGGAGGCGGAGCTGCGTGACTGGGAGGACGCCGCGCGGCGTGTCGCCGCCGAGCGTGACCGCCTCCGGGAGGGGCTGGCCGCCATCGAGGAGGTCGACCCGCAGCCGGGCGAGGACGACGACCTGCGCCAGCGGTCCGAGAGGCTCACCAACATCGAGGAGCTCCGCACCGCTGTCGAGGGCGCCTACGCCGTCCTCACCGGTGACGAGCTCCAGGCCGGGGTCGTCGACCGTCTCGAGACGGCGCGCCACCTCCTCGATGCAACCGCGCGCTTCGACGCCGAACTGGGGGAGTGGGCGGGGGTGATCGACCAGGCGAACCAGCTGTTGTCCCAGGTGGCGACGGACCTCGGGATCCAGCGGGACACGCTCGACGCCGATCCCCGGCTGCTCGAAGAGGTGCACGCCCGCCGAGCGTCTCTCACGGCGCTCACGCGCCGGTTCGGGCCGACGCTCGACGACGTCCTCGCCTGGGCCAGCGCGGCCCGGGGGCGACTCGCCGAGCTCGACGAGGGCTCACGTGACGCGCTCGAGTCCGCCCTCGACGGGGCGCGCGGCGAGCTGGACGAGCTCGCCACGGAGCTGACCGACCGCCGTCGGACGGCGGCACGGGACCTGGAACGACGCGTCACCGCGGAACTGGGCAGGCTTGCGCTCGCCGGCGCGCACCTCGAGGTGCGCGTCGCGCCCACCGAACCCGGCCCCTACGGTCGCGACGACGTCGTGATGCTGCTCGCACCGCATCGGAACGTGCCCGCGCTGCCGCTCGCATCGTCGGCCTCCGGTGGCGAACTGTCGAGGATCATGCTCGCCCTCGAGGTGAGCCTCGCCGCCCGTCCCGACGACCACACCTTCGTGTTCGACGAGGTCGATGCGGGTATCGGGGGAGGCGCGGCGATCGAGGTGGGACGCCGGCTGAAGGAGCTGTCCCGGCACCACCAGGTCATCGTCGTCACCCACCTCGCCCAGGTGGCGGCCTTCGCGGACCACCACCTCGTGGTCACCAAGACAGCGGCGGACGGTGCCCCGAGCACTCGCGTCGAGCGCGTGACGGGAATCGCACGCGAGCGTGAACTGGCGCGGATGCTCGCCGGTGACGTGTCGGAGACGGCACTCCGGCACGCGGCAGAACTTCTGCGGCGGGTGGGCGTGGGAGCATAGCAGGGTGAACAACCCATTCCAGCGCCACCGGCAGTCGGCCGCAGGGGACGGCGCGCTCGGGGGGACGGCGCGGGTGGACGCCCGCACGAAGAACCTCACCAAGCGGCTGCGCTCGGGTGATGTCGCCATCATCGACCACGCGGACATCGACCGTGTCTCCGCGGAGGCGCTCGTGGCCTGCAGGCCGGCCGTCGTGCTGAACGCCGCCCGGTCCACGACCGGACGGTACCCCAACCTCGGGCCACAGATCCTCCTCGACGCCGGCATCCCCCTCGTCGACGACCTCGGCCCGGACGTGATGGGCATCCGCGAGGGCCACCGTGTCCACGTGAACGGCGGGGAGGTGTGGGACGGGAACAGGCTCGTGGCCGAGGGCACGCCCCAGGATGCCGACACCATCGGCAGGAGCCTGGAGGAGGCACGGGAGGGGCTCTCCCTCCAGTTCGAGGCGTTCGCCGCGAACACCGCGTCCTACATCCTGAAGGAACGCGAACTTCTCTTCGACGGCGCCGGCGTCCCGGACGTGCGAACCGACTTCGAGGGGCGCCAGGTCCTCGTCGTGGTGCGCGGGTACCACTACAAGGAGGACCTCGCGATGCTGAAGTCCTACGTGCGGGAGTACCGGCCCATCCTCATCGGGGTCGACGGCGGTGCGGACGCCATCCTCGAGGCGGGCATGAAGCTCGACATGATCGTGGGGGACATGGACTCCGTCTCCGACCGGGCGCTCACCTCGGGCGCCGAGATCGTGGTGCACGCGTACCGGGACGGCCGCGCCCCCGGCATCGCCAGGGTCGAGGAGCTCGGCGTCGAGCACGTCGTGTTCCCCGCCACCGGGACCAGCGAGGACGTCGCCATGCTCCTCGCGGACGACAAGGGCGCGGACCTGATCGTCGCCGTCGGCACGCACACCACCCTCATCGAGTTCCTCGACAAGGGGCGCGCCGGCATGGCCTCCACCTTCCTCACCCGCCTCCGGGTCGGCACCAAGCTGGTGGACGCCAAGGGCGTCTCCCAGCTCTCCCGTCCCAGGATCACCACCCTCCAGCTCTTCCTGCTCGCCGTCGCGGGGCTGCTCGCCCTCCTGGTCGCCCTGTTGGCCACGAACTTCGGCCAGGCGCTGCTGGGACTCTCCGGGGCGTGGTGGGACGACATCGTCAACATCGTGCGCGGCCTCCTGGGCATGGCGCCGTCGGCTCCGACCACCTGAGGACGAAACCATGATCGACTTCCGCTACCACCTGGTCTCGCTGATCTCCGTGTTCCTCGCGCTCGCCGTCGGCATAGTCCTCGGCGCGGGCCCCCTGCAGGAGAGCATCGGGGACACGCTCACCGACCAGATCGACGTGCTGCGCGCCGACCGTGACCAGCTGCGCATCGACATCGCGGAGCGGACCATGGACCTGGAGGACCGCGAGGCGTGGATCGTGGACGTGGGCGAGCAGCTCGTGGAGGACAGCCTCGCCGGGCGCGACGTGGCGCTCCTCGTCCTGCCGGGAGCCACGGACGACGACGTCGCCGCCGTCGCCGACCAGCTCGAGGCGGCGGGTGCGGGCGAGGCAGCGCGCGCGCGGCTCACCGAGGCCTGGACGACCACCGAGCCGGGCTACCGCCAGACCTTCTCCCAGCAGCTCGCGGGCTACCTCGACCCGGCCCCCGACGCCGAGGCGAGCTCCGACGAGGTGCTCGCCACGGCCGTCGGCCAGATGCTCGCGGGCGGAGCGGAGGCGGAGGTGCTCCGTGAGCTCCTCGCCGGTGGGGACGAGCCGTTCGTCGCGGTGGACGGGGACATCGTGCCAGCCAGCGCCCTCGTGGTGGTGGGCCCCCGCCCGGAGCCCGTCGTGCCCGTCGAGCCGGCGGCCTCCGCGACACCGACCGAGGAGGGCGACGACGTCGAGGATCCCGCCTGGGCCCGCGTCGTCGCCGCGTTCGCCACTGCGCTTCCCACCGTGACGGTGGGATCCGGTGCGGAACTCATCCTTGCGATCCGGGAGGCGGGGATCCCCACCTCGACGGTCGACTCGATCGGCGAACTTCCCGCGGCCATCACCGTCCCGCTCGCGATCGCCGCCGAGCTGAACGGCGTGCACGGCCGCTACGGCTTCGCCCCGAGCGCCGAGAGCCCGGTCCCCGTGATCGTCCCGGCCCCGCCACTCGTGGCGCCCGAGGAACCGGCCGAGCCCACGGCCGACGCCACCGCGGGTGCGGACGGATGAGCCGGATCGCCGCCCTCTCGGCGGGCGCAGCTGGCCACCTTTTGCTGTCGCGGGCGTTGCACGCCTTTCCCCCCGGGGGGAGGTCCCGCTGGGAGAGGACCAACTACGCCGGCCGGACCGTGTCCCTCCTCGGCGGCCTGGCCGCCGCCGGCGGGGCGGTCGGGGCCGCCACGTGCACGCCCGTTCCGGTGGGCGGGGTCGTCGCCGCGCTCGGCGGTGGCGCCTTCGGTGCGATCGACGACCTCGGCGCCGACTCGGCCACGAGCTCCAAGGGCCTCAGGGGCCATCTCGGCGCGCTCGCCCACGGCCGCGTCACCACGGGCGCGCTGAAGATCGCCGGCATCGGGGCGAGTGGACTCGCGGCCTCGGCGCTCCTGACGCCGCGGCCCCGGAGTGTGCTGGACGTCGTCGTCGGCGCCGGACTCGTCGCGGGCACCGCCAACCTCCTCAACCTGTTCGACCTGCGGCCCGGCCGCTCGCTGAAGGTGGCCGCGGCCGCCGCCGCCGTGGGAGCCGCCGCCGGCTCCGAGCAGGCGGCCGCCGTCCTCGGTGTCAGCCTCGCCGCGCTGCCCGACGACCTCGCCGAGCGCACGATGCTGGGGGACACCGGCGCGAACGCGCTCGGGGCGCTCCTCGGGAGCGCGGTGGCAGCCAGCCCGTCGCGGATCCTGCGGATCGGGATCCTCGGCGGCGTCGTCGCCCTCACACTCGCCAGCGAGAAGGTGAGCTTCTCCCGCGTCATCGAGGGCACGGAGGCACTCCGCCGGATCGACCGGCTCGGCCGCCTCCCGTCATGACCGCCCGCACCGCCGGAGGCATCCTCGGTGCGGCCGGCATGATCGCCGTCATCACGCTCCTCTCCCGCCTCGTCGGCTTCGTGCGCTGGCTCGTCCACTCCTGGATGCTGGAGGGGGGGTCCGCGACAGCCGGGGCCTACGCGACCGCCAACCAGATCCCCAACATCCTGTTCGAGGTCGCTGCCGGAGGCGCCCTCGCCTCCGTGGTCGTCCCGCTGCTCGCCGGACCCCTCGCGCGGTCCCTCCGCACCGAGGTGGACCGCACGGCCTCCGCTCTCCTCACGTGGGCGCTCCTCGTGCTGGTTCCCCTCGGTGCCGCGGTCGCGCTCGGCGCGGACCTGGTCGCGGAACTCCTGCCGGACTCCGCGAGCCTCTCGGCGGCCGAGGCCGCCGAATCCGACGCCCTCGTCGCCCACCTGCTCCGTGTGTTCGCCCTCCAGATCCCCCTCTACGGGGTCGGGATCGTCCTCTCGGGCGTCCTCCAGGCCCACAAGCGGTTCTTCTGGCCCGCGGTCGCCCCCCTGCTGTCGTCCGTCGTGGTCATCGCCTCCTATGTCGTGTTCGGGGCCCTCGCGGACGGCGCGCAGTCCGACCCCGGCGCCCTCCCCGCCGCGGCGCGGGCGTGGCTCGCCTGGGGCACCACCGCCGGCGTGGTGGCGATGAGCCTGCCGCTCCTCCTCCCGGTGTGGCGGCTCGGCGTGCGCCTCCGTCCAGCCGTGCACTTCCCTGCCGGGGAGGCCGGTCACGCCCTGCGCCTCGCCGGCGCCGGTCTCGGCGCCCTGCTCGCCCAGCAGGTCGCCGTCCTCTCCGTCGTGGTGCTCGCACCCCTCGGGGGTGATCCCGGCACGCTCTCGATCTTCCAGTACGCCCAGGCGGTCTACCTGCTGCCCTACGCCGTGTTCGCCGTGCCACTGGCCACCGCCGTCTTCCCGCACCTGTCCGAACTCGCCAGCACCCGCTCCGGGGAGTTCGCGCGGCTCGCGGCCTCCTCGACACGGGTGATCCTGGTCGTCGGCTTCGTCGGCATGGCCGTCCTCCTCGCCGACGCCCCCACCGCCCCCGCCATCTTCCGCGTGACCGACGCGCTCGCGGACGCGATCAGCTGGCTCGCGCCCGGAGTCGTCGGGTTCGCCCTCATCTTCCACGCCTCGCGGGTGCTGTACGCGGTGGATCGGGGGCGGGCCGCCGTCACCGCCACGGCGGCCGGCTGGATCGTCGTCGTCCTCGTCTCCGCGGTACTCGTCGCGGTGCTCGCCCCGGCGGGCGGCGACTCCCCGGCGACGCTGCGGGCGCTCGCGATGGGGAACTCCGCCGGCATGCTGGTGGCCGGGGCGGGACTGCTGGCGGCCCTGCACCGCGTCACGGAGGGTGGTGCGGTCGGGACAGCGCGCACCCTGGGGGTGGGGCTCGGCGGGGCGCTCGCCGGGGGTGCGTTGGGGCGTCTCGCCGTCGACGCCGTGCTCGGCCTCACAGGGCCCACGATCGCCGGCAGCGTCCTGGCCGCCGTCCCCGGGGCTGTGCTGGGGGCGGGCCTCACCGTGCTCGCCGTCCACCTGTTCGACCGCGGGACCCTCGCGCCCGTGTACACGCGATTCGGAGGCACGCCATGAGGATCCTGATGGTGCTCGGCAAGGCGACCGGAGGGATCGGCGTGCACGTCGACACCCTGACGGCGGACCTGAGGGAGCGGGGCCACCGCGTCGAGCTGGTGACCGACTCCCTCACCGCGGCGACGTTCGGCTGGGACGACGCGCACCTGCTGTGGCCCCACGGCCGTGACCTCGTGCGCCTGCAGGCCGGTTGGAGGGAGGCCCGGGCGCTGGCGCGCGGCGCGGATGTCGTGCACGCCCACGGCCACCAGGCCGGCGCGTGGGCCTCGAGCCTGGGCCGTACCCCGCTCGTGGTGTCCCTCCACAACAACGTGCTGCCCGGATCGGGCCCCGCCGTGGTCGCCACCGCCGCGCAGCGGTGGGTCGCCCGGAGGGCCGCCCTCGTCACCGGCGCCTCCAGCGACCTCGTGGAGACGGCACATTCCTTCGGGGCGCGTGCGGAACTCGCTGCCGTCCCCTCTCCTCGCGTGCCCGCGCTGCTCGCCTCCCCGGCCGGGGACGCGCGCACGCGGCTCGAGGCGGGGGGCCGACTGCTCACCGAGGTGGGAGCCGACCCCACCCTGCCGCTCGTGCTCGCCGTCGCGCGGATCGCGCCGCAGAAGCGCGTCGACGTCCTGCTGCAGGTCGCCCGGCACCTGCGGGGGGAGGCGGTGGTCGCGGTGGCCGGCTCGGCCGACGAGAACCTCCTGGCCCGCATCCGCGCGCAGGACCCCGCCGGCGACCTCCACCTCCTCGGGCCCCGACCCGACCTCGACCAGCTCTACGCCTCCGCCTCCGTTCTCGTGCTGACCTCCTCGTGGGAGGCGCGCGCGCTCGTCGTGCAGGAGGCCATGGCCGCTGGCCTCCCAGTCGTCGCCACCGACACCGGCGGGATCCCCGACCTGATGCGGGTGGGGGGCGACGTCGTCGGCCGGCTCGTGCCCGTGGGCGACGCCGCCGCCACCGTCGACGCGGTGCGCGGACTCCTCGCCGCCCCGGCCACCCGGGACGAGATCGCCGCGCGCGGCCGCGAGGTGGCACGGGGATGGCCGGACCGGGCGGGAACGGCCCGCGACTGGGAGGAGAGGTACGCCCGGGTTCTGGGATAGAGTGGAATTCCGTGGTGAACAACCGGCTCACGCCCACCCAGGACATCCCGCGACACATCTTCGTGACGGGGGGCGTGGCCTCCTCCCTCGGCAAGGGGCTCACGGCCTCCAGCCTCGGCCACCTGCTCCGCGCCCGCGGCCTCGCGGTGGCGATGCAGAAGCTCGACCCCTACATCAACGTGGACCCGGGCACCATGAACCCGTTCCAGCACGGCGAGGTGTTCGTCACCGCCGACGGCGCGGAGACGGACCTGGACATCGGCCACTACGAGCGTTTCCTCGACGTCGAACTCTCCGGTGCGGCCAACGCGACCACCGGCCAGGTCTACTCCCGGGTGATCGCCCGGGAGCGGCGGGGCGAGTACCTCGGTGACACGGTGCAGGTGATTCCGCACGTCGTCGACGAGATCAAGGCGCGGATGCGGGCGCAGGCCCATCCCGAGAGCGGTCCGGCCCCGGACGTGATCATCACGGAGATCGGCGGCACCGTCGGCGACATCGAGTCGCTGCCCTTCCTCGAGGCCGCCCGGCAGGTCCGCCAGGACCTCGGCCGGGACAACGTGTTCTTCCTCCACGTCTCGCTCGTGCCCTACCTGCCCACCTCCGGGGAGCTGAAGACGAAGCCCACGCAGCACTCGGTGGCGCAACTCCGCTCGATCGGCATCCAGCCGGACGCCATCGTCTGCCGGTCGGACCGAGACCTCCCCGAGGGCGTCAAGCGCAAGATCGCGCTCATGTGCGATGTCGAGACGGAAGCCGTGGTGACCTGCAAGGACGCGCCCTCGATCTACGAGATCCCCCGCGTGATCCACCGGGAGGGCCTCGACGCCTACGTGGTGCGGCGGCTCGGCGTCGCGTTCCGTGACGTCAACTGGACGGAGTGGGACCGCGTCCTGCAACGCGTCCGCGACCCCAAGCACTTCGTGGAGATCGCCCTGGTGGGCAAGTACGTCGACCTCCCGGACGCCTACCTGTCGGTCACCGAGGCCCTGCGCGCCGGTGGATTCCACCACGAGACGCGCGTCAAGGTGCGGTGGGTGGCCTCCGACGACTGCGTCACCCCCGCGGGTGCCGAGCACGCGCTGGCCGGCGTCGACGGCGTCCTCGTGCCCGGGGGGTTCGGCGTCCGCGGCATCGAGGGGAAGCTCGGGGCGCTGCGGTACGCCCGGGAGCGCCGCATCCCGACCCTCGGCCTGTGCCTGGGACTCCAGTGCATGGTGATCGAGTTCTCGCGGAACGTCCTCGGCCTGTCCCGTGCGTCGTCCACCGAGTTCGACCCCGACACCCCGGACCCGGTGGTGGCCACGATGGCCGAGCAGCGGCAGATCGTTGCCGGGGAGGGTGACATGGGCGGCACCATGCGGCTCGGTGACTACGACGCCGACCTCGACGAGGGCTCGCTCGTGGCAGCGGTGTACGGCACCACCCACGTGGTCGAGCGTCACCGCCACCGCTACGAGGTCAACAACGCCTACCGCGAGGCGCTGGAGGAGCGGGGCCTGCACATCTCCGGCGTCTCCCCGGACAGGGCCCTCGTGGAGTTCGTCGAGCTGGACGCGGAGCTGCACCCCTACTACGTGGGCACCCAGGCGCACCCGGAGTTCCGGTCCCGGCCCACCCGGCCCCACCCGTTGTTCGCCGGCCTCGTCGGCGCGGCGCTCGAGCACCGCCGGGCACCCCGATGATCGAGGACGTCCGCAGCGAACGGCCGTCGGTGGCGCGCGAGGAGATCTGGCGCGGCCGCATCGTCGGGGTGGTCTCCGAGCTCGTCGACCTCGGATCCTCCGAACCGATCGTCCGCGAGTGGATCGACCACCCGGGCGCTGTCGCGATCGTCGCACTGGACGACGACGACCGGGTGGCGCTCCTCAGCCAGTACCGCCACCCGGTGCGCGCCATGCTCTGGGAGATCCCGGCCGGGCTGCTCGACCTCGACGGCGAGGCGTACGTGGACGCCGCCGCGCGCGAACTCGCCGAGGAGGCCGACCTGGGGGCCGCCAGCTGGCACGTGCTGGCCGACATCTTCTGCACGCCGGGCGGTTCGAACGAGTCGCTGCGCGTCTACCTCGCCCGCGACCTCCGCGAGGTGGAGCACGGCTTCGAACGGGTGGAGGAGGAGGCGGAGATGGAGTTGCGCTGGGTTCCCCTCGACGAGGCCGTCACCGCCGTGCTCACGGGCCGGGTCCACAGCCCCTCCGCGACCGTCGGCATCCTGGCATGCGCCGCGGCACGGGCGCGGGGATGGACGGGCCTCCGGCCCGCCGACGCCCCCTGGCTGCGCTGACGCCCCTGGCTGCGCTGACGCCTCACGGGAGGCTCAGGCAGGCTGGGTGACCCGCCGCTCCGGGACCACGGCCTCCCGCCGCCACAGACCCGTCACCGCCGCCGTTGTGGCCGCCACCAGGAGGGCGGAGAGCAGCATGTGCACCACCACGAGCGCGACGGGCAGTCCCGTGAAGTACTGCACGTAGCCGACCAGTCCCTGGAGGACCGTGACCGCGGCGACCCACCGCCACCGGCGCCAGCCCATCCCGGCGCGCGCTGTCGCGAGAGCGGTCGCGCCGAGGAGGGCCACGAACAGCCATGCCAGCGCGGAGTGGGTGCGGGTCACGACGAGCGGGTCGAGGGCGAACCGGTACGGGGCGTCGGCGTCGCCCGAATGGGGACCGGTCCCGGTCGTGATGACGCCGGCCACCAGCATGAGCGCGCCGACCGCCACGAGGGCGGTCACGAGGGCCGGCACGGGCGCCGGCGGAGCGGCGGGTGCGCCGTCGGGCTGGTGGAGGCGGACGAGCAGGTACGCGCTCAGCGCCACGAGGGCGAGGGAGAAGTACATGTGCGAGCCGACGATCGCGGGGTGGAGGTCCGCGAGCACGGACAGCCCGCCGATGACCGCCTGCGCGGCGATGAGGGCCAGCACCGTCCAGGCGAGGCGCCGGAACACGGGCGGACGGGAGCGCACCGGCTCCCGGCGGTGCACCGCCCACAACACGGCCAGCGCGATCGCCACCAGGAGGAACGTGATCAGCCGGTTCCCGAACTCCACCAGCGGGTGGAACGACATCTCCTCGTGCAGCACCGGCGTGAACGTGCCCGGCTCGCACTGCGGCCACGTCGAGCAGCCGAGCCCCGATCCGGTGACGCGCACGAGACCGCCGGTGACGATGATGCCGATCTGCGCCGCGAGGTTCGCGACCACGAGGCGGTGGGTGACGGAGTCGGTGAGGTGCACGGAACCCACGCTACCCGTCCCAGCGCAGCGCACGCCGTGCGAGCCCGGCCAGCACGATCCCCCACCCGGCGAGGACCGCAGCGGCGCCGCCATGGAGGGACCCCTGGACCGCGGCGCGCAACCCCTCGCCGAGCGCACCCGGGGGGAGGAACCCCAGCCAGGACCCGTCGGCGAGGGGGAGGAGGGCGCCTCCTGCGAGCATGAGCACCCACAGGAGGTTCGCGAGAGCGATCACGGCCTCCGCCCGCAACCGCCCACCGAGGATGACGCCGAGTGAGACGAAGGTGGCGCTGCCGAGGGCCAGGAAGAGCGCGACCGAGGCGTACCCGGTGGCGGTGGTGCCCCGCCATCCCAGGGCGGCCGCCAGCAGCCCGAGCACGACGGACTGGCCCACCAGGAGCCCGGCCACGGCCAGCGCCTTTCCCCGCAGGAGGCCGTCGGGGCCGAGAGGGGTGGTGGCGAGCATGCGCAGTACCCCCCAGCGGCGGTCGAACGCCAACGCGATCGCCTGGGAGGTGAAGGAACTCGACAGCACCGCCATCGCGAGCACCCCGCCGAGCGCGGTCGCCGTGACAGGCTCGGGCAGGTCCAGCACCCGGGGCAGGGCGATCATCGCGAGGGCCGGGAGACCGAAGCTGACGAGCAGCTGCTCGCCGTTGCGCATGATCGTGCGCAGCTCCCACCGCCCCTGTGCGAGGGCGGCCCGCAGGGCGCTCACTCGGCGTCCCGCGTGATCGTGAGGAACACGGACTCCAGCGTGCGGGGCGCCAACGTGAAAGACGCGGCCTCCTCCCCGGCGGCCGCCAGGGCGGCGGCGAGGTCACGGGTGAGGCGCACGTCCGCACTCTCCAGGATCGCGGTGACGCCTCCCGCCGGGTCCACCTGCGGGCTCGCCCATCGCGAGACCACCGCCGCGGCCCGTGCCGGGTCCTGCGTCCCGGCGAGGGTCAGCTGCGTGCCGGAGGCCAGCTCCGCGACGCTCCCGGACGCCACGACGCGCCCGTGATCCATGACGACGACGTGATCCGCCAGCTCCTCGGCCTCGGCGATGTGGTGGGTGGTCAGCACGATCGCGCAGCCGCGGTCGCGCTGTTCACGCAGCAGCGCCCAGCTCTCCCGGCGCGCATGGGGATCGACCCCGGACGAGGGCTCGTCGAGGAACGCGAGTTCCGGGGTGCCGACGAGAGCGCAGGCGACGGCGACCCGCTGCCGCTGGCCGCCGGACAGGCGGCGGATCGGGGTGTCCATGGCGTCCCCCAGGGAGAGCGCGGCGACGAGGTGCTCTCGGTCCGCCGGAACGCGGTAGAAGGTAGCGACGTGGTCGAGGACCTGCCGCGCGGTCGGCGCCATCGGCAGGCCACCCTGCTGCACCATCACGCCCACCCGCTCGCGCAGCCAGCGGTCGTCCTCCCGGTCCCGCCGGCGCCGGCCGAGCACGACGACGTCGCCGGCGTCCGCCTCTCGCAGCCCCTCGCAGCACTCGAGCGTCGTGGTCTTGCCCGCACCGTTGGGACCCAGCACGGCCGTGATGCGGCCCGCAGCAGCGGAGAACGTGACGCCGTCGGCCGCCCGGCGCTCGCCGTAGCTCTTGGCGAGACCGGTCACGGTGAGCGCGTCGTCCACGCCCCACATCCTACGGCCGTCCACCAGGCGCACCGTGCTTGCGGTGGGGGAATAAAGCAACAAGAATGTTTCTTAATACATGAGGTCGACGTGCGGTGGACAGGAAGAGGAGGCGCGGTGGACGAGATCACCCATGACGCCTCCACCCGCGCGCGTGTGCTGGAGCTGATCATCTCGCTCGGCCCGGTCTCCTCGACGGAGCTGGCAGGCCGCCTCGACCTGACGACCGCGGGGATCCGCCGCCACATCGCCGCCCTCGAGAACGAGTGTCTCATCACCGAGCACGAACCGGCCGGAGGCCTCCAGCCGCGCCGCGGTCGGCCCGCCCGCCACTACATCGCGACCGCTGCGGGGCGGGCACGTCTCACGAGCACCTACTCCGACCTTGCCACGGCGGCCCTGGAGTTCCTCGCGCGCACGGCCGGTCCGGAGGCGGTGGCTGACTTCGCCTCCGCGCGCGTCCGGAACCTCGAGGCGCGCTACGCCCCCGTCGTCAGTGCCGCGGGATCCGATCTGGCCGGCCGGGCGGAAGCCCTCGCGGGGGCGCTCACCGCCGACGGGTATGCTGCGACGGTCCGCGGCGTCGGCGACGTCACCCTGCAACTCTGCCAGGGGCACTGCCCGGTCCTCGACGTCGCCCAGGCCTTCCCCCAGCTGTGCGAGGCGGAACTGCAGGCGTTCGCCCGTCTGCTCGGCGTCCACGTCCAGCGCCTCGCGACGCTCGCCCAGGGCGAGCACGTGTGCACCACCCACATCCCCGTCCGTCCCCGAATCCCGGAAGGAACCCCATGACGAGTCCCACACCGGTGGCGAAGGCTGAGCCCCTGTCACAGGAAGAGACCATCGCGTCGATCGGTCACTACAGCTACGGCTGGCACGACTCCGACGTCGCCGGGGTGTCCGCCCGCCGCGGCCTCAGCGAGGACGTGGTGCGCAACATCTCGGCGCTGAAGGGCGAACCCGAGTGGATGCTGAAGCGGCGGCTGCGCGGCCACTCGCTGTTCCGGAAGAAGCCCATGCCGCAGTGGGGTGCCGACCTCTCCGGCATCGACTTCGACAACATCAAGTACTTCGTGCGCGCCTCCGAGCGCCAGGCCGCCTCGTGGGAGGACCTGCCCGAGGACATCAAGCGGACGTACGACCGTCTCGGGATCCCGGAGGCGGAGAAGCAGCGGCTCGTCGCGGGCGTCGCCGCCCAGTACGAGTCCGAGGTGGTCTACCACCAGATCCAGGAGGAACTCGAGGCGCAGGGCGTCATCTTCCTCGACACGGACACAGGCCTGAAGGAACACCCCGAGATCTTCGAGGAGTACTTCGGCACGGTGATCCCCACGGGGGACAACAAGTTCGCCGCACTCAACACGGCTGTCTGGTCCGGCGGCTCGTTCGTGTACGTCCCGCCCGGCGTGCACGTCGAGATCCCGCTGCAGGCCTACTTCCGGATCAACACCGAGAACATGGGCCAGTTCGAGCGGACCCTGATCATCGCGGACGAGGGCTCCTACGTGCACTACGTGGAGGGCTGCACCGCCCCGATCTACTCCTCGGACTCGCTGCACTCCGCCGTCGTGGAGATCATCGTGAAGAAGGACGCCCGCGTCCGCTACACCACGATCCAGAACTGGTCGAACAACGTGTACAACCTGGTCACGAAGCGCGCCACCGTGGAGGCCGGCGGCACCATGGAGTGGGTGGACGGCAACATCGGCTCCAAGGTGACCATGAAGTACCCGGCCGTCTACCTGATGGGGGAGCACGCCCGTGGGGAGACCCTCTCCATCGCGTTCGCGGGGGAGGGCCAGCACCAGGACACCGGGTCCAAGATGGTGCACCTCGCCCCCCACACCTCCTCCTCGATCATCTCGAAGTCGGTGGCTCGGGGCGGTGGCCGCGCGTCCTACCGCGGCCTGGTGCAGGTGATGGAGAACGCCGCCCACTCGAAGTCGAACGTGCTGTGCGACGCGCTGCTCGTCGACACCATCTCCCGCTCGGACACCTACCCCTACGTCGACGTGCGCGTCGACGACGTCGAGATGGGGCACGAGGCCACCGTCTCGAAGGTGTCCGAGGAGCAGCTGTTCTACCTCATGAGCCGCGGGCTGGAGGAGACCGAGGCGATGGCGATGATCGTACGCGGCTTCGTCGAGCCCATCGCCCGGGAGCTCCCGATGGAGTACGCCCTCGAACTCAACCGCTTGATCGAACTGCAGATGGAAGGCTCGGTGGGCTGATGGAGACCACGACCCTCGACCACTCGGCGGCGCGCCTCGTGGGCGACCACTCCCACGGGGCGGTGCCGCAGAGCGACCGCTCGGAGCGCCAGGCGTCGTTCGACCCGGCCGATTTCCCGCTGCCCACGGGCCGCGAGGAGGACTGGCGGTTCACCCCGGTGGACCGACTCGCCGCGCTGCTCGGCTCCGGCCCCACCGGCACCCGGCTCGCGCTGTCGAGCACCCTCCCCGACGGCGTCACCCTCACCGAGGTCGACCCCGCCGCCGCGCGGGCCGCGTCGCCGTTCGCGCCGGGCGACCGTCCCGCCGCGCTCGCCGTGGCCAACTCCGGCGGAGCGCTGCGGCTCGAGGTGCCCGCGAACCACCCGGGCGGACCCGCCGTCGTCAACCTGACCGGTTCGGGCGGCACGGTGTTCGGCCACCTCAGCATCCGGGTCGGCACGAACGCGACCTCCACGATCGTGCTGCGGCACACCGGGACCGCGGAGTACAGCGCACGGGTGGACCTCGTCGCCGAGGAGGGGGCCCACGTCACCCTCGTCTCCCTCCAGGAGTGGGACGACGACGCCGTCCACCTCGCGGAGAACGCCGTCTCGCTCGCCAAGGACGCGACCGTCAAGCACGTGGTCGTCACGCTGGGCGGCGAGCTGGCGCGCGTCAACACCTCCGCCCGGTTCACCGGCACCGGCGGCAACCTCGAGCTCCTCGGCCTCTACTACACCGACGCCGGCCAGCACCAGGAGCACCGCCTCTTCGTCGACCACGCCGTGCCGAACTGCGTCTCGCGCGCCACCTACAAGGGCGCGCTTCAGGGTGAGGGCGCGCACTCCGTGTGGGTGGGCGACGTGCTCATCCGGAAGGAGGCCGAGGGCACCGACACCTACGAGCTGAACCGCAACCTGGTCCTCACCGAGGGTGCCCGCGCCGACTCCGTGCCGAACCTCGAGATCGAGACCGGCGAGATCGAGGGGGCCGGACACGCGTCGGCCACCGGACGCTTCGACGACGAGCAGCTCTTCTACCTGCGCTCCCGGGGCATCCCCGAGCTCGAGGCCCGCCGCCTCGTCGTGCGCGGCTTCTTCGCGGAGCTGATCTCCCAGATCGGCGTGCCCGACGTGCAGGAGGAGCTCATGGCGGCCATCGAGGCCGAGCTGGGGCGTTCCCAGTCATGAGCGAGCACGTCTGCGATGTCGGCGACCTCGCCCCCGGTGAGGCGCTGCGCGCCGAGGTCGACGGCCTCGCCGTCGCCGTCGTTCGGGACGAGGACGGCGCCTACCACGCCATCGGCGATGCCTGCACCCATGGCGACGTCAGCCTCTCCGACGGGGAGGTCGACGGCGCCACGATCGAGTGCTGGTTGCACGGCTCCACGTTCGACCTGCGCTCCGGTCGCCCCCTGTCCCTTCCCGCCACCAGGCCCGTCCCGGTGTACCTCGTCACCGTCGAGGGCGAGCGCGTCCTCGTCGACGCGGCCACCGTCACCAACCGATAGAAGGAAAGCACACGTGTCGACACTCGAGATCAGGGACCTGCAGGTCCAGGTCCAGACCAACGAGGGCCCCAAGCAGATCCTCCGGGGGGTGGACCTCACGGTCCGGTCCGGGGAGATCCACGCCATCATGGGCCCGAACGGTTCCGGCAAGTCCACCCTGGCCTACTCCATCGCAGGCCACCCCAAGTACGAGGTCACCGGCGGCCAGGTGCTCCTGGACGGTGAGGACATCCTCGAGATGAGCGTGGACGAGCGCGCCCGCGCCGGGATGTTCCTCGCGATGCAGTACCCGGTCGAGGTTCCCGGCGTCACGGTGTCCAACTTCCTGCGCACCGCCAAGACCGCCATCGACGGCGAGGCCCCCGCGCTCCGCCACTGGGTCAAGGAGGTCCGCGAGGCCATGCAGCGCCTCCGGATGGACCCCGCGATGGCCCAGCGCGACGTGAACACCGGGTTCTCCGGCGGCGAGAAGAAGCGCAACGAGATCCTGCAGATGGAACTCCTGAAGCCGCGCTTCGCGGTGCTGGACGAGACGGACTCCGGTCTGGACGTCGATGCGCTGCGCATCGTCTCCGAGGGCGTCAACCGGGTCCACGAGACCACGGACGCGGGGATCATCCTCATCACGCACTACACGCGGATCCTGAACTACATCACGCCCGACTTCGTGCACGTGTTCGTGGACGGCCGCGTCGCGGAGCAGGGCGGCCCCGAGCTCGCCGACCGCCTCGAGGCCGAGGGCTACGACCGCTACGTGGGCGCCGGCGCCTGATGAGGCTGCTCGAGGGTGCGGCGAGCCCACTGGAGGCCAGTGAGCTCGCCGCGCTGCGCGCGGACTTCCCGATCCTGGCGCGCACCGTGCGCGGCAGACCGCTCGTCTACCTCGACTCGGCTGCGACCTCCCAGAAGCCACGCCAGGTCATCGAGGCCGAGACGCGGTTCTACGAGCACTCGAACGCCGCGGTGCACCGGGGAGCGCACGCCCTCGCCGAGGAGGCCACCGACGTCTACGAGTCGGGGCGTGCCCACCTGGCCCACTTCCTCGGCGCACGCCCCGACGAGGTTGTCTGGACGAAGAATGCCACCGAGGCGCTGAACCTCCTGGCGTACGCCCTGCAGAACGCCACCCTCGACGGAACGGCGCTCGCCCTGCGCCCCGGCGACGAGATCGTCGTGACGGAGGCGGAGCACCACGCCAACCTCGTCCCGTGGCAGCAGCTCGCGCGCCGCACCGGCGCCACGTTCCGGTGGCTGCGGGTCGACGACGACGGCCGCCTCGACCCCGCCTCGTTCGCCGCCATCAGCGAGCGGACCCGGGTGGTCGCCTTCACCCACGTCTCCAACGTCACCGGGGCGATCTCCCCGGTCGCCGACGTGGTCGCCGCCGCCCGCGCGGTCGGGGCGCTCACCGTTCTCGATGCCTGCCAGTCCGCCCCCCACCTCCCGCTGGACGTCCGCACGCTCGGCGTGGACGCCGTCGCGGTCTCCGGCCACAAGATGCTCGGTCCCACCGGTGTGGGAGCGCTCTGGGCGCGGCCCGAGCTGCTGGACGCGCTGCCGCCCTTCCTCACCGGGGGGTCCATGATCGAGGTGGTCACCATGGAGGAGACCACCTTCATGCCGCCGCCCACGCGATTCGAGGCCGGGACGCAGATGATCGCGCAGGTCGCCGGACTGGATGCTGCGCTGACCTGGCTGGAGGGGGTCGGGATGGACCGGGTCGCGGCTCACGAGGCGGCCCTCACCGCCCGCCTCGTCGAGGGGGTCACCTCTCTCGACGGCGTCCGCGTCCTCGGCCCGGCCACCGCGGCGGACCGGGTGGGGCTCGTGTCGTTCGCCGTCGACGGCGTCCACCCGCACGATGTCTCCCAGGTGTTGGACGCCGACGGCATCGCGATCCGCGTGGGGCATCACTGCGCCCAGCCGATCCACCGGCGCCTCGGGGTGCACGCCTCGGCGCGCGCCTCGCTCGGTGTCTACAACACGCCTGACGACGTGGACTTCTTCGTCGACAGGCTCGCCAACGTCAGGAAGTTCTTCGGGGTCGCATGATGGAACTCGAGCAGCTGTACCAGCAGGTCATCATGGACCACGCCCGCACCCGCCACGGCGCCGGCGAGCTGGCCGACTTCGACGGGGAGTCCTTCCAGGTGAACCCCACCTGCGGGGACGAGGTGCGCCTGCGCGTCAAGCTGGCCTATGACCACGAACCACGGGTCGCCGCGCTCGGCTGGGTGGGGCAGGGCTGTTCCATCTCCCAGGCATCCCTCTCCCTGATGCACGACCTCACCGCCGGTCACACCCTGGCCGAGGTGGAGGATCTCGGCGAGCTCTTCCGCGAGATGATGCACTCGCGGGGCGACTTCCCGGACGAGAAGGCGGATGCGCTCGAGGACGCCTCCGCACTCGTGGGCGTCGCGAAGTACCCGGCGCGCGTGAAGTGCGCCCTCCTCGGCTGGATGGCGCTCCGCGGCGCGATCGCCCAGGCCCTTGCCCAACCCACGGAGGAATCATGACCGCAGTCCCGACCGCTGCCGACGTCGAGGAGGCCATGCGCGACGTCATCGATCCCGAACTGGGGATCAACGTCGTCGACCTCGGCCTCGTCTACGGGGTCAGCATCGACCAGAACAACGACGCCGTCATCGACATGACCCTGACGTCCGCGGCCTGCCCGCTCACCGACGTCCTCGAGGACCAGGTGGCCACCGTCCTCGACGGGCTCGTCCGGTCCGCCCGCATCAACTGGGTGTGGATGCCGCCCTGGGGCCCGGACAAGATCACCCCGGACGGACGTGAGCAGCTCCGGGCACTCGGCTTCAACGTCTGATGCCCGCCCACTCCCGCACCCCGCAGCGCGTGTACGTGGTCCGGAGGATCGCGGCCCTCGCCGTCGTCGTCCTCGTGGCCGTCCTGGGCACCTGGGCCGTCAGCCGTGCCCTCGGATCCGATCCGGCGGCGGAGGTGCCCACCGCCGGGGCGACGGCGCCGGTGGAAGTCGAACCGTCCCCGACCCCCACCCCGACCCCGAGCCCCGAACCGGAACCGGCCGTCTTCACCCTGGTCACGGCCGGCGACGTGCTGCCGCACGCCACCGTGAACCGCAACGCGCAGACAGCGGACGGCGGCTATGACTACGCCCCGATGATGGAGCCCGCCCGGCAGTGGATCGAGGGAGCCGACATCGCGCTGTGCTCGCTGGAGGTTCCCCTCGCCCCCGAGGGCGAGGCCCCCAGTGCCTATCCCGTCTTCGGGGCCCCCGAACAGCTCATCGACTCACTCCGCCGCGTCGGCTGGGACGGCTGCGCCACCGCGACGAACCACTCCCTCGACCGCGGTGTGCCCGGCCTCGTGCGCACCCTGGAGGTGATGGACGAGGTCGGACTCGGGCACACCGGCACCGGACGGACCCCCGAGGAGACGGTCTCCGCCCAGTTCTACGAGGTGGAGCGGGACGGTGCGTCCTTCACCCTCGCGCACCTCTCCGCGACGACCTTCCACAACGACTACACCGACCCCTCCCAGTACGCGGACTCGCTCCACGCCCTCGACGCCGAGGCCATCGTCGAACTGGCGCGGGGCGCGCGCGAGGACGGCGCGGACCTGGTGCTGTTCACCCCCCACTGGGGCCAGGAGTACTGGCACGAACCGGACGGCCTGCAGCAGGACGTCGCCGCCACCCTGGCCGCCTCCGGCCAGGTGGACGTGGTGCTCGGGGGCCACTCGCACGTCCCGCAGCCACTCATCCGTCTCGACGGCGGCGCCGACGGCGACGGCATGTGGGTGGGGTACTCGATGGGCAACTTCCTGTCCAACCAGGACGAGAAGTGCTGCGACATCACGACCGCGACCGCCATGATCCCGCGGGTGGAGATCACCGTCACGGGGGAGGATGTGCGCGTCACCGACGTGACGTGGTCCGCCGCCATGATCGACACCGACGGCCGGCAGCGCCTCCATCCGATCCAGCCCCTTCTGGACGGGGATCGGCCCGACGGCCTCACCCTCACCGACGAGCGCATCCGGGCCCGCTGGGACGCGATGACGAGCGTGCTGGGCACGGACCGCTATGACCCGGCGCCCCCGTCGGGGGGCGCCGAGGTGACGGTGGTGCCTCGAGGGCAGCGCGGCTAGAACGCCGAGGTGCCCGTCGCGAGCTGGACGGCGAATGCCACCGTCATCGCCGCGAGGGCGGCGAGCACGACCAACTCGAACGGCGTGAACGCCTTGGCCTCACCCACCTCCCGCCGCGCCTTCACGTAGAGGGGGACGAGGACCAAGTACACCGCGGCCGACGGCAGGATGTAGTCCCGGCCGGCGTACATGAGCCAGATCGTGTAGAGGACCGCGACCAGCCCCACCACACGCTCGTAGGTGACCGACTTGCCCTGGGTGATCCGCTCGCCCCTCCAGGCGGTCTTGAGCTGGAAGAGGGCCGACCACAGGTAGGGGATGAGGATCGTGCCCGAGGCGAGGAAGATCAGGAACTCGTAGGTGCTGGAGGAGAAATACGTGAGGATGAGGGTGACCTGGGCGGCGATGTTCGAGGTCCAGAGCGCAACGGGCGGGGTGCCCCGGTCGTTGACGCGCCCGAAGGACCGCGGCATGACGCCCTCCTCGGCGGGCACCCGCAGGATCTCGGTGGCCAGCAGGACCCAGGAGAGGAGCACGCCGAGCAGGGAGACGATGAGGCCGATGGAGATGAAGCCTGCCCCCCACGGCCCCACGGCCTCCGCGAAGACGCCGGCGAGGGACGGGTCGGCGAGCCCGGACACGTCGGTCTGGGACATGATGCCGTAGGACATGATGTTGATGAGCATGTAGAGGGCGAGGACGAACAGGAAGCCGATGACGGTGGCCTTCCCGACGTCGCTCCGGCGCCGGGCCCGCTCGGAGAACACGGCGGCGCCCTCCACCCCGGAGAACACCCACACGGTGATGAGCATCATCGCGACGACCTGGGACATCGTGCCGCCCAGAGGCAGGAGCTCGGTCCCGCCGTCTGCGTAGACCTGGGTGGCAGTGCCCCAGATGTCCGCCGTGAGGAAGTCGAACCGGAACGCGAAGATGCCGACGACGACGAAGGTCACGAGGGGGACGACCTTGGCGACGGTCACGATCACGTTGACGACGGCGGCTTCCTGGACGCCGCGCAGCACGAGTGCGTGGACGACCCAGAGGATCACGGAGGTGAAGGCGATGGAGGGGAGGGTGTTCCCGCCCACGAAGGAGGGGATGAAGGTCCCGATCGCGGATCCCAGCAGGACGAGGAAGGCCACGTTGCCGATCCAGGCCCCGATCCAGTACCCGATGGCCGAGCAGTACCCGATGAAGTTGCCGAACCCGGCGCGCGCGTACCCGTAGACACCGCCGTTGACCTCGGGGTATCGGTTGGCGAGTGACTGGTAGGTGAACGCCAGCATCAGCATGCCGACCCCGGTGAGGGCCCAGCCGATGAGGAGGGGGCCGAGCGCGGCGGCACGGGCCATCTGGGACGGGAGGCCGAAGATTCCGCCGCCGATCATGGAGCCGACGACGAGTGCGGTCAGTGACGGGATTGCCAGCCCGGTCGGGTTGGTGACGGTGGTGTGGTCCGTCGTGGTGTCGTGCGACATTGCAGGAGCTTTCGACGATCGCGGTGCACGTGGTTCCCGGGCGTGTCAAGTCTAGGATCCGCCTCAGTGTCCGCGCTGCCGACTCGCGTCCGCGGGGACCGTTCGGATCAGAGGTCGGAGCCGCTGATCGAGAAGGTGTCGCAGGACCGGACGTCGCCACCCTCGTACCCCGTGGCGAACCATCGCATGCGCTGCTCCGACGTGCCGTGCGAGAACGTCTCCGGGATGGCGCGGCCCTGGGTCTTCATCTGGATGCGGTCGTCACCGACGGCTGCGGCCGCCCCGAGCGCGTCCTCCAGCTGTGCGCGGGTGGGAGGTTCGAGGAAGGTCACACCGGTCTCGGGGTCGACCGTGGAGGAGGCGTGCCGCACCCACATCCCGGCGAGGCAGTCGGCCTGCAGCTCGAGCCGGACCGCGCCCGACGTCGGGCCCGTGTCCTGCAGGTCCACCTGGCTCATGTAGCCGAGCTGGTTCTGGATGTGGTGGCCCCACTCGTGGGCGACGATGTACTCCTGCGCGAGCGGGGCGTTCTCGGCGCCGAGCTGGGTCTCGAGCGTGTTGAAGAAGGAGACGTCGAGGTACACCGACTGGTCCGCCGGGCAGTAGAAGGGGCCCACCGCGGAGGTCGCCTGGCCGCACGCGGTGTTCACGGAACCCTCGAAGATCTGGAAGCCCGGCATCACGTACTCGATCCCGGCCTGGGCCGGCAGGGCCTCCTCCCAGAGCACGTCGAGGGATTCGGCGGTGGCCACCATCCGGCACTCGACGTACTGGTTGGCCGCCTCGGCGCTCACGCAGTGCGACAGGTCCGCCCCCGCGGTGTCCGTGCCCGTGGACGCCCCGCCGAGGACGCCGGACAGGTCGACCCCGGTGAACATGTAGATGAGCAGCGCGATCAGGCCCCCGATGCCACCGACCGCCGCACCGGTTCCGCCCCGGGACGTCTTGATGCGGTTGGGATCCGTCCGGATGCCCTCGTTGAACGTCATGGAACCTCCTCGTCGCTATCGCAAGCATAGGGCGGGCACAGGCTCCGTGCCTGCGATAATGGGCCTTCCCCCGCCACCGACAAGGAGCAGCCGACCCCCGTGATCACAGTCCAGGACCTCTCCCTGCGCATCGGACCCCGGGAACTGATCCGGTCCGCCTCGTTCCGCGTGGACCGCGGGATGCGGATCGGCCTCGTCGGTCGCAACGGGGCGGGGAAGACGACCCTCACGAAGCTGCTCGCAGGCGAGGACGTGGCCTCCGAGGCCCTCTCGTGGGGAGGGACCGTCTCGCGGTCCGGCACGGTGGGCTACCTGCCTCAGGACCCCCGCACCGGTGACCTCGAGCAGAAGGCCCGTGACCGCGTTCTCTCGGCACGCGGCATCCACGACGTCCTCCGGCGCATCCGCCGGGCCGAGCACGAGATGGCGACCGCCCAGGGAGCGCGGCGGGACCGGGCCATGGAGCGTTACGTCCGGCTCGACGCGGAGTTCACCGCGCAGGGCGGCTGGTCCGCCGAGTCGGAGGCCGCACGGATCACCGCGAACCTCGGGCTCCCCACCCGGGTGCTCGACCAGCCGTTGCGGACCCTGTCCGGGGGCCAGCGCCGCCGGGTCGAGTTGGCGCGCATCCTGTTCTCCGATGCCGACACGCTCCTGCTGGACGAGCCGACCAACCACCTCGACCACGACTCCGTCGTGTGGCTGCGGGACTACCTGAAGACCTTCCCCGGGGGGCTGGTGGTCATCTCCCACGACGTCGAGCTGCTCCGCCTGACCGTCAACAACGTGTTCCACCTCGACGCCAACCGCGCCGAGCTCGACGTCTACCACCTCGGGTGGGACGCCTACCTGAAGGCCCGTGAGGACGACGAGAAGCGGCGGCGCCGCGAGCGCGCCAACGCCGAGCGGAAGGCCGGTGCCCTCCTGGCCCAGGCGGACAAGATGCGGGCCAAGGCCACCAAGGCCGTGGCTGCCCAGAACATGATCCGCCGCGCCGAGCGCCTCCTCGGGGAGCTGGAGTCGGAACGCACCGCCGACAAGGTGGCCCACCTGCGCTTCCCCGACCCGGCGCCGTGTGGCAGGGTGCCCCTCAGCGCCACCGACCTCTCCAAGTCCTACGGCTCACTCGAGGTGTTCACCGACGTCTCGCTCGCCATCGACCGGGGCAGCCGCGTGGTGGTGCTCGGCCTGAACGGTGCGGGCAAGACCACCCTCCTCCGCCTACTGGCGGGGATCGAGCCTCCCGACACCGGCGAGGTGGTCCCCGGACACGGGCTCCGCCTCGGCTACTACGCCCAGGAGCACGAGAACCTCGACCTCGACGCCACCGTCCACGAGAACCTGCGTCACGCCGCCCCGGACCTGGACGACACCCGGGTGCGCAGCGTGCTCGGCTCCTTCCTCTTCTCCGGGGACGACGCCGACAAGCCGGCCCGGGTGCTGTCCGGCGGGGAGAAGACCCGCCTGGCGCTCGCGATCCTCGTGGTCTCCGCCGCGAACGTCCTCCTGCTCGACGAACCGACGAACAACCTCGACCCCGCCTCGCGACGCGAGATCCTGGGCGCCCTCGCGACGTTCGCCGGCGCCGTCGTCCTCGTGACGCACGACGAGGGCGCGGTGGAGGCACTCCGTCCGGAGCGCGTCCTCCTCCTCCCGGACGGGGACGAGGACCTCTGGAGCGAGGACTACTCCGAGCTGATCTCGCTCGCCTGACGGACCTGGGCGTCCACGAGGATGTCCTCGGCCACCTCGTCGGCGGGGCGCGTGCGGGGCCGGGGCTCCTCGTCGCGCTCGCGGCGCGCGAGGATGACGACCCCGACCGGGACGGCCGCGGCGAAGAACCACCACTGGAACGCGTAGCTGAGGTGCGGACCGAGCTCGCGGTCCGGTTCGGGCAGGCCGCGCAGCGGTGGTTCTGCGTCCACCACCTGCCCGTAGCCCTGGACGACGGGCACGTCGAGGGCGACGCCCGCCGCCCGCACCACCTGCGCGGTGTTCAGGGTGTAGACCTGACCCGGCGGGGGACGCCGGTCGAGGTGGCCCTCCTCGGGCCGGACCCGGACGACGATCTCGACCTCGCCGCGGGGGAGGGGCGGAATCTCCGTCGCATCGGCGGGCACCCAACCGCGTTGGACGACGACGGCCACCGCGCCGCCGTCGTCGCGATCGGCGAGGAGGATGCCGAGGACGTGCAGCGCCGGCGTCGCCGAGACGGGGCGGTTGCGCAGGAGGACGGTGGACTCGGGCAGGAACCGTCCCGTCACGGCCACCGTCCGCCACTGCGACCCGGGTTGGACCGTCAGCCCGTCGGCGACCAGGTCGTCGACCGAGATCACCTCGGCGTCCCAGTTCGCCTCGACCTGCTCGACGGCGGCCACGCGGTCCTCGTACCGGCCCCACTGCCAGAGGCCCAGGAAGACGCACGAGACGGACACCACGAGGGCGCCGAGCGCGAGTCCCACCAGCCGGCCGGGCGAAGGGGTCACCGCAGGTACTCCGTGCGCGGGTCGTACAGCTGCACGGCGCCGGGCTCCTCGAGCACCGCGCCGGCATCCGGCTCACCAGCGCGCTCACGTCCGGCGTTGGCGACGACGACGGCGACGTACGGGAGGATCACCGCGCCGGCGATGAACGCCCACCGCCACGGATCGGGCGTCAGCACGGCGAGGAACAGGCAGGCGGTGCGGATCCCCATGGACACGAGGTAGCGGATGTTGCGGTCGTGGAGGTCCTCCGAGAGCGCGCGCCGGGCCGAGGTGATCGAGTGGATCTCCTCACCCGTCCGGCGGCGTTTTGTTCGCACCACAGCAGGCTAACCCCGGAAAGACTGTGGTGGTGCACCAAGGCGGGTCCCACCGGCGCCCAATAGTGTCGAGGGGATGAGTGAACAACAACGCAGCGTGGTCATCACCGGCGCGAACAGGGGAATCGGACGGGCGATCGCGGAACGGATGGTGGCCGACGGACACCGTGTCGCCACGATCTTCCGGTCCGGGGAACTCCCGGACGGCGTGTTCGGTGCCGTGGGGGACGTCACCGACACGGCGGCGGTCGACGCCGCCTTCACCGCCATCGAGGCACACCAGGGGCCCGTCGAGGTGGTGGTCGCCAACGCGGGGATCACCCGGGACCAGCTCCTCATGCGCATGAGCGACGAGGAGTTCGACGCCGTCGTCTCCACGAACCTCGCCGGGGCCTTCCGGGTCGCGCGCCGAGCCTCGAAGGGCATGATCCGTGGCCGTTTCGGCCGGATCGTCCTGATCTCCTCGGTGGTGGCGCTCTACGGCGGAGCCGGCCAGGTCAACTACGCGGCGTCCAAGGCCGGTCTCGTGGGCATGGCCCGCTCGATCACGCGCGAACTGGGCGGTCGGGGCATCACGGCGAACGTCGTCGCCCCCGGCTTCATCGACACCGACATGACCGCGGCGCTGCCGCCCGCCCAGCAGGACAGGTACCGCGAGGCCATCCCCGCCGGCCGTTTCGGCAGCCCTGCCGACGTGGCCGCTGCGGTAGCGTTTCTCGCATCCGACGACGCCGCCTACGTCTCCGGGGCCGTGATCCCCGTGGACGGCGGCCTTGGCATGGGGCACTAGGAGAGCACATGAGCGGAATCCTCGATGGCAGGTCGGTGCTCGTCACCGGTGTCCTGCGCGACAACTCGATCGCCTTCCACGTGGCCCGCCTGGCCATGGAGCAGGGCGCCACCGTGATCCTGACGTCCTTCGGCCGCCAGGCGAAGCTCACGGAACTCTCGGCCCGCCGCCTGCCGCAGCAGGTCCCGATCGTCACGCTCGACGTCTCCGACCAGGAGGACCTCGACGGTCTCGCGGACGCCCTCCGCGAGCACACGGACCGGCTCGACGCGGTCGTCCACTCGATCGGCTTCGCCCCCCAGTCCGTGCTCGGCGGCAACTTCCTCTCGGCTCCCTGGCCCGACGTGGCCACGGCGCTCGAGATCTCGGCGTTCTCGCTGAAGTCGCTCGCCGTGGCCGCCCGGCCCCTCATGACGGGGGGCGGCGCCGTCGTCGGGCTCACCTTCGACGGCTCGGTCGCCTGGCCGGTCTACGACTGGATGGGTGTCGCCAAGGCGGCCTTCGAAGCGACTGCCCGCTACCTGGCGAGGGACCTCGGCCCGGACGGCATCCGGGTCAACCTGGTGTCCGCCGGCCCCATCCGGACCACCGCCGCGACCCACATCCCCGGGTTCGAGGTCATGGAGGGCCGCTGGGACGACCGCGCCCCGCTCGGCTGGGACGTGCACGACCCCGAGCCCACCGCCCGCAGCGTCGTCGCGCTCTGCTCGGACTGGTTCCCCGCGACCACCGGCGAGATCGTGCACGTCGACGGCGGCGTGCACGCCATGGGGCAGTGAGCCCGGACAGGACGGTCGTCCTCGTCCGCCACGCCACGGCGGAGGCCGGTGGAGCGCTCGGCGACCGGGCGCGTCCGCTCGCGCAGCGCGGGCGCCGCCAGGCGCGCGACCTCGGGCCGCGGCTCTCCGGCCACGTCGGTGCGTTCGACGTGGCCCTCGTCTCCAGCGCGCTGCGCGCCACCGAGACCTACCGGCTCCTCGCCGCCGATGGACCCGACTACCCCGAGCCCCGGGTTCTCGACGAGCTGTACGAGGCGCGGGCACGCCAGGTCCTGGGCGCACTGCGGGCACTGCCGGAGACGGTGCGTCGGGTCATCGTCGTCGGCCACGAACCCACGATGAGTTCGGCCGCCGCCCTGCTGCACGATGCGCGGGACGACCTGGCGCTGCAGCTGGGGGTCGGGATCCCCACGGCCACCGCCTGCGTCGTCGACGTCGCCGGCGCGTGGCAGGACCTCGATCGCGACGGCGGACGGGTCCGGGCGATCCTCCGGCCGGAGGACTGACCCGGCTCAGCGGAAGAGGTGGACGAAGAGCCCGGAGCGCAGCTTCGGCTCGAACCACGTCGACTTCGGCGGCATGATCATCCCCGCATCCGCCACCGCGAGCAGTTCCTCCATGGCGGTCGGGTACAGGGCGAAGGCGACGGCGGCGCGTCCGCCGTCGACGCGTTCCTCCAGTTCCGCGAGGCCCCGGATCCCCCCGACGAAGTCGATGCGCTGGTCACGCCGCGGGTCGGCGATCCCGAGGACGGGAGCGAGCAGGGTGTCCTGGAGCACCGAGACGTCGAGGGAGGCCACCGGGTCGGAGGGATCGAAGGCCCCCTCCCGGGCGACGAGCCGGTACCAGGTACCCGCCAGGTACATCCCGAACTCGTGGGACGTCGTGGGGGTGGGATCACCCGCCACGGGCAGGACCTCGAAGTCCTGCTCGATCCGGGTGAGGAACTCCTCCTCGCTCAGCCCGGCGAGGTCGGCGACCACGCGGTTGTAGGGGAGGATCGTGAGCTGGTCCGCCGGGAACGCGACGGCCATGAAGTGGTTGAACTCCTCCTCGCCCGTCCAGCCCTGCTGGCGGCGGAGCAGCCCGACGCGGGCGGCGGAGGCCGTGCGGTGGTGGCCATCGGCCACGTAGAGGTTCGCCAGGCCGTCGAAGGCCGCACGAATCGCGGTGACGTCCGCGGACGTCGCCACGCGCCACAGCGTGTGCCGGACCCCGTCGTCGCTCGTGAAGTCGTGGAGCGGCTGTTCCTCCGTGACACGCCGCACGACGTCCTCCAGCGGGGCGTCACGGTGGGTGAGGAAGACGGGCGAGGGATGGGCGTCGCAGGCGTCGAGGTGGCGGATCCGGTCCTCCTCCTTGTCCGCCCGGGTGAGCTCGTGCTTCCGGATCACGTCCGACAGGTATTCGTCCACCGAGGCGACTCCCACGATGCCCACCTGGGACCGCCCGTCCATCACCTGGCGGTAGACGGAGTAGGTGGGGGACGCGTCCTGCACCATGTGCCCGTCCGCGACGTAGCCGTCGAGGTTCGCGCGCGCGGTGGCGTAGACGAGGGGATCACGCGGGTCGGTGTCCGGCGGCAGGTCCACCTCGGCCTTCTCGACGCGGAGGAACGACAGAGGGCGGCGGGCCACCTCGGCGCGCGCCTCCTCGGAGTCCATCACGTCGTAGGGCAGCGATGCGATCTCCGCCGCCTCCTCCGGGACCGGGCGCAACGTGCGGAAGGGCCGGAAGTCGACCATGCGTTCCTCCTGTCGGCGGGCTGGTCCCGCCCGCCCATCGTCTCAGACGGTTCGCAGCCCGAGCAGGATGCCCGCCACGTGGACAGCACCCCGGCGTCCGCCCACGGCGGCCGTGAGCGCCTGCGCCTCCGGCGGGAGCCGCGGCGAGGCGAGGTCGTCGTCGGTGAGCGCCTCCGCGACGACCAGGCGGCCGGCGAGGTCGTCCCGGAAGTCGCCGCCGCGTGACACGGGGACCAGGGAACGCAGGAGGAGGACCGCCGCGGCCGCCGGATCGCCCCCGAGGTCGATGTCGAGGTCCGGGGGATCCTCCGTCACCGCACACGCGACGCCGAGCGAGATCCAGTCGTCGCGCAGCGTCGTGAGCAGGGCGGCGTGGTCGTGGCCCGCGTGCGCGAGGGTGACCGGTGGCACCGTGCCCTCGAGGTGGAGGACGTGCAGCGGCTCCGCGGCGTACGCGCGACGGCGGACACCGAGCCAGCCCACGTGGGTGAGCGTGTGCTCGGTGTCCGCGATCAGGTGCTCGGGGAGTTCACGGTCGGCGACCAGTGAGAGTCTCGACCTCACCTCGTGACGCGCAGGCCCTTCGGGACGACGGTGATGCCGCCCTCCGTGACGGTGAAGCCACGGGCGCGGTCGTGGTCGTGGTCCATGCCCACCTGGGCGCCCTCGTCGACGACGACGTTCTTGTCGAGGATGGCGCGGTTGACGACGGCGTTCCGGTTGATGATCGCGTTGTCGAACACGACCGAGCCGCGGACCGAGGACCAGGAGTGCATGCGAACCCCGGGGGAGAGGACCGAGTTGACGACCTCGCCGCCGGAGACGATGACGCCCGGGGAGACGATCGAGTCGAGCGCGTGCCCGATGCGGTCCTGGTGGCCGTACACGAACTTCGCGGGCGGGAGGCTCGAGTAGCCGGTGTACAGCGGCCAGTCGTTGTTGTACAGGTTGAACACGGGCTGGATGGTGATCAGGTCCATGTTCGCCTCCCAGAAGGCGTCCAGGGTACCCACGTCCCGCCAGTAGTCCTTGTCCCGCGGCGTCGAGCCGGGGACGTCGTTCTCGATGAAGTCGTACAGCCCGGCCGCACCCTGGTTCACGAAGTAGGGCACGATGCTGCCGCCCATGTCGTGTGCGGACTCCTCGTCGGCGGCGTCCCGCACCACGGCCTCGCGCAGGGCGTCGGCCTCGAGGACGTAGTTGCCCATGGAGGCGAGCACCTCGTTGGGGGAGTCGGCGAGGCCGACGGCGTCCTTCGGCTTCTCGAGGAACGCTCCCACCTTGCGGGGGTTGACCTTGTCGGCGTCGATGACGCCGAACTGGTCCGCGAGCGACAGCGGCTGCCGGATCCCCTCGATCGTGAGGGGGAAGCCGCTCTCCAGGTGGCTCTCCACCATCTGCGAGAAGTCCATGCGGTAGATGTTGTCCGCACCCGTGATGACCACGGTCTCGGGCCGCTCGTCGTCGAGCAGGTTGAGGGACTGGTAGATGGCGTCGGCGCTGCCCTGGAACCAGTGCTTGCCGACCCGCTGCTGCGCGGGCACGGGGGTCACGTAGTTGCCGAGGAGCTGGGACATCCGCCACGTCATGGTGACGTGCCGGTCCAGCGAGTGGGACTTGTACTGCGTGAGGACGACGATCTTGAGATAGCCGGAGTTCACCAGGTTCGACAGTGCGAAGTCGATGAGGCGGTAGGGTCCGCCGAACGGGACGGCGGGCTTGGCCCGGTCTGCGGTCAGGGGCATGAGCCGCTTCCCCTCGCCACCGGCGAGGACGATCGCGAGCACCTTCGTTCGTGTTGCCATGGCTTGACCATAGTGCGAAAAGTCGACTCCCACGCCGCCTTCGAGCCACCGAGTTATGCGTCAGGATGGTGCCGTGAGCGAACACACCATGAGAGTCGACCTGCTGACCCGCGAGTACCCCCCGAACATCTACGGGGGTGCGGGCGTCCACGTGGATGAGCTGTCCCGCGTCCTCCGAAGCCTCATCGACGTGCGGGTGCACGCCTTCGACGGTCCCCGTGAGCCCGGGACCGTGCCGGAGGGCGTCACCGGCTACTCGGACCTGCCGGAACTGGCGGACGCAAACGCCGCGATCCGCACTCTCGGCGTGGACCTGGCGATGACGATCGGCACGGAGGGCACGGACCTCGTGCACTCCCACACCTGGTACGCCAACATGGCGGGCCACTTCTCGAAGCTGATCCACGGCGTGCCCCACGTGATCTCCGCGCACTCCCTCGAGCCCTTGCGCCCCTGGAAGGCCGAGCAGCTCGGCGGCGGCTACCGGGTCTCCAGCTGGGCCGAGAAGACCGCCTACGAGGCTGCCGACGGCATCGTCGCCGTCTCCAACGGAATGCGGGACGACATCCTCCGCTCCTATCCGGCCATCGATCCCGCCAGGGTCGAGGTGATCCACAACGGTATCGACCTCGCCGGGTGGGTGGCCCCGGAGAAGGATGACCCGGAGCGGCTCGCGACCCTCGCGAAGTGGGGCATCGACGAGTCCCGGCCCATGGTGGTGTTCGTCGGCCGTATCACCCGCCAGAAGGGCCTGCCGTACTACCTGCGCGCCGCCGAGCAGCTGCCGAAGGATGTCCAGCTCGTGCTGTGCGCCGGAGCGCCGGACACGCCGCAGATCATGAAGGAGGTCAGCGACCTGGTGAAGGGTCTGGCCTCGGAGCGGGATGGCGTCATCTGGATCGAGGAGATGCTGCCCCGCAAGGAGCTCGTCGCGATCGAGTCCGCGGCCACCACCTTCGTGACCCCGTCGGTGTACGAGCCGCTCGGCATCGTCAACCTCGAGGCCATGGCGGTGGGGATCCCGGTCGTGGGCACGGCGACGGGTGGCATCCCCGATGTCATCGTGCACGGCGAGACGGGTTACCTTGTCCCGATCGAGCAGCTCCAGGACGGGACGGGCACCCCGGTGGACCGCGAGAAGTTCGAGTCCGACCTTGCCGGCGCCCTCAACGCGATGGTCTCGGACCCCGACCGTGCCCGGGAGATGGGCGTCGCCTCCCGCCGGCGCGTCGAGGAGCACTTCTCCTGGGATGCCATCGGCGAGCGCACGGTGGAGTTCTACGCGAAGGTGCTCGGCCGCTGACGACCCGCGCGGAGGGGCCCCGGATGACCGGGGCCCCTCCGCGCGTCCCGGTCCCGGGAGCGCGGCAGGATAGATTGGGCGCATGGCCGAGGTGCTCGATTTCTCCCACGTCTCCGTCCGGCGCGGGAACAAGGTGATCGTCGACGACGTGAGCTGGCAGGTGGACGACGGTGAGCGCTGGGTGGTGCTCGGACCGAACGGCGCCGGCAAGACGACGGTGATCCAACTCGCCGCGGGACGCATGTTCCCGACGCGGGGGACGGTCTCGGTGCTCGGCGAGCGTCTCGGTGCGGTCGATGTCTCCGAGCTGCGCACCCGGGTGGGTCTCGCCTCCGCGGCGCTCGCGGAGCGGATCCCGGGCACCGAGAAGGTGCTCGACATCGTCCTGACCGCCGCCTACGGGATGACGGGCCGCTGGCGCGAGGAGTACGACGACGCCGACGTCGCCCGGGCGCGCGACCTCCTGGCTGCCTTCGGCGTCGCCGCGCTGGAGGGCCGCCGGTTCGCCACCCTGTCCGAGGGGGAGCGCAAGCGCGTGCAGGTCGCCCGCTCGCTCATGAGCGATCCGGAACTCCTGATCCTCGACGAGCCCGCCTCCGGTCTCGACCTCGGCGGGCGGGAGGTCCTCCTGCGTGCCCTCGGCGAGCTCGCCGCCGAGCCGCACGCTCCCATCCTCGTCCTCGTCACGCACCACGTGGAGGAGATCCCTCCCGGCTTCACCCACGGCCTGCTGATGCGCGCGGGGCGCATCGAGGCGGCCGGCGAGATCGGTACGGTGATGACCTCCGAGCACCTGTCACGTACATTTGGGATGGGACTTCAGGTGGAGCACCGCGACGGCCGATTCACGGCCCGCGCGCGATCCTGAGAGGAGGGGTCCATGGCCTGGATGTGGTGGCTCGGCGGGGCGCTCATCCTCGGCGTCGTCGAGATGCTGACCGTCGACCTCGTCTTCGTGATGTTCGCGGGGGGAGCGCTCGCCGCGATGATCGTGGCGCTGCTCGGCCTGCCCGCGTGGGCCCAGGTGCTGACCTTCGCGCTCGTCTCGTGGGCTCTCCTCCAGGTCGCCCGGCCCACCGCCAAGGCCTGGATCGAGGCCTCCACACCGGACACGAAGACCAACGTGGACGCCCTCATCGGCCGCAGTGCCCGCGTGGTCCACGAGGTGACCGAGGACTCCGGGCGGGTGAAGTTCTCGGGCGAGGTCTGGACCGCCAGGAGTGCGAACCGGGGTGAGGTCTTCACCGTCGGGGAGGACGTCGTCGTCACCGCCATCAACGGTGCCATCGCCATGGTGGCCCGACCCGAGCCGCCCAGCGGCACCTACTGACAGCAGAAGGAGAACGCCTTGGACGCCGGCCAGATCATCCTGTGGATCATCCTCGCCCTCTTCGTGATCTTCGTGATCACCGCCATCTCACGCGCAGTGCGGATCGTGCCGCAGGCGGTCGCCCTGATCGTCGAGCGGCTGGGGAAGTTCCAGACCGTCATGTACGCCGGCCTGCACTTCCTGATCCCCTTCGTGGACCGGGTGCGGGCCGGGGTGGACCTGCGCGAACAGGTCGTCTCGTTCCCGCCGCAGCCCGTCATCACCTCGGACAACCTCGTGGTCTCCATCGACACGGTCATCTACTTCCAGGTCACGGACCCCAAGGCCGCGACCTACGAGATCGCCAACTACATCCTCGGCATCGAACAGCTGACCGTCACCACGCTCCGGAACGTCATCGGCTCGATGGACCTGGAGCAGACCCTCACCTCGCGGGACCAGATCAACGGGCAGCTCCGCGGCGTCCTCGACGAGGCCACCACCAAGTGGGGCATCCGGGTCAACCGCGTCGAGCTGAAGGCGATCGACCCGCCCGCCTCGGTGCAGGGCTCCATGGAGCAGCAGATGAAGGCCGAGCGTGACCGCCGCGCCGCCATCCTGACCGCCGAGGGCGTCAAGCAGTCACAGATCCTCGAGGCCGAGGGCGAGAAGCAGTCCGCCATCCTCCGCGCCGAGGGCCAGGCGCAGGCAGCGATCCTGCGGGCGCAGGGCGAGTCCCGCGCCATCCTGCAGGTCTTCGACGCCATCCACCGCGGCAACGCGGACCCGAAGCTGCTCGCCTACCAGTACCTCCAGACGCTGCCCAAGATCGCGAACGGCACCTCCTCGAAGATGTGGATCGTCCCCACCGAGTTCACCACGGCCCTCGACGCCATCACCCGCGGTTTCGGCGGCGCGGGTGGCACAGCCGAGCCGGGAGCGGGCCCGGAGCCCACCGGACCCGTCGACTTCGGCGCCCACGATTCCACCATGGTGGACGATCTCGCCAACACCGCCCTCCAGGACCCGTCGGAGGCCCTGCGCGAGGCCCAGTCCGAGGCGGCCCGCGCCACCGCGGATGCCACGGAGGCGGGCGAGGGCTCGGGCATGCCCTTCTCCAGGTCGGCCGAGGCCGGGATACGCTCTCAGGACACGCCCCCGCTCCCGGAGCGCCGCCCGTGGGACGCCGACCAGGAACAGCCGGTCGCCGGCCGTCGCGCCGAGGCGCCGCCCGCCGAGGACACGCCGTCCCCTGAGGAGCGCTTCGGCCCCCGGTGATCATCGAGCTGTCCGACGCGGACGACCCCCGGGTCGCCGAGTACACCCACCTCACCGACGTCGCGCTCCGCACCCGCGTGGAGCCGGAGCGCGGCGTCTACATCGCCGAGAGCTCGGCCGTCATGCGGCGCGCCGTGGCTGCGGGACACCGGCCCCGGTCGTTCCTCATGGCCCCGCGCTGGCTCGAGTCCGTGTCCGACGTCCTCCAGCAGGCCGGCGGCGCGCCCGACGGCGGCGACGTTCCCGTGTACCTCGCCCCGGAGGAGGTGCTGCGCGGCGTCACCGGGTTCCACCTCCACCGCGGAGCCCTGGCGTCCATGGACCGGCCGGTGCTGCCCGATGTCGCCACGTTGCTGGCGGGCGCCCGCGGCGGGTCCGGGGCGCGCCGCGTCGTCGTGCTCGAGGACATCGTGGACCACACCAACGTCGGCGCCGCCGTCCGGTCGGCGGCCGCGCTCGGCGTCGACGCGGTCCTCGTCACGCCCCGCTGTGCCGACCCGCTCTACCGCCGGGCCGTCCGGGTGTCGATGGGGACGATCTTCCAGGTGCCGTGGACGCGGATCGGCCCGTGGCCGGACGGGATCGAGGTACTCCGTTCGCTCGGCTTCACGGTGGCCGCACTCGCGCTGGGGGAGGGGGCGATCCCGCTCGACGAGCTTGCCGCGCGGCCGCCCGAGCGGCTCGCGCTCGTCCTCGGCACCGAGGGCGACGGCCTCGCCCCGCGCACGATCGCGCGCGCGGACCTGAGCGTCACGATCCCCATGGCGGGGGGAGTGGACTCCCTCAACGTCGCGGCGGCCGGCGCCGTCGCGTTCTGGGCGACGCGCGTGCCGAGCTGACCGCGCGCGCCCTCTTCGCGAACAGGCGTCGCGAACGCTAGGTTGGACGCATGACCAATCGAACGATCACGCCCGCCGAACAGGGCAGGCTGCGGACGCTCAACCTCGCGGCCGCCGCGCTCCACCTGGCCCAGGCAGTCGCCGTCGTGGTGCTCGCCACCGACTTCGCCCTGCCGATCACGGCCTCCTACATCGCCGGCCCACCCGGGACCCCTCCCGGTCCCGCGACCAACCTTGCCGATCTCCCCACCGGCCTCGCGGTCGCGGGCTTCCTGTTCCTGTCCTTCCTCGCCCACCTCATCGTCTCCACCGTGTGGTTCAGGAACTACATCGGGGACCTCTCCCGCCAGATCAACCGGGCGCGCTGGGTGGAGTACTCCCTCTCCTCGACCCTGATGCTCGTGGTCATCGCCCAGTTGGTGGGCATCACCGACGTCAGCGCCCTCATCGGCATCTCCGGGGCCAACGTCTCGATGATCCTGTTCGGCTGGTTGCAGGAGAAGTACGAGGTGGCCGGCGAGGGCGGCTGGCTCCCCTTCATCTTCGGCTGCATCGCCGGGATCGTCCCCTGGCTCGCGATCATCTTCTACACGATCGCGCCGGGATCCGACGCCGAGCCGCCCACGTTCGTGTACGCGATCGTCGTCTCCCTCTTCCTCTTCTTCAACGTCTTCGGCCTCAACCAGTGGCTGCAGTACCGCGCGAAGGGCCGCTTCGCGGACTACCTGTTCGGCGAGCGCGGCTACATCGTCCTCAGCCTCGTGGCCAAGTCGCTGCTCGCGTGGCAGGTCTTCGGCGGGACGCTGGCGGCCTGAGGTGCGCACCTACGCGCGCTCCTTCCTCCTCGCGCTGGCGCTCGGCGCATCGGGCGCGGCGATCGGGGCACTCCTCTACGTGGCCCTGAACCCGGTGCTGGAGGAGTCCACGGGCTTCCTCCGCGAACTCCAGGGCCCGCTCTGGAACCTGATCCCGCTGCTCGTGCTCGTCGGGATCCTCCTGGGGTTCTGGCTCGGACGGCCCCGGGGCCCGGGGGACTGACTCAGAGCGCGAGCCCGTCGACCACCTCGCTGCCCGGCACCTCCGCGAGGAGGGTGCCGGGCAGCAGCAGCTTCGAGCCGCGTACGCCGGAGCCGATGATGGCCCAGCCGTCGAGGACCCGCGTGTCGAGGAGGAGCCGCCACCGTCCCTCGCCGGCCGGCAGACCGAGCGGCGTGATCGCGCCGTACTCCATCCCGGACGCCGCCACCGCCAGTTCCATCGGCCAGAAGGACGCCTTCCGAACGTCGAGCAGCCGCTTGACGCGGTTGTTGACGTCGGCCCGCGTGGTGGCGCGCACCACGCAGGCGGCCACCCGCTCCTCACCGGCGCGGCGGCCGGCGACGATCACGCAGTTCGCGGAGAGGTCGAGGGCGAGGTCGTAGCGCTCGGTCATCGCGGCGGTGTCGGCGTGGTCGGGGTCGATGGCGGCCACGAGGACGTCGTCGGCCGCTGCCGGCACTCGGGCGATGAGCCCGTGCAGGCCGGCCGCCGCCGGCTCACCGAGCAGTTCGGGGGCGTCGACGGCGGGGACCCAGGTGAGGGCGCCCAGCCGGGCGGCGCCGTCGGGGAGTCGGATGGGGTCCACGGTCCTCCTCAGGTTCCGTCCGCGAAGTCGTGCTGCCGCCACGCCTCGTACGTGGCGATCGCCGCTGAGTTGGACAGGTTCAGGGAACGGATGCCGGGCAGCATCGGGATCCGGACGAGGTCGGTCACGCGCGGGTCCGCCAGCACCCAGTCCGGCAGGCCGTCGGGCTCCGGGCCGAAGAGCAGGGCGTCGCCCGGCTCGTAGGCGATGTCGGTGTACCGGGTGGTTCCCCGGCCGGTGAAGGCGAACATCCGCCCCGGGAGGTGCGCGGCGAGGTCGTCGAGGTCCGGGTGGACGACGACGCGGGCCAGGTCGTGGTAGTCGAGCCCGGCACGCCGCAGGTGGGCATCGGTGAGCTCGAAGCCGAGCGGCTCCACGAGGTGCAGCGTCGCCCCGGTGCAGGCCACCATGCGGATGGCGTTCCCGGTGTTCGGCGGGATCCGCGGGGAGAAGAAGACGACGTGGAACACGGCGACCAGCCTACTCGGCAGGCACGGCGCGCCGCGGCGCCAGCACTGCGGGGCACCACCCACGCAGGCTGTTCAGGAACGCGACCTCCAGCGCCCGATCGAGGTCCGCCACGGTGAGGTCGGCCTCGCGCAGGCGCCCGGCCTCCAGCAACTCCTCCCGGAGGACCCCGGGCAGGAGCCCCACCGCCGCCGGGGGAGTGAGCCACTCGCCGCCGATCCGCAGGGCGATGTTGCCGGTGGTGCACTCGGTCAGGGCACCGTCCGGGGTGTGGGAGACGACGTCGAACACGTCCGGGGCGGCCGCGGCGCGCAGCGTGTCCCAGTGGGCGCGGTGCGTGGTCTTGTGCTCGAGGACCGGACGGAGGAACCCGGTGGGATCCAGGGGTTGACCGGCCAGGGCGAGCCGGACCGGCAGCGGTGTGGTCGGCGCCGGCAGCACGGCGAGGGCGCCGCCGTCGTGACCGGCGGTGAGGCGGAGGCGGTGGCGTCCGATGGGGTGCGCGACCGCGGCCTCGCCGAGGAGTCGCTCCACCCGGGCGCGGTCGAACGGGAGGCCGAACGAGGCGCAGGTGCGTGCGAGGCGGGCCAGGTGCCGTTCCCGGCGCGCGATCCGGCCGCCGTCCAGGAGCATCGTCTCGAGGGCCTCCAGGGGAGTCCCGCCGAGGAACGCCTGCTTGGCACGCCACTCCCGCCGTTCGGACTCGGCCGTCGAGTCCGCCACGATCCCGCTGCCGATGCCGCACACGAAGGTGCCGCCGTCGCGCTCCACGGTGCGGATGGGGACGTTGAACACCGCCTCACCCCCCGGCCGGATGACGCCGAGCGCTCCGCAGTACCAGCCGCGCGGCCGCCGCTCCAGGTCGGCGATCACCTCCATGGCCCGCACCTTCGGCGCGCCGGTGACCGAACCACAGGGAAACAGCGCGCCCATGACGTCGGCCAGGGCGACGCCCGGCCGGGTCTCGCCCGCGACGGTGGAGACGAGTTGCCACACGGTCGGGAGGGCGACGAGTTCGAACAGTCCCTCCACCCGAATGGAGCCCGGCTCGCACACGCGGGAGAGGTCGTTGCGCAGCAGGTCGACGATCATGACGTTCTCGGCGCGGTCCTTCTCGCTGCCCCGGAGTGCCTCCGGCGGCGTGCCCCGGGGGGCGGTGCCCTTCATGGGCTGCGTCGTGATCACGCCGTCCGCGAGGTGGAGGAACAGTTCGGGGGAGACGCTGGCCACCCCGGCTGCGGCGGAGTAGAAGGCCCACCCGCCGGGCTGGGCGGCGGCGAGCGCCGCGAACAGCTCGAACAGGTCGACCCCCGCCTCCGCGCGCAGCCGCGTGGTCAGGTTGACCTGGTAGCAGTCACCCGCGGCGATGTGCTCGGCCACGTTCGCGATCGCCTCATCCGCGGCCATCGGTGTGCGGGCGCCGAAGGCGTCGTCGTCCCTCCAGTCGAGCGGCACCGGGGCAACGGTGTCCGGCCACGGCTCCGGGGTGCCGGCGTACGCCTCGAAGTGGGCGGGCGGCGCCGCCGGCGGGTGGGTCGCCTGTGCCCCGTCCCAGGCGCCGCCGCCCTCGTAGCGCACGCCGCCGATCACCCAGGCGCCGGCCCGCGCGAGCGCCTCGGCGTGGGCCACCACCCGCGGGACGTCGGCCACGCGGGTGGCGAGCAGTGTCTGTGCGGGTGGAGCCGTGAAGGCACCGCGGAGGCGCGGTCCGGTGCGGTCCCGGGGATCGGCGGGGATGTCGAAGGCGGCCCGGGGCGATGCCACCTCAGTGCTGGAAGGTGACCGTCAGGTACGCGCGGGCCAGGGTGTGGAACAGTGCGGTGAAGGAGGCCTTCGTCGCGGAGGCGTCCTCGTCCAGGTCGAGGGTGTCCACGTCGAGGGCGTGCACCGCGAAGATGTACCGGTGCACGTGGTCCCCCCTCGGTGGGGCCGCCCCCATGTACGCGTGGTCACCGCCGTCGTTGCGCAGGTGGAAGGCAGCACCGGACAGCGCGAGGTCGGACTCGCCGGCGCCCTGGGGCAGCTCGGTGGTGGTGGCGTCCAGGTCGAGGACGGTCCAGTGCCAGAAGCCCGCGGGTGTGGGGGCGTCCGGATCGAAGCAGGTCACCGCGAAGGCCTTCGTCCCGTCCGGGAAGCCGGACCACGCGAGGTGGGGGGAGACATTGCCGCCTGCCGCTGTGTGGAGCGCGGGTATCGGCTGGCCGTCCTCGAGGTCGTCCGAGCGCAGCTCGAACGTGGGGGTGGCCGGCAGGAGCTCGTAGGGATTGGGGGCGATGGGTCGGGTCAGGTCCATGGTGTACCTCCTTGGTCCTACGCTACTTCCCCGGCGTGCCGGGCGGGTGTTCGACGCTCCCCCTTTCGCCGTGTGGGTGTGAGGTCATAGAATCGAACACATGTTCGACGATCGAGTGGCTGCGGCCCGGGCTGCGCTGGCCCGGGCAGAGGTGGCCACGGGCGTGCGTTCCGGGCACGGCGCGGTGGACCTGCCCGCCGGCCTCGGTGCCCTCCTTCCCGGAGGGCTGGCCCGGGGGAGCGTGCTGGGGGTGCGCGGGTCCAGGAGTGTCCTGTTCGCCGTCATGGCCGCGGCCATGGGGCGGGACGGCTGGGCGGCGAGCATCGGCATGCCCGACCTCGGGTGGCTCGCGGCCAGCGAGGCCGGGGTGGACCTGGCGCGGGTGGTCGGCATCCCCGGGGCCGGGATGGCAGCTGCGGACGTGGTCGCCGCCTGCGTGGACGGGTTCGACGTCGTCGTGCTCGGGGACGGTGTCGACCTCGGCGCCGGGGCCCGGCGCTCCCTGCTGGGACGCATCCGGTCCCACGGCACGGTGGTGCTCGCCACCTGGCCCGGCGCGCCGGTGCTGCACGCCGCCGTCCGCGGGGGCGAGGGCTGTGGGGCCGGCACCGGTCACGTCCGTGACCGCGTGATCGCCGTCCGGCGGGACGGGGCGCCCACCACCGTCCTGCTCCGGATGGGACAGCGTCCCGAACCGCTCGAGGCTCCTCGCCGGCACCTCCGGGCGGTGTCCTGATGCTCCTGATGGTCGTGTGGGTCCCGGACTGGCCGGTGGTCGCGGCCGTGGCGGAGGGAATGGCTGCGCCCGGGGTCCCCGCCGCGGTGCACGACGGTCGTGGCCTCGTGGTGGTCTCCGCGGCCGCGCGGGCCCAGGGGGTGCGTATTGGGATGCGCCGCCGCCACGCCCACCGGGTCTGCCCCGAGCTGGTGCTGCTCGCGAAGGACGAGGCCCGGGACGCCCGCGCGTTCGAACCCGTGGTCCAGTCCGTGGAGGAGGTGGTGGCCGAGGTGGCGGTGCTGCGCCCGGGGATGGCGCTGGCCGAGGCCGCCGGTCCCGTCCGGCACGCCGGGACGGAGGAGGCGCTCGCCGAGGCCGTCGTCGGGGCGGTGGCCCGGTACAGCGGGGCGGAGGCCTACGTGGGGATCGGGCAGGGGCTGCTGACCGCGATCCTCGCGGCACGCGCCTCGGCGATCGTCCCGGCGCCGGACACCGCGGCGTTCCTGGCCGCACACCCGGTCTCCGCCCTGCGGCACGGGGCGCTGACCCGGCAGTCCCGCGGGGAGGTGGACGCCCTCGTCGAGGTGTTCGGCCAGCTCGGCCTCCGCACCCTCGGTGACGTCGCGGCACTGCCCGCCGCCGACATCCTGGCCCGGTTCGGGGAGGCCGGGCGCTGGGCGCACGCCCTGGCCCGAGGGGCCTTCGTCCCCACCGCCCCGGGACAGCGGCTGGAGGGCGCCGTGGTGGTCGCCCGGGAACTGGACCCACCCCTGGAGCGGTCCGACGCGGCGGCCTTCGCCACCCGCACGCTCGCGGAGGACCTGGCCGGCCGGCTGGCGGGCCGGGCCTGCGGGCGGTTGCGCGTGACGGCGCGCACCACCGACGGCGCCGAGCTCTCCCGGCTCTGGACGATCGAGTCCGTCCTCGCGGCGGCCGAGGTCACCGATCGGGTGCGCTGGCAGCTCGACGGCTGGCTCTCCGGGCGCAGCGGCGTGCCCCCCAGCGCCCCGTTGCACCTCCTGGAACTCGCCGCGGAGGAGGTCCGTGGGGCGTTGGCCGGCCAGGAACAGCTCTGGGGGCGCCCGGGCCGTTCGGCGGAGGCGGCGCAGCGCACGGTCGTGCGGCTGCAGGGCATGCTCGGCGCCGAGGCCGTCCACCGCCCGGTCCTGCAGGGCGGGCGGGACCCCCGGACCAGGATCCGGCTGGTGGCGTGGGACGACGACCCGCCGTTGCGCCGCCTCGACGCCCCCTGGCCGGGACAGCTGCCGACCCCGGCCCCCAGTACGCTCCTCGACCAGCCCCGCGAGGTGGCGGTGGTCGACGACGCCGGCCGGGAAGTCGCCGTCGACGCGCGCGGGCGCATCAGCGCCGTCCCGGTGCGCGTGACGGCGGGGGAGGACCACGCCGTCGTCGCATGGGCCGGGCCGTGGCCGATCAGCGAGACCTGGTGGTCCACGCCGCGCCGCGGGGCGTGGCTGCAGGTGACCCCCGCCGAGGGCCCGTCGATGCTGCTGTCCGTCCAGGGGGGCACGTGGCTGCTGGAGGGGATCTATGACTAGGCACGCCAGGTACGCCGAGCTCCACGCCCACTCGGCGTTCTCCTTCCTCGACGGCGCCAGCCAGCCCGAGGAACTGGTGGCCGAGGCCGCACGGCTGGGCCTCACCGGGATCGGGCTCACCGACCACAACGGGTTGTACGGGGTGGTGCGCCTGGCCGAGGCGGCCCGCACCGTCGGGATGCCCACCGTGCTGGGGGCGGAGCTCACCCTCGGCGGGGCAGCACGCACCGGGGGCCGTGCGGCGGACGAGGCCGCCGCCCACGACCCGCCGGGGCCCCATCTGCTCGTCCTCGCCCGCGGGCCGGAGGGCTACCGGCGGCTGTCCCACGCGATCGCGGAGGCGCACCTGCGCACCGGGCGCAAGGACGTCGCGGCGCACACCGTGGAGGAGCTGGCGGAGGCGGCCGGGGGCCACTGGCTGGTGCTCACCGGGTGCCGCAAGGGCGCGGTCCGCCTCGCGCTGCAGCGGGAGGGCCCCCGCGCGGCACGTGCCGAGCTGGACCGGCTCGTCGCGCTGTTCGGGGCCGGCAACGTGGCGGTGGAGATCACCCACCACGGCACCGCCGCGGATGAGGTGCTCCATGACGCCATGGCGGACCTCGCGGAGCGGGCGCGGCTCCCCCTCGTGGCCACGGGCGGGGTGCACTGCGCCCGGCCCTCCGACCAGCCGGTGGCGGACGTGCTGGCCGCCACCCGCGCCCGGCGCACCGTGGAGGAGCTGGACGGCTGGCTGCCCGCCCACCCGGCGCACCTGCGCTCCGCCGCGGAGATGCTCGCGCTGCACCGCCGCCATCCCGGCGCCGTCGCCACCGCGGCGGACCTCGCCGAGGAGTGCGCGTTCGACCTGAACCTGATCGCCCCCGACCTGCCGCCGCACCCGGTGCCGGAGGGCCACACGGAGGCCACGTGGCTGGTCGAGCTCACCCACCGCGGGGCCACCGCGCGCTACGGTCCCCGCCATGCCGAGCGGATGCCCGGGGCCTGGGCGACCATCGACAAGGAGCTGGCGATCATCACGGAGCTGGGCTTCCCCGGCTACTTCCTCATCCTCCACGAGATCGTCGACTTCTGCCGTGACCGCGGCATCCTCTGCCAGGGGCGCGGCTCGGCGGCCAACTCCGCGGTCTGCTTCGCACTCGGGATCACGGCGGTGGACGCGGTGCGCCACCGGATGCTGTTCGAGCGCTTCCTCTCCCCGGGGCGCTCGGGCCCCCCGGACATCGACATGGACATCGAGTCCGGCCGCCGCGAGGAGGTCCTCCAGTTCGTCTACGAGCGCTACGGCCGCCGTCATGCCGCCCAGGTCGCCAACGTGATCTCCTACCGGCCGCGCTCCGCGGTGCGGGACGTGGCCCGCGCGCTCGGGTACGACATCGGCCAGGCCGACGCCTGGTCCAGGCAGATCGAGCGGTGGGGGCGCGTGCCCGACGACGTCGGGATCCCCACCCCCGTGGTGGACCTCGCGCAGCGTATGTTGCGCCTGCCCCGCCACCTCGGCATCCACTCGGGCGGCATGGTGCTGTGCGACCGTCCCGTGATCGACGTCTGCCCCGTCGAGTGGGCCACCATGCCGGGGCGGACGGTCCTGCAGTGGGACAAGGACGACTGTGCGGACGCGGGACTCGTCAAGTTCGACCTCCTCGGCCTCGGCATGCTCACCGCCCTGCGGCTCGCGTTCGCCGAGCTCACCGCGCAGGGGGTGGTGCACGAGGGCCGGCCGATCGGGTTGCACGACCTCCCCCAGGAGGATCCGGCGGTCTACGACCTGCTGTGCGCCGCGGACACCGTGGGGGTGTTCCAGGTGGAGTCCCGCGCCCAGATGGCCACCCTGCCGCGGCTGCGGCCCCGCTGCTTCTACGACATCGTCGTGGAGGTGGCCCTCATCCGGCCCGGGCCCATCCAGGGCGGGTCGGTGAACCCCTACATCCGCCGCCGCATCGGGACCGAGCCGGTGACCTACCTCCATCCCCTCCTCCGGCCCGCCCTGGAGAAGACCCTCGGCGTCCCGCTGTTCCAGGAGCAACTCATGCAGATCGCCATCGACGTCGCCGGCTTCACCCCTGCCGAGGCGGACCAGCTGCGCAAGGCGATGGGTTCCAAGCGGTCACTGGAGAGGATGGAGGCCCTGCGCGGGCGGCTGATGGAGGGCATGGCGGCCAACGGGATCACCGCGGAGGTGGGGGAGCGGATCTACGCCAAGCTCCAGGCCTTCGCCGACTTCGGCTTCCCCGAGTCCCACTCCTTCTCCTTCGCCTACCTCGTCTACGCCTCCGCCTGGCTCAAGGTGCACCATCCCGAGGCGTTCTACGCCGCCCTGCTCGCCTCCCAGCCGATGGGCTTCTACTCGCCGCAGACGCTCCTCGCCGACGCCCGGCGCCACGGGGTGCGCATCCTCGCCGCGGACGTCACCGCCTCCGGGGTCCAGCCGCGCGTGGAACCGGGCGCCACCCCTCCCGGGGCCGTGCCCACCACCCCCGACGGCGTCCCCCTCGTCCGTCCCCGTGCGGACCTCGCGGTCCGGCTCGGGCTTGCCCAGGTCCGCACCATCGGCGAGGAGAGGGCGGCCGAGATCGTGGCGGAACGGGAGCGGGAGCCGTTCACCTCCCTCGCCGACCTCTCCCGGCGCGTGCCGCTCACCCGGGAGCAGCTCGAGGCCCTCGCCACCGCGGGCGCGCTGCGGGCGTGGGGGAGCCGCCGGGAGAACCTCTGGTCGGCCGGGGCGCTGGCCCATGAGCACGGCGTGGTGCACGGGACGTGGCTCCAGCCACCCCTTCCGGGCACCGCCGTCGGGGCACGGCCGCCGGCGCTGCCGGGAATGGACGTGGTGGAGGAGGCCGTGGCGGACGTGTGGGCCACCGGGGTCACCCCGCACACCTTCCCCACCCGGTTCGTCCGCCCCCGGCTGGAGGCGTCCGGGGTGGTGGCGATCGCGGAGCTCGAGAGGCGGGAGCCGGGGGAGCGGCTCCGGGTGGGTGGGGTGGTGACCCACCGGCAGCGGCCGAAGACGGCCTCGGGCATCACATTCCTGTCGCTGGAGGACGAGACCGGGCTGCTCAACGTGGTGTGCTCGGTGGGCCTGTGGCAGCGGTACCGGAGGGTGGCCCGTACGAGTGCCGCGCTGGTGGTGCGGGGCACGCTGGAGCGTGCGGACGGTGTCACGAACCTCGTGGCCGACGCCCTGGAGCCGCTCTCGCTCGCGGTGCCGTCGCGGTCCCGGGACTTCCGGTGATCAGCGGTGCGCGGTGGTCGAGTCCCGCACCACCAGCTTGGAGGGCAACACGATCCGGGTGTCGCTGGCGGCGGAACCGGCCAGCAGGTCCAGGAGGAGGCGCGCCGCGGTGGCGCCGAGCTCGCGCAACGGCGCCGCGACGGAGGTGAGGGCCGGGTTGGCCACCGTGCACGCGGGGATGTTGTCGAACCCGATGATGCACTTGTCCTCCGGAACGGACCTGCCCGCAGCCCGGATGCCTCGCATGAGGCCGAGCGCCATGAGGTCGTTGTGGGCGATCACGCCCGCGTGGGGGTGGGCGAGCACCTCACCCGCAGCCGCGTGACCACCCTCGAAGGTGGCGCGGTAGTGCCCGATGAGGTGGGCGTCGATGCCCAGCTCCATGGCCCGTTCCCGCAGGGCCCGCCAGCGGATCCCCCCGGTCCACGACTCCTCGGGGCCGGCGACGAAGAGGATGGTGCGGTGCCCGAGCTCCGCGAGGTGGTCCACCGCCGCCCGGGTGCCACCGACGTTGTCGACGATGACGGCCGGCACGCCGCGGACGAGCCGGTTCACCAGCACCAGCGGCCGGGTGAGCGCGATGCCGAGGATCGACCGGTCGTCGGTGAGCGGGCTCGTCAGGATCAGTCCGTCGACCCCGCTCGTGCGCCGCAGGGCCTTGCGCTCTCTGTCCTCCGATTCGAGGGTGTCCACAAGTTGCAGGGTGTAGTCCTCGCGCACCGCGACGTCCTGGACACCGCGGGTCACGAGTCCGTAGTAGGGGTTGGAGACGTCGTGCACCAGCAGCCCGATCACCTGGTTGCCGCTCAGGTCCGGGGTTCGCACCGCCCGTGCCCGGTAGCCGAGCTGCTCGGCCACCTCGTGCACGTGCCGCGCGGTCGCGGCGTTGACGCGGTCGGGCCGCGAGAAGGTGCGCGAGACGGTGGACGGGGACACGCCGGCCTCGTGGGCCACGTCGTAGATGCTGACGGGACGTTCCATGGCACTCACCTCTGCGTGGTGCCGGGTTCGTCCGGCAGTTCGACGAGAGGGGGATCCGGGGAGCGCAGGGTCGAGAAGACGGCCCAGGCGACGGCGAGGAGCGGGATCGCGATGATGGCGCCGAGGAGGCCCCCGAGGAAGGTGCCGGCCGTGACGCCGAGGGCGACGACCACGGGATGGAGCGAGACCTGCTTGCCCATGACGAGGGGTTCGAGGATGTGTCCCTCGATCTGGCCGATGAGTGCGACGCCGATCGTGACGATGAGGGCCTGGAGGAACCCGCCGGTGGCGAGTGCGACGACGGCGGCGACGATCATGGCGAGTGGGGCGCCGATCAGGGGGACGAAGGCGCCGACGAACACGAGGACGGCGAGCGGAGCCGCCAGGGGAACCCCCACCACCAGCAACAGGATGAACGCGAGGATGCCGTCCACGGTGGCGACGATCATGGTTCCCCGCGCGTACCCCGAGAAGGTGTACCAGCCGGCGCCCGCCGCACGGTGGACGCTCAGCCGGTTGCGGGCGGGCAGCTGGTTCAGGAACCAGAGCCACATCCGCTTCCCGGACGAGAGGAGGAAGATCGTCACGAACAGGCTGAGCGCGAACACGGTGAAGACCAGGGCCACGGCGCCCGCGTTCGAGACCACCTGGCCGGCGAGGTCGCCGGCGTTGCTCTGCACGTACTCCGTGGCCTGGCGGATGAGGTCGTTGACCCAGTCGTAGACCTCGTCCTGGGTGACGTGCCAGGGGAGGGGCCCGTTCTCCAGGAAGTCGAGGATCGTCCCGATGCCCTGTTCGAACTGTCGTGCCAGCCTGTCCCACTGCCCCACCACCGAGCTGATCACGTACGTCAGCAGGCCCGCGAAGAAGAGGAAGGACAGCAGCAGGGAGAGGACGACCGCGAGGGCGCGGGGCATGACCCGGTTCAGGAGGTCCGTCACCGGGTTGAGGACCGAGGTGAAGACGAGGGCCACGAACACGGCGATGAAGACGAGCTGGATGCGCGTTGTGGCGAACACCAGCAGCGAGACCACCAGGATGATGCCGATCGTGTACCACGACATGAGCCCGAACTTGGCGAGCCAGGGGGGTACACCCCGTGAGTCGCGGCTCGTGCCGCCCTCGGCGAGCCGTCGGACGGTGACCCTGCCCGCCGTCGTCGGCCGTGGACGCAACAGCGGCAGCTGGACGAGCGCGGCCTCCGCGCCGGCGAGACGGGGGGCGCGTACCTGCTCCCGGCGAGCCCGGATCGCCCGCCGGGCCTGGCCGAGTGTCCTCCTCGTCCTGCCGAACCTCATCACTGCCAGTGTGCCAGCGACACGGCCGTCAGCCGCTGCAATCGCCGCGTGTCAGGAGGAGTCGGCCGACCTCGTCGGGGGTGTGGGCCACCGCCCAGGCTCCCTCGGCCTCGGCGGGAGTCCCGTAGCCCCACGTCACGAAGATCGTGGGCAGGCCGTGCTCCGCCGCCCCGTCGACGTCGTGGTGCCGGTCCCCGACCATGACGGCGCTGCTGGCGTCGACGCCCAGGTCCGAGAACAGCCCGAGGGCACGGTCGAGGACGCGGGCCTTGGCGGCGCTGCGCTCGGACATGTCCGACCCGGCGATCACGGCGAAGGACGCGACGAGACCCTTGGCCTCGAGGATGCGCCGGACGAGGTCCTCACGCTTGGAGGAGGCGACGCCGAGCTGCCACCCGGCCCCGGTGAGCTCCTGGAGCAGATCCGGGAGCCCGGGGTAGAGGACGGCCTCCGTCATCCTCTGCAGGTAGATGGCACGGTAGGCGTCACGGAAGTCCTCCGCGCGGTCCGCCGGGACGCCCAGAACCTCCGTGATCCCGGTCAGGATCGGTGGGCCGACGAAGCGGCGCAGCCGGTCCTCCGGCGGGGCCTGGTAGCCGAAGCGCTCGAGGGTCGCCCGGGCGGAGCCGAGGATCTGGGGCCCGGAGTCGGCGATGGTGCCGTCGAAGTCGAAGATGGCCACGCACATCGCCCCAGCGTCCCACGGCGTCCGGGTTCACCCAACACCGGGTGGCAACGGAGGCAATCCCGGGTGTCCGTGGCGTCTTCGTTGTTACGCTCCCGTCATGCGCGAGCTTCCCCCCACCGTGTCCCTCTCCACCGGCGAGAACGACCTCCCGGTCGTGCTCGTGTCCTCCGCGAAGGGCACCGCGACCGTCCACCTCCAGGGCGCGAACGTCACCTCCTGGATTCCGGCCGGGCAGGATCCCGTGCTGTGGCTCTCGCCCGATTCTGCGTTCGCCCCCGGCACGCCCATCCGGGGCGGCATCCCGCTCTGTCTGCCGTGGTTCTCGAAGGGCCCGGACGGCGACAGGGAGCCGATGCACGGCACCGCGCGGTTGGCGCGCTGGGAGCTGGCCGACGCCGCCGACGACGACGGCACGGTCACGCTCCATCTCGGTCTCACCCAGCCCGGCTGGGAGGCCTCCCTCGCCGTCACCGTGGGGGAGGCGCTGGCCCTCGAACTGACCACCCGCAACACCGGCGACACCGACCTCACCGTCGAGGAGGCGCTGCACACGTACTTCGCGGTGAAGGACGTGACGGGCATCGAGATCCGCGGCCTCGAGGGTGCGGAATACTTCGACAAGGTGATCGGCGCGCCCGCCTCACAGGAGGGTGCGCTCGTCCTGACCGACCGCACGGACCGCGTCTACGACTCCACGGGCCCGGTCGAGATCGTCGACCCCGGGTTCGGCCGGACCATCGCGATCGCGAAACGGTCCTCCGCCAACACCGTCGTGTGGAACCCGTGGGACGAAACAGTCAAGGGCCTGGCCGACGTTCCCGACGACGCGTGGCCGGGCTTCGTGTGCGTCGAGACCGCCAACGTCGGTGGCAACGCCACTGTCCTCGCCCCCGGCGAGAGCCACGTGATTGCCACGGAGTACGCCGTCACCCTTCACTGAGCGCGAACGGGCTGATGATCACGGTTTTCGCGACACCCCGTCAGGTACGCTGAGCCCCGGACTGACCGGAAAGGCACGCTCGTGCTGCTCAAGCTCTCGCTGCGCTACCTGCGCCCCTACATGCGTTCCGTGTATGCGGTGATCGTGCTGCAGGTCCTGCAGACCATGGCCGCCCTCGCCCTGCCCACGCTGAACGCCGACATCATCGACCGGGGCGTCGTGCAGGCCGACATCCCGTTCATCTGGAACACCGGCGCGGTCATGCTCGCGATCTCCGCCGTCCAGGTGGGCTGTGCGGTGGGCGCGGCCTATCTCGGTGCCCGCACCGCGATGTCCGTGGGCCGGGACATCCGCCGCGACGTCTTCGGGACGGTCCAGGGATTCGGGACCATCGAGCTGACGCGGTTCGGGCCGCCGTCGCTCATCACGCGGTCGACCAACGACGTGCAGCAGATCCAGGTCGTCCTCATGATCACGTTCACGATCATGGTCCAGGTGCCGATCATGCTGTTCGGCGGGGTGTTCATGGCGATGCGGCAGGATGCGCAGCTCGCATGGCTGCTGGTTGCGATCGTCCCGGTGCTCGCGCTGGTGGTGGGCCTCGCGATGCTGCGCATGGGGCCGCTGTTCAAGCTGATGCAGGCGCGGATCGACGCGATCAACACGGTGCTCCGTGAGCAACTGGCCGGCGTGAGCGTGATTCGGGCCTTCGTCCGCCAGGACGCCGAGCGTACGCGTTTCGAGCGGGTCAACCGCGACCTGTTCGACACCTCGCTCCGGGTGGGCCTCTGGATGGCCTTCCTCTTCCCCGCCGTGCAGGTGATCGTGTTCTCCGCCCAGGTCGGGGTGATCTGGTTCGGTGGGCTGCGGATCGACTCGGGCGGCATGGAGGTGGGCTCGCTCATCGCCTTCATCAACTACCTCATGCAGATCTTCATGTCCGTGATGATGGCGACGATGATGTTCATGATCGTCCCCCGCGGCGAGGTGTCCGCGGACCGCGTGCAGGAGGTGCTCGGCGCGGAGGTGGCCATCGCCTCCCCCGCCGTCCCGGCGCCCCTCCCGGACGATCCGCTCGTGTTCGCGTTCCGCTCGGTGACGTTCCGGTACCCGGGTGCCGAGCACGACGTCCTCACGGACATCAGCCTGACCCTGACACCCGGCACGACCACCGCCGTCGTCGGTTCCACCGGCGCGGGCAAGACGACGCTGGTGAACCTGCTGCCACGTCTGATCGACCCCACGGGGGGTGCCCTCGAGGCCGGAGGGACACCGCTGCGCGACCTGGACCTCGGGGACCTGCGCCGCCGCATCGCCCTCGTGCCCCAGCGGACCTTCCTCTTCTCCGGCACGATCGCCTCCAACCTGCGGCTCGGGCGGCCCGACGCCACCGAGGACGAGATGTGGGCCGCCCTCGACGCCGCCCAGGCGAGCGAGTTCGTCCGCCGGCTGCCGGACGGCCTGGGCGCCCCGGTCGAGCAGGGCGGCAGGAACTTCTCCGGCGGGCAGCGTCAGCGGCTGACGATCGCGCGGGCGCTCATCCGCAAGGCGGACCTCACGGTGTTCGACGACTCCTTCTCCGCGCTCGACTATTCCACCGACCTGCGGCTCCGCTCGGCGCTGCGCACGGTGCTCGCCGGCCGGGCGGTCCTGATCGTGGCGCAGCGCGTGGCCACCATCCGCGGCGCCGACTCGATCGTCGTGCTCGACGACGGCCGCGTCGCCGCCATCGGCACCCACGCCGAACTCATGGAGGGGTGCCAGACGTACCGCGAGATCGTGCTCTCCCAGCTCTCCGCGGAGGAGGCGGCATGAGCGGGTCGCACGGGCCGCGGGGCGGCCCGGGGATGGGACCGGGCGGCCGCGTCGTCGATCCGACCCGGAAGGTGAAGGACTTCCGGGCCACGTTCCACCGGCTGCTCGGCACGTTGCGCCCCCACCGGCTCCGGCTGGCCGCCGTGGTGCTGGCCACGGGTCTCGCCGTGTTCCTCAACGTGCTGGGCCCGAAGGTGCTCGGGGACGCCACCAACGTCATCTTCGCCGGCGTCGTGGGCCGGATGGTCCCCGCCGGCGTCACCAAGGAGGAGGCGGTGGCCGCCCTCCGGGCGTCAGGGGAGTCCCGGCTCGCCGACCTCATGACCGCGGTCGACTTCGTCCCCGGGCAGGGCATCGACCTCGCGCTGCTCGGCCAGATCGTCCTCACCGTCCTCGCGCTCTACCTTGGGGCGGCCCTCGCGGCGCTCGTGGCGGCCCGGATCCTCACCCGGGTGGTCCAGGAGACCGGGTTCACCCTGCGGCGCACCGTCCAGGAGAAGCTCGACCGGCTGCCGCTCGCCTACCTCTCCGGCCACGCCCGCGGCGACGTCCTCTCCCGCGTCACGAACGACATCGACAACATCACCCAGACGCTCCAGCAGACGCTCTCCCAGGTGGTCACCGCAGTCCTCACGGTCGTCGGTGTCCTGGGGATGATGATCTGGCTCTCCTGGCAGCTCGCCCTCATCGCCCTCGTGGTGGTCCCCCTCTCCGCGTTCGTCACCGTCACGATCGCGAAGCGGGCGCAACCCAACTTCGTGCGCCAGTGGAAGGCGACGGGAGACGTCGGCGGTGTCGTGGAGGAGGCCTTCACCGGCCACGAGGTGATCGCGGCGTTCGGCGGGGAGTCCCGGTTCGCGAGCGACTTCGCCACCTCGAACGACGAGCTGTACGACGCCTCCTGGCGCGCGCAGTTCATCTCGAACACCATGATGCCGACCATGATGTTCCTCTCGAACGTGTCCTACGTGGCCGTGGCCGTCGTCGGCGGGCTCAAGGTGCTGAACGGCACCATCACGCTGGGCGAGGTACAGGCGTTCATCCAGTACTCCCGGCAGTTCAACCAGCCGCTGGCCCAGCTCGCCTCGATGGCGAACCTGTTGCAGTCCGGGCTCGCCTCGGCCGAGCGGGTGTTCGAGCTCCTCGACGAGCGGGAGGAGCGCCCCGACGTCGTCACCGGCGCGCTCCCCGCCCAGGTCGGCGAGGTGGTGTTCGACGACGTCACGTTCTCCTACCTGCCCGGCACCCCGGTCATCACGAACCTCTCGCTGCGCGCGGCGCCCGGCCAGACGGTCGCCATCGTCGGCCCCACGGGGGCCGGCAAGACCACGCTCGTGAACCTGCTGATGCGGTTCTACGAGGCGGACCAGGGGCGCATCCTCATCGACGGCGTGGACACCGCCACCGTCTCCCGGGACGACGTCCGCTCCCGGATCGGCATGGTGCTCCAGGACACGTGGCTGCTCGAGGCGTCCATCGCGGACAACATCGCCTACGCCCGGCCCGAGGCGAGCCAGGAGGAGGTGCTCGCGGCCGCCGTCGCCACCAACGTGGACCGGCTCGTCCGTACCCTCCCGGACGGCTACGACACCGTGGTGACCGACGAGTCCATCTCCGCGGGCGAGAAGCAGCTCATCACCATCGCACGCGCCTTCCTCGCCGATCCGCAGATCCTCGTGCTCGACGAGGCGACCTCGTCGGTGGACACCCGGACCGAGGTGCTCGTGCAGCACGCGATGCACGCGCTGCGTCAGGGCCGCACGTCGTTCATCATCGCCCACCGGCTCTCCACGATCCGCGACGCCGATCTCATCGTGGTGATGGAGCACGGCGACGTGGTCGAACAGGGCACCCACGAGGCCCTGCTCGACGCCGGAGGCGCCTACGCCGCGCTCTACCAGGCCCAGTTCGAGGGCGCGATGACGGCGGAGTGAGTCACTCCAGTCCCCGCCGGCGGAGCAGCGGGCCGATCTCGGCGTCACGCCCCCGGAAGGCACGGAACGATTCCAGCGGATCGCGGGAGTTGCCGCGGGACAGGAGTTCGTCCCGGAAGCGCTGCCCGGCCGCCCGGTTCAGCCCGCCGTCGCCGTCCTCGGCGCCCTCCTCCCTGAACCACTCCACGGTGTCGGCGTCCAGCATCTCGGACCAGATGTAGGAGTAGTAGTTGGCGTCGTAGCCACCACCGAAGGCGTGGTTGAAGTAGGTGGAGCGGTAGCGCGGCGGCACGAGCGGGTGGGCCAGCCCGGCCGCCTCGAGGGCCGCGGCCTCGAACGACTCCACCGCGGCGACGTCGTCGGGCACCTCCTCGGGTGCCAGGCGGTGCCACGCCTGGTCCAGGAGGGCGGCGGCGAGGTACTCGGATGTCGCGAACCCCTGGCCGAAGCTCCCCATCGCCAGGAGCCGGTCCAGCAGCTCGTCCGGGAGGACCTCCCCGGTGCGGTGGTGGCGTGCGAAGTTGGCCACGACGGCGCGGTTCGCCATCCACATCTCGTTGACCTGGGAGGGGAACTCCACGAAGTCCCGGGGAACCTCGGTGCCCGACAGGCTCGGATGGGTGACGTCGGAGAACATGCCGTGCAGGGCGTGGCCGAACTCGTGGAAGCAGGTGGTCACCTCGTCCCAGGTCAGCAGGGTGGGTTCGCCCTCAGCGGGCTTCGTGACGTTCAGGTTGTTCATCACGACGGGGCGGCGTCCGAGCAGGCGGGACTGGTCGACGAGGTTGTGCATCCACGCCCCGCCGCGCTTGCCCTTGCGGGCGTAGTAGTCGCCGAGGAAGAGGGCGAGCGTGCTCCCATCCTCCTCCCTCACCTCCCAGACGCGCACGTCGGGGGAGTAGCCGTGGAGGTCGGTCCGCTCGTGGAAGGTGATGCCGTACAGCCGTTCCGCGGCCCAGAAGACGCCGTTGGTGAGAACGGAATCGAGTTCCAGGTAGGGGCGCAGCACCTCGTCGTCCACGGCGAAGAGACGCCGGCGGAGCCGCTCGGAGGCGTGGGACCAGTCCGCCGCGGTGAAGTCCTCGCCGGCCTCCGCTGCCAGCCGCGCGAGCTCCTCGCCCTCTCGGCGGGCGTTGCGGGCCGCGGCGGGGGCGAGCGCGGCCAGTCGGTCGGCCACGGCCTCGGCCGACTTCGCGGTGCCCTCCTCGGCGACGGCGGCGGCGTGCGTCGCGTGTCCGAGCAGCTGAGCGCGCTGGGCGCGGAGCCGGGCGAGGGTGAGGATGAGCGCGCGGGTGTCCGAGGCCGGGTCGTGCCCGTCCCCGCGGGCGAGGGACGCGGCCATGATGCGCCCGCGGGTGGCGGGACTGGACAGCCGGGGCAGCAACGGCTGCTGGCTGGGGGACAGGAGCGTGACGAGCCAGCCCTCCTCGCCCCGGTCGCGGGCGGCCTGGGCGAGCGCGTCGAGGGTCTCGTCGTCGAGCCCGTCCAACTCCGCGCGGTCCGTGAACAGCTGGGCGGCCTCCTCCAGCGCCTTCGTCGCGCGCTGGGAGAACTCGGTCTCCGCCGCGGCGAGGCGCTGGTTGAGGTCCTTCAGCGTCTCCTGATCCGGTTCGGACAACCCGATGCCCGCGCGGCGGAAGTCGCGCAGGTACTCCTGGAGCAGCCAGTCCGTCTCCTCGTCCAGGCCGAGGAGGTCCCGGCTGCGGTCCAGCGATTCCAGCCGCCGGAAGATCGGGGCGCTCAGGTGGAGGGCGTCGGCGTGGGCGGAGAGCTGGGGCATGAACTCGGCCTCGAGGGCGTCCCACTCCTCACCCCCCACGGACTCCATGAGCGTGAAGCCGACGGGCAGCACCCGGGCGAGCAGCTGTCCCGAGCGTTCCAGTGCGAGCAGGGTGTTCTCCACCGTGGGGATCTCCGGGTCCGCCGCGATCGCGTCCCATTCCGCCCGCTGCTCCGCCAGTCCGGCGGCCAGGGCCTCCCGGACCGCCTCGGGGGTGGCGGCCGCGAAGTCGGGCAGTTCGAGGGGGAGGGGGGAGGGGGTGGCGAACGGGTTCGCGGGATTCAGAGACATGCGTGCCATTGTGCCGTGTGCGGCCGGGGGTCGCGCGCTCGGACGCCCCGTCCTACGCGGCCGGACCGTCCCACGGTGCCGCGGGGGTGCGCGCGTCGCCCGCCAGCAGGCGCGTCGTGGCCAGCACCGTGGCGATGTCCGGCTCGAAGAACCCGGGGCCCTTCAGCACCTTGCCGTCGGCCCGGTAGAGGGGGCGGCCGTCCTCGCCGAGCTTCGACATGTTCGAGCGCTGCACGGCGTGGAGGACGGCGTCGAGCGGGATGCCGGTCTCCAGGGCCATGCCGTAGATGACGTAGATGAGGTCCGCGAGGGCGTCGGCGGCGGCGACAGTGTCCCGGTGGTGGGTGTCGGAGGCCACGGCCTCGGTGACGGCCGCGAGCACGAGCTGCTCGGCGTCGTCGCCGTAGACGGCGCCCATGAGCTCGGCGAACTCCTCGGCGATGAGGGCCATGCGCATGTGGACCCGTTCGATCGCGACGTCGGCCGGCCCCGTGGACACCGGGAGGTGGTAGGTGGCGTGGAACTGCCGCACCAGCGCCTCCGGATCGCGCGGGTCGGGGATGGCGGGGTGGCTCCCCTCTGGCCCGGTCCAGGGCGTGGCCGGGGTGCGGGGATCGGTGGCGAGCAGCGAGCCGACCCAGAGGTCGCGTGAGGGCGCGTGCGGATCTGCGTCATCCGGCAGGGCCGCCCGCCGGGTGCCCTCCAGGCGGAAGCCGTGCCGCCAGACGGCCCTCCACGCGGGCCAGTTGCCGACGTCGGCGGACCAGCGCACGCGGGTGAGGCCGAGGGTGTCGAAGGCGAAGTCGAGGGCGAGCCCGAGTGACTCGTGGAGGATGCCGCGGCCGCGGAACGGTGCCGCCAGCCAGAAGCCCACCCCCCGGCTGGTGAACGATCGACCGATGAGTGTGAGCACTCCCGCCAGGGCGCCGTCGACCCGGATCGTCCAGGCCGCCCCGTTGTCGGCCCACAGGCGGGGGGCGTGTTCGCTGACCCACCAGTGGGCGCTCTCCTCGGTGTACGGGACGGGCACGGACGTCCAGCGGGCGATCTCCGGGTCCTGGCACGCTGCCACGAGGGCCGGGATGTCCTCGGCGCCGGGAGCCGACAGGGTGACGCGCGGTCCGCGCAACTCGACAGGCTGCATGTCAGGAAGCCTAACGTGGTGTGTGACCGGAGCCGCTCGGAGAGGATTTCGCCTGTGGCCCGGAGCGCGTGCTAGAGTCTAGTTCGCCTGATCACCGGTTCGCCGCGTGGGAGGCACCACGCGCAAGTGGCGGAATAGGCAGACGCGCTAGCTTGAGGTGCTAGTGCCCGTATTAGGGCGTGGGGGTTCAAGTCCCCCCTTGCGCACCGACACCCTCGGCCGATGGCCGAGGGTTTTCCTCGTTGCGGTGAACTCGTCGTCGACGGGCGTCACCTCGCTCCCCGTGTCAGGATGCTCGAATCTGGCACCTGCGAAAGGGGAGAAGGATGTCGGCGAACCAGGTCGGTTTCGCACTGCTGGTACTGGGGGCGTTCCTGCTGGTCGGGAAGGTCATCCGGGTTCGGGTGGGCTGGGTCCAGCGGCTCTTCCTGCCGAGTTCCATCATCGGTGGCGTCCTGATCCTCCTGCTGGGTCCCCACGTGCTCGGTCAGATCGTCGGGGGTGGACTCGCCGAGGGAGGCCTGTTCACCGAGTGGATGAGGGACACCTGGCGCGTGCTCCCGGGCCTGCTGATCAGCGTCGTCTTCGCGACCATGTTCCTCGGACAGGAGCTGCCGACTCCGAGGCGGGCAGCGTCACTCGTCGGTCCGCAACTCGCCCTCGGGGTGGCCTTCGGCTCCGGGCAGTACGTGGTGGGCCTCCTGCTCGCCGCGCTCGTCCTCGTCCCGCTGTTCGCCGCCGACCCGATGGTCGGGGCACTCATCGAGATCGGCTTCGAGGGCGGCCACGGGACGGCCGCCGGCATGCGGCCCGTGTTCGAGCAGCTCGGGTTCGGCACCGGGGCCGACCTCGCGGTCGGGGTCGCGACCGTGGGGATCGTTGGTGGTGTCGTACTCGGCATCCTGCTGATCAACTGGGGGGTCCGCACCGGGCGCACCGCGATCCTCAGGGGGAACGTCGAGGCCTCCATCGAGGAGCAGCAGGGACTGTTCCGCCGAGACGAGTACTACCCGGCTGGGACCATGACGAGCCGGCCCGCCTCGGTCGAGCCACTCTCGCTCCACGTGGCCATGGTCTCGGTGGCCATTCTCATCGGCTGGGTGATCCTCGAGGCGCTGCGGTGGGTGGAGCAGCAGACCTATGCCTCGGTGTTGCTCAACGGTGACACCCCGCTCGAGATCTTCGCAGTCGTGCCCCTGTTCCCGCTCGCGTTGCTCGGAGGGGTGATCCTCCAGGCCATCGCGAAGCGGGTGGGTGCCGCACACCTGATAGACCACCAGATGATGCTGCGCATCCAGGGGTGGGCCCTCGACTTCCTCATCATCGCGGCGATCGGCACCCTCTCGCTCGAGGCCATCGGAGAGAACCTGGGGTCCTTCCTGATCCTCTCTGTGGCCGGCATCGCCTTCAACGTGGCGGTCTTCCTGCTGCTCGCCCCGCGCCTCATCGGCACCTACTGGTTCGAGCGGGGGATCGGGGACTTCGGTCAGTCCATGGGTGTCACCGCCACCGGGCTCATCCTCATGCGCATCACCGATCCGGAGGCGAAGAGCCCCGCCTTCGAGGCCTTCGGGTACAAGCAGCTCGTGTTCGAACCCTTCTTCGGAGGCGGTCTCGTCACGGCCCTCGCCGTCCCCGTCATCGCACTGTCAGGTCCGTGGCCGCTCTTCACCGCGATGCTGCTGCTCTTCCTGATCGCGACCGTCGGTGGGCTCGTGTACTACGGCCCACGGGCACGGGCGGAGCGGGCCGCCGCCGCGATGTCGGTGGTGTGACGGGCGTGACCCCGCGGAGCGTCGGGACGCCGGACGGCTAGGATTGCCACGGCTGCGGGCGCAGCGCTCACCGACCGGGACGGGGCACGATGGATTGGCTGCACGCCATACTGCTGGGGATCGTCGAGGGCATCACGGAGTTCCTCCCGATCTCGAGCACCGGGCACCTGACGATCGTCGAGAAGCTCCTCGGCTACCAGGTGGATGCACCGGAGATCACGGCGTTCACGGCGGTCATCCAGATCGGTGCGATCCTCGCGGCCGTCATCTACTTCTGGAAGGACATCGTCCGGCTCGCCGCCGGCTGGTTCCGCGGGGTGTTCGACGCCACGAAGCGGGATGATCCCGATTACCGCATGGGCTGGAACGTCATCATCGGCTCCATGCCCATAGCGTTCGTGGGGCTCGCTCTCCAGGACGCCATCGAGGGGCCGTTCCGGAGCCTCTGGGTCGTGGTGGCCGGCCTCATCGGGTGGAGCGCGGTCCTGTGGTGGGCGGACGCGAGGGGAACGCTCGACCGGGGTGAGGACACCGTCACCTGGAAGGACGCCCTCATCATCGGATCGGTGCAGTGCTTCGCGCTCATTCCCGGCGTCTCCCGATCCGGCGCCACCATCTCCGCAGCGCTCCTGCGCGGCATCGACCGTGTCACCGCCACCCGGCTGTCGTTCTTCTTCGGCATTCCCGCCCTCGCGGCGGCCGGAACGCTGCAGGCGGTCACCCAGGCCGACGAGATCTCCGCGAGCCTCGGCTGGGGCCCGGTGATCGCGGGCACCGTGGTCTCCTTCGTCGTCGGCTACGCCTCCATCGCGTGGCTGCTCCGGTTCGTCGCCTCGAACACCTTCACGTGGTTCGTGGTGTACCGGGTCGTCGTGGGCGTCGTCATCGCCGTCCTCCTGCTCGCCGGGGTCGTCACGGCCGTCTGATCAGAGGTCCCGTTCCGCGAGCTCGCGGAACGCGTCCGGCGCTCCACCCCGCCGCACGAGGGCGGGGAGGTAACCGACGGCGTCGCGCCCGAACCGCGCCCGTGCGGCATCCATGGAGGCGTCGAGCGCCAGGCGGGACACGCCGGTCGGCGATCCGGGCCGGTGCGGGTCCTCCGGCTCCAGGGGCAGTTCGAGCTGGATGACCTGTTGGGGTGCGAGGTTGGAGACCGAGATCGCCAGCAGGGAGATCTCCGTCTCCCCCTGTCCGGCCATGGCCTGCCAGGCCAGCTGCTCGGCAACCTCCGTGAGCGTGAGGGTGGTGGCGATCGGCGCCCCCAGGGTGCATGAACGGGTCACCGACCGCATCCCCGCGAATCGCACCCGGACTGTGACGGTGCGGCCCGCGCGGCCGCGGGCGCGCAGTCGGGACGCGATCCGCTCGGCCAGGTGGCTCAGGACCTGGCGGACGAGTTCGGGCGTCGGGCGGCGGCGCCCGAGGGCCGACTGCGCGCCGACCGATCGTGCCCGCCCGCCGGAGGCGACGCGCCGCGGGTCGTCGTTGAGGGCGAGCGCGCTTAGTCTCTCCCCGACGGCGTGGCCCAGCAGCCGTTCGAGGGCTCGGGTCGGCGTTCGGGCGAGGTCACCGATGGTGTGGATGCCGAGTTCCGCGAGCCTGCGTTCCGCCACCGGGCCGACGCCCCACATCAGGGAGACGGGCAACGGATCGAGGAAGGCCAGTTCATCCTCCGGTTCCACCACGACGAGCCCATCCGGCTTCGCCACCTGGGACGCCACCTTCGCCAGGTGCTTCGTGCGAGCGGCCCCGACGGAGATGGGCAGGCCCACCTCCAGGCGGACGCGACGGCGCAGGTTCCGGGCGATGGTCGCCGGCGAGCCGAACAGGTGTGTCGAGCCGGACACGTCGAGGAAGGCCTCATCGATGGAGATGCGCTGGATGGCCGGGGTGACATCCCCGAGGATCACCATGACCTCGTCCGCGATGCGCGGGTACTCGCCGAACGTCCCCCGCACGAACGTGAGATCCGGGCAGAGCCGGGCGGCGCGCCACCCGGGCATGCCGCCCTGCACGCCGTACGCCTTCGCCTCGTACGACGCCGCGAGCACCACCCCACCACCAGTGCTGCCGCCTACGGCGATCGGCCTGCCCCGCAGGGCAGGATCGAGCAACTGCTCGACCGAGGCGTAGAACGCGTCGAGGTCGGCGTGCAGGATCGTGGGCCCGCCGGACACGCGATCAGCCTACTCGAACAAATGTTCGAACACCAGTGTTGCCGGCACTCCCCGAGCACCCGCGGGTGCGCGGATCTGATCTCTGTCTGCGCGGCTGGGTACGGACGTGGTGGGATACGGGCATGAGCGAGCGTGCACGCCCTCGGCGAGGGGTCATCCGGTGGTTCGTGGCCGTGGTCGTCGCGGTCGCCCTCCTGCTGCCGGCCGCCGGATGGGTGGCGTTCCAGGTGCTGAACCGGACGAATGGCGAGATCCTCACCTCGGGCGCGACACGTCGCTTCCTGCTGCACGTCCGGAGTCGCTCCCGCAGGACCGATCCGTACCGCTCGTCGTGGACCTCCACGGGTTCGCCCAGTGGCCCGCCAACCAGCGCGACATCAGCAACTGGGACGACCTGGCGGACGAGAAGGGCTTCATCGTCGTCCACCCGGAGGGCACCGGATTCCCCCGCCGCTGGGCCTCCCACAGCCCGGACGAACCGCAGACCGACCGCGACGTCACCTTCATCGCCGACCTCATCGACCACCTGTCCGCGGAGCATCCCATCGACCCGGACCGCATCCACGTCGCCGGGATCTCCAACGGCGGCGGCATGGCGTTCGTGCTGTCGTGCGAACTCTCCGACCGCGTGGCGTCCATCGGTACCGTGGCGGGGCTGTTCACCCACCCGTGGGAGGCGTGCGACCGCACCCGTCCTGTCCCGCTGATCGCCTTCCACGGCCTCGATGACGAGATCGTGCCGTTCGCGGGCGGCCCGCTGGACGGGCCGCTCGGCGGCACCCGCTGGTCCGACTGCGACGGCGGCGCCGACGTCATCCTCCACACCATCGCCGACGGCGGCCACACGTGGCCGGGTGGCGACCCCCTGCCGGAGTTCATCGCGGGGTACACGTCCCCGGCGATCGATGCCACCGCGACGATGTGGGAGTTCTTCGAGGATCACCCCCTGCGCCGGTGAACACTCCCGAGGTGCGGGCGCTACCGCTCTGCCGTACGGTGTGATCTACAGCACAACCTGCCCGGAAAGGATCGTCACATGCGTGGTTCCAGTCTGATCTGGACGATTGTCGGAGTCCTGCTGATCATCGCCCTGCTCATCTTCATCTTCTGAGGCGCGGCGGGAACGAACGGGGCGGGTGCCGGCGGCCCCCGCCCCGTCCGCGTCAGACCTCGGGCTTCCGGAACGCCACGTAGAGCACGCGCTGGATGAGGATGGCGGCGATCGCGCCGATCACGCCCCCGAGGACCTGGAGGGTGACGTGCGGGCCGAAGACCACGAGCACCGTCGCGACGATGGCGAGCGTGATGCCGACGGCGGCGATCACGAGTTCGTTGATGAGGAACGTGAGGAAGCGACGGTCGCCGCTGTCCGAGAACGCCCGGATGTTGACGGTGGTGCGACCGTGCTCGAGATCCCCTGCGATGAGGGAGAGCTGACGGGGAAGTGCGCGCAACTGGGGCAGCGCCTTCATCGCCTCGTCCTTCACCGCCTCGATGAAGTCGAGCGGGTTCGTGATCGAGCCGAGGTGCTCGTCCGCGAACCGCGTTCCCTCCGCCATGACGTCGAACTCGGGGTCCAGCGCCCGGAGGGTGCCCTCGACGGTGGCGATCGCGCGGAACGCCCCCGCGAGGTTGGGCGGGACACGGAGATCGAAGCGCGCGAGCAAACGCGTCAGCGAGCCGAACATCTCCATGTCGGCACGGGCGCCGGGACCGGTGCGCGCCGTCATGAACGCGCCGAGCGCACGTTGCAGCCGGTCCACCTCCAGGTTGTCGGACCGGTCCACCACCTGCAGGATGGCGTCGGTCAGCATCTCCGCGTCCTGCACCTGCACGGCGTGGAGGAGATGCATGAGTCCCTGCCGGTCGTCCTTGGTCAGCCGGCCCACCGATCCGAGGTCGATGAGCGCGACGGTGCCGTCCGGGAGGATCATGATGTTCCCGGGATGCGGGTCGGCGTGGAAGATCCCGTCGACCAGGATCTGGTTCAGCAGCGAGCGGAAGAGGCGGTCGGCGATCTCCCGCCTCTCGTCCACGGGCAGCGCCTGGAGGAAGCCCTCCGTCGCCAGCGTCCGGCCGGGGAGCTCCTCCATGATGAGGACCTCCCGGGTGCTGAGGTCGGAGTGCCACGGGACGACGACGCCGTCGTCGTGGCGGGCGAGCCCCACCGCGATGGCGGCGAGGTTGCGGGCCTCGCGGGTGAAGTCGAGTTCCTCGCGCAGGTTCGCGGCGAAGCCGTCCACCAGGTCGACGGCGCCGAGCGTACCGCCGTCGGGCGACGCCTTCTCGACGCTGAGCGCGATGCGGCGTGCGATGTCGAGGTCACGCTCGACCACGGGGGCGATGCCCGGCCGCTGGATCTTCACGGCCACCTCGCGGCCGCCGTGGAGGCGCGCGCGATGCACCTGGGCGATGGAGGCGGAGGCGAGAGGCTCGTCATCGAAGTGCTCGAACGCCTCCTCGAGGGGGACTCCGGTCGACTCCTCGAAGGCCTGGCGCACCACGTCGCTGGGCAGGGGTTCGGCCTGCTCCTGGAGGCGGGTGAGTTCGAGGATGTACTCGGGGGTGACGATCTCGGGACGGGTCGAGAGGACCTGGCCCATCTTGACGAACGCGACGCCCGCCTCCTCGAGGGCGAGACGGAGCTCGCGGGCGTGCTCCCTGCGCTCCGCGGCGTCGCCCGGGATGCCCGGCGGCAGCAGGCGGTGGCGCGAGAGGATGCGCAGGATCTCGCCGTACCTGCCGGTGCGGGAGGCACGGTCCCGGAGCAGGGCGGGCCAGCGGAGCGGCGAGGGCAGTGCACCGGACGGCATGATCACCTCGCTGGCGAGCAGGAGGCCCACCGCCACGACCACGGCCACCAGCACCTGGAGCAGCACCTGCACGCCCGTCGCGAGGTCCGCCCGCCACATGAACTGCTGCTCGATCAGCAGTTCCACGAGCGCCCCGGCCACCGTGGCGGCACCGAGCCGCGTCGCCGAGACCCGGACGTCGAAGGTGCGCTGGAGCAGGGCGGTCAGGCCGACCATCACGGAGATGAGGAGGATGGCCGCCACGCCGAACATCGTGATTCGCTCGAGGGTCATGCCGTCATCCTGACACGCGGGTGCCGGCGGCGCCGGGAATCACGGGACGGTGAGGACCTCCGCGCCGTCCGATCGCACGACGACGGTGTGCTCCCACTGCGCGCTCCTGGCGCGATCCCGCGTCACGACGGTCCAGCCGTCCTCCCACTGGTCCCACTCGACGGTCCCGAGGGTGAGCATCGGCTCGATCGTGAACACCATTCCCTCCTCGATGACGTCGTCGTACAGGGGGGCCGCGTCGTAGTGCGGGATGATGAGCCCCGAGTGGAAGGCCTCCCCGACGCCGTGGCCCGTGAAGTCCCGCACCACGCCGTAGCCGAACCGGCGGGCGTACGACTCGATGACCCGGCCGATCACGTTCACCTGCCGCCCGGGCCGCACGGCCCGGATACCACGCTCCATGGCCGTGCGCGTGCGCTCGACGAGCAGGCGGGACTCCTCGTCGACCTCGCCGACCAGGAACATCGCGTTGGTGTCCCCGTGCACGCCGTCGAGGTAGGCGGTGATGTCGATGTTGAGGATGTCTCCCTCCGCCAGCACCGTGTCGTCCGGGATGCCGTGGCAGATCACCTCGTTCAGCGAGGTGCACAGCGATTTCGGGTACCCCTGGTAGTCGAGGGTGGACGGGTAGGCGCCGTGAGCCACCAGGAAGTCGTGGCCGATGCGGTCCAGGTCGTCCGTGGTGACGCCGGGAGCCACGGCGCGTCCGACCTCCTGCAGGGCACGGGCGGCCAGCCGCGACGCCGCGCGGATCCGCTCGATGGTCTCCTCGTCCTTCACCTCGGGGGCCGTCACCCGTTCCGGGCCCCGCCGGCCCACGTACTCGGGCCGGGGGATCGAGGACGGAACCGGGAGGCGGGAGGTCACGGTTCCGGGAATCAGGGTGCCCCGGGGGGCCCGATCAGCCAACATGGGAGGAAGTCTACGTTCAGGAGGAGCCGTGACCGAGTACTACTACAACCTCGAGACCGGGGAGGTGGAGGAGGGCCGGGTCAGTGAGGGCCTCCACCGGATGGGGCCCTACCCGACCCGGGAGGACGCACTGCACGCGCTCGCCCACGCCCGGCACCGCAACCTCCAGTGGGAGGAGGAGGACCGGCGGTGGGCCGACGAGTGGGACAGCGAGGGGTCTCAGGACTCGTAGGAGTGCTCCGGGCCGGGGAACTCGCGGTCCCGCACCTCTGCGGCGTAGCGGCGTGTCGCGGCTGCGAGTTCCTCACCCACGTTGCCGAAGCGCTTCGCGAAGCGCGGCGACCATGCGCCCATCCCCGCCATGTCCGTCCACACGAGCACCTGGCCGTCCACGTCCGGTCCCGCCCCGATCCCGATGGTCGGGATGCGCAGCACCTCGGTGACCCGGCGTGCGACGGGCGCGGGCACCATCTCGAGGACGACGGCTACCGCACCGGCCTCCTCCAGCGCCCGTGCGTCGGCCACGAGCCGCTCAGCGGCCTCGTCGCCGCGCCCCTGCACGCGCTTGCCGCCGAGCATGTTCTCGGCCTGCGGCGTGAAGCCCAGGTGGCCCACCACCGGGATGCCGGAGGACGCGCACAGGCGGACGTGGTCCGCCAGGTGGGCGCCGCCCTCGAACTTCACCGCCTGGGCGAGGCCTTCCTTGAACATCCGCACCGCTGTCGCATGGCACTGGGCGGGTGAGGACTCGTAGCTCCCGAAGGGCAGGTCGGCGATGACCAGGGCGCGTCGCGCCGCGCGGGACACGGCGCGGACAGCGGGCAGCATCTCCTCCACGGTCACCGGGATGGTCGACGGGTGTCCCAGCATGTTGTCCCCGATCGAGTCGCCGACGAGGAGCAGGTCGATCCCGGCCTCGTCGAAGATGCGTCCGCTGACGCCGTCGTAGGCGGTGAGCATGGTCAGGGGCTCGCCGCGCTCCTTGGCCTGCTGGAGGTGGTGGACCCGGAATCGCTGGGGAGCGGGCACGCCCGCGCTCTGGTCGGCCATGTGACTCTCCTTCGTCTCGGGCCCCAGCCTACGCATCGGAGCTGACGTAACGGATTGTTTACATGTCCGGGCGCCCAGCCGCGCACCGTGGAGTGACGGGGTGGGTGATGATGGAGGTCGGACCGGCGGAGAGTCAGGAGCACAGATGGATCGGCAACAGGAGTACGTGCTGCGGGTGGTGGAGGAACGGGACATCCGGTTCATCCAGCTGTGGTTCACCGACGTCCTCGGGGTCCTCAAGTCCGTCGCGATCGCTCCCGCGGAGCTGGAGGGCGCGTTCCAGGAGGGCATCGGGTTCGATGGTTCCGCCATCGAGGGCCTCGCCCGTGTCTTCGAGGCGGACATGATCGCCCGCCCGGACCCGTCCACCTTCCAGATCCTCCCGTGGCGGGGAGAGGGCAACGGCACCGCCCGGATGTTCTGCGACATCCTCACGCCCGGAGGCGAGGCCGCGCGCACCGAGCCCCGCTCGGTCCTCAAGCGCATGCTGTCGCGCGCCGCCGACCGTGGGTTCACGTTCTACACGCACCCCGAGATCGAGTTCTACCTCTTCGAGGAACCGGACGAGTCCGGGGCGCTGGTGCCGATCGACCGCGCCGGCTACTTCGACCATGTCCCCCGTGGCAAGGGAACCGACTTCCGGCGTGAGGCGATCTCCCTGCTCGAGCAGATGGGGATCTCGGTGGAGTACTCCCACCACGAGGGTGGACCTGGCCAGAACGAGATCGACCTCCGCTACGCGGACGCGCTGTCCACGGCGGACAACATCATGACCTTCCGGACGATCGTGAAGGAGGTCGCCGCCGCGCAGGGCTACCACGCCAGCTTCATGCCGAAGCCGGTCATCGACGTTCCCGGTTCGGGGATGCACCTCCACCTCTCCCTCTTCGAGGGCGACCGGAACGCCTTCTGGGACCCGGCGGGGGAGTACCAGCTCTCGCGGACGGCCCGGCACTTCATCGCCGGCCTGCTGCGTCACGCCGGGGAGATCTCGAGCATCACCAACCAGCACGTCAACTCCTACAAGAGGCTCTGGGGCGGTGGCGAGGCCCCGAGCTACGTGTGTTGGGGGCACAACAACAGGTCGGCACTCGTGCGCGTCCCGCTCGCCAAGCCCGACAAGCCGACCTCCTCGCGCATCGAGTACCGGGCCGCCGACTCCGCCGCGAACCCCTACCTCGCCCTTGCCGTGATCCTGGCGGCCGGGCTCAAGGGCATCGAGGAGGAGTACGAACTCCCTCCCGGCGCCGAGGACAACGTGTGGGAGCTCAGCGACGCCGAGAGGCGCGCCATGGGGATCACCGCGCTGCCGTCGTCGCTGGAACGGGCGGTGACCGAGCTGGAGCACTCGGAGCTGGTCGCGGAGGCGCTCGGTGAGGACGTGTTCGATTTCGTGATCCGCAACAAGCACCAGGAGTGGCAGGAGTACCGCCGCCAGGTCACGCCCTGGGAGCTGAGGCGTTTCGCGCTGGGGAAGTGATGGCGCGCGAGAACTCTCCTCTCCGGTTCGAACTCGCCCGCCGGGGCTTCCTCGACACGGCGCGGGCGGAGGGCTTCCTCGCGAGCCCGGCCTTCGCGGGCATGGACCCCGGGAGCCTGCTCGGGGACCTCGCGGAGACGGCCGACCCGGACGCCGCCCTCCTCAACCTGCTGCGGCTCCTCGAGGTGGCCGGCGGCGACGTGCGGTCGCTCACGGAGGACCGGTGGCGATCCCTCCTGCGCGTGCTCGGCTCGTCGCAGTACTTCGCGGACCTCCTGGTCGCCACACCGGACCTGCTCGCCGCGGTCGGGCGGCGACCCCTCGACGACCACCACACCGTGGTCTACCAGCGGGTCGAGGATGCCGTGCGGCCGTTCACCCGGACGGAGCACGCCTTCGGTGACGCCGTCGTGGCGCTCCGGCGGCACTACCGCCGCGAGCTCCTGGGGATCGTGGTGGCGGACCTGGACGCCGCGTCCACGGGCCCGGCCGGTGCCGTCATGCCCGCCGTCTCGCGGGCGATCGCGACGCTCGTGGGAGCGACGCTGCACGGCGCCCTCGTCCTGGCCCGGCACCGGCACCCGGAGGCAGACCCCTACCCGTTCGCCATCATCGCCATGGGGAAGACGGGCGCCGAGGAGCTCAACTACATCTCCGACGTCGACGTCATCCACGTGTGCGACGGGGACGACGAGGCCGCCGCCGTCGCCGCGACGACGACGCTCGCCACGACCGTCATGCGGATCGTCTCGGAGGCCGGTCCCGAGCCGCCGCTCTGGCCCCTCGACGCGGGCCTGCGGCCCGAGGGGAAGGACGGCCCGCTCGTCCGGACGCTCGCCTCCCACGTCGCGTACTACCGGCGGTGGGCGCGCACCTGGGAGTTCCAGGCCCTCCTCAAGGCACGCCCCGTCGCGGGCGATCCCGACCTGGGTGACCGCTACGTGGCGGCCACCAACCCGTTCGTCTGGAGCGCCGTCGAGCGGGAGAACTTCGTGGAGGACTCCCAGGCGATGCGCCGTCGCGTGGAGGACCACGTCCGCGCCCGGGACGCCGAGCGCCAGCTCAAGCTGGGCAAGGGCGGGCTGCGCGACGTCGAGTTCACCGTCCAGTTGCTGCAGCTCGTCCACGGGCGCACCGATCCCTCACTGAGGGTGCGGGGAACCCTCGACGCCCTGGCGGCGCTGGCCGCCGGGGGGTACGTCGGCAGGGACGAGGCGGCGGAACTGGGGGAGTGCTACCGGTTCCTCCGCGCCCTGGAGCACCGGATCCAGTTGCACAGGATGCGCCGTTCGCACGTGGTCCCGACGCGCCCCGAGGACCTCCGCCGGCTCTCGCGCCAACTCGGCGTCGCGGACGTCGACAGGGAGTGGGCGGCCACCCGGCGCCGGGTGCGGGAACTCCACGAGGCCATCTTCTACCGCCCGCTCCTGCCGCTGACGGCGCGTCTGTCAGCGAAGGACATCGCGCTGGAACCCGACGCGGCCCTCGCCCGCCTCCAGGCCATCGGCTACCGGGATCCCGCCGGCGCGATGCGCCACATGGCGGTGCTGACCGACGGCGTCTCGCGCCGCTCCACCATCCAGCGTCACCTTCTGCCCGTCATGCTCGGCTGGTTCGCCGAGGCCCCGGACCCGGACGCCGGACTGCTCGCGTTCCGCAAGCTCTCGGAGGAGCTCGGGAGCACCCACTGGTACCTGAAGCTGCTGCGGGACTCGGGCACGGCGGGCGAGCGGCTCGCCCACGTGCTCGCCTCCAGCGCGTACGCGGGCGACGCCATGGCGCGGCTCCCCGAGTCCGTCCAGTGGCTGGCCGACGACGACGGGCTGGCCCGCCGGTCACGCGAGGCGCTGCTGCGGGAACTGGATGCCATGCTGCTGCGACGTGACGACCAGGACGAGGGCGCCGAGGCCGCCCGGTACCTTCGCCGCCGCGAGATCACCCGGGCCGCCCTGGGCGACGTCCTCGACGGCGTGGATCCCGCGCGCACCGGCATGATCACCGATGCGGCGGACGTCGCCCTGATCGGGGCGTTGCGCGTGGCACGCCACGTCGCCCGGGCGGCAGCCGGCCTCGGCGACCCGGACCCCGACCCCGCCCACTTCGGGATCGTCGCGCTCGGCAGGATGGGGGGCCGGGAGATGGCGTACGCGTCGGACGCGGACGTCATGTTCGTCTACGAGCCCACCGGCGACGACCAGGCGGCGCTCGAGTTCGCGACGCGGTTGGCCACCGGCGTGCGGACGGTCCTGACGCACCCCGGTCCCGAGCCCCCGCTCGCGGTCGACGCGGACCTGCGGCCCGAGGGACGCCGCGGTCCCCTCGTCCGCTCACTGTCCTCCTACCGTGAGTACTACGAACGGTGGGTGGAACCGTGGGAGTGCCAGGCCCTGCTCCGGGCCCGGCCCGTCGCGGGCGATCCGGGCCTGCTGGGCCGCTTCATGGGCCTCATCGACCCGGTGCGCTACCGGTCCGGCGGACTCACTGCCGACGCGCTGACCAGCCTCCGACGGATGAAGGCGCGGGTGGAGGCGGAGCGGATGCCACGGGGGGTTCCCCCGAACCGTCACCTGAAGCTCGGACGCGGTGGGCTCACCGACATCGAGTTCACCGCCCAGCTCCTCCAGCTGCAGCACGCCCACGAGTTCCCTGACCTGCGGACCACCGGGACGATCGCGGCCCTCGAGGCGGCACACCGGGCCGGAGTGCTGAGCGCCGTCGACCTCGCGGCCCTCCGGACCGCCTGGCTCTTCGCCTCGCGGGTGCGGGATGCGATCCTGCTGGTCACCGGCCGTCCGCAGAAGGCCGATGTGCTCCCGCGCGTCGGCCGTGACCTCTCACTCGTCTCACGGCTGCTCGGCTACCCCCCCGGCGCCTCCCTCGACTTCGAGGAGGACTACCTTCGCGCCGCCCGTCACGCCCGGCGCGTGGTCGAGTCCGTGTTCTTCTCGTAGGAGGATGGTTCGGGTGAGACTCATCCTCGTCCGGCATGGACAAACAAGTGCGAACGTGAACCGCGCGCTCGACACCGCGGAACCCGGTGCACCGCTGACGCGTCTCGGACACGACCAGGCGCGACTGGTGGCCGAGGCCCTCGTGGGCGAGGGCGTGAGTGGCATCTTCACCTCACACCTCATGCGGACCCGGCAGACGGCCCGGCCACTCGCGCAGCGCCTCGGGATCGAGCCCGTCGCCCTTCCGGGGCTCCGGGAGATCATCGCCGCCGACCTGGAGATGAGGAGCGACCTGGACTCCATCATCGCCTACCACTCCGTGGCCGACGCGTGGGCGCACGGCGACCTCGACCGCCGCATGCCGGGAGGGGAGAACGGCCACGAGGTGTTCGCCCGCTACAACAAGGCGATCGCCGAGGCGCGCACGAGTGTCGGCGACGGTGTCGCCGTGTTCTTCTCGCACGGCGCGATCATCCGCACCTGGGCAGCTCACCACGCCCGCAACGTCACCCCTGCCTTCGCCACCTCCCGCATCCTGGAGAACACCGGACGGGTGGTCCTCGACGAGACGGCCGATGGCTGGAGGGTCCGCTCGTGGATGGAGGAGCTCCTGGAGGGGTGAGACGCCGCAGGGCCGGTCCCTGGCGGGACCGGCCCTGCGACGTGTGGCTCAGAGGTCGTAATACAGCTCGAACTCGTGCGGGTGCGGACGCAGCCGCAGGGGGTCGATCTCATTCGCCCGCTTGTAGTCGATCCACGTCTCGATGAGGTCGGGCGTGAAGACGTCGCCCTCGGTCAGGTAGTCGTGGTCCGCCTCGAGCTCGTCGAGAACCTTCGGGAGCGAGTCGGGAACCTGGCTGATGAGCGCGTGCTCCTCGGGCGGGAGCTCGTAGAGGTCCTTGTCGATCGGGTCCGCCGGCTCGATGCGGTTCTTGATTCCGTCGAGCCCTGCCATCAGCATCGCCGAGAAGGCGAGGTAGGGGTTCGACGACGGGTCGGGCACCCGGAACTCCATGCGCTTGGCCTTCGGTGAGGTCCCGGTCACCGGGATGCGGATGCACGCCGACCGGTTGCGGGCCGAGTACACCAGGTTGACCGGAGCCTCGAACCCGGGCACGAGGCGGTGGTAGGAGTTGACGGACGGGTTCGTGAAGGCGAGGAGCGAGGGGGCGTGGGCCAGCAGGCCACCGATGTACCAGCGCGCCAGGTCGGACAGGCCGCCGTAGCCACGCTCGTCCGCGAACAGCGGGTTGCCGTCCTTCCAGAGCGACATGTGGGTGTGCATGCCCGAACCGTTGTCACCGAAGAGCGGCTTCGGCATGAAGGTGGCGGACTTGCCGGCACCCCAGGCGACGTTCTTGATGACGTACTTGAACTTCATCAGGTCGTCGGCGGCGTGGACCAGCGTGTTGAACCGGTAGTTGATCTCCATCTGGCCGGCGGTGCCGACCTCGTGGTGCGCCCGCTCGACGGCGAGGCCCACCTGCTGCATGACCGTCACCATCTCGTCCCGGAGGTCCGCCATCTGGTCGGACGGGGAGACGGGGAAGTAACCGCCCTTGAACCTCGTCTTGTAGCCCAGGTTGCCGCCCTCCTCGACACGGCCGGTGTTCCACGCGGCCTCCTTGGAGTCGAGGTGGTAGAAGCTGGACTGCGCGGAGGTGGAGAAACGGACGTCGTCGAACACGTAGAACTCCGCCTCGGCCCCGAAGTACGCGGTGTCGGCGATCCCGGTGGACCGCAGGTACGCCTCGGCCTTGGCCGCGATGTTGCGCGGGTCACGCGAGTAGATGTCGCCGGTGAACGGGTCCACGATGGAGAAGTTGACGATCAGGGTCTTCGCCGAACGGAACGGGTCGACGTAGGCGGTGGACACGTCGGGGACGAGCTTCATGTCCGACTCGTGGATTGCCTGGAATCCACGGATGGACGAGCCGTCGAACATCAGGCCCTCGGTGAAGACCTCGTCGGTGAACGCCTCGACAGGTATGTTGAAGTGCTGCATCACCCCGGGCAGGTCGCAGAACCGGACGTCGATGAACTTGACGCCCTCCTGCCGCGTGTAGGCGATGGCCTCCTCGGCATTTGAAAACATCCGCAGCTCCTTAGGGCTCTCGGTGGGAACGTCTTCACGCTAGAGGAGCGCAATTTCGCGGGTGTCACCCGAACATGTCGGGAATGTTACGCGCCGGGCGGAGCAGTGTGGCTCCCGCCACGTCACCGGCCCCGTGCGGCCTTCCGGTTGGGGCGGGCCCGCAGCGGGTCGATCCCCTTCGGGATGGGGAGCTTGTTGGTGCTGAGGGACCGCAGCCGGTTCGACACAGTCAGGACCTCGGCCGGGGTGAGCTTCCGGGGCAGCCTGCGCACCTTCGACTGCAGCTTGGTGAGGGGGATCTGCCCCTCGTCGCGGCCCGTCTGCAGCAGGTGGACGGGCACGTTCGGCACCACGCGGGTGACCCGCCGTTCCTCGTCCTTCAGGAGGCGCCCCACGCGGGTGGCCGGTCCCTCCGAGATCAGCACGATGCCGGGGCGGCCCACCATCCGGAAGACCATGTCCTGTGTCCGGGGATTGATCGCGACCGGCTCCTGTTCGATGTTCCAGCCGCGTTTTATCTGGTCGAGCACGGCGATCGCCGCTCCGGGGTGTCCCTCGATCTGTGCGTAGGACACCACCCGCACCCTCCAGGACAGGATGAGCATGGCGAAGGTCAGACCGGCGCCCGCGCCGAGGAATCCGGCGTAGACGGGGTGCCCAGTGGCAAGCCCGATGGCCACGCCGACCCCGATGGAGCCGAGGAACGCGCCGAGCATGGCCCATCCGACCCAGGGTTCCGCAGCAGCGGTCAGCCGGTACGCGTCGAGCAGGTTGTGGTACCAGCGGCGCTTCTTCGGGGCGGAGGATTTCGACATGGGGGAATTCTATCCGGTGGTGCGACCCCCGGAGACGGTGCGGAACCTGTGGATGGCCCCGGCGCAACAGGGCGGTGAGCGCGTAGCGTGCGGCGCATGGAACGTCGTGTCATCCCGGGTTACGAGGTCGGGAGTCCCATCGGGTTCGGCGCCGGGGGAACCGCCCTGGCGGTGCGTGACGCGGAGGGCACGTCCTTCGCGGCCGTCGTCGTCCCGAAGGCCGGACACCGGGAGAGATTCGAGGAGTTGCGGGCACTCCGCCACCCCCATCTCCCGCCCATCCGCGCCCTGGTCGAGATGAACGAGCACGACGTCGCGGTGATCATGGACCTCGTCGTGGGACCGTCGCTCGCCACCCTGGTGAACGCGCGGACATGGCTGGAGCCGGCGGAGATCGCAACGGTCTGGCACGGGATCGCCGACGCGCTCGCGGCCATGCACCACCGCGGCCTCGTCCATGGCGACGTGTCCCCGGCGAACGTCGTGATCGGCCCGGGAGGCCGGCCCGTTCTCATCGACATCGTGGGGCACGGGGGAGCCGAACGCGGCCACACCGGCTACATCCCCCCGGAACTTGACCACGGACCGGCCACGGCGGCGTCCGACGTCTGGTCGCTCGCCCGCACCCTCGCGTGGGCGAGCGGGGAGAACGCCGGGGTGACGGACCACCTCCGCGGGGCCCTCGCCGAGGACCCCACGGAGCGTCCCACGGCCCGGGAGTTCGCCACCTGGGCCCACCTCCTGGGGGAGGCACTTCCCCTGGAGGTGCCGGATGCCGCGGCCCTGGCCGGCGCTCAGATCCGGTCGGCCGCCGCTCCCACGGTGCTCACCCCGCGCCCGCCCGAACGGTGGCCGTGGCAGGTGCTGGCCGCGGCCGTCGCCGGCGGCCTCTCGCTCCTCATGTTCGCCGGGCACGCGCTGGGCTCCGCCGCGGAGCCCTCCAGGGCGGTCGCACCGCGCGACGTACCCGATCCGGGGACGGTGCACGACGTCGTGGTGGACCTCCTCGGTGAGCGGGACTCGGCGTTGGCGGCGGGGGACGCGGTGGCGCTGGCGGCCGTCTACCAACCGGGATCCCGGATCGCGGAGGTCGATCAGGCACTCGCCGACGCGATCGCCCGCGACGGCATCCAGTTGCTGGAATACGGCACGGACGTGCTGTCGGTGGAGACGGTCAGCACCGGCCGACGTTCCTTCGTCGCGAGGGTGGAGGCACGCCAGCGGGCCCACGAGCGCCTGGATCCGGACGGCTCCCGAGAGGTCGTCGGCCGTCAGGAACCCCACTGCGTGCAGGTGACGGCGGTCGAGCGCGCCTCGTGGCTGATCGCGGACCTCGAGGTGTGCGAGTGACGGGGGCCCGGCCGTCCCCGGCCGGGCCCCCGTCACTGTCCGGTCAGCCCAGGTCGCCCTCGAAGGCTCCCTCCTCGAGCCGCGCCTTCACATCCATGAGGTAGCGCGCCGCGTCGGCGCCGTCGACCAGCCTGTGGTCGTAGGACAGCGCGAGGTAGCACATCGAGCGGATGCCGATGGTCTCGTTGCCGTCGGCGTCCTTGACCACCATCGGCCGCTTCACGATCGTTCCCACCCCGAGGATCGCAACCTCGGGCTGGTTGATGATCGGCGTGTCGAACAGCGCTCCGCCGGAGCCGGTGTTCGTGATGGTGAAGGTGGAGCCCGACAGTTCGTCCGGGAGGACCTTGTTGCTGCGGGTGCGCGCAGCCAGGTCGGCGATCCGCTTTGCGATGCCGGGGATGTTGAGGTCCCCCGCATCCTTGATCACCGGGACGAGCAGGCCGCGTTCGGTGTCCACGGCGATGCCGATGTGCTCGGCGCCGTGGTACTGCACCTCCTCCTCCACGATCGAGGCGTTGATCTTCGGGTGGGCCTTGAGCGCCTCGGTGGCGGCCTTCACGAAGAACGGCAGGAACGTGAGGTTCACGCCCTCGCGCTGCTGGAAGGAGGCCTTGGACTTCGCGCGCAACGCCGCAACCCTGGTGACGTCCGCCTCGACCACGGTCGTGAGTTGCGCGGAGGTCTGCATCGACTCGACCATGCGCTTCGCGATGACCTTCCGGAGCCGCGACATCTTCTCGGTCTTTCCGCGCAGGGGCGAGGGGGCGGCGGTCGCCTTCGGAGCCGCCTTGGCCTCCGCTGCCTGCGGCGCCTCGGTGGCCGCGGTCGGCTTTGCCTCCGCGGTCTTCCGCTCCTCCGCCGCCTTCCGCTCCTCTTCGGCCTTCCGTGCCGCCTCCAGGACGTCCTCCTTGCGGATCCGGCCACCGACACCCGTGCCCGAGAGCGAGCCGAGGTCGACGCCCTTGTCCTTGGCGAGCTTGCGGACGATCGGGGTCACGTAGGACCCGCCTGCCTGCGCGGCGGCGTCCGGTGCCTCGGCGGGTGCCGGCGTCTTCGACGGAGACTCCTGGGCTGCCTCCGCGGACTCGGCCGGAGCCTTCTCGGCCGGAGCCTCCTCGGCAGGGGCGTCCTCGGCGGGTGCCTCATCGGCGGGTGCCTCCTCAGCGGGCGCCGCGGACGGCTCGCCGATGAGCGCGAGTTCCGTGCCGACCTCCGCCGTCTCGTCCTCTCCCACCAGGATCTTGAGGACGGTGCCGGCGATGGGGGAGGGAACCTCGGTGTCCACCTTGTCGGTCGACACCTCGAGGAGGGGCTCGTCCTCCTCGACGGTGTCTCCCTCGGCCTTCAGCCACCGTGTGATGGTGCCCTCGGTCACGGACTCGCCGAGCGCCGGCATGGTGACGGGCTTGCCGCCGTCGGCCTTCGCGGGAGCCGGTGCGGGCTCGGCCTTCGGCGGTGCCTCGGGCTCCGGCTCGGGCTCGGGCTCGGGCTCGGGCTCGGGCTCGTAGTCGTCCTCCTCGGCGTCGACCGGACGGGCCTTGGAACCGGCGGCACCGGAACCGTCGCCGATCACGGCGAGTTCGGCGCCCACCTCGACCGTCTCGTCCTCCTCCACGAGGATCTTCTCGACGACGCCGGCCACGGGGGAGGGGACCTCGGTGTCCACCTTGTCCGTGGAGACCTCGAGCAGCGGCTCGTCCATCTCGACCGACTCTCCGACCTGCTTCAGCCAGCGGGTCACAGTTCCCTCGGTGACGGACTCCCCGAGGGCGGGCATCTTGACGGATTCAGACATTCTCGTGACTCCTAGTTGTGTGCGTGCAGGGGCTTGCCGGCCAGTGCGAGCGCAGCCTCGCCCATGGCCTCGTTCTGGGTGGGGTGGGCGTGGATGAGGGGCGCGACGTCCTCGGCGTACGCCTCCCAGTTGACGAGGAGCTGGGCCTCGCCGACCTGCTCGCCCATGCGCGCCCCGATCATGTGGACGCCGACGATGGGGCCGTCCTTGACGCCCACCAGCTTGATGAAGCCGGCAGTGCCCAGGATGCCGCTCTTCCCGTTCGCGGCGAGGTTCACCTCGGAGATCGTGACCGCGTCCCCGTACTTCTCCCTGGCCTGCTTCTCGGTGAGGCCGACGGAGGCGAGCTCGGGGTCGCAGTAGGTGACCCGCGGGATGCCCGACTCCACGATCGTGGCGGGTTCGAGCCCGGCGATCTCCTCCGCGACGAAGATGCCCTGCTGGAAGCCGCGGTGGGCGAGCTGCAGGCCGGGAACGATGTCCCCTACCGCGTACACGTTCGCCACGCCGGTGTGGAGCCGCTCGTTGGCGAGGACGAAGCCACGTTCCATGGGGATGCCCTGCTCCTCGTACCCGAGGTTCGCGGTGGCCGGCCCGCGACCGACCGCGACCAGCAGGATGTCCGCCTGCAGGGTGGAGCCGTCCTCGAGGCTCACGGTCACGCCAGAGTCGTCCTGGGTGACGGAGGAGAAGCGGGCACCGAGCTTGAACGCGATCTTCCGCTTGCGGAAGGCGCGCTCGAGGGCCTTCGACAGCGACTCGTCCTCGTTGGGGGCGAGGTGGGGCAACGCCTCGATGATCGTGACGTCCACGCCGAACGACTTCCACACGGAGGCGAACTCGACGCCGATCACGCCGCCTCCGAGCACGATCGCACTCTTCGGGACCCAGTCCATCGTGAGCGCCTGGTCGGAGGTCATCACGCGTCCGCCGATCTCCAGGCCGGGCAGCGACCGGGAGTAGGACCCGGAGGCCAGCACCACGTTGCGGCCCTGGTAGCGCGTGCCGTCGACCTCGACGGTGTCGGGCGCCACGAGCGTTCCCCAGCCGGTGACGTAGGTGATGTTGTGGTGCCCGACCAGGCCCTGGAGGCCCTTGTGGAGCTTCCCGATGATCTGGTCCTTGTACGTGTTCACCCGCTCCATGTCGATGCCCTCGAACGTGGCGTTCACCCCGAAGTGTCCCGAGTCCCGGGCCATGTCGGCGACCTCGGCGGCATGGAGGAGTGCCTTCGTGGGGATGCAGCCGCGGTGGAGGCAGGTGCCACCCACCTTGTCCGCCTCGATCAGGGCGACCTTCATCCCCAGCTGGGCTCCTCGGAGCGCTGCCGCGTAGCCGCCACTCCCACCCCCCAGGATGACGATGTCGTACATGGACTCGCTCACGAAATTCCTCCTCAGGTGCTCTCCACGGCGCAGTTCACGCTGGTTGGCATTGTTCCACGTCACACCTGGCGCCGCAGGCGCGACGGGGCGTCACTCGCAGGCCTCCTCGAGCAGGTTGACGAGGGTTCTCACGCCGACGCCGGTCCCTCCGACAGGGGTGTAGCCCCAGGCGCTCCCGGTGTTCAGCGCCGGCCCCGCGATGTCGAGATGGGCCCAGCGACGGCCCTCCACGAAGCGCTGGAGGAAGAGCCCGGCCACGAGCATGCCGCCGTTGCGGTCCCCGATGTTCGCGATGTCGGCCATCGGCGTCTTCATCGAGTCCTTGAGGTCGGCCGGCAGCGGCATGGGCCAGAACTGCTCCCCGGCGGCGTCCGCCGCGGCGACGACGTCGGAACGCGTCTCCTCATCGCCCATGACCGCGGCGACGCGGGTGCCGAGGGCCACGACCTGTGCGCCCGTGAGGGTGGCGATGTCGCACACGACGTCGGGCTCCTCCTCGGACGCCGCGACGAGGGCGTCGGCGAGGACGAGCCGTCCCTCCGCGTCGGTGTTCAGCACCTCGACCGTCGTCCCGCCCCGGATCGTGATCACGTCGGACGGCCGGGTCGCGGAGCCGGACGGCATGTTCTCCGCGAGGGCGAGCCAGCCGGTGACGCGCACGGCGAGGCCGAGCCGAGCGGCTGCGAGGACCGTCGCGAGCACGGCGGCGGCACCCGCCATGTCCGACTTCATCTCCTCCATCCCCTTGGCCGGCTTCAGGGAGAGCCCTCCGGAGTCGAAGGTGATCCCCTTGCCGACGAGGGCCACGTGCCTCCGGGCCTGCGCCGGGGCGTGCTCGAGCCGGACGAGCCGCGGCGGGCGCGCGGAGCCCTTCCCGACCGCCACCAGCCCGCCGAAGCCCTCCGCGGCGAGCTCCACCTCGTCGCGGACGGCCACCGCGACCCCCGCCTCCCGGCACAGGTCGGCCGCCCGCTCGGCGAAGCTCTCCGGGTGGAGGTCGGCCGGCGAGGTGTTGACGAGGTCGCGGGCCGTCGCCACCGCCGTGGCGAGGATACCGGCGCGTTCGAGGGCGGCATCGGCGGACGCCTCTCCGGCCAGCGGGGTCAGGATCCGCGCTCGTGCCACCGCGGGAGTGGCGGACCGGTACCGCTCGAAGCGGTAGGCACCGAGCGCCAGGCCCTCGGCGACCGCGCCCACCAACTCCGGGACGTCGGCGGGCAGGGAGACGTCGAGGGACTCGACACCCTCCAGCGAGCGGGTCGCGGCGCCCGCCGCCTGCCGCAGCCGTTCGACCGAGGGGTCGCCCTCGCCCACGCCGGTGAACGCGACGACGCCGTATCCGACGGCGTCGCCCGGGCCACGGCGGACCTCGTCCCGGTCGCCCTTCATCCCCAGCGTCCGTGCCAGGCCGCCGAGCGACTCGACCGCCCGGTCGTCGAGACCGGAGGCGACGACGACAGGGCCACTGGTGGTGGACCGCACGGCGACGAGGAGGGCGTCCGAGGCGGGGACTGCGGACGGAGGGGCGAGGGAGACATCGATCATGACTCCTGACCCTAGCCCGGACCGGCCGGGCGGGTCGCGTTAGTCTGGGGACGTGGAGACCGCCGCCGCGATGACCGTCGTCGGCAGCGTGCTGCTCGGCGCGTGGGCTGCGTGGAGGGCCCTGCGGGACAGGCCCGTCATCCTGCGGCAGCTCATCGGGGCCGCCTTCGTAGAGTTCACCCTCGTGCTGACCGCGATCAGTGCGGGTGTCGCCCAGTCCCGCGGTTCGCTCAGTGGGGACCCCCTCGTGCTCTGGGGCTACCTGCTCACCGCGCTGTTCATCCTCCCGGTGGCGGGCGTGTGGGCGTTCGCCGACCGCACGCGCACGTCGAGCCTCGCGCTCCTCGTCGCGTGTGCCACAGTGGCTGTCATGATGTGGCGCAGTCTCCAGGTGGCCGGTCTGTGACCGCCCAGCTCCCGGACACGCGGCGCCGGGCCTACGGACTCGGACGGGTGCTCATTCTCGTCTACGGGATCTTCGCCCTCGCCGCGACCGCCCGTTCCACCGTCCAGCTCATCCGCGACGCCGAGGCGGCCCCGCTCGCCTACGGGCTGTCCGCCCTCGCCGCGGTCGTCTACATCGTCGCGACGGTCGCGCTCGCCCACAACGGACGCCGGATGAGGAGGGTGGCGTGGGCCGCCGTCGTGGTCGAGCTCACCGGGGTCCTCATGGTCGGGGCGCTCTCGCTCGCCCGGCCCGACCTCTTCCCCGACGAGACGGTCTGGTCGCACTTCGGCAGCGGGTACCTGTACGTCCCGCTCGTCCTGCCGTTCCTGGGCATGGCGTGGCTGTGGCGCTCCGCCCCGGTCCGCATCGAACGCCTCGCCGAGGGTTCGCGCCGGTCCTGATCCACTAGCATCGGGGTCGTGTACCGCCTCCTGTACGACACCGTCCTCGTCCACACCGATCCGGAGGCGGCCCATCACGCCGCGATCGAGGCGATCGCCGCCGCCGGCCGCACCGAGCCGACCCGGCGCGCACTGAAGGCGAGCGTGGGGGCCCTGCCGGGACGCGTCCCGAACCCGCGCCTCCTCGTGTTCCCCCGCGCGTTCCCCGGAGTACTCGGCCTCTGCGCGGGGATGGACAAGAACGCCGAGGCGGTCCTCGGCATGGACGCCCTGGGGTTCGGGTTCGTGGAGGTCGGAACCGTCACGGCGGAGCCGCAGGCAGGCAACCCCCGGCCCCGCCTCTGGCGCCACCCCGACATGCGCGCGCTGCGCAACCGCATGGGTTTCAACAACGACGGCGCGGCCACGGTCGGGCAGCGGTTGCGGGAGCTCCGGCGGTCGCCGGCGGGGCGCGCCGTCGTCGTCGGCGTCAACCTCGGCAAGACGCGGACCACCGCACTCGAGGACGCCGAGGCCGACTACCGCTCCTCCACCCACGAGGTCGCCCGCTGGGCGGACTACCTGGTGGTGAACGTGTCCTCGCCCAACACCCCGGGGCTGCGGGAGCTGCAGCAGGTCGAGGCCCTGCGCCCCATCGCGCGCGCCGTGCGGGAGGAGGCGCGCCGCGTGTCCGGCCGCGACGTCCCGGTCCTCGTGAAGATCGCCCCCGACCTGGCGGACGACGAACTCACGGCCATCGCCGCCATGGTGGTGGAGGAGGGGCTCGCGGGCGTGGTGGCCGTCAACACCACCATCGCCCATGACCTCGGCCCCGGCGGGCTCTCCGGACCACCCCTGCGGGACCGTGCCCTCGAGGTGGTGCGCCTGCTGCGGCGCGACCTCGGGGCGCGACCGGTGATCATCGCCTCCGGCGGGATCACCGACGCGGCGACGGGCCGGGAGTTCCTCGACGCCGGCGCCGACCTCCTACAGGCCTACACCGCGTTCGTGTACGAGGGCCCGCTCTGGCCCGGGCGCGTCAACAGGGCACTCGCCCGGGCCTGAGGTCCTCTCAGCAGGGGCGGGCGGCGGGGGCGTTCCGGGCGGTCAGGCCGGGGTCGCGGACCGGGACATCGCCCAGCACCTCGTCGATCCGCGTCATGACGTCGGACGGGAGCACCACGCCGGACGCCCTGACGTTGTCCGCCACCTGCTCCGGGCGGGACGCCCCGATGATCGCTGCGGCCACGTTGTCGTTCTGCAGCACCCAGGCGATGGCGAGCTGCGCCATCGTGAGGCCGAGATCTGCGGCGATCGGCTGGAGCCCCTGCACCGCGGTGAGGACGCGGTCGTCCATCCACCGCTTGATCATGGTCGCCCCACCCTTCGCGTCCGTCGCCCGTGATCCCTCGGGCAGCGGCTGGCCGGGGCGGTACTTCCCGGTGAGCACCCCTTGTGCCACCGGGGAGAACACCACCTGCGAGAGGCCGAGTTCCGCGCTGGTGGGGACCACCTCGTCCTCGATCACCCGCCACAGCATGGAGTACTGCGGCTGCGAGGAGATCAGCGGGACGTGCAGGTCACGTGCGAGCGCGTGCCCGGCGCGGATCTGATCCGCCGTCCACTCGCTGACGCCGATGTAATGCGCCCGGCCCGAGCGCACGACGTCGGCGAACGCCAGCATCGTCTCCTCCAGCGGTGTCTCCGTGTCGTACCGGTGGGCCTGGAAGACGTCAACGTGGTCAGTGCCGAGCCGGCGGAGGGAGCCGTCGATGGACTCGAGGATGTGCTTGCGGGACAACCCGCAGTCATTCGCGCCGCGCGGGCCGACCGGCCAGTACGTCTTGGTCATGAGGACGAGCGACTCGCGCCGCTGGCCCTTCAGCGCCGCGCCGAGCACCTCCTCTGCGACGGTGTTCGCGTAGACGTCCGCGGTGTCGAAGGTGGTGATTCCGGCGTCGAGGGCGGCGTGCACGCACGCGATGGCCGTTTCGTTCTCCACCTGCGAGCCGTGCGTGAGCCAGTTGCCGTAGGTGATCTCGTTGATCTTCAGTCCGCTGTTGCCGAGGTATCGATACATGAACCCGATGATACGGGGTGTCGTTCAGGGTCGTTGCGGCTGGTTCTGGGGCCATTCGCCGCGCTTGACCTGCGGCTTCGGCATGCGGAAGCGGCGCAGCATGAAGCTGCGCTGGAAGGCGTACATCCCGGTCCACGCCGGCACCTCGTCGTCGTCGAACCGGGCGCGCAGGTGGCGCTTCAGGAGCCAGACCATCACGAGGGAGTCGGCGACGCCTCCGAGGACGACGGCGTACATCGCCAGCGTCGCAACCCAGGCGACCTCGGGGTACATGCTCGCCAGCAGCATGACGAACAGGATGAGGAACGCGATCGGCATGAAGACCTCGCCGATGGACCAGCGGGCGTCGACGTAGTCGCGGGCGAAGCGGCGTGCCTTCCCCCGGTCCCGTGCCGGCATGTACCGATCGTCACCCACCAGCATCGCCTGGTGCTGCCGGGCGTAGGCCTCATCGCGCTTCGCACGCTGGGCCGCTCGCGCCGCCTTGCGGTCGGTCTGCACGAGCGGGCGCTGGCGGGCGGCCTGCGACTGCTTCCGCTTCGGCGTGGGGTGACCCTTGCCGCGCGGGGCGGGGGCCGGTTCGGGCTGGTCGGCGGGCTTGCGGGAGAACACGACACCGATCCTAGTCGACGGGAGCCGGCCGGCCCCCGCGAGGTACCCTCGGGACGTGGTCACCATCTCCGAACTCCGCACCCGCGTGGACGCCGCCCTCGACCGGACCGTCGAGGACCTGGCAGCTCTCGTGAGGATCCCCAGCGTCTCCGCAGACACCTTCGACCAGTCGACCCTGGACGCCAGCGCCGCGATGGTGCGGGGCCTCCTCGAGGACGCGGGGCTGACCGCGACGGTCTCCTCCGCCCCCGCTCCGTCCGGGGCGCCGGGCCGGCCGGCCGTGCTCGCCGCCCGGCCGGCGGCCGACGGCCTCCCGACCGTCCTGCTGTACGCGCACCACGACGTCCAGCCCCCCGGACCCCACGAGGACTGGGACCAGGAGGACCCGTTCGAGCCCGTGGTGCGGGGCGAGCGCCTGTACGCACGGGGGAGTGCCGACGACAAGGCCGGCGTCATCGCGCACGTCGCGGCGTTGCGGGCCCTGGGCGAGGACCTGGCGGTGGGCGTGCGCTGCTTCGTGGAGGGGGAGGAGGAGGTGGGTTCGCCGTCGTTCGTGAATTTCCTGACCTCGCACCGGGACGCCCTGGCAGCCGACGTCATCGTGGTCCTCGACTCCAGCAACTGGAAGGTGGGAGTCCCCGCCCTGACCACGTCCCTGCGTGGCCTCGTCGAGTGCCAGGTGGAGCTCCGCGTGGCCGAGCACGCCCTCCACTCCGGGATGTACGGCGGTCCGGTCCTCGACGCGCCGACGCTCATGTGCCGGCTGCTCGCCAGCCTCCACGACGAGAACGGGGACGTCGCGGTCCCCGGTCTCCTCCACCGCGAGGCCGCGCCCATCGACTACCCGGAGGCGGACTTCCGTGCCGACGCCGCCGTGGTGGACGGGTACCGGCTCGCCGGGACGGGCAGCATCCCCTCCCGTCTGTGGACGAGACCCGCGCTCGGCATCGTCGGCTTCGACGCCACCCCGGTCGACCGCCGTTCCAACACGATCGCCCCCACCTGTCGAGCAGCCCTCTCTCTCCGGGTGGCGCCCGGTCAGGACCCGGCCGAGGCGTGGACCGCCCTCGAGTCACACCTCCGGGCCCACGTCCCGTTCGGCGCACAGGTCACCATCACCCCGGGTGAGCAGGGCCCGGCGTTCCTCGCGGCGGGGGAGAGCCCCGCGATGCGCCTCGCCCACTGGGCGCTGCGCGAGGCGTGGGGCGTGGACGGCGTGGAGATCGGGGTGGGCGGCTCGATCCCGTTCATCGCGGACCTCGCGCAGGTCTTCCCGGACGCCGAGATCCTCGTGACCGGGATCGAGGACCCCGACACGCGGGCCCACTCCGGCAACGAGTCCATCCACCTCGGCGAGCTGCGGAACGCGATCCTCGCGGAGGCGCTCATGCTCGCCCGGCTCTCCGGGACGCTCGTCGAGGAGTGAGCGTCAGGGAGTCGGCTCGGTGGTCTCCTCGGCGGCCTCCTCCGGCGCGGGCGGGCTCTCCTCCACCGGGGTCTCCTCGACGGGACTCTCCTCGGCCGGGGCGGACGGATCCGGGCTCGCCTCCTCGGCGGTGGACACCGCGATGTCGAACATGACGACGCGTTCGGCCTCGTCGATCTCCGTCACCGTGGCCTCGACGACCAGCGCGGTGGTGACCTCCTCGGAGGCCGCGATGGTGCAGGTGGCAGTGGCACCGACCTCGGCGGGCAGCTCGGCCGGGCAGTCCACCTCGGGCGCCACGCCCACCTCCTCCTCCATGCGCGAGCTGATCTCGGCGGCGAGGTCGTCGGGCGCGATCGGGGGGACGCCGCCGTCGTCCGCGCAGCCCGTGAGGGCCGCGGCGAGGAGCAGGCCGGCGAGGACGAATCTCGACATGGGTACCAGAATGGCACAGCGCCACACGGCGCGGGGGAGGGAGTGGAGCCGATGAGGATCGTGGTGGGGACGAGTGCCGTCCGCGACACAACCGCGGCGGAACTCGGGGCCGCCGTCGTCCGCGGGTGGCGCGCGACGGCACCGGACGAGTTGGCGGTCCACCTGCTGTCCGACGGCGTGACCGGGCTCGCCGACGCCGTCGCCGCCTCGCCGGGCCCCCAGCCCGCCGTCATCGAGACGGCGAACCTGCTCACGGGCACGTCCACCGCACCGGTTGCCGAGGCCCTGCTCGACACCCTCGACAGCGGAGTGGGCCGGGTGGTGCTCGGCATGGGGCGGTCCGCGGTGCACGACGGCGGGCGGGGCTTCGCGGCGGTCATGCGAAGACGCTTCGGGTCCCTGGCAGCCGCACGTGAACGGCTGTCGGGGCACGACATCGTGGTGCTCGGCAACGAGCGGCTCCCCCTCGTCGGGCTGCACGGCGCCGGCGCCCAGCTCGCGGCCACCCTCGGTGCGGAGCGGGCTCAGCGGCTCGACCGGGAGGTGGCGGACTTCGCGGCGGCGGTCGAGGCGGAGCTGCCCCACGATCTGCTCTCCGGCCGGCCGCTGCGCCTCGCGACGGCGGACCACTCGGGTCTGGGCGGCGGGAGTGCGTTCCTCGCCCTGGCGCTCGGGGCGCGCGCCCGGAGCGGCATCGCGTGGACCGTGGACGCGTCGGGTCTGTCGGAGGCGGTCGTGACGGCGGACCTGTGCGTGGTCGTCGTCGAGGAGATGGACGCACTCGCGCTCGAGGACTCCGCTGCAGCGGCGGTCGCGCCGGCCGCCCTCGCAGCGGGGTGTCCCGTGATCGTCCTGACCGGCGAGGACCACACGTCCCGCCACCAGCGTGCCGGGCTCGGCATCGTCGGCTCCTACGCCACCGGGGGGCCGCTGGGTCCCGCCGCACTGGCGGAGCGCGTGGTGCGGGTCGCGCGCACCTGGACCCGGTGAGTTTCGCTCACAGCGATTGGCCGGAGCGGGTGCCCAGCACGTACCCTCGAACCTGCACCGGAAGGAGATCCACCATGACCCAGACCGACACCCAGTCCCACAACGTCGCACTCACCCCCGTGGCCGCCACCAAGGTGAGGAGCCTGCTGGAGCAGGAGGGCCGCGACGACCTGCGTCTGCGGATCGCCGTGCAGCCGGGTGGCTGCTCCGGGCTGATCTACCAGCTGTACTTCGACGAGCGCGTCCTCGACGGCGACGCGACCAAGGATTTCGACGGCGTCGAGGTGATCGTGGACCGCATGAGCGCCCCCTACCTCGACGGCGCGACCATCGACTTCGCCGACACGATCGAGCAGCAGGGCTTCACCATCGACAACCCGAACGCCCAGGGCTCCTGCGCCTGCGGCGACTCCTTCCACTGAGCGCCCGGCCCGCCGTGCGTCGCATCCTCCTCGTGCCCGTCGCCCTCCTGGCCCTGGTGGTCGCCGGCTGCGGCAGCGCCGAGACCGCACCGGCGGTCGAGGTGGACGGGGCGTTCGGCGAACAGCCCACCCTCTCGTTTCCCGATGCCGAACCGCCGGCGGAACTCACCGTCGACATCCTCAGCCCGGGCGACGGCCAGGAGGTGGCCGCCGGGGACTTCCTCGTGGCCGACTACATCGGGCAGGTGTGGGGTGCGGCGGAGTCGTTCAACGACTCCTTCGCCGTCGGCCAGGTCGCGGGCTTCTCGCTCGACCAGGTGATCGGCGGCTGGCAGGAGGGGCTGCCGGGCACCCACGTGGGCGACCGCGTCCTGCTGTCGATCCCGCCGGACCTCGGGTACCCCGAGGGGAACCCGGACGCCGGCATCGCGGAGGGTGACACGCTCGTCTTCGTCGTCGACATCCTCGCCGCCCTCGGCCCTGACGACCTGGCCGCGCAGGCAGATGCCGCCGACACCGGGGCATTGGCGGACCTCCCCGTCACTGTGTCAGGCGCGTTGGGTGAGCAGGCGGACATTCAGGTGGCGCCGGACAGCGACGAACCGACTGAGCTCACCGTGACGACCATCGCCGAGGGCAGCGGGGATCAGGTCGGTGACGAGGGCAGCGTGGTCGTCTCCTTCGCCGCGACCGGCTGGGACGGCTCCGACGGCGGGTCGACCTGGGACTACGGCGCCCCCGAGACCATCCCGCTCGGCCTCGGCACCCTCTTCGACGAACTCGTCGGCGTCCCTGTGGGGTCGCGCGTCGTCGCCCTGGTCCCGGCGGACGGGGAGACTCCCGCGATCGCCGCGGTCATCGACGTCGTCGCCCACGTCGGCTGACGGTCCGGACGGTGAGAGAGGCGTGCCTCGGCGCGCGATCCGGCACACTGAGGTTGTAGGGTTTCCCTCAGGGGGACCATGGTCCCATGTCACATGTCGGAAGGTGTCACCGGTGCGAAACCCCTCACCGCCCAGTCGTTCCAGGACGTGGCGGATCCTGGTCGCCGGAGCCCTCGCCGCGGGGTTGTCCGGGTGTGCGACCGACGTCTCCACGGGCTTCCTGCCCTCGGACGCGGGAGTGACGAACAAGACCGGTGAACTGATCGCCTTCTGGAACGGCTCCTGGGTCGCGGCCCTGGCGGTCGGCGTCCTCGTCTGGGGCCTCATGATCTGGGCGCTCATCGTCTACCGCAAGCGCAAGGACGACCACGAGCTGCCGGTCCAACTCCAGTACCACGTGCCACTGGAGCTCATGTACACGGTCATCCCGATCGTCATGGTCGGTGTCCTGTTCGTGTTCTCGCAGCGGACCATCGAGTCCGTCCAGGCCGTCGAGGAGGATCCCGACCTCACCGTCGAGGTCTACGGCAAGCAGTGGAGCTGGGACTTCAACTACCTCGATCACGACGTCTACTACTCGGGCGAACGCGTGCAGCTGACAGGGGAGGAGGGTGTGGCCGACGAACTGCCCACCCTCTACCTGCCGGTCGACCAGAACGTCCAGTTCGACATCAAGTCCCGTGACGTGCAGCACGCGTTCTGGATCCCGGCGTTCCTCTACAAGACCGACATGATCCCCGGCCGCACGAACTCCTTCCAGGTGGTCCCCACCAAGGAGGGCGTCTACATGGGCAAGTGCGCCGAGATGTGCGGCGAGTTCCACTCCGAGATGCTGTTCCGCGTGGCTGTCGTCTCCGAGGAGGAGTTCGAGGCCCAGATGGAGGCGCTCCGGGAGGCCGGCAACGTGGGCCGGCTGGGGGATGAGCTGAACCGGTACGACAGCGAAGGAGCGAACAACTGATGGCCGCCACCCTGCCGCAGCAGACCGAGTTCATCCCGGGCCTGAAGCCCGATCGCCAGTCCCTCGGCCAGACCATCGTCTCGTGGCTGACCTCCACGGACCACAAGGTGATCGGGTACATGTACCTGTACACCGCCTTCTTCTTCTTCATCCTCGCGGGCATCATGGCGATGGTCATCCGCACCGAGCTCTTCTCGCCGGGAATGCTCCTGCAGTCGAAGGACCAGTACAACCAGCTGTTCACGATGCACGGCACGATCATGCTGTTCCTGTTCGCCACACCGCTGTTCACGGCGTTCGGCAACATCATGGTTCCGCTCCAGATCGGCGCACCCGACGTGGCGTTCCCCCGGCTCAACATGTTCGCCTACTGGCTCTTCCTGTTCGGCGGGCTGATGGCGACTGCCGGATTCCTCACCCCCGGCGGTGCGGCCTCGATGGGCTGGACCGGATACGTACCGCTCTCCCTGGCGCCCTACACCCCCGGCGTGGGTGTGAACCTGTGGCTGGCCGGCCTGGCGATGACGGGGTTCGGCACCATCTTCGGATCGGTCAACTTCATCGCCACGATCATCACCATGCGAGCGCCCGGCATGACGATGTTCCGGATGCCGATCTTCACCTGGAACACCCTCATCACCTCGATCCTCGTGATCATGGCCTTCCCTGTCCTCGCAGCAGCCTTCTTCGGCATCCTGTTCGACCGCGTGTTCGGGGCCGGTGTCTTCGCGGTCGAGAGCGGCGGACCGGTGCTCTACCAGCACCTCTTCTGGTTCTTCGGCCACCCCGAGGTCTACATCCTCGCCCTGCCCTTCTTCGGCATCATCTCCGAGGTGATCCCGGTGTTCTCCCGGAAGCCGATCTTCGGGTACAAGACCCTCGTGTTCGCCACGATCGCGATCGCGGCCCTCTCGATCTCCGTCTGGGCGCACCACATGTACACCACGGGTGCGGTGATGCTCGGGTTCTTCTCGCTGCTCACGATGGCGATCGCGGTGCCCACGGGCGTGAAGATGTTCAACTGGTTGGGCACGATGTGGCGCGGCAAGATCACCTTCGAGTCCCCGATGCTCTTCGCGCTCGGCTTCCTCTTCACCTTCCTCTTCGGCGGCCTCACCGGGGTCATCCTCGCGAGCCCGGCGATGGACTGGCACGTCCACGACACCTACTTCGTCGTCGCCCACTTCCACTACGTGATCTTCGGGACCGTGGTGTTCGCGATGTTCGCAGGGTTCTACTTCTGGTGGCCGAAGTGGACCGGGCGGATGCTCGACGAGCGCCTCGGCAAGGTGCACTTCTGGCTGCTCTTCGTCGGCTTCCACACCACCTTCCTGGTCCAGCACTGGTTGGGCGTCGAGGGCATGCCGCGCCGCTACGCCGATTACATGGTCGAGGACGGTTTCACGTTCCTGAACCAGGTCTCGACCGTCGGTGCCTGGCTGACCGCCATCTCCACGCTGCCGTTCCTGTGGAACTTCTACATCACCCAGCGGGGGCCGCGAACCGTGTTCGTCGATGACCCGTGGGGCTTCGGGGGTTCCCTGGAGTGGGCGACGGCGTGCCCCGTCCCCCGGCACAACTTCACCTCGATCCCGCGCATCAGGTCCGAGCGGCCCGCCTTCGACCTCCACCACCCGGAGGTGGCAGCCATCGACAACCTGAGCCTTGTCCAGCACGAGAGGATCACGCCATGACCGACACCGCGGACGCACGGGTGACCAGGCGCCACGCCGCGCCTCTCCGCCCCGAGTTCCTGCTCTTCGGGTTCCTCATGGTGTTCTTCGCGATCGTGGGCACCGTGTACCTCGTCGTGGCCGCCGCAGAGCCCGTCGGCACGACCGTGTTCTACATGCTCGCGGGCCTCGCCGGGATCATCGCCGGCTACCTGTGGGTCCTGTCCCGCCGGATCGAGCTGCGGCCGGAGGACGACCCGCTGGGGGAGATCTCCGTGCGAACGGGGGAGATCGGCGTCTTCTCGCCGCACTCCTGGTGGCCGCTCGTCCTCGGCGTCGCTGCCGCGCTCCTCTTCCTCGGTGCCGCCATCAGCTGGTGGATCAGCGGCATCGGCGCCGCGATCGGACTCATCGGCCTCGTCGGCCAGGTCTTCGAGTTCTCCCGCGGGCAGCACGCCCACTGATCGGGTCTGCCAGGACGGCGGAGAACGCGCAAGGAGGGGGCCTCGCCGGTTCGGCGGGGCCCCCTCCCTTGTCCGTTCTCCCGGTGCGCGGTCAGGCGGGGAGGATGAGACCGGGAGCCTTGCTCGTGGCCTGAGCGAGCCGCTCCGCGACGTTCTCCCAGTTGACGATGTTCCAGAACGCCTTGACGTAGTCCGCCTTGACGTTGAGGTAGTCGAGGTAGAAGGCGTGCTCCCACATGTCGAGCTGGAGGAGCGGCAGCACCCCGACGGGCACGTTGCCCTGCTGGTCGAACAGCTGGTAGGTCACGAGCTTCCCGGAGGCCGCGTCGAAGGCGAGGACCGCCCAGCCGGAGCCCTGGATCCCGGTGGCGGCGGCGGTGAACTGCCCCTTGAATCCCTCGAAGGATCCGAAGGAGTCCGCGATCGCCGCGGCGACCTCACCCTCGGGAGCCCCGCCCCCGTTGGGGGAGAGGTTCTGCCAGAAGATCGAGTGGTTGACGTGGCCACCGAGGTTGAAGGCGAGGTTCTTCTCATACAGGTTGATCGCCGCGAAGTCGCCGGACTCCCGAGCGGCAGCGAGCTTGTCGAGTGCCGTGTTGGCACCGTCGACGTAGGCCTGGTGGTGCTTGTCGTGGTGGAGCTGCATGATCTTCGCACTGATGTGCGGCTCGAGCGCCGCGTAGTCGTAGGGCAGCTCGGGCAGGGTGTAGACAGCCATGTGTTCTCCTCTTTCTCCAGTGGTGCCGGAATGGCCTGGCGATGCCTCCACCCTACTGTCCGGGTCCGCGCGAGGCATCCCGGGGGCCGTCAGCGGGTGGCCGCACCGATCTCCTCGTGCCGCGCCGCCGGGGCGACGCCGGCGTGCTCGGCGTGCGCAGCGGCCAGCTCGGCGGGCGTGACCGGTTCGACCCGGTCCTCGAAGAAGAAGCGGGACAGGATCTGGCGCCGCCGTTCCTTCCGATAGCCGGGCCGGGGGATCCCGTTGGCGTCCTCGGCGGGTCCGATCTCGAGGGGCCGGTAGTCGTTGTAGGAGACCAGCGTCCAGCGCTCGTGCGGGGTGAGGGGGCGGTGCACCTCCTTGAACTCGCCGTTCTCCAGCTGGACGACCCGGCCGGTCTCGTGGCCGTGCAACACGAGTTCGCGGTCCCGGCGCTGTAGCGCGAGGGCGATCCGCTTCGTGACGAAGAAGGCGACGAACGGGAGGACGAGGAAGCCGACCTGGAAGGCCCGGAGCACCTGGAACACGTCGAGGTGGAAGTGGTCCGCGATGAGGTCGAGACCACCGGCCGCCGCGAGGAGGATGAGGGCGGTCAGCAGGGCGACCCCCACCGCGGTGCGCACGGGGGCGTTGCGGGGGCGGTCGAGCAGGTGGTGCTCGCGGCGGTCACCCGTGGCAGCGGCCTCGATGAAGGGCCACGCCGCGAGGATGCCGAGCAGCACCCCGGGAACGACCATCGCCGGTATGAGGATGTTGAGGGACAGGGTGAAGCCGAGGATCACCACCTCCGCCTGTCCGGGCATGAGACGGAGCGCTCCGTCGAGGAAGAGCATGTACCAGTCGGGCTGGGACCCGGCGGACACGGGGGAGGGGTCGTACGGGCCGTAGTTCCACACCGGGTTGATGGAGAGGAGTCCGCCCATCAGGGCGAGCACCCCGAACACGACGAAGAAGAACCCGCCCGCCTTGGCGACGTAGACCGGGAAGAGCGGGAAGCCCACGACGTTGCGTTCCGTCCGGCCCGGTCCGGGGTACTGCGTGTGCTTGTGGACGACCACGAGCATGAGGTGCGCGGAGACGAGCGCGATGATGAGCCCCGGGATCAGGAGGATGTGGAGCGCGAAGAAGCGCGGGATGATCACGGTTCCGGGGAACTCGCCCCCGAAGATGGCGAGCGAGGTCCAGGTGCCGATGATCGGGACGGACCGGACGATGCCGTCGGTGATGCGCAGTCCGTTGCCGGAGAGCACGTCGTCCGGCAGCGAGTAGCCGGTCAGGCCGGCGACCAGGCCGAGGGTCATCAGGAGGAAGCCGATCACCCAGTTGATCTCGCGGGGCTTGCGGAACGCGCCGGTGAAGAACACGCGGAACATGTGGACCACGATCGCGGCCATGAAGAGCAGGGCCGCCCAGTGGTGGATCTGCCGCATCAGCAGCCCGCCGGTGACGTGGAAGGAGATGTGGAGCGTGGAGGCGAAGGCCTGCGACATCTCGACGCCCTGCATCGTCACCGGGAGCGCGTCATCGGGGTAGTGGACCTCGACCATCGAGGGGTCGAAATAGAGGGCGAGGAACACGCCGGTGAGGACGAGCACGATGAAGCTGTACAGCGCGATCTCACCGAGCAGGAACGACCAGTGGTCGGGGAAGATCTTGCGGGCGAACTCCTTGACGACCTTGGCGACTCCGGTGCGCTGATCGAGGAAGTCGGCGGCGGCCGCGGCCCTCGGACCACCCGGTGTCTGTGCGTTCGGCTGTGCGGTCACTTCAGGCGCTCCCAGTAGCTAGGTCCGACGGGCTCGTGGAAGTCGGAGGTGGCGATCAGGTACCCCTCCTCGTCGACGGAGATGGGCAGCTGCGGAAGGGCCCGCTTGGCAGGTCCGAAGATCACCCGTGCCTCATCCGTGAGGTCGAAGGTCGACTGGTGGCAGGGGCAGAGCAGGTGCTTGGTGTTCTGCTCGTACAGGGCCACCGGGCATCCGACATGGGTGCACACCTTCGAGTAGGCCACGATGCCGTGATAGGACCAGTCCTCGCGACCCTCCGAGACCCTCATCTCGTCGGGGTGCATCCGAACCAGGAGCACCACGGACTTGGCCTTCTCGTTGAGGAAGTGGTCCTCGCCGGGCATCTCTCCCAGGTCGTGCGGGATGACGTGGAACGCGGAGCCGATCGTCACGTCCGAGGCGCGGATGGGCTCGTTGGTCGGGTCGATCGCGAGGCGGCGGCCCGTCGCTCCGGCCGGGCGGTTGCGCCACGCCGTGTAGCCGAACCGGGTGATGTCCCAGTCGGGGGTCAGGTTCCCCACGAGGGGGAGGATGAAGGGCAGCGGGGCGAGTGCGACAGCCCCTGCGAGCGCGCCCTTCAACAGCGGGCGGCGTGCGACGTTGGCGTCCGCGATGCCCGCCTGGAGCTTCTCGACGGCGCCGGCCCGCCCGGTGGCGTCGGAGGCGATCTCGTGCCGGAGTTCCACCTGTTCCGTGTCGTTCATCAACGCCTTGGCCCAGTGGATGGCGGCCAGTCCGATCCCCAGCATCCCGAGACCCAGCCCCAGCCCCAGGGCCGTGTTGCCGAGGCGGAGCTGCCAGAGCGAGACCCCTGCGGGGAAGAGGAAGTAGCCCGCGACCCCGCCGATCGCCGCGAGGATGGACACGAGCAGGAGCCCGACCACCTGCCGCTCCGCCCGCGTCGCGGCGGCGGGATCGGTGTCCGACATGCGGTGGCGGTGCGGCGGCAGACCGGGGTTCTCGAACCGCTCGGGGACGCCCTCGGACACCGACAGTTCCTTGTCACTCATGACGACTTCGCTCCCACCCACACGGCGATTCCGATGAGGCTCCCGATTCCGATGACCCACGCCCAGATGCCCTCGCTGACGGGCCCGAGGGAGCCGAGCGACAGGCCACCCGGGGTCACCTCGCGCTGCTCCATGAGGTACGCGATGATGTCGCGCTTCCCCTCCGGCGTGACGGACGAGTCGTTGAACACGGGCATCGCCTGGGGCCCGGTGAGCATCGCCTCGTAGATCTGGGTCGGCGTGGAGTCGTAGAGCGCAGGTGCGTACTTGCCCTCGGTGAGGGCACCACCCGAGCCGACGGCGTTGTGGCACATGGCGCAGTTCGTGCGGAACAGCTGCATGCCGTTCGCCGGATCGCCGAGCGCCGGGTCGACGGCCTCGGCGTCCGGGATCGCGGGACCGGGTCCGAGGGTCGCCACCCAGGCGGCCATCTTTCCGATCTCCTCCTCGTCGAACTGGGCCGGCTTCACCGGCGCCTGCGCCGAGTTGCTGGCCATGGGCATCCGGCCGGTGCTGACCTGGAAGTGGACGGAGGCCGCACCCACGCCCACGAGGGAAGGGCCGATGTCGGTGCCCTGGCCCTGCGTGCCGTGGCAGGTGGCGCAGTTCGCCTGGAAGAGGCGCTGGCCGTCCTCGATGTCGGAGGCGGACGCGGTGTCTGCCTCCGCGGCGGGGCCCATCAGGGCGTACAGGCCGCCGGTGAGGATGAGCGCGAGCAGCACGAGGACCGCCGGTGCGTACCGGTGACGTCTCGGCGATGCGTGGGCGTTCATGGACGTGTCCTTTGCGTCAGCGGATGAAGTAGATGGTGGTGAAGAGCGCGACCCACACGACGTCGACGAAGTGCCAGTAGTACGAGGTGACGATGGCGCTGGTCGCCTCGTGGTGCCCGAAACGCTTGGCGGCGAAGGCGCGGCCCAACACGAACAGGAACGCGATGAGTCCGCCCACCACGTGGAGCCCGTGGAACCCGGTGGTGATGAAGAAGACCGATCCGTAGGAGGACGAGACATCCATTCCGAGGCTGTACAGCTCCGCGTACTCGTAGACCTGCCCGGCGATGAACACCGCTCCCATCACGTAGGTGAGGGTGAACCACTCGATCACGCCCCACTGTCCCACCTGGAACAGGGACCCGGTGCGCCGGGGCCGGTAGCGCTCGGCCGCCCACACGCCCATCTGGCAGGTCACGGAGGACAGCACGAGGACCGTGGTGTTGGCGAGGGCGAACGGCACGTTGAGGAGCTCCGTGTTCCCGGGCCACTGGTCGGCGTTCACCGACCGGTGCGTGAAGTACATCGCGAACAGGCCGGCGAAGAACATCAGTTCGCTCGCGAGCCAGACGATCGTGCCCACGGACACCGGGTTCGGCCTGTCCACGTGGATGCGGGGGGCTACAGCTGCAGGAGACGACACGCAGCCATTATGCCTGCCCGCACCGCATTTCTCCCGCGCTAATGGGCCGAAAGTCCCACGATCTGGAAAAATGGCTCAGACGTGACGCCCTGCCGAGCCGCTCGCGCCCACCGGGTAGCATGGTTCCGGAGCATCGGAGCTACCCGAACCGTGGGAGGGACTGACATGTCTGAGCACGACGAGCACGTCGACGTTCTGCTGTACAGCGATGACGTGGCGACGCGCCAGGCCGTCATGGGTGCCATCGGACGCCGGGCGGGCAAGGGGCTTCCCCTCATCCGGTGGGACGAGACGGCGACCGCGGACGCCGTCGTCCGCAAGGTCGAGTCGAACAGGTACGCACTCCTCGTGCTCGACGGCGAGGCCGCCAAGGTGGGCGGCATGGCCGTCTGCCGGCAGCTCAAGCAGGAGATCTACGACTGCCCGCCCGCACTGGTGCTCACCGGCCGCCCCCAGGACGCCTGGCTGGCAACCTGGTCCCTGGCCGACGGTCATGTCGCGGCCCCCTATGACCCGATGGAATTGCAGCAGGCTGTGGCGGCGCTCCTCACCGGGAGCTGACGACCGTGGAACCGACCTGGCCGGCGCTGCTCACCGACCTCATCGGTCACCGGGACCTGGGCGCGGCCGAGACCGCGTGGGCGATGGACCAGGTGATGGCCGGCAACACGCCACCCGCCACCCTCGCCGCCTTCCTCGCCGCCCTCGCGACCAAGGGCGAGACGGTGGCCGAGCTCCGCGGGCTCGCCGACTCGATGTTGGCCCACGCCCGTTCGATCGAGCTCCCCACGTCCACGCTCGACATCGTGGGCACAGGCGGAGATCGTGCCCGGACCGTGAACATCTCCTCCATGGCGGCACTCGTGATCGCGGGTGCCGGGGTGCCCGTCGTCAAGCATGGGAACAGGGCGTCGAGCTCCGCCTCCGGTTCGGCCGACCTCATCGAGGAGCTGGGCGTGTCCCTGGCGATGCCGGTCGAGAAGGTCGAGGAGGCGCTCGGTGCGGTCGGGATCACCTTCCTGTTCGCCAACCTCTTCCATCCCTCGATGCGGTTCGCCGCCCCGACACGCCGCGAACTCGGCATCGCGACGGCGTTCAACGTCCTGGGCCCGCTCACGAACCCGGGACGCCCCCATGCGAGCGCGATCGGCGTGTCGAGCGCGCGGCACGCGCCGCTGGTCGCCGGAGTCCTCGCCGAGCGTGGGAACTCCGCCCTCGTCTTCCGGGGCAGCAACGGACTGGACGAGCTCACCAGCACCTCCCTCAACGAGGTGTGGGTCGTGGACGGCGGTTCCGTCCGGCGCGAGGAGATCGACGCCACCCGCCTGGGGATCGCCCCGAGCACCGTCGAGGACCTGCGCGGGGCGGATGCGGCCCACAACGCCGACGTGGCCCGCGAGGTGCTCGCCGGGGGTCACGGGATAATCGCGGACACCGTCGCCCTCAACGCGGCAGCCGGCCTGGTCGCCCACGGGGTCGACGGCACGCGGGAGGGCTCGTTGGAGGATCGGTTGGCGGCCGGACTCGAGCTGGCACGCGAATCCCTGTCGAGCGGACGTGCGAGGGCCGTCCTCGACCGGTGGGTCGTCTTCTCGACCGCTGCCGGCTGATCAGTCCAGGCCGAGGTCGAAGGCCTCCTCCAGGTCGTGGCGCGAGTATGCCTGGAACGCGATGTACGTCCGCGTCTCCCGAACGCCGGGGACCTTGGAGATCTCGTCCGCGATCACCTTGGCGAGCTCCTCGTGGGCTCGGACCCGCACCATTGCGATCAGGTCGACGTCACCGGTCACCGAGTAGACCTCGCTGACCCGCTCGACATCCGCGACCGCCTGGGCGACCTCGGGGATCATGGCGGGATCGGTCTCGATCAGGACGATGGCGGTGAGCACGGCGGTTCCTCTCCTGGCGGGGTCGATGTTCCCATCATGCCGTGGTCGGGCGGGCGCGGGGGAGGCGATCAGCCGGTGGGCGGCAGGTCCCAGCGGTGGGCACCGCTGATCGGCAGGGCGATGGCCGGAGCGGGGGAGGAGACCTCCACGAGCCGGGCTCCGGGGCTCTCGCACCACCGGATGAGGATCTCCGTCTCCTCCGCCGGCGCCGCTTCGCCCACCACGCGTGCGGGCTCCACGTGTTCGGCGACCGCGTGCAGGGCGGCGAGCGCCGCCGCAGGGTCCTGCCCCCGTGCCAGGTGCGCGGACCCGGCGAAGCGGCCGTGCCGCGCGATGACGAGATCCCAGCCGTCGGTCGAGGGCCGGGCCGCGACGAACTCGGGCAGGCGTGCCCATGCCCGGAGCCGTTCGGCGCGGGCGGCTCCCACCAGCACCGCGCGGAGCCGTTCACGGACCTCGAGGGCGTCCTCGTACCGCAGGGCCCCCGAGAGGCCCTCGATCCGGGCGTGGAGGTGCTCCACGAGGTCTGTGACGGACCCGCCGAGCACGGCGCGGGCCGCTCCGGCGATCGACGCGTACCCTGCGACGTCGACCGACCCCACGCACGGAGCCGGGCACGTGCCGATCTCGGCCGCCATGCAGCTGCGCGCCGTCGGCGGCGCGAGGCGTGGGAGGCGGGCCGTGCAGGTGCGCAGTGGGAGGAAGTCCTCGAGCGCGGTGAGGGCCGCGGCCGCCTGCCGGTGTGAGGAGAACGGCCCCCACGCGGAGTCCAGCTCCTCGATGGGAAGGGAACGGACGACGGACAGCCGGGGGAACGGCTCGTCGGTCAGCCGGATCCAGGGGCGGCGCCCCGGCCGCCGGGACCTGCGGTTGTACGGCGGGTCGCAGGACTCGATGAGCCGGACCTCGCGCACCTGCGCCTCGAGGACGGTGGCGCACGGGATGCTCCGGACGGCGGTGGCGAGGTCCACCATCTCGCCGACCCGGCTGCGCTTCTCCGCGGCGGTGAAGTAGGTGCGCACGCGCGTCCGCAGGTCGCTCGCTGTTCCGACGTACAGGACCTCGCCCGCGGGGCCGAGGAACTGGTAGACACCCGGGCCGTGGGGCACGTCGTCGGCGAGAGTGGACTTCCGGCGCCGCGCGGCGGGAACCGGATCGCTGATGGTCCGCAGGTCCTCCAGGTGTCCGACGCCGAGGGGGGCGAGCCGCTCGAGGAGTCGGTGCAGGACGTCGGTGGTCGCGCGCGCATCACTGAGCGCCCGGTGGTCCGGCGTCGTCGAGGCCCTGAGCACCCGGGCGAGCGACCCCAGCTTGTAGTTGGGGACCTCGTCCCGCGTCACCGCACGGCGCGCCAGTGCGAGCGTGTCCACGACGAGCGGCGTGGGCCAGGGATGGCCGAGCTCCTGTGCCGCCGCCCGGAGGAAGGACACGTCGAAGCGGGCGTTGTGCGCCACGAGGACAGCGTCACGGTCGAGGCCCGCGAACTCGAGGAAGGCGGGGAGGACCTCCCCGATCCGCGGAGCGGGCAGCACCATCGCGGTCGTGATCCCGGTGAGCACGGTGATCATCGGAGGAATCGGGACCCCGGGGTTCACCAGCGTCTGGAACTCCCCGAGGACCTCACCCCCACGGACCTTCACCGCCCCGATCTCGGTGATCGCCGCCGCGCCGGGCGCCTGGCCGGTGGTCTCGAGGTCGACGACGACGAACGTGACGTCACGCAGGGGCGTTCCCAGCGAGTCGAACGCCAACTGCCCGGTGGGTGCTCCGGCCCGCTCGAGGTCAAGGCGGCGGGCCGCGGTCGCGATGGGCATGGGGGAAGGCTATGCGCGACCCCTGACATGGAGGATCCCACGGCACCGGCGTGCCGTGGGACCTCTCCGTCTCAGCGCTGCACGGACGCGTAGATGTCGTCCACCACGGCCCGGTGGGTCTCGAGCACCTCCCGGCGCTTGAACTTCATCGACGGCGTCAGCAGGTCGTTCTCGATCGTGAAGTCGTCCGGGAGGATGCGGAACTCCCGGATCGACTCGGCGCGGGAGAACTTGCGGTTCACCCGGTCGATCGCCATCTGGATGTGCTCACGCACGTACTCGTCGTCCTTCGCCTCGGCGACGGAGAGCGCTGGCCGGTCGTGGGTCTCGAGCCACTTGGGCAGGACCTCGGCGTCCAGGGTGATGAGCGCGGCGATGAACGGCTGCCCGTCGCCGACGACGACCGCCTGGGAGACCAGCGGGTGCCCGCGCAGGGGGTCCTCCATCATCGCGGGGGCGACGTTCTTCCCCCCGGCCGTGACGATGATCTCCTTCTTGCGGCCGGTGATGGTGAGGTAACCGTCCGCGTCCAGGTGGCCGACGTCGCCGGAGTGGAACCACCCGTCTCGGATGGCCTCGGCGGTGGCCTCGGGGTTGTCGTGGTAGCGCTCGAAGACGCCGACACCCTTGATGAGGATCTCGCCGTCCTCCGCGATGCGGATGGACGTCCCGGGGAGCGGCTGCCCGACCGTTCCGATGCGAGCCTTGCCGGGCAGGTTGAGGTTGGAGGGTGCTGTGGTCTCGGTGAGGCCGTAGCCCTCCAGCATGTTCACGCCGATGCCCTGGAAGAAGTTGCCGAGCCGCTCGCCGAGCGGCGCACCGCCGGAGATGGTCCAGTGGAGGTTGCCGCCGAGGACCTCGCGGATCTTCGAGTAGACGAGGCGGTCGGCGAGGTGGTGCTGCAGCTTGAGTGAGGCGCTCGGACCGGACGGCTCCGCGGACTGGCGGGAGTGCACGATCGAGACCTTGGCCGCCCAGCGGAAGATCGAGCGCTTGAGGCCACCGCCTGTCTTGAGCTCCGCCGAGTTGTAGATCTTCTCCCAGATGCGGGGAACGCTCAGCAGCACGGTCGGCTTGAACACGGCGATGTCCGCCACCGCACCCTTGGGGTCCGGCGCGTGCCCCATGGGGACGAGCGACATCACCATCAGGACCTCCACGATCCGGGCGAAGACGTGGGCGAGGGGCAGGAACAGCAGGGTGCAGGCCCCGGGCTCCTTCAGGATCATGGGCACGACCGCCATCGCCTGCTCGAGGAGGACGACGAAGTTGCCGTGCGTCAGTTCGACGCCCTTCGGGCGGCCGGTCGTCCCCGAGGTGTAGATGATGGTGGCCAGGCCGTCGAGCCCGACGTCGCGGAAGGCCGCGTCCGGGTCGTCGACGCCGTCGCCGGCCTCCTCGAGGACGGCGAGGCCGCCGTCGTCGAACACCCAGATGTCACGCACCGCGTGCCCGTCCTCCTCCCCGCGGGCCTCCTCGATGGTCGCGGCGTGCGCCGCCGTCTCGACGAAGGCGCCGACGCACCCGGCGTCGGAGAGGATCCACTGGGCCTGAGAGGCGGACGAGGTCTCGTAGATCGGCACGGGGACGCCGCCGATGTGCCAGATCGCGAAGTCCGCGAGCGTCCACTCGAGCCGGGTGCGGGACATGATGGCGATCCGGTCGCCCGGACCGTAGCCCGCGGCCCGCAGGCCGCCGGCGATCGCCCGCACCATGCCGAGCGCCTTGCTCGCGGGCCAGTCGACCCACGCGTCTCCCACCTTCTGCCGGAAGAGGGTGGCGGTGGGGTTCTCGGTGCCGTGCCGCACCAGGTAGTCGCTGATCGAGGTGCTGGGGTCTACCTCGACCACGGCCGGGAAGTGGACTTCGTGCATGGACCGGTCTCCTTCGGGACTGTGATTGCTCCGAAGCCTACCGGCGGGTGTGACGTCCGTCGCATCGGGAGGCGCTCAGTTCCGCGCCCGGATGCTGTGGCGAGTCCACAACGCTCAGACCTGCGCACCGTCGTCGTCCGGATCCGAGCGTTCCGGCAGCCGGACGACGAGCGTCACGAGGCCACCGACGGCCAGCAGGATCCCGAGCGGCGCCACCCACCCGGGCGCGCTCGTGACGACTCCGACGAAGACCCCGAGGACGCCGACACCGAGCGACAGCCATGCCAACACTGTCACCGGATCCGGATTCCCGAGCGGGGGGTCGGGCTCCTCGAAGCCCTCCTCATCGTCCGTGACCTCGTAGTCCCGAGGGCCCGGGGGATCCCGAGGAGGCCGCAGCGGGCCGAGTCGGGACGTAAGATCGTCCCACCGGGCGTCGAGCTCGTCGGGATCGAAGTCGCCGGGAGTGCGTGTCATGGCACCGACTCTAGGCGGGCGACGGACCTCGGCGGCGTCCCGGCACGCAGGCCGCAACCGACGGAGGGACGTGACGTGCTGTACGGCTTCATGAAGGCGACGCTGGGCAGCGCGTTGAAGGTGTTCTACCAGCCGTGGATCCGTGGGGCCCACAACATCCCGGCGGAGGGGCCGGCGATCCTCGCCTCCAATCACCTCGCCGTCATCGACTCGTTCTTCCTGCCGCTCATGATCCGCCGCGAGGTGGTCTTCATGGGGAAGTCGGACTACTTCACGGGCACGGGGGTCAAGGGTCGCGCCGTGGCCGCGTTCATGCGCGGGGTGGGGACGATCCCCGTGGACCGGTCCGGCGGCAAGGCCTCCGAGGCAGCGCTCCGGACCGGCCTCAGGAGACTGCACGAGGGGGAGTTGTTCGGCATCTACCCCGAGGGGACCCGCAGCCCCGACGGCCGCCTCTACCGCGGGAAGACCGGTGTCGCGCGCCTCGCTCTCGAGTCGGGTGCCCCGGTGATCCCGGTCGCGATGATCGGCACGAACATCGCGCAACCGATCGGCACCAAGATCCCCAAGCTCCACCGGATCGGGATCGTGGTGGGAGAGCCCCTGGACTTCTCGCGCTACGCGGGCATGTCCAGCGACAGGTTTGTGCTGCGGTCCATCACGGACGAGATCATGTACGAGCTCATGCGGCTGTCCGGGCAGGAGTACGTGGACATCTACGCCGCGACCATGAAGAACCGGCTGGCCGCCGCGAAGAAGGCGAAGGAGGAGACCGCGGCCCCGGTCGCCCCGGACCGCGTGGCCGCCCCGGGAGGCAGGCCGGTCCCGGCCGTCGAGGTGCCCGAGCCCACCGAGGAGGAGATCCGCGAGGGTCTCGAGGTGCTCGAGGC